>Ga0172380_10004427_pt1 | contig 18061 bp, 20 predicted proteins | sample Leawe162metaG_FD_119747 | JGI IMG/M metagenome (GOLD analysis project Ga0172380, IMG submission 119747) | Leachate microbial communities from a municipal landfill in Southern Ontario, Canada - Leachate well 162 metaG | ecosystem: Engineered > Solid waste > Landfill > Unclassified | place... | reverse complement strand
GTATCTCAAGCAAAGAGACGATATCGATCCGGCGCTCTTCGTCTCATTCCCGAAATTTCCCGAGAGAAGCGGACGGAAAACCCTCCGACTGACTCCGCGGAGCATCCAGCGGCTCGTCAAATATTATGCTGCCAAGGCCGGCATCGTGAAAGATGTCCATCCGCATACCCTCCGCCACAGCTTCGCGACCGACCTCCTCCAGAACGGCGCGGATATCAGGAGCGTCCAGACGATGCTCGGACACTCATCCATCACCACCACCCAGATATACACTCACGTCTCCAACGAATACTTGAAAGAAACCCACAAAAAATTCCACGCCACCAAAAGAAAAACGGACAACAGCTAATGTAGGGTATAAAAAAGGCCTCAGATTCTGAGGCCGCTTCGGATCGATTGCGGGCGAGAGGATCAGCTGCTGAATCCATACTCCAGACTGGAAATCGCCTGGTGAATGGCTTCGGCCAGCTTTTCGTAATAATCATCGACTTGATCGAGCTCGGTGAAAAAGCACTGCTCGTAGACGAATGATGCTCCTTCGGCCGCAAACATGGCATTCACGCCGAGCTCTCTTTCCGGAGCCGTCCGGGAATCTGTCCGATATACCACCGCTTTGCCGGTTGCCGTGATGGTGATTCCGAATTCCACAGCGGTACCGCTATCGGCATCCGCGCCATCGATACAGACGATGCAGAGATTTTGTAGATCTGCGGCGGCAGCTCTGCAGATCCTGACGACTCCCGCCTTGTCGAAGATGCCATTATGGAAAAACTGCTTGGCCTCGCGCTGAGGCAATATGACCTCGTAGCCCCTTCGCTTCAGATGCTTCTCGAGATACAGGTTATGAAGCCTTTCAGCGGCATTGAATAGTCCGGCGGCCAAATAAAGTTTTTTCATGCCTTTTTCCTCTCTTCCTATTGTGAAAAAACCATCGAAGGGGCATCCTATCGAAACCGGAAACAAAAGTCAATGAACCTTCCCTCGACAAACCATGGAGCATTGACCCGAAGAAACACATAAAAAACAAGACTCGTGTGGTCTTGTTTTTTGTTTCGAAAACGTGGCGCGATGAGCCGGGAATCTTATTCCTTGACGACGAGCTTGCCAAACTGTCCGCCCTGACGATGCCCGGGCATGGAGCAGTAATAGACGAATTCCCCACCCTTGTCGGCAGTGAATTCGATGACCGTCTCCTGATTCAAAGGCGTCGTCTTCTTGATCCCGTATTCATCGAGGGTAAAGTCGTGCGTTCCCTTGGTGTTCGTCACCTTGATCCGGACGCGATCGCCTTTGTTGACGCTGATCTCTTTCAGCGAAAACCACTTCCCCGCATCGTCATAATACGACGTCATGGAAAATTCCTTCGCCTCGCCAGCGTTCATCGTCGCCGCCCCTGCCTCGGCGGCATCCTTCGGCGCCGAAACATCGCCGCTATCCCTCATGAAAATGAAGCCGACAATCGCGATCACGGCGATCACTCCTATGATTATCTTTCCCATATGATTGAAAATTATGAAATTAGAAACAAATGATTGAAGCCACTACCCCCTGCACATTTTCCTCAATTCTCTCACGTGCCCCTTCGTCTCCCGATTGATTCTCCGAAAAACAGCCGCTACCGGACCGCCGACCGGCTCGAAAATCTCAAATGATTTGCTCTCGACCATCGACTGCTCGAGACGCAGGGCGGATGCCAGAGCCTCCCCATGAGATATGCGCTCCATTTCCGCCTTCCTGATTTCATCATTGATGAACTCGCTGACATAGCCGACAATCTGGCGGGCGTGCCGATTCACCTTCAAAAAATCGCACTCGCCCCGGCACCGCTCATCAAGCTCCATCATCACCTCTCCATGGCCGCGCTCCTCCTTTTCCAAAGTGAGCCAGAATTTCTTCCGGCCGCGGATCTTCTCCGCATAGAGTCCGTACAGCATCGCGATTTTACTCTCGTTTTCCCCGAGCAGGAAAAGGATGCTCTTCTCTTTGTGCATATTGATCCGAAAAAGGAATCAAACGCCCCTTCCACTATATCTTCACCTCTATATTCCTCCCGAGAGATGCTTTTGTCAAAAAAGTCCAGCTCGAAAAAAGAGAGTGTCGCTACTCCCGAGCCTCGATATACCGAGCGATCTCCTCGTGAAGCGAAGGAACGGATTCCATGAGAGCGAACTCCGGCGGGTCGATCCATCGATACTCGCTATGCTCATCGGAAAGCGTCACATCGCCCCCGAGATATTCGCACAGAAATGTTATTCCAACTTTGAACTCGCCCGTGTCCTTCTTGAACGTGAAAACACTGAATGGCACACCAACTGTTACAGCCAGACCCGTTTCTTCGAGGATTTCTCTCTGGAGCGCCCCTTGCGGTGTCTCTTCCCTATCCATTCCGCCGCCCACCGTCTCCCATACTCTTGGCTTATGATCATCCTGATCGCTCCGCCGGAGTACGAGAATCTTTCCATCCTTCCGTCGAATGATCCCCTTTACCGCCAGAAAATATCGCATACATTTTCAAACTATTTCTTTAACTGATCTACGAAGTCCGCTATCCCTCGAAATTTTCACCGATCTTCCAAATACCTTTTTCGCGGAAAGCCGGAATGTTCTGCCGGCGAGCGGCATTCGACACGGCAGAAGCTGATTTCTTGTGTTTCTTCGCATACTCAGAAAGAGTAATGATTTTCTCTCCCCTCAGATACGTGATGCGCTTATAGAGCGACTCCGTCAGAGCCAGCGAAAGCACTTTTTCCATCGTCTTCGCATTTTTCTTATCACGATAATCTGCAAACGCCCTGTAGTAAATTTCTTTCTCCTTATCCCGAATGATAATCAGGGGAAATCCCAACCGAAGCAATTGATAACAGATAAGCACCCGTCCGATCCGGCCATTGCCATCGCAGAATGGGTGGATATTCTCGAAGTTCAAATGGAATTTCGCCATCTTGTCGAGAAAGTAGGAATCATGATCACTTTCATATTCGGAAAGGACAGCGGCGATCATAATCTCTACGTGCTCCGGCGCCGGAGCGATATATGTTCCTACCCGGACATATTCCCCTTTGCTTCGGAAGCGCCCGGCGAGCTCCTCCCTGATGCCTCCGATGAGCATCTGATGCAAAAGCAAAACCATCTCCCTATCGATTTCTTTTGCCTGCGATTTCGTACGGATATAATTGATGACGCGAGCGAGATTCTTAGCCTCGAACACCTCTCGAACGGACACGTCGCGCGACACCGCGATATCAAGCAATATCTTTTCCGTTTCCTGAAGCGAGAGCGTCGAATTCTCGATAGCATTGGAATTGTAGACGCTCTCTGGAATTTCCGCGTCATCGATCAAGGTCAAAAGCGACTCTTTTTCTTTCTTCAAAACATCGAATTCCTTTTTGAGCTCCCAAATACGATTCTTAATCGGTTTTGTTATAGCCATAAATTTTTAGTGAATAATATGTGTTTATTATAGTCTATTCACTAATTTTTGTCAATATAAAGTGAATTTACTCTGAAATACCAATATATTCACTAATTTTTGTGCATACTTGTCAACATATGCCCAATCATTGTGCATATGCCACAAACTCTGCACAATGTGTCTCTTTCAAGCCATTTTTCAAGTATTTCTTTGTGATAGCCCGAAGAAATCCCTTTCTTTCTCTGGCAATAATCGTATACTGTAAACATGAAAACACGTCTCTTCCTCGCTCTATCTCCCTTATTGCTTCTCGCATATTTTGCCGTGCCTCAGATGAAAAATCAGCCGGAGATAGAAACTCAGACAAAGCCTGAATCACCCGCACCAACGGAAGAAACCTTCATCGTCCCTATCCCCGTTGCAAATCCGGTATCGCTTTCTGTCTCACCGGAGACTATCCTCCAGGGAGAACCCGCGCTGATCACTCTAGACGGCCTCGCCTCCGCTTCAGCCATCGAATCGCTCACGCTCGACGACAAACCGCTTGCCGTGTTCGCTGATGAGGGTAGTCTTTCGGCACTTGTCGGCATCGATCTGCATCGGACCCCCGGCTCTCACCCGATCGTACTCACCCTTGATGACGGCAGGAAAATCGAAGGAAACATCGAAGTCCGACAGAGAATCATGGCTACGACCGAGTTCGACATCCCCGAGCAGCTCGGAGGCAATACGCCCCAAGCGGAAGAGGAACTTACGAGCACCCTATCGCAAGACACCATTCTTCTGAATTCCATTACTGATATCATAAGCGGAGAGAAACTTTGGAACGGACTATTCCGTCTTCCTCTCGATGGATCTCCGGTCATTACGGATACTTACGGTTACAGCAGGCAGACCGGATCGGTAAACCTGAGCCACAATGGCACGGATTTCCGAGCGCCTCTGGGGACGCCCGTATATGCCATGAATTCTGGCATTGTAGTCTTTGCTGATAGATTCAGGAACTATGGCAATACTGTCATCATCAATCACGGCTTGGGCCTGATGACTCTCTCCATGCACCTCTCTGCAATCAATGTACAGCTGGGTGATCACATAGAGAGAGGGGCTCTCATCGCTCAGAGCGGCAACACCGGGTATTCTCTCGGACCTCACCTCCATCTCTCCGTCCGTATCGGCGGCTTCTCGATAGATCCCCAGAAATTTCTCGAGCTCATTGGCCCGAGAGAAGAGTAGTCATCGATCGGTCACTGACTGAAAGTAGTCTTTACGAGCGCTTCAATTTGCCGAAGAGGGAGTGAATAACTGAGGCGAGGAGAGACCAGTAGAAAATGAAGTAAATGCCGACAAATGGAGGGGGCGGATCTTCTTTCAGGAAATCAATCTGAGGCAGAGCCAATGGCCCTATCAGAATAATTTTGATCGGCAAGAGAATTGCGGATACCGTCCTCTTCCAGGCTATCGGCGAGTCGCTACCGGTTCTGAGGATAGAGTCGGGAGGGTGAGGGAAGCCCCTTGGGCCTGTCGACCCCAGAAGCGAGGTCGTGATAAAAAGAAAAGCAAACCCGGCAAGGATAAAGAGAATAACGAATTTTTTTCTTGAGATATTCATCCCGTTAGAAGCAGACCGCGGTCGTCAAAGACCGACGAACCTATTATGTATGTAACCTATGTGCTCGTGTCGAGTTTTCCAATTCCCAAGAAGCGACCGCGGCTTCTAACGGGATTCATATTGATCCCTTGCATTATTTATTAGCATCGAGTTCAGACTTTCATTTCAATCTTATCATTATAACTACCGCTCCCATACATCCGCCTGACTTTCTGGAAATGTGCTTGGACATCGGCCTGCGCCATTGGCGAATAAGAGCTTGCCTTCAGACACTAGCTTAAAAAACACATATTTATTCTGGCCATCATAGTAGCAAACGCCTTCCCCGACTCGTACCGTCTCTGGGAGCTCCTTACTGCTCCAATCCGACAAATTTATCGTCTTGTTTCCGTCTTCTCTCAGATTGACTTGCGGCACGCCGGCATGACTCCCGATATTCAAATTTTTTCCCTTCATATCAGTGGAATCACCCTGAAACCATCCGCCAGAAATTGTTCCCGCGATATCCTTGCTCGACGAACCGCAATCTTTGGCTTTTGTAAATGGATATTTACCCCCGCCGAGTCCCAATAAATTGTAGTGCTTCTCTTTCAATTCTTCTGTGTAATAATCATACGGGCAGACCGCCGTAATCGCCTGATCCCACGTCCAACGCTTGGGGTTTATATATTTTGCCGGTTTGGCGCTGTTTAAGACAAAGAAATCCCAAGTCTTTGCCTGTGGAGTGCCGTCTGAATACCCGAGCAATGTGCCGGCTTTCATTTCGACCAGAGGATATGTCCCGCCGTTTGAGACAAGAGCGGGTTCTTCCGGTGCGAGTTTTTGGATATCTTCCGTGACTCGGTCAATATGATCCAGCATGAAAGTCACTTCGCAACTTACCCTGAACTGTAAGCCGTATTCGCCGGGAGTATTTTCTCCGCCTCTCCTCGCATACACCAGTCTTTCCAGCGTGGCGTCTATCGGCATATATACCGGCACTTCCTTTGTCAAAGCGTCATTTATTTGAATGTAGCTTCTGCCTGGTGATCCGCCCGTCATCGTTCCCAAGGGTCCGATAGAGGCAATCTTGGAGAGATCGGTAAATGGGTGCGTAAAGACCGGATCAGGATTTGATGTACAGCCCTTATCCGACGTCAACTCTTTGATTTTTCCGATACTATTCGATTGAGAACTCCTGTCAGCTGAGTTGTTCATTTCTCTCCGGGTATTCCTTTCCGAACCTTCCTTGGTAAAAAAACTGGATACGAAAAGGAAGCTGAAAAGAGCGAAGGCGACAAAGAGTATTTTTTTGTAATGGGTTTTGAGAAATATTGTCATATCTTTTTGAAAAGGACCGTCCCTTTTTTTATTTTGGATTAGCGATAGTAGGTTTTCGACTGGCTTTCCGGGAACGCACTCGGGCAGGAGCCGTCCGCACTGAATGCCATCTTCATTTCCGTTTCAGAAACTATCTTGAAATACGCATAGCCTTTCCTCGGGGAATCGGAATAGTCTTGCAGGGAGTAGCAATGAGAGTCGGTAACTTGAGCTGGATCCTTGAACGTCGGGTTAGTCCGTCCCAAGATAGAGCGTTTCCTATTTATTTCATACAGGATGACTTCATTCGCGGAGCTGAGAAATATCGAAAACGGACTAGCATACGAGCCATCGTATTTCGATTCCAACCCTTCCTTATCGAGAAACCACATCCCAGAAAGCGTCCCCTTCACATCTCTCGTGACTTTATTGCAAACAGGCGTCTGCCCGGGCTCATCATAGCCCAGGAGGGGTATGAGTTTGTCTTGTATGCTTTTCTCATAATAATCAACAACGCAAGAAGCGGTGAGATACCTCTGACCCCTCTCTTTGAATCTCTCCTGATTGATAAAAGCATTGTTGGTCCGCTTGTCATGAAAATACAGGTTGAAGCTTTTCGTTCTCCCTTTCCCTATCGTATAACCGATCACTTCTCCCTTTTTTATCTCAATTTTTTCTTTGGGGTATTGATCGGAAGAATCGCTTTTCGGAGCGGTTGTCGTGTTTTGCATTATCCTTTGCGAGACTCTGGCTATGTGATCGAGGGTGATGATCAAGTTTTCATCCATCATGAATGAAAGCCGCCACGCTTCAGGTTCCTGTCTATATTTGTGGTATGAATATGCGCTGAGCGTCATATCCGCAGGAGCTCTCACCTCCAGATCCGGCTTTTCAGACAGATCGCTTTTGGTGATGATCATCAATCCAGTGATGGTCGAAGCCTCTTCATATCCGCCATTCAGCTCACCTAAGGGAAGTATGTTCTTGACCATGACAGAGTCAAACATCTCGGTGACGAACGGATAGGTTTCTTTTCCAACCCGTCCTCCAGCCCCATCTTCTTTTGCAGCCCTGCCAACCCCCTGCCGTGATTCACTCGAAGCAATATCAATTTTTTCGGTTGCTTTCTCCCCGTAAAAAGAAGTTCCTATGCCTCCAACGAGAAGTAAGGTGATTGCCGAGATCAGGATTTTGAGTTTTTTATTCATGAGAGTTTTTTATGAAGAAGAGACTGTCAAATACCCTTGAAACTTTCCTCCATTGTACTCCTCTCAAACAAAAAACACATCCGCCTGCAAATGTGTTTTTATGGTCCCTCTAGTGGATAAAATTAGAATTTTAGACTGTGAAACGATTAAGAAGGAAAGAGACAGATTTTAAATAAAAAAGGCGCCGTACCCGTGGGTCGTGCGCTTTGATAGAAACTCGTATCATCGAACGGTCAGACGGGAAATACATCACTTCTTCCCGTTTTTGTAGCCCTTGTCGTAAGCCTTGTTGTCCTCCCTGTCACGGTCCGATCCGACGGTTGTGTTCCAGAGCCACCCATGCGGCGGATCATATTCACCATTGGCACCGTCTTTCTGACCTTCGTTGTGCAGGCGTTCATCACGCTCGCTTTCGGTTTCTTTACTTGCCATGATCACACTCCTTATTAAAGAAAAGTCTTTCAATTGAAAAGAACAAATAACCCTCTATCCATCTTTTTTATAAATTTAGCATAAAACGTATACTTGTCAAATTAAAAAATGGCCTCAAAAAGCGACGTCATTTTCTTGGATTCGGTGATAGGATTTATCCTGAAGGGCATAAACTCTTGTCTGCCTTAGGTAGGTTTATCCGCCTTGGGCGGCTCGACTCCTGCTGCCGGGAATAGAAATGAAAAAAGACCCCTATGAGGTCTTTTTCCATATATATGCTCGCTTGGCGGGACAGCTTTCGAACCTTCAATTGGGAGGAGGCTTTCTCTGATCCAGACACTGCGTTATCCCAAATAAGACAGTTATTAGCCATCTCTTAACTTATTCGTAACTATTTTACTTACCAATTAAATAAAAGAGCCTTGATTGTCATTACAACAATCAAGGCTTAACTTCCTTGTCTAATTCAATACTGAGCTGCACTCAGGCCGAGACCGTAAGCAACGCTCGTAAATGCATCAATCGACATAATCTTGCCTCCCCCGAATTTGTCCGAGAAGATTCCTCGGATTCTCGGAATGAACGATGATCCGCCGGTCAGGAGGACCAAGTCTATCTGCTCTGGAGAAACCCCTGCCCTCGATAGGGTGCCGTCCACACACGTTCCGATCTGCTGAAACTTGTCATCAGCCATAGCTTCAAACTCCGCTCTCGTGATTTGTTCCCGGATTGCGATGTTTTTCTCGGAAAATTCGATGACGGCGGAATCGCTATCAGATAGCTCACGCTTTGCCTTCTCTATAGCCAGGAACAGCTTGTAACCCAGATTTTCGATGACGAGCGTATGGAGGTTTTCCAAAGCATTTCGATCCTCACTAGAAATGCCCCTGAGTGAGCGAATAATTTGAAGCGTTTTCCGATCGCGAAGCTGTGGAATCATATGCCACTGACAAAGTGTCAGAGAAAGCCAGTTCGGCGCATCAAGAATCTGATTACTCGACGAACCATAGATTTTTGCTCCTTTGCTAAAATACTTGGCCAGTTTGTGCCACATAATGGAAGCATCAAAGGCGTCACCGGCGACGTATATTCCTCCCGTAGAGAGAATGTCATTTTTTCGGTTTTCTTTCGGATCATGTTGCCCACCATGCAGTCGCATCACCACGAAATCCGACGTACCGCCACCGAAGTCACCCATGAAGACTAGTTTTTCTTCACCCTCCTTGAGCTGCGATTCGTAGGCAAGTGTTGCTGCAATCGGCTCGTACATAAAATGGACGCTTGTGAACCCAGAACGCAAAGCTGCGGTCCGCAGTCTTTCTTCAGCTAAGAGATCAAGCTCCTTGTCCTCAGAAAAAGCCACGGGGCGGCCCATAACGACCGTATCCACAACATGTCCGACATGGAGTTCCCCGAGATGCTTGATGGCTTTCAAAATCAGCGCGATGAGGTCTTCGATCTCGTAGCGCCTGCCGAAGACATAAGTTTCCGTGAAGCTCTTGCTTGGCAGGAAGGCTTTGATGGACTGCATAAAGCGACCGTATGACCCGCCGAACTCGATGTATTGGTTTATTGCGTCCTCACCGACAGCTACATGCGTCTCCTCATCAAAGAAGACAACTGACTTCATTGTTGTACTTGTAGCAGCCGAGGGCTCGATTTCAACCACCTCGATATTTCCATCCTGTGAAACCGCCAGAACAGAATTCGTCGTACCAAAATCCAAACCAAACGCTCTGTTCATGGCTCTTACTCCTCTATTGAATTGGGAAGTTACAACGATATTCGTTACAGATTCGTAACATATATGTATACTACAAAACGTTCTTTTTATCAAGGGTCATGTCAAGCGGGTATTGATTATTTTGTAAGGCATGCTATTGTGATATGTCATTCTTTAACAATCCGCCAAACCTCAAAAGGAACCGCCATGAACACGACAAACGTATTTATTGCCTCACTTCCAAGATCCGGATCAACCCTTCTCGGAATGATGTTAGGAGCTCATTCCCGCATCTGCCACATAGGAGAATCTGCCTATTGGTCGAAGCTCGATACCAGCAGTTCAAGATGCTGCTGTGGGAAAATAGGATGCGAATATCTCATTCGAATGTCCACGATTCTCTCAGCACACTCCGGAAGGATGTCCGCCATACGTGACGCCTGCGGTATGATCGACTTCATTGAGGAGCCGAGTAAAGTCCGTCATGGCCTGAGTCACTCCGCTCCGGTTGCAGATCAAGACTCTCTCAGACAGTCAATTCAGCTGTGCTGTCAAGGCTTGGAGATTGCAGCCGATGCCGCAAGAACTGTCTTTGGAAAGGAGATCACGATTGAAAACACGAAATATCTTCCCATTGCCGAAGAGCTACTGCGAGATGCTGACTGGAAAGTGCTCATCATTGCAAGGGATCCGAGAGGCATTGCGCTTAGCAACAAGGAGGCCGGAAATCGAAAAGGCGTTCCTCGCCCAGTGAAAGACAAGATTGATTTATTCCTGTCATTCGCGAGACGTGCATCGGAAATAGCTCGGCATGAAAATGCCTTGCTGATACGGTATGAAGATCTTTGCAGGGATACGACTGAAACGCTTGATCTGATTTGCAATTTTCTAAGCGCTCGCTTCGAACCTCAGATGATGGAGTTCAAGGAAAACAAAGGTCATTTCCTCATGGGCAACCACATGATGCACGACCAGGATCAGAATGTTTTGGAAGATCTTCGGTGGCGTGAGGCATTGAGTCCGGAAGAAAAGAGACTATTCGTCAGAGATGACCTGATACAAGCATACGCCAGAATAGGATACGATCTTGGAAAGAAACCGTGAAAGGAGATGTCATGTTCAATGTTCTCTCGTTCGATCACGAGAAGGTTATAACAACGTTGTCCGCAGACGGGAAAATGATTGTGCGGAAAAAAACGGTCGAGAAGGAGCACCAAAATATCCTCCTCGCCCAAAAACACCTCCTCAAACATCAACCATCCATTGTTTCGGAGTCGTTCGGAGTCACACGATTCCTTACCGCCGAGGTCGTTGAATGGGACGCAGGAAACAAACTCCTCTCCACTCTTTACTGCGTCGGGGAGAACATCGAGGAGCTGCTCAGGGTGTCCATAGGGTCTGATCGAAGCCAACTGATAGGATTGATTAGAAATTCGTTCGAATTATTCAGGGCGAATGGCTTCCTATGGGGAGACTTTGCCCCAAGGAACATGATCTGGAATCGGCAACGAGGCATCATGTGGCTCGTGGATTTTGAAAGAAATCTGATTTTGAGGGACTGCCCCGTAGAACAGCCGATGTTCAATCGTTACGTTAGGAGCTATTCGTGCGAGGAATTCTCATGCTTCCTGACGACCCCAGAGAGCGACCTCCTGTTCGAAGGATTTCTCGATGAGGACGATAGCGGAATCATGTCCGCAATCCAGCTGACATCGAAAAGGAAGAGGCTCTTACTGAAACACTTGTTCGGAGAAAAGGAGTATTACACTCTGAACGAGATTTGTCGTGCGGAAGACATCATGGTTATGGTGGCAACTCCATTCCTGGTACATGATGCATACTTCTTTCCCATGGATTCACTTGACCTTATCGGAAGTAAAGGAGGACCACATGAATACGTTCAAACCATCATGGCAATCCGTGACTTGGGAGAATATGAGAGGTTTTCGGAACTCAAAAGACGTACGGAGACTTTCTAGAAACTTCTTCCTGGTTACAAATGAAAACAGTGAAAGCCTCCTCATATCCGGGAAATTGGGTATCGCCATGCGTATCAGAGATGGAGGATACGTTCCAAAGAGCGGACTCTTGATGGCAGAACAGCTGATCAAAATGAAGATCAAAGGGAAGGCTCTCGACATCGGGACAGGTGAAACCGGCGTACTGGCAAATTGCCTGTCAGCGCTGGGAACATCCTGCATCATTGCATCCGACATTGACCCTCTTGCCATTCAATGGGCACGCCAGGCATCGAACCGGAGTCCGGATATCATCTGGATAAACTGTGACCTGTTCCCGCAGGGACTCGCCGATGGCACGTTTGGAGTTATCGTAAGCAATCCTCCACAGATGCCAATGCCGCATCCAGGACACCCTCATGATTACGGGGGTCCGGACGGCAGGGACTACATCTCCCGCATTATCAGCAAAGGAAGGTTCCTGCTCCGCGAAAATGGGAAGCTGCTCATGCTCTGCTTCGATTTCCTCGGCATCGACCACGGCTTCGGTCATGAGTCGGTTATCGATTTCGCCCGATCACATGGGATGAATACGAGGATCGTTGCAAGACATCAGCGGGTAATCCGGAAGGAAGGAAAGACCGCAGAGAACGTGGAGTGGATAAAAGCAGTGTACCCAGGGTATTTGTTCAAAAAGGACGCCAGTGGGAATTTACACCACGAAGTACTCATCCTAGAAATGAGTCCCGGTCATGCCGCAAGTTAAAAAGGAGACAGTATAGACATACTGACTCCTTTTCTTTTTTCCTACATTCCGACCTGCTTACAAGTATCCAGAGGAAATGCTTTCCCTGCAATCCAGTCATGCAGAAGTTCGTATGCTCTGGCGGAAACGAAATCTTCTGAGTTCATTTTTCCGAGTTCATCTTTCGTGAACCAACGCACTTCCTCAATAGCCTCATCCCTTGATTCCTGTTCCTCTTTTGGGGCTACACCGGCGTCAACATTATCAGTTTCAGCGAGGAAGTTAAACTGGATCCGCATCCTCTCCGCATCCTCAGAGACGTATACCCCTAATGATTGTATAAGTTCGACATTCAAAGATACTTCTTCCCAACATTCTCTTTTCGCAGCCTCAAATATCGTCTCGCCACCGTCATACGACCCCTTAATGATGTTCCAGAGAGCCACCGGCTTTTTTTCAAGTTTTTCCTTGATAAGAAGGACTCTTCCGTCCTTGTCCGTGACAATAACGCCCACCTTCGCCTTCGTATCCATAATAATCAATAAATTACCATTTACAACCCCCATCCAATATAGATGAAAATGGAAGCAATGCCTAGATGAGACCACTAAAAAAAGCGATCTGCAGATATTCCTATTTGCCACTCTTGTTGGCAGGACAGCTTTCGAACTTTTAAATTGAAGAAAGCATTTCCTGATCCTCTAATATTATTGGCTCAAATGAAATAATTAGAGCGCATAGTCAACTATCGGTTCGAATCCCATCCTAGGCAACAAAAAACAAGGCTTATTACAGCCTCGTTTTTAATGGCTCCGGCGACAGGATTTACCCTAAAGGGCATAAACTTCGAACCTCTCACCGAAATAGATACGAAAAGAACGCCCGATTGGACGTTCTTTCCGTATATGCTCCGGCGACAGGATTTACCCGTTCGCTCCGCTACCGAGCATAAACTTCTCATCCTACTTCCGGGAATAGATACGAAAACAGCACCCAAATGGATGCTGTTTTCGCATATAGCTCCGGCGACAGGATTCGAACCTGTGACCAATTGATTACATTTTCCCTCTTCGTTTCCGAAAAGAATGGACTATATCATCTCCATCGTCTTTCGACATTAGGAGTGAGGCGCTTCCCGCGATACACACGTATCGAAGTACTCTCTTGCGAGATAGTCTCTGAACCTGCCCTTTCGGGATTGGCTGCTGATTACCATAGCCGTGCTGAGCGACCGTAGGCTTCCAGCAATTCACCTCATTCTGCACTCCCCGATTTCTCGGGAAGGCTGCGTAATTTTGCATGCTCCTCCCTGTGACAATTCGCGCATATCAAGATACACTTTTCTATCTCTTTCCGGACCCGATCCCAACTGCGGGTGAGTCCGTCTTGAGATATCCCGAAGTCCTTTCCGCCCTCGGCGTGATGAAATTCGAGCGCATCCTGACAACGGTCATAACCACAGACCGAACATTTACCGCCCTTATACTCGACCGCTTTCTTTCGGATAGCCTTTCGGCGCTTCACGACAGCGCGCTTCATGTACTCGCGACGGTCAGCGTAGGTTCTTTTGTCTGGCATATATTTTCAATATGCGACACATGTTCCACAGTCAACTGCTCTACCGCTGAGCTACGCCGGATTCATTTTTCAATGAAATCACCAAAAATATCTCTTTGGCGACCCTCGTATTATACGAAAAATACAAGAAAAGGCAAGCCGGGGGCTTGCGTCCACTCATTTCATGAATTTCTTAGTGTCTCTCTCGAATCTCATGTCGAGTATAAAATTTCATCATTTTGAGCGAAAATCCTGAGAAAGTGAGACGTCATATCGAGATATGCCGACGAGCTTTTCAGGATTTGCAGCCGGAATGATGGAATTTTAGCCGACAAGCATCAATACTCTGTTTCTTTATTATTGATGCGGTGAGATGCGAGAGAGATGCTTAGCCGACGGACAGATATTATTCAGAACGCATTCGCTGCACTTCGGATTTCTCGGGGCGCAGATGGCGCGGCCATGCGTGATGAGATACTCATTCACTCGGAGGTATTCCTTGGCAGGGAAGAATTTCATGAGTTCCGGCGACATCTTCTCCGGAGTCTTGGAATTCGACCAGCCAAGCCTCCCTGCGAGGCGAAAGACATGCGTATCGACCGGAAGCCCCACATTCTTTCCGAATGCCTTGGCGAGGACTATATAGGCCGTCTTGTGCGAAACGCCCGGGAGGAGTAAGAGATCTTCGAGCCGGCCCGGAACCGCTCCGCCGAACTTTTCAACCAGTATCTTTCCGATACCTTTCAGATTCTTCGATTTATTCCGATAAAATCCGCAGGAAAATATCTCTTTTTCGAGAGCGGTGATCGATGCATCGGCATAATCCTCGGCGGTCAGATATTTCTTGAAAAGTACCTTCGTCGTCTTGTTCACTCGCTCGTCGGTGCACTGCGCGGAGAGCATGGTACCCACGACCAATTCGAGCGGATTCGACCATTCGACGAACGGCCCCACGACCGGATACGCTTTTTTCAGACGCTTCAGGATTTCCTTCGCGCGACTCTTTTTTTCTTCGAATGTTTCCATAGGAATCCCATCTTAACATAAAACAAAAACCCCTGAAACTCAGGGGCTTTTCTCTTATGAGGCGAGTCTTTTCAGCGCCTCCAAGGCATAGAATTTGATCATCGGCGTGATATCCTGATGTTCCGCGACTTCTTCCTCCGTCATCCACTGGAGACCGCGACTCTTCTCATGATTGTCCGGCTCTGTCGTCTCCATCGTCTCCGATGTAGCGAAATAAATCATGGCGATGTGCCTGTGATCAGGAGAGATGGGATGAATGTCCATGTATTCCGGCGGTATGAGAGCCAAACGATCAGAACTCTCATCTTCATGTTTTCGTCCGGAATACAGCTTGATATCGAGTCCGACTTCTTCCTTCACTTCGCGGATACATGCTTCCTCCGGCGTTTCATCGAGCTCGATATGGCCGCCAGGGACGAGCCACATATCATATTTGTCATGATATCGCATGAGAACCTTCCTACTCGCCACGTGTACGACGAATACACCGACCGTAAAATCAATCTGTCCCGGCTCCGTATGGATATGCGCCATAATCCGTTTATCTAATATTTACCCGCCTATTCTATCACACGAAACAAAAACCCCCGGAAGTCGAGGGTTTTTATTCCTGATTCTTAATTCCAGATTCTTGACTCTTTGGAACTAGTAGTCTTTCAGCTTCTTGATATCTTCGTGCTCGCGGATCTTGTCGAGAGCCTTGGCCTCGATCTGACGGATGCGCTCGCGCGTCACGCCGAATTCCTGGCCGACTTCTTCGAGCGTATGCGTCACGCCGTCCTCGAGTCCGAAGCGGATCTTCAATATCTTCTGCTCACGAGGAGAGAGCTCATTCAGGATCTCATCGATATGCTCCTTCAAGAGCTTGCGGGATGCGGACTGGTTCGGCATCACCGTCTCGGTATCCTCGATGAAGTCACCGAGCACCGAGTCATCGTCGGAGTCGCCGACCGATGTTTCGAGCGAAACCGTCTCCTGGGAAATTTTCTGAATGTGGCGGATCTTGTCCACTTCGAGTCCCATTTCAGCGGCGATTTCTTCCGGAAGAGGTTCACGTCCGAGCTCCTGCACGAGACGACGGGTAATCTGCGCGTACTTATTGATCGTCTCTACCATGTGCACCGGGATGCGGATCGTACGGGACTGATCGGCGAGCGCACGGGTGATCGCCTGGCGGATCCACCATGTAGCATACGTTGAGAACTTGTATCCCTTGCGATAATCGAATTTCTCCACCGCGCGGAAAAGCCCGATGTTCCCCTCCTGAATCAAATCAAGCAGGGAAAGATTGTGCGATCGTCCGACATACTTCTTCGCGATCGAAACCACGAGACGGAGGTTAGCCTCGGTCAGTTTCTGTTTAGCGGCGAGGTCTCCTTTCTCGATGAGCTTCGCGTATTTCACTTCTTCTTCGCCCTTGAGCAGAGCGACGCGACCGATTTCTTTGAGATACATCTGCACGAGATCCGATGTATCGCTCGATTCCGAGAGCGCCTGAAGTTCCGCTCGCTCCCTTGCTTTGGCCTTGGCCGGAGTTTCCGGCTTTGCGGCCGTCGGCAGCACCTCGATCTTCAGCATCTCTTCCGATCCGGTTATCTTGATGCCGGAGGTCTCGAGCCGTTCGTACAGGTTCTCCAAGTGTTCCAAGTCCTGCTCGACATCAGGGAGGATGTGAATGATCTCATCTTCCGTAACGAAGCCTCTCTGCTTCCCTCTCGCGATCAATTCATCGAAAGCAGTCTGCTTCACGACATCCTTGGCCTCCTTGGCCGCGAGGGCCTTGCCGGTGAGCGGAGCCTCTTTCTTCGAGCTCGTTTTTTTCGATGCTGTTTTTTTCGGTGCCGGCTTCCCGGTCTTTTTCTTCGGTGCCGGTTTCACCGATTTCTTCTTCGGTACGGATTTTTTCACCGCCTTTTTCGAGGCGGCCTTCTTCGCGGCCGATGACTTCTTTCCGCCGGCTGATGAACCCGCTTTCTTGGTCGTTTTTTTGATCATTTTCTTTTTTGCCACCGGTTTAACTTTCTTCTTCAGCGGCTTTGCGGCCTTGACCGGATGCGCTTTCTTCTTCGGCGCATGCTTCACTGCCGGCTTCTTTTTCTTCTCAACTTTTTTCATAGACATGAGATTAACATCTACAAATTATATAATACGACGACGACTTTCATTCACTCTTGAATGAAAGAAACGTTCTCCTTCTATAGTTTTCCAACACCCGACAAACAATACTACGATCGTGAAAGTTCGGTGAATTCTTCCATCAAAGTTTTTTGCAAAGCCTTGTCGCCATCCCTGCGGGCTCCCTCAAGCGCACGACTGATAGAGGACAAGCGCTCCTTGCGAAGCTCTCCCGCGAGAGCGGCGGCATATTGTCCGAGCAATTCCTTGGCGACCGCCGTCCGTTCTTCGGGAGTCCCGGTGAGAATGGCGGAAAGTATTTCTTCGGCCTGGAAAGAAAGCTTGGTTCCTAAAGCCTTGAGCTCGGGACTTCCGATCAAGACCATAGGATTCACTCCTTCTTTCGCTCCTTCCTTGAGAGGTGAAAAGAGCGGATGCTTCGTGAGAAACTCTACCACTTTTTCGGAAGAAAGACAAGCGAATTCATCGCGGGCAGCGGTTTCGATGAGCGAAAGTCCGATGATATTCTCCCGGAGTATCTCCGAACGATTTCCGAAAGAAGCCTCGGCCGATGAGACCGCACGGGCGCTTATCGCCGATGGAGCATTTTTTCTCTTTTCGCGGAGCTCTTTCTCCAGGGCCGGAGCGAGCGCCTTTTCGTCCATGCCGATACGGAAAGCGAGACGCGACAAGAAGTGCGTCCGCTCGATCATATTCTCCGCATGCGCGAGGATCGGGAGATAGAATTCAGCGATCGCCCGCTTGCCCTCGGGAGTCTTTTCGTCATGCTTGAGGATCGCCTGCTCGAGAAAGTATTCGAGCGCCGGGACATCATGCGCCACAGCATTCTGAAGTATCTCCGGATTTTCCTTTGCCGCATCGGCGGCATCTTTTCCTGAAGTGATCGCGACGATCGAAGTCGTTATCTCTTTCCCAAGGGCGAGCTCGGTACTCCGCCTGGCCGCCGTCTGCCC
>Ga0172380_10004426_pt1 | contig 18068 bp, 20 predicted proteins | sample Leawe162metaG_FD_119747 | JGI IMG/M metagenome (GOLD analysis project Ga0172380, IMG submission 119747) | Leachate microbial communities from a municipal landfill in Southern Ontario, Canada - Leachate well 162 metaG | ecosystem: Engineered > Solid waste > Landfill > Unclassified | place... | reverse complement strand
TTCGCCTTTCTGCCGCACAAATCGAGTTTTTTTGGTTCATCAGCACCCGGGGGGTAGTCATGTGGGGGGGTAGATAGGATGCACGTGCGGGATCGGGTGAAGGAGCTGCGGCGGGTCCGGGCTGGTGATCTGGTGCCAAATCCGAAGAACTGGCGGACCCATCCACAAGCCCAACAGGATGCTCTGCGTGGGCTGCTGGCCGAGATCGGCTATGCGGACGCCCTGTTGGTCCGCGAGCTTCCGGATGGGCGGCTGATGATTGTGGATGGGCATCTTCGGGCCGAGACCACCCCCGACGAATTGGTTCCGGTCCTCGTGCTGGACGTGGACGAGGAGGAGGCGGACAAGTTGCTGCTGACATTGGACCCGCTGGCCGCGATGGCGGAAGAAAACGCCGCAGCTCACGAAGCTCTCATGGCCAACGTGGAGTTTCGCGAGGAACAACTTGCGGAATACATCAAGCGTGATCTCCAGAAATACCTCCCTGAAGGATACCATAACCCGCTGCGAATCCAGCAGCACAACTGACAATCCGCCAAGGAGTTTGACATGGGAAGCCGCGGACCAACCCCAACGGAACCGAAACCGGATCATGGAGCACGTTGCCCGGCGTGGCTGGATAAGGATGCAAAAACCGTCTGGCAGCACGCCATCCGGGAACTGAATGCGATGGGCATGATGACCAAGGTGGACACGAACGCCTTGGCCCGTTACTGCCGGATGCTTGTCCGGTGGAAGCAGTGCGACGAGTTTGTGCGAAAGTACGGAGAGAGCTTCACGCTGACGGATGAAGCCGGCAAGATCAGAAACCGGCAGCAGCATCCCGAAGTCGGGATCATCAACAAGCTCGGGCCGCAACTGCTGAAGCTCGAGCAGGAGTTCGGCTTGACGCCGGCAGCAAGGGTACGGCTCAAGCTGACGATCGCTGCCGAAGAGACTGGCGAAGGGACTGACGACGAAGATAACCCGCTCTTGAGACTACGGATTACCGGGTGAATGACGAGCAGCTTTGTATTTTTCTCAAGATCGACGCGAAACGTCTTGCCAAGTGGAGACGCGAGGGACTCCCATTCCGGGGCCGCGGTAAACAACGCTCCTACGACGTGCAGGAGGTCTACACGTGGATCATTGAGAACGGCCATGGCGAACCGGTCCAGAAGGCGAAGACGATCCGGGAGGTTGCGGCACATTTCCATGTGTCGGAGCGAATCGTTTACCAATGGCAGGGCCGCGAAATGCCGGGCCGGGATGACGATGGGACCTTCGACCTGGGGGCCATCGACCAGTGGGCACGTGACAACGGCATGGGCCCGTATGCTCGAGCGGGTATCGGTGGCGGCAATGGATCCAACGGCAACGGCCAATCGTCTGCGACTTCGAAGGCGGAAGCGGACGCCCGGGTTTCGCATGAGCGGGCCGACAAGTTGGCGATGGAGAACGCCGTCAGGCGGGGCGAGTTGGTGTTGCTGGACCCGATGTTGGACCGGGTTCGAAGGAGGCTGAATGAGGTCCGGGCGATTGTCAACCAGCTCCCGGACAAACTTGGCGTGAAGGTTGTGGAGTTGGGACTGCCTCCGGAACACATGGGGGCGGTTGTTGTGGATTGCCGGGCGGTGATCGATGAGGCGTGGCAGGCGTGTGCGGACTTGTGCGAGAGGGAAGACGCGGACGAACGGGCGATTGGGACTGAACCTGAACCTGAAGCGGAGGGCGAGTGATGGCTGAGGATAGGTGTGGTGGGTGTGTGTTTTTGTATCTTCCGAAAGAATACGAAGACCGCACGCTGGATGATTACGACGAGTTTACCTGTCGCAGGTATCCGAAAACAGAACGGAAGCGGCTTTGCGATTGGTGCGGTGAGTTCCGGAGCAAAATCCCCAATCCATACCGTGACACTGTCGATCAAGCACCTCCTCCGTCGAAGCATGACGCCAGGGAGGTCTTGGCGAAGGCGAGATCGATTGCCTCTGGCTGGGATACGGACGTGAAGGTCGTAGGGGATCTGTCGGCCGGGGACATTGTCCAGGCGATAGACGCGGTCATCGGGCAATCAGGGGCCCGGCAAGCCGCGAGAGAGAATCGCGGGACCACGATTGACGACATTCTGTCGCAAGTTGTCGTCAACGCCGAAACGATTGCCGAGGAGGCCGAACAGGTCTTCAGCAATATGCGGTCTCCAAGCATCGCTCCTGTCGTGCCGCGTGATGTCTTGAGATTTGCGCCAGTAGGTGAGGAGGTTGCGACCAATTCTTTTCCCGGCGTGATTTCAGCGAGATACAAGGACGGGTACGTGGATGTCCTTTTCCGAGATTTTGATGTCACATTTCGATATCGAGTTCCGTAAGTGGTAGCCCTTGCCGACAACACAACTTGGCTGAATTCGCAACTCCGGACGGTTGACCGGGTGTTTGCGGATACGTTCCGGCCGAGGCCTCGCCCGGTTCGGTCCAGGTGGTGTGCCGACAATATCCGGCTGCCGTCCGACCTGTCGGCCACACCGGGGGCCTACTCGTTCACAGATCGCGAGTACATCCGTGAACCGATGGACGCGGTTGACGATCCGGCGGTGAAGGAGGTTGTTCTCGTATGGGCGACTCAGTCGGGGAAAACAACATTCGTCGAGGCGATTTCGGCCAGCCAGGGGGCAATCGATGCGGCTCCGATGATGCTGGCCGGGCCGGACCAGCTCTACTCCCGGGACCGTCGGGAGATGATCTATAAAATCTGCGACGTGTCGCCGGTGCTTATGAACAAGGTCCCGCCGCTGCGGTTTCGGAACGATCGCTGGATTGACCTGGGTGGATGCCGGATCTATCTGGCGTGGTCCGGATCGACGCAGAGGCTGTCTGGCCGTGCCTGCAAGGTAGTGCTGTGCTCGGAAGTGGACCGGTGGGCGTCGAGTGTGACCCTGGCCCAGGAGCGTGTCAAGGCGTTCTGGTCGCACACGGTGATCTTCGAGGGGGCCCCGATCGGGATCAGTGATCGACTCTGGCCGCTGTATCAGCAGAGCGACCGACGGACATTCCACGTGCCGTGCCCCAGGTGTGGCCACTACCAGGAGCTGCGATTCTTTCCGCATGGCCGGGGGCATCAGTACGCCTACTGCGGCGGAGTTGGCGGGCTGGTCGACGACGAAGGAAACTCGGTCACACCGGAGCATGGCAGGCTGAACGCCTACTACATCTGCGAGAAGGGATGCCGGATCGAGGCCCACGAGAAAGACGCGATGGTCGCCCGGGGCGTGTGGTGCCCGGTCGGGTGCCACGTGGTCGATGGCGTGGTGACCGGGACCCCGACCTACTCCGGCAATCGCCGCGGGTATCAGCTCAACTCGCTGTACTCGTCTCAGACAACCATCGGCGCGATGGCGGAAAAGTGGCTGCTGTCGCGGGATTCGGAGGACGAGCGAAAACGGTTCTTCAACGATTGGCTGGCGCTGCCCTTCGAGCCGCGAGGGAAGGTGCCACGATGGAACATGCTGGCGGTCCAGTTGCGAGGGGCTCACGACCGGGGCGTCGTGCCTGCCCAGGCCCTGTTCCTCACGTGCGGATGCGACTTCCAGGAGGACTCGACGTATTGGATCGTCCGGGCGTGGGGCGAGCACAAGACTTCCTGGCTGATCGATTTCGGGATCTTGAAGCGGTCGGCGTCTGGGGATCCGCTTCTGAAGGATACCGCGTTCATCCGGTTGCGTGATGACGTGCTCGACCGTGACTGGCAACTTGCCGGGCTGAACCCGCTAGATCAGAAATCGTTGCGGGTGTGCCGGGCCGGGCATGACTCGGGCGGCCACGAGACGCAGCTTGTCTACGAGTTCATCCAGAATCTTGGCTATCAGCATGTTTTCGCCGTGAAGGGCGATTCGGCGATCGCCAGTTCGGAACCGTACCGGTTCAGCCTGATCGAGGCCGACGAACAGAGCGGCAAGCGGCGGAAGTATGGCGCCCGGTTGTGGCTGATCAACTCGAGCTACTACAAGGCGGCGATTCAAGACCGCTGGAACATGCGGTACGGAATGCCCGGGTTCTGGTACGCGACGAACCAGGCCAGTGGCGGGGACTCGGAGACCTACTTCCGGCAACTCACGAACGAGGTGCGGGTGAGGGAGACGAACAAGAGGACCGGCCACACTAAGGAAATCTGGAAGCTGGTCAACAAGGACGTGCGGTCGGACTTCCTGGACTGCGAGGTGTATTCCGAAGCGATGGCCGACATGGTGGTCGAGCGTCAGTGGGAGAACCTGACGGAGCGATTCCGGTCGGCGATGGGGCTGGAGGAGCAACAGCGACGGCAGAAAGCGGAGTGGGAGGCGGACGATAACGGAGGTCGTGGTGGTGGATTTGTGATCCGGAGCCCGGGGACAGGGTTCTTGAGAGGTCGACGATGAAACCGAGGAGCATGGTTGGCCGGGTCACGCATGAAAATAGTTGACACTGGAGATCAAGATTGTTAAAATCGCCAACAGGTCCAGACGGTTCGGACAACGTCAGTCGGCTCCGGTCGGCAATCGATAATTTCGTTGCTGCCGTCCAATCCGCCGTTGACGACGGCCACAACGGAAACGTCGGCTTGACGGTGAACATCCACAACAAAGAGATCAAGGAACCCCCGAAAATCATTCGCGAGTATTACCCGCGATCCTGAAATCTGACTCGGGTTAGTTTACGCACAACGCCCGCATTCTGAGCAATGGCTGCTCGGGATGCGGGTTTTTTTGTTTTCTTGGCCAAGGTCCAGGCCGAAAATCTGGCCCCCGCCCTGCTTCGCCGAATGACCACAAACCCCTACCTGCCGTCTGACCACGATTACGAGAACGACACTCCAGCCGTGCGTCTACGCATCTGCCGAGCGGCCATCTGTGCGATCGAGGGCGGGGCCCAGTCTTACCGCACCCCGGACGGTCACGAGCTTACCAGGGCCAATCTGAAGACGCTCTACGACCAGGAAAAGCGGCTCATGGCAATGGCCGACGACGACGACAACGGCCCGGCAATCAATTACGCGGAACTGAAGAAGTAACGACCCACATGGCCAAGCCAAAACGCACCTTCGGACAGCGAGTCGCCGGGTTCTACGACGCGATTGAGTCGCGGTTCGCCCCGGGCAGGTTCCGAGCGCGGCGGTTGGCCCACTTGGAGATCACGCAGACCGAAACTCTTCTGCGGCTCCAGGCTCACATGGTGGCCCGGGACTCGGCAGGCACCGAGACGACGAAAGGGAAGAACTGGCTCACGTCTCGCTTGTCTCCCGACACGGAACTGGAGACAGAACAGGAAGAGACCCGCAACCGGTCTCGCGACCTGTACCTCAAGGACCCGATTGCCGCCTCGCACATCAAGGGCCGGGTCACGAACGTGGTCGGAACCGGCATGACGCCGCAGTCGCAGATCCGCGGCGACGAACTGATCAGCCAGGAACGGGCCGAGGCTCTCAACTCGCAACTCGAGGAACTCGCCCGGCGGCAGATGAAGAGGTCGGACATATCCGGCGTCATTGCTCTCTGGATGCAACAGCGGCTCATTCAGCGGTGTGTGGATCGAGACGGCGAGGCATTCGTCGTGTTCTCGGACAAAGTTGTCGCCCGAAAGCCCTTACCCCTGGCTGCGGAAGTCGTCTCCGTCCAGCGGATCGAAACGCCGGCCCAGTTCGCTGGCGATGCCAATGTGAGGCTCGGGCGCCGCCGCGATAAAGACGGAACGGTCATTTCCTACTTCATCCGGAAGACCGAACCGAACGACCAGATGGGCTGGGATGAGTCATACGACGAGGTCCCCGTCGACCGGGTCTGCCACATCTACGAGCAGGACGAACCGGGCGCCAGCCGTGGTTGGCCGGCCAACGTCGCCAGCCAGAGGACCCTGAAAAACGCCTGGGACTACGAAGAGGCGGTCTTGATCGCCAAGCAGGTACAGGCCTGTTACACGGCATTCGTCCCGAAGCCGCGGCCGACCGTTGCCGCCATCAACGCTGCAACGTCCACGGACACGGATGGACGCCGGAATCAGCAAATCTCGCCCGGTGGGATCGTCTACTACGACCCGATCACGGAGGGTGTGCCGACGTTCGCCGACCCGGGCAAAGGCGGCGAGGATCACGCGACCTACATGGATTCGCTCGCCCGCAAGGCAGCGGCCGGCATGAACTACCCGGCCGAGATGTTGGCCAAGAACTACGGGGCCATGAATTTCGCCTCTACCCGGGCGTCGATCATTGAGGGCCGGATCGAGTTCGATGCGGCCCAACTGTTTCATGTCGACCTCTGGTTGTCCCGCTGGTGGGAAGAGTTTGTGCGGGAGGCGGTCATTGCAGGCGAGGTCGACATCACGCCGGCGGAGTACAACGAGCGGCCCCATGTCTTCGAGCGGCATATCTGGGTCCCGTGCCAACGCGACTGGGTGGACCCGCTGAAGGACGTGAACGCCAACGTTGCAGCCGTCAATGCCGGCGTCCGGTCCAAGTCGATGGTGGCTGCCACGGCCGGCACGAATTTTGACGACGTGATCGACCAGCAAGTTCGCGAGCGGATCCGTGAGGCGAACGCCGACCTGATCGTTCAGAAGCGGAAGCTCGAAATCGAACTGGAGTTGCTCAAGTACCGCAAGCAGATCGGGCTTCCGGATCAGGTTGTCCCGCCAAGCACTCCTCCGAATCAGCCGCCACCTCCCGACGACGCGGAGGACGATGAGGACGAAGAGGACGAGGCAGACGAAGAGAACGACGAAAAGCAAGGAGACTCGGCATGATCGCCACATTCAAAGGATTCCGTTCCGAAGTGATGCAGGCCGACTCCGAAAAGGTCCTCAACCTGTACATCTACGACGTGATCAGCGTGTGGGGCGTGTCATCGGCCGATGTTGCCGAGGCCCTCGAAGATGCCGGGACCGTTGATCGGATCAATCTCTACGTCAATTCGCCTGGTGGGTCCGTGTTCGAAGGGCTCGCGATTCATTCACTGCTTCGAAGGAACTCGGCCACGATCGACGCCTACGTGGATTCGCTGGCCGCATCCATGGCCTCGGTGATCATCATGGCTGCCGACAAGATCACGATGATGCCCGGCTCGTTCATCATGATCCACAACCCGTCAGGTGGCGTATACGGCCAGGCGAAGGACTTTGCCAAGTACGCAACTTTGCTCGACAAGCTGAAGGCGAGTTCACTGGCCATCTACGCGAAGCGGACCAAGCAGGACCGCGAAGAACTAGCCAAGTTGATGGACGACGAAACGTGGATGGGTCCGGAAGAGGCGATGGCGAAGGGTTTTGCCGACGCGATTGACGAAGACGGCGAGACGGCCACTGCGATGTTCGATCTGAGCGGGTTCTCCCACGTCCCCGAGACGCTCCAACACGCCCGTAAGCGTGGCGCCGCATGGAGCCAGGAGATCGCCGAGGCCGACGCGGTCGTGCTCTCGACGGTTGCGATGGCCGACTTGGACAACTTCGACTTGCTCGCGACAGCGTTATCTAAACGAGATCGGGTCCAAGTGCCCGATGTTACTTCATCGGTCCAATCTCAGAAGGAGAACAACATGGACCCGAAACTCATGAGTGCCTTGAAAAAGGCTGGAATGGTAACCGAACAAGCGACCTCGCAGACAGCCGACGCGGTTGTCGACACGTGGTACGCGGTTCAGAACCGGCAGAAGCCGGAAGCCTCGGATGCGATCATCTCGGAAATCGAGGCCGGAGTTCAGTTTCCGGTTCCGGCCGGCAAACTGCTGACCACCCAGGATGAGATCAACCACCAGGTGGCCGAAGCGAAGGCTGCCGCGGTTGCCGAAGAGACCGCCAATCAGGCCAAGCTGGCCGACAAGGCGATCGCGGACACAAAGGCTTACGTGGCCGACGTGCTCGAGCGGTGCATTACCGCGAAGCAAGACCTTCGGTTTGCCATCGATATGGTCAAGCTCGAATCGCTCGATTCGGTCAAGGACTCCCTGATCGCGAAGCTCTGCAAGGACCGGGCCCCGCTGGGCGACGACGCCGGCGGCGACAGGGGCAAGCCGACTCCCGAGGAACGGTTCCGGGCGGAGTTCAAGGCGGCCGGCGGCGAATCCGAAGTCGGTGTGACCGAGGAGCAATACATCCGAACCCGCCTCCGCAGCGAGGCCGGCGGATTTGTCCGATAGCGAAGCCGGTCGTCATACGCAAGTACGCGACCAGCACTCACCAATTACACGAAAGGCGATAACCCATGGCCGTAACAGCCAATCAACTGATCGAAAAACGGGGACAACTCGCAGAGATCCCCGCCCCGGTTCTCGGTTCGACGACTCTCTACCAGGGCACGTTGGCCTTCTGGGAGCGAACCAGCGGAAGCGACGAAGGCTACGCACTCGGAGACGACGATAGCGGTGCGAACAACTTTGCCGGCGTCGTCAAGGAGAAGTGCGACAACGCTAGCGGTAGCTCCGGCGACAAGACCGCGACACTCCACCGGAGTGGTTCGTTCGTCCTGCAGGGAACCGGTTTTACCCGTGCGATCGTCGGTGATAAGTGCTACGCCACCGACAACTTCACGGTCACCGCAACCTCGACAAGCGCCACGTACATCGGCGAGTTCGAAGAGTACATCAGCACCACGAAGATGTGGGTGCGGATCAATCCCGAAATCCCCGACGCCTGATGAATGAAAAACCCCGCCTCCAGATTGCCGTCTGAAGGCAGGGCCAGAACAAACCGGGAAGTCTCGCCGGCTCGTCTGTCAGCAACAACAGTCTAGCGAGTCTTCCATTGACACGAAAGGGAAACTCCCATGTCTCTCGACACTGCAGCCGCAACCGCAAAACTCAACGGTTTGACGGCCAAATTCGACAACACACTCGCCGCAATGGCCCCGTACTATCCGAACCTTTGCACGGTCGTGACCAGCAAGGGTGCGGACGAACGGTACGCCATGCTCGGGCGAGTTCCTGCCATTCGCGAGTGGATCGGCGACCGCAGCATCAAGCAGATGGCTGCAGCCGACTGGACCGTGGTCAACCGGCCCTGGGAAGTCACGGTCGGCGTCGACAAGTTCGACATCGACGACGACAGGCTCGGCATGTACGGGCCCCTGTTGGAACAGCTTGCAGCCAACGCTGCACGCCACCCGGACAAGCTCGTCTGGGATCTGATGGTTGCCGGGGAGACAGGCGTCTGCTTTGACGCTCAGTGTTTCTACGACACCGACCATGTTTGGGGTGATTCTGGATCGCAGAGCAACGACTTGACGTATGCTGCTGCGGACGGCACCACGCCAACGGCGACCGAGTTCAAGCTGGCCTACAACGCCGCACTGAAGGCGATGCAGACCTTCAAGGACAACAACGGCAATCTGATCAACGGATACGTGATCGACGAAGCGACGAGCATTCTGGTCGTTGTTCCTCCGGATCTGTTGCAGGTCGCCCACGATGCGTTGACCGTTCGCACGCAGTCGGCCGGTGGAGAAAACTGGGTGTTGTCCGCTCCCAGGATTCTCTCCTGCGCTCTGTTGACCGATGCCACGAAGTTCTACATCCACAAGGTCGACGAACCGCTCCGGCCGTTCATCTTCCAGCAACGGATGCCGCTGAAGCGCGAAATGAAGGGTATTGACGACCTGGAATTCCGCGAGGTGAAGTTCATGACCGAAGCCCGCTACGAAGCGGCCTACGGTGTCTGGTGGACCTCGGTTCTCACGACGTTCACCTGATCGTTCGTCTCGTCCCGCCCCGCTGGCGTCGGCACGATGCACCCTCCTGCTCGTGCCGACGCCCAGTCTTAACCCGATTTCACATTCAACACGAGAACAACGGAAGCAGTCATGTCAAAGCGTACCGTGATGCTCAGGCGGAATTGGCCCGGTCAGTTTCACCGGTCGATGCGAAAGCCGCCAGGCAAGAAGTCAAACCAGCCGGGCGAGGTCGTTCGGATGCTGGTCTTCAATCCTGGCGAGGTTGTCGAACTGGACGCGGCGGAGTTTGCCGCAGTTCAAGCGGACATCGGCATTTCGTTGATCGAGGTAGAAGCTGAGATCCGCGAGGCGGACGGACGGGTTCGATACCGACCGGTCAAAACGGATGGCCATGCACCGAAAGACGAATCGGTTGAGGCAGCCGCCACGGTTGCGACGAAGCCAACACAGGTTACGGCTCCCGTTCCAACCGCTCCCGTGGAACGCGCAAAGCCCCAGGCAACCACGAAGAACTGATCGCAGATGACCAGAACGCTCGCCGACCAATTGGAAGACGACCTCTACAACGTGCAACTCAACGTGAATGAGTTCGCCGAGTGGATCACGTATTCGTCGTCTGTCAGTCGGTCGCGTCGAATCGTTGCCCTGGTCGTCAATAAGACGGAAGTCGCCGAAAACGAGATGGCGACCTACGAGGACGAAGTTCTCACGGTAACTGTCGGGAACGACGAAACCCATGCCAAGGGCGGCGTCGGGGTCCCTCGCTTCAACGCGGACCGCGCAACCGAAACGGACACCATGATTCGCGACGGCGATGCGATCACCATCCCGTTCGTGTTTACCGGCAAGTCGCAAAGTATCAAGGGCGGTTGGATCCTGGAATTCAAGCGGCCTCGCTCCCACATGTATGGCCAATCGAGGGCACGGAGATGACCTACACATGGCAGACCCCGCAACCGGAAGGCCCGATCACCACGCCGCTTTGCAAGCTCGTCGAACTTGTTGCCGAGTCGACCAATTTCCGCGTTCGAGCCGGCTTGGCTGCAGATGCCGTGCGAGCAAACGAAAAACTCATCGACGGAGCGGACGGCTGGGAGAAGCGAATCTTCTACCCGTTCGCCGACCTGGAGACGTTGGAGGTTTACCCGGCGGCTGTACTGTGGACCGGTGGAACGGAGTTCACGCAAGATTCTGGCGGGCACCGAAACTTCTTGGCCACGAGCGGAAACATCGCGTTGCTGCTGGTCGATCTCTGCAAGTATCCAGAGGACCGGGAGACCTCATGCCGCGATTTCACGAACTTCGCCGGCAACGTGTTTATGGATCTGGCCGAGGCGTTTGGTGAAGACGACAACCTGACCGGGACACGAATCCACTCAATGCGCGGACCTGACAGGGACATCATCTCCCTCAGCCAGGGGCAGCAGGATCGTTGGATTTGCTGGGCCGAGATTGCGTGGGGTGGCTCATGATCACATTCGGATTCACGATGGAGGTCGAAGGCATCCTCGCCGAGGTGGATACCGAATACGCGATGAACAAAATCACGAAGCAGATCCACCAGGAGATCGGCGAAACGCTCCACGGCACGTTTCTCCCGCGACACTTTCAACCGTCCGCGGCCGGGCGGTACGGGTACACACCACGATCTCAGCACACGCGAGAGATTCGCAGGCGGCAAGTGGAACAGGGGAAAGCGATCTCGGCCGGCCAGGACCTGGTAAAGACCGGCAAGACCAGGACTCGGGCCACTGGGCTCGGGATTGTGCGGGCCTATCCTCGCCGCGGGGAAGTGACGTTCTACGTGCCCCACTATGTGCTGAAGCGCCAGAAGTCGGGGTCGATCAATCTTCGCCGCGAACTCGAAACGATCTCGGTATCCGAATCCAAGCAAGTTCGCGACTTGGCCGAGACACGGCTTTTGGAACTGATCCGGGCCCACAAAAAACGGAGGCGACTGAAGTGAAAGGTGAAGATTTGGAACTGAGAACAGAAGTCGGTCGGCACCCAATGTTGTGTCGTTGGTGGCTGCGAACTCGATCATGCAGGCTCGGCATTCAGCTCAATAACGACGGGACCCCACCGTGCATTGAGTTCTACGTGCCCTGGTGGGCATGGCCTCTTGAATTGCTGCACATCGCGGTATTCGGCCGAGCGAAATTGACAGCAGAGTAACAGGAGACCATCCCAATGTCTGAATCACGCTATTACCTGCACGGCTTTTCGTGGGGTGCGAACCTCATTTCCGAACTGACCGACACGAACCCCAACACAAGCACGCAGCTTGTGACCGGGTATTCGTCCGGCCATCCGACCCCGTTGTTCCGAGCAATCATGGCCCAGAAACCGCAAGTGTCGTTCACTTGCAACGCGGTCGCCCAAATTCTCGGCCTGTTCAATGCCGGATCCAATGTCCATTCGCTCGACATGTCGGCCGCTGTGGTCGACCTGGGGTATCGGCAAGGGAAGAACCTCAGCGATCGGTACGGCACCGGTGATGCCTCGAACGAGAAGTTGCGGTTGACCCAGGCGATGATGGTCTGGGACACGATCCGGGCCGTCCACCAGCAGAATGCCGAGATCGTCTGCCGGATTTTGCCGGCCTACAACGGCACCGCGAACCCGATCATCAATGTGGGAACTGGCACCTTGACCGGAACCCCGGCCGCGACTCAGTTCTTCACATTGGGCCCGACGTATGTGAATGGTGTCCGGCTCGAGAACGAAATTGACTTCACGCTGGCGTCCGGTGTGGCGTTGTTGCAGAGCGGCTCCGCCGGCGAGGTCTGGGACCGGTACATTGGTGTCAACAACACGGACGACGTTCTCACCCTGACCACGCACGGGAAGCCGTGGAGTGCCTACGGAATCACCGGTGGTGCGATCAGTGCGAACGTCGTGCAGTACATGCGGGCCAAGGACCCGGACGGTGCGAACGAAGCCGACGGCACCGCAGCCCACGTGAAGATCACCGCCACGAACGGAATCATCGTGCCCGATGGAACCACCGGGGCCGGCAACACGCCGAGCCAGAACACTCTCACGATGTCATTCCGAGCGGCCGACGGCAACTCCAACGCCCTGGCATTCGCGGTCAACCAAGCGATCACCTGATAGCCTAATTTAGGAGCCTTTCCATGTCCCACACGAGAACGTTCACGCGAGCCTTGGCCGGCGAAGGTGTCGAGACTACGTCGTACGCGAAAGAGATTACAGCCGGGCAATTGGTCGATGTGTCCGAATCGGTCGCCGACGAGTCCACGGACTACCATCTTGCATGGCCGGTCAACATTGAGGCCGCGAAAGCGATCCTCATCGGAAGCGATCAGGATGTGACGATCGAGATCAACTACCCTGGTGGCACGAGCACGGCCGCGGATCAGACGTTGACCATGAAGGCGAACCAGCCGCTGTTGTGGCTTGACGACGATGCCGATTCGTGCCCGATCACCCAGGACGTTACCGACGTTTACGTGACGAACGCCAGTGGCGCCGCTGCCAACATCCGATTGCTTGCCATGGTCGATCCCTCGCCGTAGCGGCCGGTCCTGATCGTTTGAGCGGAAACGAACCCCAACGCGAAGAGACGCATCATGTCGGCCCCGATCTACTTTTTTCCGGCACTGGCCAGAGCAGAGCTTGTATCGATCAAGGGAGGGTTGGTCCCGGAGACACTCGATCGATACGGCTTGACGGCCATTCTGGGCGACGTGAAGCCGAAGCAGTTCTGGGCGACCGACCACGCAACACTCGGGCCGGGCGGCGAGAAGAGTGGGTGTTTGTTCTCGACGAATACCGGGTCTGTCGTCGCCGTCCGCGTCGGGTACTATCCGGACTTCCAAAAGTGGACGATGGTCCGACGGGACCCGGAACTGTGGGTCGGGACCGACAAGGAATATCCGCCGGTCCCCGCCGATCTCGTGCGGCCGAAGACTATCCGAGGCTGGAAAGTCACGCTGGCAGACGGGAACGAATACGAGATTCCCGTCATTCGCTCGCCGGGCCTGGTCACCAACCTGCCCCGCGATATGTACTACGACGCCTCGGGCGCGATGAAAATCGAGATCAAACCCGACTATCAGGAACTTTGGGACGCGGCCAAGGACCTGTGGGACCGGTTGATTTCCCGCCTGAACGTGGGCGATGAATTCGAATGGTACGACGTGCTCCTCCAGTGTCTGCGGTTTCTCAGTGTCAACTATCGCGTCGGGATCTACGAGCAGAGCGTCTTGCGGCTGATCGACACGAGCGAACCGGTTTGGCTCGCCACGTTGCTGGCCGTGCTCGATGTGCCATTCAACAAGGAATTGGAGGACACTCAAAAAAAAAGCGCCAGCCTTCCAGCAGAATCCTGATGTTTCGTGAGTGGCTTGTCGGGAGGAACCCGACCCACCGACCTTCCCTGACCGAAATGCGAATGGCCTACCATGTCTGACGGCGGAATCAAGCTGAAGTACACCGGCGACTCGTCAGAGGCCATTAAGGCGGTGGCGGCGGCACAGAAGGCGATTACGGCATTGGAGAAGGAAAACGCCAAGCTCCACGAGACGAGTGCGAAGGGATCCGCGGCGTACGCCAAAGCGTCGGCCGACACGAAGAAGATCATCGCCGGACTCACGACCGAGCAGGAGAAGCACAATCGACGAGTCGAGGAACTGAACCGGCTGAAAGAGCACGGGAAGATTACCGAGAAGCAGTACGCCGATGCGGTGAAGGAATCGAATCGGCAACTGCACACAACCCGTGGCACCCTGGGAGACGTTGAGAAGGCGCACGTCTCGACATTCGGGGCGGCAGCGATTGGGAGACTCGCGGCCTATGCTGGCGGGTTCGCGTTGGTGTCGGCCGGTATCGCACAAGCGGTCAAGTTGTTGTCGGAACTCGACGCCAAATCCCAAGAGGCATTCACGCGATTGCAGGGCGAGCGGGCAGGCATGTCAGAACTGGCCGGATTGGCAGGTTCACCCGCCGAAGCACAGCAATATGTCGCAGAAGCTAAAAAGGCATTCGAGAGCGGAGTCGGTAAAACGCAGGACGAAGCGGCGGCTCTGCATTACCAACTGCGTTCGACAAATCTATACGAGCAGCGGAAGATATTCGAAGACCTCAGCCGATCGGGCGCCATTCGTGACATCACGCCAGTGGTTTCTGCAGTCGACATGATGCAATCGGCATTCGGGGTGAAAGAGACTGGCGATGCAACCGCTCTGATTAGTAAGCTGTATCGCTCGTCAGACGTGACCCGATACGAAGTGCCGGAAATCGCACAAGCAGCAGCGGCGCCGTCATTGTTCGCCAAGAACCTCGGACAAACCGATGAGGAGTTGATCGCTCAATTGACGGTCGCCGGCAAGGTCATGCCGATCGCTGAGGCCGGAACCGGCATGGAGCGTCTACTGCTGACGATGCAAGAGAAGGACGCATTCAAGGGGCTCGGTGCGGAGCGATCGCTGCTGGACATCCAAGCGATGCAGAAGGGCGACATCGGGTACTTCGGCGGCGCCGAACAGGCCAAGACTCGGCTGGGTGAAATGAAGATGAAGCCGGACGATATTGCCGATTGGATGACGCGGGCAGAAGCTGGGCAGGGAATGGACCCGGCGGCATTCCAGACGTGGATGGGGGAAAAGAGAGGAATGGTCGCGTTCGAGGCGATCATGGGCCAGATGGATATGTTCCGCCAGGAAATGGTCGGGCTGCCCAAGGCCGAAGAAACCCGTCTCGCCGAGATGAAGACTACGCTGCCTGGGGCAGTCCCCGAGATCCGGGCTGGACAGCTTGCCGAAGTATCCAAGCGTGGATCAGAGGCTGAGGACCGACTGGAGGGCGAAGCCCGGGCGTTGTCTGAAGCGATTTTGGCAGAGCGTGACACAGCGGTCAAGGCTGCAATACCAGGCAGGACGGGGCAAGCTGCGTCGATCCTTGGCCGGGGACTCGCAAAATGGCAACAAATGTTTGTGGGCGACGAAGCGCTGATCAACCAGACGGCTGCCGGTGGGGTGGACGTATCGCCAGAACTACGACAGCAGGCCATCCAACATCGGATGCGAGTCGCTCTTGAGCGTTTAGCAGCCGAGCAGGCGACTCTTGGAGAAGGGCAAGTTGGGCAGGTCGGCGGTCTATCTCCGGAGGCTCAACAGCAACTCCAGCTTGGACCGACGAGTGTTGTGCCGGTCATCCCAGAGATTGACGCATTCCCGGAGACATCGCCGCTGTTGCCAAATCTGCCTCCCTCACGATCAGAACAATTAGCCGGCGTTTTGGATACGAGACCCCTCGAAACGAAAACCGACGCGCAAACGGTTGCCATCCGGGAACAGACAACAGAAATCCGCGGTCTCCGTCAGGACCTCCAGCAAGTGCCAGTTGTCCCGGTTCCGGTTCGCGTCCGTCCCATGCCACCGTCAACATCGACCGCCAACCGAATGCACAGTGAGTAGCCAACGTGTCACTTGACCGAATTTACGTCTACGACTTCATCTCGCTTGAAGGCCAGCCGATTTGGCCGACGATGCGGATCAAGCCCATTCAACGGGCGGGCGTTGACGGGACCGCGTTTCTGCTGATCGGCAAGGCCGGCCAGGAATTCACGCTCGTGTCGGGCGTCGATGTGGCGGACATGAACGCCGGGTATTCGTTGCTCTACGAGTACCAGCAATTGATCGGGGCGAGCCCGGTAACGCTGATGAAGGGCGGCGTGGAACATTCCGACGTGAACCGATACGTCGAGGTACTGAACGTGCAGGAGGAGCGGCTATTTGCGATCGAGAATTCCACGGGCGGCCTGGTGGCCAACAGCCGCGCATACCTACAGGCCCGATGGACATTGATGGGGCTGGAAATGATACCGGCGGCCTGACGGCAGCCTGAGTCACGGAGAATCATCATGGCGACAATTCGAAGTGTGAGTGTCGAGAACCGGGCCGTTGTGTCCTACGAAATGGACGGGGACCCGGTCGACGGTCAAATCGTGTCCGGCAAGGCGTTCAACAACGGCGTGGCCTCGCTCACTGCCACCAGCACACCGCCGGTGTCGATGGTCTACGCGGCCGAGATCACATTTGCAGGATCATCCAGTGCGACCGACACGCAGACGATCGATTTGAGCGACTTCGAGGACATCGAGGGAGTCGCAAAGGACGGCCAAGGGCTGCGGGTCCAAGTGCTCCACGTTATCACGGACCCGGACAACATCGGCGACGTGACAATCGCCGGCGGTGCCTCAGATCCGTACGAAATGTTTGGTGCTGGCAACGAGATCGACCTTCCGCCAGGCACCGATATGCAACTGAAATTCACCGACGAGCTTCCGACGGTTTCCGGCGACAGTGCGACTCTGGCAACTGATATCGATCTGACCGGCAACGGCAGCGATGTCGTCAAGGTCCTGATTGCTCTGGGGTAAGGTGAGGGAATGTCTGGAGAGATCACGCGGCCGGTAAACGGCGACATCTTCCGCACCTCGCCGACGGTCACTGTGTACACCCGGCCGCGATGGTCTGCGGCATGGTATCTGCAGTCGCGAATGCACTGCAACCGGGTTCGGTTCGGTTGCTCTCCGGAAGGCTCATCCGCCGAGTTCGTCGTTGACCTTGGGGCCGAGCGGACCATCGATACGCCGTCCATTCTGCACCACATGGAACGGCTTGAAGTGCTGAATTACTACGTCCGCGTTGAGATTCTCCACAGCAAGTTCATCGTCGACGATCCGGTTGAACTGGCAACATATCTGGCGGAACATCCTGGGGCGACCGTTACCACGGATGGTTTCCATACGTACGTTCAGGATGCCGCCGAATTCTGGTACGGGATCATCGTGGATGATGGCGGGCCCCGGGACGGAGCGAGGTACTATGCCGCAGCGCCAGAGGGCGGGGTTACTCCGGTCGCCGTCCGCGTTCTCTCTGGGACGCAACTGCTGCAGGCCGTCGGGCTGGAATACATTTTCGACCACGTCTACATCGACAAGGCGTACTTCGAGGCACCGTCGGCAGTCGTCGGGTCCGCAACCCTCGGGCAGCCGATCACATTCAACGAGCCCGACAACTTCGCCGACAAGGGGAATCGGGCGGCGGCGTTGAGTGCCGACAACGTTTACCTGTTCACCGAAGACCTCGCGGACGCAGAGTATTGGTCAACCAAGGAGATCGTCAAGTATCTGATTGAGATGTTCCAGCCGGTCGACTGGGACGCGGTTGATCACTTGCCGTTGTCGTTGACCGTCAACGCTCTGGCGACGCTCCCAACGTGGGACCGACCGATCGTCCGATGTGAAGGCCGGACGCTGCGGGATGTGCTCAATCAGCTATGCGACCGGCGGCGGCAATTGCTCTGGTCGATCACGGTCGACGAGGATGTCGGCGAAGGCGAGAACGCAGCAATCAAGATCGACGTTGCAAACTTTGTCC
>Ga0172380_10004425_pt1 | contig 18071 bp, 57 predicted proteins | sample Leawe162metaG_FD_119747 | JGI IMG/M metagenome (GOLD analysis project Ga0172380, IMG submission 119747) | Leachate microbial communities from a municipal landfill in Southern Ontario, Canada - Leachate well 162 metaG | ecosystem: Engineered > Solid waste > Landfill > Unclassified | place... | reverse complement strand
GTCATAGTAGAACTAACAGAAAGAGAAGTATTCATAACGAGTGCTCTTATGCTACTATGGAGAGTAATGGTTATCAGAGATATGGTCTCTCCATTGCTGAATAAGAGTGATCTCGTTACTAAAGAAGCAATTAGAGCTTTGATAATGTCAGACTTTGACGGGTCATACAACCAAATGTTGATGAAGTACAGGAACGCAGCAATAGCAGGTATAGATGGTAAAAAGAACCTATGAAAGATTTTACCATTGCTATTCTCGAACTAGAGAATATATTAGAGAAGTATGACATTACCCCTCTTGACAAGTTCAAGATTATACAAACTATAGAGGTACTAAAGAGGTTAGATAATGGAGAATCCACACAACTTCACTGACACGGAATGGTTAATCCTGTGTAACAGGATTAATGCGTTTGGTTATAGAGCACCTATAACACGTATTATGGGAAAACTCAAGTACCAAATATGGAAGGCTTACCACCCAGAGATAGACGCACCTTCTTGGATGAAACCAGTTGAACAAGGATAAGTGATTTCCGTTAATCATAGTTAACAGAAACAAAGAGGTATTATGAATAGAACAGAGAAAGATATCTGCAAGGATGCACTACAAGTACAAGATGCATCCAATATTCACGGAGTTTTACACTCTATGTGGGAAATCTCCATAGAGTTAAGAGACCTTGGAGAAGATCCCCGTGCTCATCCTGCAATGCTGTTATTCTTGGATAAGCTAGACGATATGCTCTACAGGCCGTTTGGATTCCCAAAAAACCAGGGAGAACTCTATGGCAACGCATACCAGTACTGCAAGCAAAAATCTGGGTATGAAAGGTTCGGTTAATGCTAATTAACAGAAAGGAGTAAAAAATGGAACCGAAAGACGAAACATACGTCACTTCAGATAATATGTCTCTAGGGGTTGGGTTATATAAAGAGGATCTGCTAATAGTTTTCTTTAACGTTTCCCGTTCCTTCTTCGATAAGAACAGAGAAAAATTTGACTCTTATATAAAAGATAACTGTGAGTACTATGATACAGTAATTGAGCATAAGAGAGTGTGGAAGATAGACTAATTTTTCTATTAATTCGTATTAATGGAAAGGAATAGAGCAATGAATAACATGGTTGAAAAAGTTGTAGCCTGTAAACTATGCGGAGAGGATATTGAGATCATGGTATGGGATAGTGATCGACACCCTCTCTTATGTGACAGGTGCAAAACGGGTCTCATAGACATAGTAAGAGAAGGAGTAAGAAAAGAACTAACCGAGAGGTTTAAATAAGGAGAAAGATATGAACACCTACGGTCTATATGATGGTAATCACCTAGTTGATCACGGATCTCTCAATGGCATGGCCTATGAACTCTATAAGCTAAGGAGTATTGGAGAGGGTGATCATCTTAAAGTCTACAAGATTGAAATAAACCAGATCGAAGAGATACCCAGAGAGGTATATGATTCGCTTCTCGACGAGTTCTTTGGTGATCATTTCGGTTAACTGTTATTAACAGAAGTGATGATGTATGGATGATATCATAAGGAACTTTCTAGAATCGTCCATAGATGGTACACTGGACGAATTCGATTTTGACGACGCATTCAGCAATGCAAACTACTACCTATACAACAAGTTGGCTGAGCACGGTTTACTTGACTACGATGAATTTCTCCAGGTAGAAGAAGATATTTGGGGAACCACTAGAGGGGATCTTGAAGAATACGCAACTCGAACTGGATACATAAGCATATCAGTGGACGAACTCTATGATGTGGTCATGAAGTACCGCTATAATAGGTTCAGAAAGACGTTCATCGAATTTGGCTCCTTTAGGGAGCTATTGGATCTTTACGAACGCATTAATGACTCTTCGATGGATGATATGAGCATTGCAGAGAAAGCCATACTCTTCGACGAATGCATACACGCTCAACACGAGACTGGTGATGTATTCGATGACATTGATATCGAATCTATCAAGGCAGAGATTGACGCGAAGTACGCTACTAAACAGGTTTCCGTTAACATGAGTTAACAGAAAAATGGAGGAAAAATGTCCATTAACACCGATGGTATTGACAAAGGTATGTATATCGTAGCGAACGGTGCAGTAGGTATGTTTGGATGCACCAATCTAGAAGTAATTGGAGGAGGATCTAATATTGATAACGCATTGAAAGCGTTTAACGAGACAGAGCCAATAGGAACGGTAATCGACTATAGTGGGCATGAAGCAAGGAAACATACCTACCTAATGATAATTCTAAAAGCAAAGGTAGAAGGAAAAGAATAAACCACATACGGGAAATCCATGTATCCTCTACAATTGTTTTTGGGCAATTACGACGAGAAAAAATTTGATAAAATAAGGAATATAAAAAACTGTAATAAACCATGTGGTGGACTATGGACATCTTCCTTATGGGAGGGTACGAGATATTCTGATTGGGTTCGTTTCCTTAAAACGGAACATTACAGTCACCACTCCATAATAGATAAAGTTGGAACAATCATAAAGGCGCTTCCAGGAGTTAGGCTATATGAAGCGGATGATGATAATACTGGGGTAGATTTTGAACTGTTATCCCACGATTACGACGGATTATGGTGGAGGCATAATTATACTCATGGATGGTTTTGGGGATGGGATGTAGAGAGCACTCTATGGTTCCATCCATCATTTGAAGTGGTTGAAAAAGTTGAAATTTCAGTGGAAATTTCATCGGAGATATGAGTATGTCATTATACATCCAAGGCATTGCTAGATGCAAAAAATGCAACTGCGTCTTTTTATGGGGATTTAGTTCTCCATTCGTTGATGGAGAGATAATTGGAACTTGTTCCAATTGTGTCCAAGAGATAGAACACGAGTGCATTGACGAAAGAGAAGTGAGATTTTAATTTCCGTTAACCCATATTAACGGAAAACGGAGGTATTATGTTTACAACAAAGGAACTAGACGAATTTCTCAAAGCGAGATACGAAGAGAGAAAGCACAGAACCGATGAATACTGCGAAGGATTCATCATGTCTATTAAGCTCATTGTTTCCTCGTATCCAGAGGAATTTCCGCTGAGTTATAAGACCATCTATGGATAACGAACTTCCCGATTAATGGAAAGTGGAGCGTTATGGATGAAACACAAGTTTACCATACTTGGTTTTAAGGAAGATCGCATTGTATTTGATCTGTGCAGTGAGGAAGAACCTTCGCAAGAAATAGTTGAATGCCTGCGAAAGTTCTACAAGTGCGACAAACTATGGATGAACGAAAGATTTCTGTTAATATAACTTAACGGAAAATGAATGAGGTGAAAAACGTGAATGCTACTCCGAAGTATGTAAAAAGGCTAATCAACGAAATAGAAATGCTGTTGTTTTGCCACGAACCGGCATATGCCGCAGACAACCACATTGACAGAGTGTACATAATGAGGTACGAACCAATTCACTGTCTCGTTATGGTGCGAGAGAGTGGAGAAGAGTTTTGGGATTTGACCTACTCTAGCAGGCATACCGATTGGGATAAGCACATCGACCAAGTGAAGGATGGTTTTCTTTTCTGGTCTAAAAATAACGTAAAAGTCATTGCTTCCTTCTGCTATGGGTGGAAGCACACCATTTATGAGTATTCCGGGGATATGGACGCAGCCATTGAGAATACTCTGCTTCTTATCGAGTCTTTCAGGAGGTAAATTATGAAGTATGATCCTGGATGCTATGGCGATAGCGTTTATGGAGCGGAACACATAACATTAAGAATATTCGGACTGTCGATGGAAAACGGATGGCTCCCAATAGGAGACGAATGGGTACTAGATGCCGTAATTGACGGGAAGACTGGCTCCATTCCCCCAGAAGTGATACAAGGTATGGAAGATGGAGCCATAGATTTCCTCAACGAGAATGTATCGGAAGAGGGATATTTATGGGGATTTGAGAATGGGGATTTTGGATATTGGGAACAGTGGGAATGACCTATGAATGATTGCATAGAAACATACAGAAAAGAAGCGCACTTTGAAAAGGGAAAGTGGATTCCAGAGAGAGAACTGCGTATCTACTTGGATGATGATCCAAATGGATTGAACCCTAGGACAGATTTCGACAATTTTGGTCATATGTTGTGTTTCCACAAGAGGTATGATCTTGGAGATGCCACCGATCTAAAATCAGAAGATTTTTCATCGTGGGATGAAATAAGGAAATACTTGTCAAAGAAAGAAAAAGCTGTGATAATAATTCCCCTGTATCTTTTCGATCACAGTGGCATTACAATCAGCGCAGATTCCGGTAGGTTCAGAGCGTGTGATTCTATGGGATGGGACTGGGGTCAAATAGGTTTTATCTACTGCACGAGAGAGGACGTCAAAAAAGAATTTGATGAAATAAACCCGGAAAATCTGAAGAAAGCAGAGAGTATATTACTTGCAGAGGTCGAAGATTACGACAAATACCTGACAGGAGACGTATATGGGTACACTCTCGAAGAGGATGGTGAGGAAATAGACTCCTGTTGGGGATTCTATGAGATTGATCACATTCTTGAACAAACAGAGATGAGCAAGAGCGATGCTGTATCTTAGAGACTGGATTGAACTTGCTCTTATGCTATTATGCCTGACGGCATTATTCTTTTTGAAGATGTATTTTTACGGTTTATTCTTATAAATGGAGGTTTTAATATGCCATTTTACAGCGTCAATGCGGTGTATTCCGCTCTTGTAAGAGAGGAATATCTTGTCTATGTGAATGAGGACAAGAGGGATGAATTTGAGAACAAAATTGAGGAATCGTCTCCAGAAGATCAGTTAACCGAGGTTGAAAACAGGTACTTAGACAGAAAAGGAATTGAAGTGATGGAAGTTATTAACGTCACAAGCGTTGAAATGGAAGAGGTATTGTGAGTTTCTGTTAAGTGCAATTAACAGAAAACGGGAGTGAAAATGGACATTAATCTAACCGAAAGAGACTATACAACTCTAATGAGTGCGCTCATCAAGGTAAGGCTACTTAACGGATGGGTGCAAGCTGGGTTGGACGTTAAACTTACTCCAAAAAATTTTGGTTTCATTGAAATGACAAATGAAGAGGAATGGGAGTTAGTACAGAAACTCTATGCCAATGCGCAGATTGCGTGGTTAAAGGAGAGTAGAAATGGAAAGAATGAAGGTTAGCGTAGACATTTTCTTAGATATTTACCTGTTGATACTCACACTCGCGGCGTTAAAGTATTTTTGGGGAATTTCGCTCTTACATTACATTATGACGTAAAGGTGCAACTATGAAAAGAAAACGAAAAACCCACTGTGAAGAGATGTTAGAATACTACAAAAAGGTCATGAAGAGAGGCTATGTTGAAACAACTCAAGGAAAAAAAGAATTGACTCAAAGCGATGTAGAGTATTACACCCGGAGGATAACAGAGTGCAGTGAGAACATTTCCAAAGGAATTGAAGAATGTTATTAAAGAGGTGAAAAATGGAAAAATGGAAAAGAGAAGAAAACTACATGGGGGAAGATTTACGCGATTATTTCATCCTCTATGCGCACCATAGAGATAGTGAACCCCTAGATGAGAGCAACTATTACTACATCAAAGAGAGGTTCGAAAATCTTGAAGGAGCGCGTGTTGTTCGATTTTCTCACTGGGCCGTCGGATGGGTTGAAGCAATTATGATCCATCAAGACGCAGTTGAGACTATTGAAAAAGCAAAAGATATTGAAGAGTCCCTTTTAGATTATCCTGTCCTTGATGAAGATGACTTTTCGATGAGAGAGAATGAAATTGAAGAGAGCGATTGAAATGGGACAATATTACCTTATCGTGAACCTCGATAAAAAAGAGGTTATCGATCCCCATAAATTTGGGGATGGCGCGAAGCTTCTTGAATTTGGTAACTCAAGTAGCGGTACGATGTGTGGATTGGCTATTCTCCTTGCAGATGGCAATAATCGTGGGGGCGGGGATCTTCATTCCGACAATCCGATTATAGGGTCTTGGGCCGGGAATAGGATTGTAATTACCGGAGACTACGCAGATACTGGAAAGTTTCTCATAGATGATCGTGGGAGGAACTTATATGATTACGCCGACGAGAATTATAGGGATATATCCTTCGAAGTGGTTGACGCGCTAATGGAGGATAAATGGATAAAAGAAGATTTAGAAAAAAACGATTTTTATAAGGATATGCGAAAAAAGTATGAAAAAAAGGTTTCCGTTAATACAGATTAACAGAAAAGGAGAAAGACATGAAAGAAATGAACAGTTCTATAAAAAATTTCATGAGAGCTCTACCAGCTGAAGTAGTAGACTGTTATGGATATCGTTGCGAGAGTACAGACTGCCCCCTTTGCTTGAAAGAGATGTTCAAAATAGGAGGGGAAAGTACCCCTTGTGCAGTCGTCGCCATTCAGATTATTAAAGCAAAAGTAGAGGAAAACCAAAACCAAGAATATAAAAGACGGTATCGAGTTAGCGTTCTTGTAAACGCAGGGAACGAGAGTAGCGCAATTGACGAGGCAAAAATTTACTTTGATGAAAGAAACGTCAGAGTTGAGAAATTGGAATGAGTTTCCGTTAACGTGAATTAACAGAAAGGTGAAAAAATGATAAGAATTATACAACCGCCAACACCTACAAAAAAGGAGCCAGAAACCACCATTGGAGTATGGTTAGAGTATGAAGATGACGACATTTTGCTGAAGTCGTTCGATGGAATAACATCAAAAATTGAATTGAGAATATGCCAATCGAGGACAGCATATTTTTCAAAGGGATGGTCGAATTTGAATTGGTATGAACTTGGATGTTGATTTCTGTTAATTACCTTTAACGGAAACTAGCGATGATAGCAAGGTGCTTGAGCAATGCAGTACTGCATGTTGACCAAATAAGAAAAGAGGTTAGAAAATGAGTCACGAAATTGAATCTTTATTTTACAATCGCGAAGTACCGTGGCATGGCCTAGGTGTGTGTGTGAATGAAGCACTCTCAAGTGCCGATGCTATCAAGGCAGCGGGTCTTGAATGGGACGTTTACAGCGCAAAGATGAAAGCAACTCTCGAAGATGGAACACAAATTCCCATCATAGACAGAGTTGCAAACGTACGGAGGAGCGACAATAAGGTTCTCGCAGTAGTGAGTACCGACTACTCTATTGTTCAAAATCGGGAAGCATTTGCATTTACGGATGCGCTTCTCGGAAATAATGGAGTGAAATACGAGACTGCTGGAAGCCTGTTTGGTGGAAAGCAAGTGTGGTTATTGGCAAGGATGGATGGAATTACTGTCCTTGGAGACAAGGTAGATCCATATCTTGTGTTCACTAATTCTCACGATGGAAGCACAGGAGTAAGGATTGCAATCACCCCGATCCGAGTGGTATGCAACAACACTCTTACGATGGCAATGAATGACGCTACTAGGGTGTGGTCAACCGTCCATAAGGGAGATATTCAATCAAGGCTGTATGAAGCTCAGGAGACCCTTAAAAAGGTAACAACCTACCTAAATGAAATGCCCAAAATCGCGAAAGTCCTTGTAGATACCAATATCTACATGGACGAGGTAGGCACTATACTCAATGGACTTTTCCCGGTAGACGAGGAAAAAGCAGGGCCAATCAAAATAAAGAATACGGAGCGCATGAAGAACACTCTGTACACGCTGTGGACTGAAACCCCAGATATTCAGAAATTCCAGGGAACCGCATGGGGAATGTATAACGCTCTCTCCGATATGGTTTCACACATGAAACCACTGAGAGAGACCGCAACGTTCGAAGAAAACCGCTTCGCCAAACTTGTAGAGGGACACCCCCTGCTTGAAACAGCACAGCGTATCTTACTTAGGGTGAAGCAATGAATGTGATAGTACCACCTCCCAACAATCCTTTTTCGAATCAACCAGTTACATGGTGTTCAAAATGCGGGTTGCCTCTTATGGCTCATGAAAAGTCTTTAAGGGTAAAGGACGAAACCGCAGTAGATTTTGACGAAAGAACCTTCTACAGTTTCATTTTCTATTTCTGTCCCAAGTGTAAGGAGGAAATGAAAGAGTGGTATGAAGGAGGAATTCGGGCCGCAGTAGAGCGAAAGAAAGCTGTTGACTTCCAAAAATCAATCGAGGAAAGATTAAAAATAGAGGACGCTAAAGCAACTAGGTGATTTTTTGGATACCCAATCAAGAGGCGATCTTTTTAGGGTTAAAAACCCAAGATACCTGACTTCAAGAGAAGCAGCAAGCAGGAGACCATATCGTATAGTAAACTGCAAACATTGTGGTGCTGAGATAGAATCGAGAGCAATAACGAATATAGATTGTCCGGTGTGTGGAAGAAATTTCTGGGTGGAGAGAAAGAGATATTAAAATTTTTGCGCCCATGTCCTAATGGTATGGAGCATCCCTTACATGGATGAGATACAGGTTCAAGTCCTGTTGGGCGCATTCCCCATAAGTATTTCGAAAAGTATTGATGAACGTTCGAATCTTCCCATACTCACGGAATATCTTATGGGGGTTTGGATTTATTTAAAGGTGAAACATGGTAGACAAGTTAGAAGAAGAGAGAGAATCCCTGATATACTTGGGAACTCTGATTATTAGAATTGAACACCTTCAACGGCGTCTCAAAGAAGAAACAGATAAACACGTAAAAAAATTCAATTCTGATAACGACAATTAACAGAAAACGGAGAAAAAATGAAAGGAAAACACAGATTTAAATTTCTTGACGAAGCGTTAGCTTTCGTAAAAGAGAATGATAACGAGAGAGTTCATGGTTACAAGATAATGCACGATAAAGATGAATGGTATGTTGAAGCACGAATATGGACGCCATACGGAATGAAATACAAATGGGTAGAGGCGTAATGGGAGCGAACATTAATGGCTAAAATTAAAATCAAGACCGAAAAAAATAAGTTTATCCGACCAGACGATGGCCACAAATGGGGGCCACACAACAGGATACTGAAAAAAGGAGATATATTAAGGACTCCATTAGATGAGAGAAAACTAGACGGTACATGGTTATACGGAATATGTGAAGGGCATGGTTTTGGATGCGATCCCTCAAAAATGGGAAATGCCATATATATGAGAGGGGAATCGCCGGATCTTAACTATGTGCTCTCAATTGTGGACAAACCAAAAGAAGGACACTGTGAAGATCCTTTCGTATGGAGATGGGAAAAACGATGGCTCATAGAGGTCATGGAGAAATAACATGATAATCCCTGACTCAGAGGTATACGGATGGTTACTTGGGATTATAGTTGCAATCTTCATATCTCTCACACTCGGTTACTTCATGGGAGCATTTGGAAGGGTCAAAATATGATAACAGAACCTCTAACCAAGGGAGAAGCCTGCCGCATTTACGATACGAAGGAATATGAAAACTGGAGTGATAGGGAGAAAGTGGCGGCAATGTTATACGGCAAGCTCGTTTGTATGCCCTTTGATGTATTCCACGCTGCTATTGAAAGGGTACTAGATCGCCCAGTGTTTACTCATGAATTTGGTTACAACTTCGATGGGATCGTTAAGGAGTTTGAAGGAACAGGTAAAAAGCCAAATCTCGAAGAAGTAATAGAAATGATACCAGAGGAAAAAAGAATTATAATTTTCCGTTAATCACGATTAACAGAAAATGGAGCAACTATGAAAGAACTACTGTTTAAAAACTACGTCTTTCATGAGGGATTAAACCTCACGGTGAGAAGAGGAAATCGAAAGAAATTATTCTCTCTAGCAAACAAAGTGTGTTTAAAGACTACAGATAGAAAAACGAAAAGAAAAGCAATATTAGGAAGTGTAATCTCAAAACAATTTAATGAGATTAGTGCATATGAAATCCAGTTTGAACATGATCCCCATTGCCAAAAGTATGATGGTCTATTTGAGACAATGAAAGACCTTTACCCAGACTTTAAGGCATATGAAGAAGTAACTTTAATATTCTTTGTACCGACGCAAACCTTTAATGCTAGTGAGTAGAGTTATGAGTGTTGGCAGATGAGGGGTAAGTCGGCCCAATTGACAGATGATGCCGCCATGAGGTGGGTGGGAGTTAAGGGCCGGTCCTGATGCCAATATTCCGTTAATGGAAATTAACAGAAAGAGGTTTAAAGATGAAATTCCTTAGAACGCTAAAAAAGTCAGGAAAAGAGGTTGAACATACCGATCACTACATAAAGAAATGTGGTGAATGCCCGGATCAGATTGCATTGTTCTGCATTCGAAAGAAGGTATTTGTGACCAAAGATAAGATCTACGAAAAGTGTCCACTACCGGATTTTTGAGGAAATCATGGAACAGGATGGCATTAAATTACTTTGGGTTAGCGAAAGCCAACCCAAAATGGAACAGATAAACGAATTACGCTCAAGATACGGAGACTTACTAAAGATACTCCACTATCCGCAATCTCCGTCGTCTGGTGCAGAGGTGATTGCAATAAAAAGGACGAAAAAATGTGACGATGTTGTACTGGATACAGCCTTGGGAATACAGGTTGAAATACTTAAAATGGGAGAAAAACCATTGAGATTGACTGATAACGGACATTTTGAGAGAATTATAGACTTCAAAGTAACTTCAATTCCGATGCACAAAGAAATAAAATGAAACTAAAAATGTTTCAATTGAGGTAAAAAAGATGTCAGAATACAGTGATTTTTATTCAACACGGAGAATAGAAATGAAGCACAAAGCAGTGAATATGACCAGTCATAAACTGGATGTAGTACTAAAGAATAAGTCGATGTTCCAGTATAAAACGGATGTTGGGTCTCTAAAACTGAACAAAGTGAGCAGGGAAGTGTGCAGGATTGACGCAGGAATTCCAATTGTGCAGAACGTATTTCTGCATGACGAGAATTTAATGCCACCCATACAAAAGGGAGTCTTCTACATAGTTCCCAAACTTATTGCTGAGATCTACAAAGAACAGAGATCTGACTTCATATACCCTGGAACAAATCCATCAGAGGATGGAGCCACAATCACAAATGGAAGAGTAACTGCCGTAAAGCAATTCAGGCTTCCTAATGTATTGAGCATAAACGATGAAGTAATTGAGATGATCTAAATGAGTTTTTACATTTACCATCCAATTCCCGTGATGGAATATATTTCAAAAATGGACCCCAAAAGCGTAGATGGTCTCGGAAGGCTTATACATTACATCTACGCAGAGTATAAAATGGATTGCATCCTGTTTAAGTATGAGTTCTCCGACGGAGATTTCTTAGGTTTGGCAGTCCTCTATGATGAAGTTATCAAAAAGAAATTTAATTTTAATGAAGAAAAGCTAGAGTATGTTAGGAAAAAATTCTTAAAGAGCATGCAGAACGTGGCATTTGCCTGTAATTGTTCTGAAGTACATGTGTTCATATATGACGAAAAAGACTATAGGATGAATTGAAAAGGAGGTAATATGGAAGAATTTGATTTTCCTAAAGTACGAGACATGGTTGAGTACAAGCATATTGATGGAACGCCAAACGGAGGGTACGCACTTCGAATACTGAAAGCATACAGAGAAGCATGTAATACGAAATGGATTGTCGAAGGAGAACATGAAAAGGCAAGAGCGCTCTATGATATGATGAACGAACACCAGGATCAGAGAGCAAGAGAACTGGATAAAGCAATTGAAATTCTCATTAAGTACTCGGAGGAAAAATAAATGGCAAACATGAGTTATTGCAGGTTTCAAAACACTCTAGAGGATTTGAGAGACTGTTATGATGCCATGGGTGATATCGACGGCTTAAGCGATGAAGAAAGGAAAGCATTCGAAAGAATGGTTGAACTCTGTGTAGAAATTGCAGACAATTTCGGAGATTGAGCATGAAAGATCCTAAAACACTCGAAGATTGGAGAGATGTAATAAGACAGAACGCACCTCTCGTTGACAGAACGCCCTATGCACACAACATTGTTGGAATCGCTTTAAGCGCAATCGACAAGTTGGCAGGAGAGGCAGAAGCAGAGAAAACGATCAAGGAATTTGGACTTGACAAGAAGGGATGGTAAAAGGCAATGTTAGGAGAAGACTTCTTACCTAAAGAAGGAGATCTTAGAGTGTGGTGGATTCCTCAAGTCCCTATGAAAGCATTCCGTGTTAGCGTAAAAAACGTAAGGGATGCCAAAATAATCATGAAAGCCCTCGAAGACTATGATATTTTCCAGTACAAGAACAGAGTAAAACCAGACTACTGCAATGCAGGGGGTTTGAATGTTTTCGAGGACGGGAAATGGGTTGAATGGTACGATAAAGAAGGGAATTGCATTGACGATGTGGAATTAATTGAATTAGACGCCATGTTATGAGAAAATTCGGTTAATTCCAATTAACAGAAAAGAAGGAATGAAAATGCTACAGTTCGTAAGTTGTAAGTCCTGCCACGGATCATACATGGTTGGGATCATGGGAAAGGATGTTAGAAAAACAAAACTCTCTGGTGGAAAATATGAGAACACACCTTATGTAGCGGTTGGTGATGGGGAATTAGACCAGAATCTCACAATAAAAGAAGGAGATCGAATTCCATGCCCAGGGTGCGGAAGGACTTGTACCGTAGAAGAAGCGAAGCCAATAGATAAAAAATAAATATGAATTTCGGTTAACAAGCATTAACAGAAAACGGAGGTAAAATGACAGAACTTGAGCTTGCAACAGATGAAATGATGGGGTTGCTTAGACTTTCGAAGGCTCTAACAATCTCCATAGACGAAGGAATGGTCATGGATGGGATAGTACTTTCAATTGATGATAGCGTGTTTAACGTGAAACTAATAGGGGTAAGGGAATAATGGACATAGATGACATAAATACATGTGAATATTGCGAATTAGATCCAGAAGAATGCGGAAGAGACCCGTCTGATTGTGGATGGGAGATAGCAGGAGAACTCTATGAACAACGAAGGGAATTATAATGATTCGATGCGACGTTTGCGGAGATTATTACCCTGCTAGAGAGATGTGGATAATTGGGCCTTTTCCACTATTTACTTACTTCGATTCGACAATGTGCAACAATTGCTTTGAACCCCTGTTGAGGTTTATAGAGGGAAACCAACTTAGACTTGACATTGACGAATTTTACGGGGATTCACTGTACTTCACAGATTTCGTTGAGATGAGAGATAGCCTTTGCAAATCAGGAGTGGTGAATGGATGGATGCTCGAAAGAGAGTGCCCAGTCTGCGAGGGTATAATGGGAGAGGGATATAATGAGGAATGGGATTGCATTTCCTTCACATGCTTGAACTGTGGCCATGAAGTGCTGAAATATGAAATGAAGATAGAAAAATCTGAGATGATATAAATGAGACTTGGGTTAATTGAAGTGTCTGGAAGCAGAAAGGTGGTGTTTTACGCCAAAACTGAATGGAAGAGAGAAATCACCGAGAGCGGAAAACTCCTTATGAGAAGGTCCGACGGGAAAAAAGTGATGCCCTACGAGGAAATGGTTGAAAAATTACAGAAAATACCGTACGAGAGTTACCGAGACATATGGGTTGAAGGAGAGACTATAAACGTAAAGAGACTGAGCAAATCAAAAATGGTCGATACAAAATTTGATGAAGACGGAAATATGATGATCAGAGATCCCGATGGAAGGTGGAGAGAACTAGTATGAAGAATCTACAAGATGTTGCAGGGGTAATATCCACACTAATTTTGTTGATCATTGTAATTCCAGGGGGATTACTACTGTACTCGTATAGAAAGATCAGAAAAGTAATATTTTCTGTTAATTAATATTGTCAGAAAAATGTATTTACAAGTATCTGTAGGAGGTAAACCTATGTGCAACGAATGTGCAAAAAAAGTGACTGAAATTCTTGATGAAATGGAGAGAAACGGAGAATTTTCAAATCTTTCACAAGAAGAGAAGGACTATGAACGAATGTCAATCGGATTGAGGATACGATCAAATATCCCCTGCCCCGAATGGACTTGTGTCAGATTGTAGGAGGTAAATATGTGGTTGTTGGTAATGAATGAAGATATGGAAATCATAACAAAACGACAGGTTCTTTGTGGCGATTGGTCACAGTATAAAATCAACCTTAATGATGAGAATAAAATATTCGCTCCCATCATCCCAGAAGATTGACATCAGTTGTTAGGAGGTATAGATGAAGTACTACTTTCAGATTGTAGTTGATGGGTTTTCAGACGATATTGAGAGCATTGAAAGACTTCGGGAAAATTTAAAGGGTGAAATATGGCACGAAGAATCTAACGTATATCCACCTACAATTCATAAATTGAAGTAAGGCTTACTTCTATAAATTATGTAAAGTAGTTTCGGTTAAGAAGCATTAACAGAAAAAGGAGAAATAAAAAATGAAAAAACGAAAGACAGAAAAAGAGGCTATAGATCCGAGAATATGCGACCACGAAGTTATTTACGTAGAAGTGCTATCGCAACCAGATAAAACAGGAAGACAAGAATACCTCTTATATTGGTGGGGATATCACCCATCTACGGACGAATATGGATGGAGAGGACAGATTTTCTACGGCAATCTTAATGAGAGGATTGGAGAAATGGAAAACTACGGAGAGAAAATATGCAAATTGAACTAACAGAACAGGAAAGGAAGTTTGTAATCGCAGCACTCAACCAATCTATAGGGACTGTAGAGTATGAAATGGTCAGAATTCGACAACCAAAATCGTTTGATCCGAACAAATCATATGATAGTTTAATGTTCTACAAAGGATTTAGAGATAAACTTGGAGCATAAAGATGGAAAAACTCAAAATTAGGTACGTCACGAGATGCACCATAAGATGCCCAGCGAACAGCTATTGTGAGGAAGAATTAAAGGTATGTTACGGTTGCCACTACTTCAGGGGTCTTGAATACATTGATGACGGATTTAAGAATTTGGTGTGCGGTTATAGAATGAGCATAGATGAAAAAGGAGAAAACACATGAAAGATAAACCAAACCCAGGAAGCGACGAAGCAATCAAAATGGGATGCACATGTCCCGTGTTAGACAACGCACATGGTAAGGGAGATTCAATTTTTGGATATACAAACAATGATGGAAACCCATGTTTTTGGATAGATATAAAATGCCCCCTACATGGAAATTCCGTTAAAGAACATTAACAGAAAAGAGGAGCAAATGATAATTAAACAAAACTTAGTCGCCCTAGAGTATGCAAGCAATACTTGCTATACTAACGTTATAGATATAGAAAAGGCAATAAAAAAGTATCCTTCACTCAGAATCTATGAGAAACTAGAAGAGTGGAAGTGCGATGGCAGAGAGCGCGCAAAAATAGGAAATCATAGATTTGAATGGTATGGATGCAGTATTGTAGAGCACGGATTAATTGGAATATATGACAGAACAGATACACACCATTTAAATATGATGCTCTATGGAGCAAGAGAAGCTACGGAAACCAACCATCGCAATTATTGTGATTAATTTCCGTTAACAACGATTAACAGAAAGTGAGGAACAAAAGATGAAGAAAAAATCGAAGGAAATCATAACAAGAACCCCTGGTGATGACTTCAGCAAGATGTCAATGAAACAGGTTGAATCACTCTACAATTCTAGGCTGAAAGAGTATAATAAATGCAAAACGGAAGAAAATAAAAGAAGGTTGGATACAATTACATACGAATTGAGAAAGCGAGGCTATTAATGGTCAATAAAGCCCTGTTCTCTTCAGACAAAACAGAATGGGAAACCCCCGAGGATCTATATCGGGAACTAGACGAGGAATTTAATTTTATATTAGATCCCTGCGCTACAATGTTTAACTCTAAATGCTTATTTTATTTAGATAAGGAGAAAGATGGATTGTCTACGTGCTGGGTAGACTATCTGAACAACCTCATGCCAGGAATCCCATTAACATCGGCGTTTGTTAATCCACCATATGGAAGGAGAATAACTGAAAAATGGGTTTTAAAGGCTTGGCTAGAATCAAAGCAGCACAAAATCACTGTCGTAATGCTCCTCCCATCCAGGACAGATCAATGGTGGTTTAGAGAAATATGCCTGAAATATGGAGAAGTGAGATTCTTACCTAAAAGAGTGAAATTCATAGGAGCAAAGAGCGGGGCACCGTTCCCAAGTATTGTAGTGGTGTTCAGAGGTAAACAATGACATTCCAATGTAAAGAAAATTGTGGAGAATGCTGCGGAGAAGGGATGCTCTTTGATCGTGAGTTCTTCATAGCACATGAAAACAAGGCAAAGAGAGCAATAGGAGTAGTTTTCGAATATGAGGGCGATAAAGTATATCCTGCTACTGCTGATAGATATTGCCCGTTCATGGGAAACGATTGTAAGTGTGCTATTTACGATGAAAGACCGGAATTATGCCGCAATTTTGGAGTGATTGAACACCTTAGCTGTCCATATATCGACAAAGAAGGAAACCCAAGAACCCAGGAGGAAACCGATAGAATACACACAGATCAGATCATCAACGACGATTCCCTTAATTTCCTGATAGCACTTGCAATTCCAGACGAATTTAAAGGAATAGAAACGAGTGAAATTGAGAAAATAAGAAAAGGAACGCTATCTGGAGATCCATTCTATGTTATGGCCGCCGCAGCAATTTTTGAAGGGGTGCTCGATATTAAGAAGAACGGAGGACAAAAAAGTATAAACGTTACAAAGGAGAAGTATGAGCGAGTCCTGAAAATGAAAGAAGAGATTGACTCGGAAGATTGACATGAAAGAAGATAGGGAATTTACTCTCTCGGAGGTATCGAAGCTCATTGAAATCACGAAAAGAGATAAACTGTTTTTTAAGAACCGCGCAAAGGAATCGAAAGATGAATTGGAAAAACTTATCTCAAAGGCGTGGATTATAAACTGTGATACATGGTTAGAAGGATTGGAAGAGGTAAAAAAACTCAAAATGAAAGAGAAAAAACAGACGGAGTTAATATGAAAGATTATGCAGAGGATTATCTTGGTCGATTAAAGTATGTCGGCCCAGGAAGATCAAAAGACAGAATTCCACCTTTTCTCGAAAAATTTGGAGAATTGTGGTATGAATACCCAGATATGAGATTTGGTCAGCTTGTAGAGAACGTACTAAGTGCGTTTATACAAAAGAAAAGAGGAACAATCGACAAAATAACATTCAACGCTCTCCTATGGAACCTAGAAGAGGATGAATGGGAGGAGGCAATGAAAGCTTTCAGGGAGATGTTTAAACATGACTAAATTTGTAGTATCATTAGACAGGACGTATACAATTACTGTAGACGCAAAAAACAGGGAAGAAGCACGGAACAAAGCGATGATTATATTTCCAGATAAGGAAATTACAAACGTAAAAGATATTTCTGACAATAGCAATTAACGGAAAGGACAACATATGACCAACCGAATAGTTACCTACGAAATTGAGTATTGCAACTCAGGATGTCCCCACTTTTATCACAATTACAAAGACTGGGATAACATATGGTGCAACTTACTGAATAGAAAGATTTTTGAGGATGACAATGGGTTAATTTGGCACGACAGACGACAACGAGAAATTCCACAAGAATGCAAATTACCAGTTGCGCAGAATAATGGTTCTACGACAAAGGAGATATGAATGTCATCAATTCGGAAAACATTTTTGGACTATTATATGGGAAATATGTGCCGTCTTGTTAATTGCCCAGGAATAGGGACCGTTCCCACTAATAAGTGTGACAATTGCCGTGGGTGCCTTGGAGGAGAGATGGACGACGACGGAATATTTTATATATTTTGTTCGGAGGATGAACCATATAGAGAGGAAAAGAAGATGGAAGAACATGTAATAATACTTAAGAAAAGGAGTAGCGGTTCTCAAATTTCACGATATAGTTATATCGTCCCTAAACGGGTTTACGATGCGATTAACGTATTGTTGAACCCAACAATAGAGGGACTGTCTGTTGAGGAAGAAAAAAATTCTGATAATACAAGTTAACGGAAACTACCATGAAGAACTACCCAGAACACGAAAAAATGTCAACAATTGTTGACAAATCCCAAGCAATCGGAGCGTTT
>Ga0172380_10004424_pt1 | contig 18073 bp, 15 predicted proteins | sample Leawe162metaG_FD_119747 | JGI IMG/M metagenome (GOLD analysis project Ga0172380, IMG submission 119747) | Leachate microbial communities from a municipal landfill in Southern Ontario, Canada - Leachate well 162 metaG | ecosystem: Engineered > Solid waste > Landfill > Unclassified | place... | reverse complement strand
ACTTGTCAAGGTTGCGGGCGCGGGCGGACTGGCTCAACATTCCGTGCAGGTCAACAGCAGGAACGCCCGCCTTGTTCAGTTGCACCGCGAGCTTGGTTGCGCCGTGCCGGGTGCGCGTGAAGATGACAGTCCGGCCACCGGGCTTCGTCAACTCAGCGATAACAGCGACCCGATCTCCAGAATTGACCCGCAGAACGTGGTGATCGATATCGGCGTGGGGGTCGCCGTCCTCGGGATCGACGTCGAATGTCAACGGTTCACTCAGGTACTTGCGCACGATCACGTTGACGTCGCGATCCAACGTCGCAGAGAAGAGCATCGTTTGTGTGCCTCGCGGAATCGCATCGAGGATCCGCCGAACGTCTGGCAAGAAGCCAAGGTCAGCCATGTGATCAGCCTCGTCGATGACTGTGATTTCAACGTTGCCAAAGCTCAAGTTTCCGCTGCGATGGTGATCTAGCAAGCGTCCAGGACAGGCAACCACCACGTCCACCCCACGGCGAAGCGCGCTGATCTGTGCGCCAGCGCTGACTCCCCCGTAGATCGTTGTAGTGCGTAGACCCACCTCTGCGGCCAACGGTTCCAACGTGTCGTGAATCTGGTTTGCCAGTTCCCGTGTCGGGGCAAGGATGATTGCGCGCGGAGACTTTGGTGCGGTCCGGGTGCGATGTGAACTCAAGCGCGTGACCAGTGGCAGCACGAAGCCGAGAGTCTTTCCTGAGCCGGTACGTCCACGGCCGAGGATGTCGCGGCCCGCGAGGGCATCCGGCAGCGTCTTGGCTTGGATCGGGAACGGCGCCTTCACGCCACCTGCGGCAAGTAGGTCAACGATGGGCGTCGGGATTGCAAAGTCTGCGAAACTCGGGGATTTGATGTCCGATTGATTGCGTGATGAAACGGGGCGGGTGTCCGCCATGGGGTACTCCAAATGATGAAAAACGAATCGCGCCAGGCGTTAGTGGACCGGCAGCGGTGGACATCGGGATTGATGTCCACACCAACTCTGCGCGTCACTGCTAGCAACTGCCATCGATTCCTTCGCCACCATCAACGCACCCGCGCGACCATTACTTGGCAGCGCCGACGCTAATTCGCAGCGGAAACCTGTGGTGAACGCCAGATCTTAGAGATCTGCCGTGCTCACGCTCAAGGCTGGAACGCCAGTGTCGCACACTTGTACGAGGTAGCGGCATTTACGTGTCGAGTGTCACGAGTCTGCGCGGGCCTCACGGCGGGCCTTCGCGGAAGCAGCGTCCTGCGCCGCCGCTTGTTGCAGCGTTGGAGCAGTGCCACCTTGGTTCGCCGGTAGCCACCACCGGTCGTCGTCGTCTCGGGGAGCGTCGGGATACCGGTCGATCGTGTCGGCAAGCAGCAACTCGAGTTGGGCCTTCAGCTGTTGGGTCACCTCGTCCGGATCGTCTGTGCTGCGCGGATACATCGGTTCGCCGATGGTAATCAGGATGCTCGTGCCACGACGTAGCGAACGTGGTGTGCCCTTGCTGACCATCCGCTGTCCCCCGAAGACGACCATTGGAATCAGTGGCACGCCCGCTTGAGCGGAAAGCCGTGCAGCTCCACTCTTCAGGTCCTTGATGAGGAATGCTCGACTAATGGTGGCTTCGGGAAACACACCAATGACTTCGCCCGATCGAAGCGCGGCCAACGCCTCGTCATATGCATCTGCACCCGCGGACCGATCAACGGGAATGTGGTGCATTCCCCGCATGAGCGGTCCAGAGACTCTGTTTTCAAACACCGAGTCCTTCGCCATAAAGCGCACGAGGCGTTTGGATTCGTCCGCGCCGAGGCCAACAAAGATGAAGTCGAGGTAGGAGACGTGGTTACTGGCAATCACCGCACCGCCCTCGGTCGGGACATGGTGGGATCCCACGACGTCAAACTTCAAGCCCCAGAGTTTGAAGGCGATTCGTGCGCTGGTGATGATCGGCGGGTACACGATGTCAGCCACATTCCACAGCGTATCCGTGTTTCCCTTGAAGGCCAAGGCAGCCTGCAGTGAATGCGCGCTCGACAAGGTCCACCGATTGATTTGTGCTCCGACCCGCGGTCATTGCCGACCTGTGCCCCTGTGATGGGCAACAATCGCCATCGTCATGCTGCAACTACGTATCTACTCCCCCACCGCAACAACTGAACCCATCACTAAGATTCTGCGTGCCAGTCCAGCCGTTAGCGCACTCGCCGTTATGACGGGCGTTTCCGTGCGGCCGGACGGCGACGTCATCACGGCCGATGTCGCTCGCGAAGCAGCGAACGAAGTCATCGAAGAACTCCTCGCAACCGATGTTCACAAGACGGGTTCGATCCACCTCAACGACGCCGACAACTGGATCTCCCAGGCTGCGTTCGATGCTGAAGAACTCGCACCGGGCGAAGGTTCCGATGCTGTCGTCTGGGCGCAGGTTGTGCAGAACTCCTACGAAGACTCGAAGCTCACGTGGTCTTTCTTGGCATTCATGGTGTTAGCAACACTGCTCGCCTCGATCGCAATTGTGCTCGACTCACAGATTCTGGTAATCGCAGCGATGGTGCTCGGGCCAGAATTCGGGGCAGTCGCGGCACTCGGGCTGTCGCTGATTCGCAAACGTGCGTCTTTGCTTGGGCAAGCGCTGCGTACGATCGTCGTCGGCTATGCCGTAGCTATCCTTGTCACAACTGTCATGGTGTTGGTCGGCCGGTGGCTCGGGTGGATCACCGCCGACGCGCTCGAGATGCCCCGGCCCGAAACGGCCTTCATCTACACCCCCGACAAATGGTCCTTTGTGGTCGCGATCATCGCAGGCATCGCGGGCGTTCTTGCGATTACGTCGCAACGCGCTGGTGGTTTGGTTGGGGTATTCATCTCGGTTACCACCATTCCGGCCGCCGGAATGATCGCGCTCGGGCTTGCTTTTGGTGCCGGGGACGCGATTCGCGGCAGCCTGGCTCAACTGCTGATTAACCTGATGGGCATGGCTGTCGCTGGATGGGCGACCCTGCTCGTTCAACAGTTCATCTGGTCAAAGGTTGCTAAGACGCCACTTCCGCGCGCCTTACACAAACGCCAAAACCCCACAGTCTAGGGTGACCATGTGCCTTGTCTAATTGCGCTTTTCGCGCTCATCTCCCCCCGCCTCGCGATCTTCCTCCTTTGGGCGTTCACAGATCGGATGACGATCGCCTTCACCTCTGGCTGGATAGGCCTCATTGGGTTCTTCTTCCTGCCATGGACAACGCTGGCGTGGACATTGTGCTACGCGCCGTTTGTTGGTATCGGTGGCTTTGGGTGGTTCATCGTCTTGTTCGGCTTCTTCCTCGACATCTCGTCCTATGCGAGTAGCAAAAATCTCAACCGAAACTGAACAACTGAAAACACCGATACCCATCGGTGCAGGTTCGGCCGAGGGCCCGTGACCTGCACGCAGACCCGACTTTCGATTCTGGACGAGGCGACCTGATGACCAACGAAGACACCGCACCAATACCGTCCGCTGAACCGTCAGCTGCGGAACTCGCCGAACTCCGAGCGGAAATCAAGTTCCTCCGCGAGCAGGTTGCAGTCCAAGAGATGGCCACCAGAGCGGCGCCAGTCAAGGAACGCGGAACGTGGTGGCGCACAGCGCTGTCGACCTTCCTCATCATTGTCGCCTGTTTGATGGCGCCCCTTTCAGTGTTCTCTGTCTGGGCTAAAGGCGAGATCACGGACACGTCTCGCTACGTCGCTACCGTCGCACCGCTCGCTTCAAATCCCGAGGTGCAAGAGGCCGTCACCACGCGTATCACCCAAGAGATTTTCAAGTACATCGATGTCGATTCCCTGACGACCGAGTTGGTTTCTTCAATCGCGTCGAATCGCAACCTAACCCCGACTCAGCAGGCGGCGTTGCAAGCACTCACCGGCCCAGTCACCAGTGGGATCGAGAGCTTCACCGAGAGCACAATCAACAAGGTCGTCACCTCTCAGGCCTTCGCCGACGCGTGGACGCAGGCCAACTACATCGCCCACAACCAGATCGTCGCATTGCTATCGGGCGACGACACCGGAGCGATTTCGGTCGACAACGACGAAGTGAAGCTCGACCTTGGCGACGTCATCACCCAAGTCAAGAATCAACTGGTGGCACAAGGCTTCACAATCGCCGAGAAGATCCCGGCCATTGATGCTCAGATCGTGCTGTTCCAGTCGGACCAAATCGGCCGCCTCCAGATGGCGTACTCCGCGCTCGACGCCATGGGATTCTGGCTACCGATTGCCGTCATCGTTGTTGGGCTCCTCGGCGTGCTCGCCGCAAAGAGCCGTCGGCGTGCGATCGTCGGGTTTGGCGTCGGGCTCTTCATCAGCATGGCGATCATCGCGTTCGGGCTCACTATCGGTCGTGCGGTGTACCTGTCAAACCTGCCACCGACGGTCGACAGAGACGCAGCGACCGCCGTCTACGATGCGTTCGCGCTGTTCCTGCAATCGGGCATTCAAGCCGGTGCGGTGATGGGTATCGTGCTCGCTCTCGGCGGGCTACTCACAGGACCAAGCCGACTCGCAGTCGCGATTCGTGGGCTTGCGGTCAAGGGGGCGCAGATCTGTCAACATGGCCTCGAACGTGTCGGAGCGTCTCTGGCTTCAGCTCGCGAGTTCGTCGCTGCGCAGGCGACGGCAATCCGGATCGTGCTGACAGTGCTAGCCGCAGGATTCGTTCTCATCCAGCAATACAAGACGCCGTCCTTGATTATTTGGGCCACTGTCTTCCTGTTGATCGCACTATTCGTCGTGCAGATCTTCGCTTCCGGAATAGATGACGACGGCAAGGCCATCAAGCCAATATCGGACTCCCCTAACCCCGCTGATTCCCCTGACGGCACAGACTCCCCCGGTTCGGCAGATCCGGTCGCCAGTAACGAAGCCAGGAAGCAACCTACGCCAGTTGGGTAACCCTCGACTCTCGAGAGACTGCCGCAGCAGCCATGTTGCGAATCATGGAACCGAAGACCACCCCATGAAACGGCATCACTGAATACCAATAGATGTGCCCAGCGAGCCCGCGTGGATAGAAGGTTGCACGCTGGCGAAGCACAACGGCGCCGCTCTCAGTCGCACTAATCGAGAACTCAAGCCAAGCAAGTCCGGGCAACTTCATCTCGGCACGTAGTCGCAAAAGGTTCTCAGGAACCAGTTCTTCGACGCGCCAGAAGTCCACAGTCTCACCGACAAAGAGCCGATTCGGATCGCGGCGGCCGCGACGCAATCCAACACCACCTACCGCCCGGTCCATCAAGCCCCGCAGTTCCCAGGCGAGTGGGAACGAATACCAGCCGTTGCGCCCGCCCACACCTCTGACTACCGACCAGACGGCCGCGGGTGTGGCTTGCACCGTTCGTTCCCGCGAATCGGTGTACAGGCTCCCGCCGGCCCAGTCGGGGTCGGTGGGAAGCGGTTCAGACGGCGCACCCGGAACTGATACCGACGACCACCGAGTCGCTACCTGGGCATCGCGAACTCGCCGAACCGCAAGGTCAATCGCTTCATCTACCGTCAACAGGCCTGACTCAGGTTCGGGGATGTACTCCAAGATGTCGTCTTCTCTGCAGATCACCTCGTGTCGCAGGCTCTCCACCAAGGGGCGGGCAATGCTGGCGGGAACGGGTGTAATCACGCCTACCCAGTGGCTCGACAAGTTCGGTGACAAGACAGGAACCGGCACAATCACTCGCCGCCGAAGTCCCGAGATCGCCGCGTACCGCTGCATCATTTGCGAGTACGTGATCACATCAGGACCGCCGATATCAAACGCGCGGTTCACGTCGGGTGCGAGGTCTGCGCAGCCGACGAGATACCGCAAGACATCGCGAATCGCGATGGGTTGAATTCGATTGTGAACCCACTTTGGGGTGACCATCGCTGGCAGTCGTTCGGTCAGGTACCGCAACATCTCGAAGCTCGCCGAACCTGACCCAAGAATCACAGCCGCACGAAGTTCAGCGGTGGGCACTCCGCTACGCCTGAGAATCTCGCCGACCTCGGCGCGCGAGCGCAAGTGCTCAGACAGGTCACGCACGTCTCCAGGTGGAACCAGACCGCCAAGATAGACGAGCCGTCCGACCCCCTCGTTGAACGCTGTGTCCGCGAATAGTTGCGCCATCGAGCGCTCCGCGCGTGAGAACCCTGACTTCGTTGTCAATGAATGCAAGAGGTAGTAGCCAACATCAACACCGCGCAGTGCCTGTGCGACCGCGTGTGGATCGTTCGCATCTCCGGCCACCACCTCGACGTCCGCGGCCCACGGCATGTCTCGAAGGCGCTCTGGGTGACGGGCAAAAACCCGAACACGTTTGCCTTCTGCCAACAGGGCAGGGACAAGCCGACCCCCGATGTATCCCGTTGGACCAGTTACGAGGCAAAGCTGCGAGGTAGCCACAACCTCACCGTAACGCCAGATGGCCGTCCATCCCGAAGGTGGACGACCATCTGGGGCGGGCAAGCCGCCGAATGCTTGTTACGTGTAGAGAGAGTCGAGCAGTTCCTTGTTGTGCGCCTCTACCACCTTGCGCTTCACCTTCAGGCTGGGCGTGAGCTCACCGGACTCAATTGAGAGGTCACGATCGAGAATCACGAACTTCTGGACATTCTCCCAGTGGTTGAGCTTCTCATTCAGCGTGTCAATCGACGCCTGAATGTAGGCCTGCATGTCGGGATCCTCTGACAACGTTGCAAGATCTGTCGGCTTGCCCTGTGCCGTCGCCCAGGCAGCTGCGCTGTCCGGGTCAAGCGTGATGATCGCGCTTACGAACTTGCGTCCATCGGCATGGACAACCATATTGCTCGCCACGCCGCACAACGCCTTGAACTGACTCTCGATGGCTGATGGTGCAACGTACTTGCCGCCCGAGGTCTTGAAGAGATCCTTCTTACGGTCAGTGATCCTGAGTCGGTCGAACTCGTCGAACTCGCCGATATCACCAGTAGCAAACCAGCCATCCGGGAGCAACACTTCTTCAGTCGCATCGGGGCGATTGCGGTACCGACGCATAACGGCTGGGCTACGTACCAGAATCTCGCCATCGTCGGCGATCATGACCTCGGTGCCTGGCTGCGGTTCACCGACGTACCCTCCGCGGCGGGTATCGGGCCGACAAATAGTCGTGATCGCCGAAGTCTCCGTGAGGCCGTATCCCTCGAGTACAGGCATTCCTGCTGCGGCAAAGAATTCGGAGATATCTGCGGCGAGTGGAGCGGATCCGCTGATGAAGAACCGAACGTTCCCACCCAGAATTCCCCGGATGGTCGACAGCACAAGTTCGTCGGCTTGCGCAAACTCCGCGGACAGCGCCTCGTCAGGCGCGTCTCCATCCATCTGTGCTTGGTGGTACTTCCTGCCCACCGATACACCCCAGGCCAGACCTTGTTCCTTCTCGGGTCCGCCCGCTCGAGCCATAGCCGAAATCGCGGCGTGAACCTTCTCGAAGATCCGCGGCACTGCACCCATGAACGTAGGCTTGATGACGGCACAGTTCTCCATGATCTTCGGGACCCGCCCGTCAACGGCCGTCGAGAACCCGATCTCGACCTGGCACGTCAAGAGCACCGTTCCAAATACGTGTGCCATCGGCAGCCACAACAGTTGGACGTCGTCCTCACTCATGACGTCGATAGCGCGCAATGCTTGCCCGCAGTACCCCCAGCTCGACTGGAGGATCTCAACGCCCTTTGGCTTGCCTGTGGTGCCAGAGGTGTAGATCAGCGTGGCAAGGTGGTCTGGTTGCACCGAGGCAGCTCGATCCTCAACCAGGTTCGGATTGGCAGCGAGTGCCTCGCGGCCAAGCTCACGCAACCCGTCGAGGGTCAGCGAGTACTCACCGTCACCGGGGCCATTAAAGAGCACCACTTTGTGCAGCTCAGGCAGATTCTCACGCTGTTCAAGCACCTTCTGCAATTGGACTTCATTCTCGGCAAAGAGGATATGGCTGTTGGAGTCTTCCAGGATAAATGCGACATCCTCAGCTCCGGTCGAGGCATAGACCGTCGTGACAGCGCCACCTGCCAGCGAGATCGCCAGGTCAGCAAGGATCCAGTTCATCGAAGTATCGCCGGCGATCGCCACACGCTGCTCGTTCTTGATCCCGAGGGCAATCAGACCAGCGGCGAGCACAGTTGCATCTTCCCCGACCTGCGCCCACGTGAGCGAGTCCCAGCCGCCGTCGTCGTTGGGGAACTGGAATGCGGTGCGGTCCGGTGTTGAGGCGATCCGATGGACCAGCATTGCGGTGAACGATGCGTGACCTGCTGGCAGTTCTTCCCTTGCCTTGTAAATCGTCGACACTAGTGGGCTCTCCTCGATTGGAAATCGGTTTACCTTTCGCAGCACCTACACGTGTAGATGCTGAAATGCTGTTACCAGAACTTAGCCGGACCAACTCAAAATGATGAGCGGTGACTACGCCAAGTGGCGGCGTGTTCCAATTACCGGACCCCGATTGACTCAAACTCGGTGTGTGGGCTTCGAAGGCGCGACGTCGCCTCAGCGTGTGATCGCGTTGTCGCCCGATCCCGTGCGCGAAGCCGCACGTACAACCCCACGGCCGCACCACCGAGGACGATGCCGACCGCTGCACCGATGACCGATCCTGCCAACATCAGCGCGAGTCCGGTAAATGCAAACCAAAAGACAGGCAACGCGGCCTTTCGCACCCAGACCTGTTCTGAGTCGAGGACACGCACGTCCTCATTCAGCAGCAGGTCCGCCTCAGGCGGGTCGACAAAATCGCCAGGCACTTCAGCGTTCCCCACCACAGCAACGTCTAGCGCCGAAACCTCTGGGCCTACCTCTTGCGTAGCAACAACCTCGTGGGCCGGTGCTTCCGAAGCCACGACCGTGTTTGCGACCGGCGTTGCATCCGGCGATCCCCCAGACGCAACTGGCTCGCGGACCGCAGGTTTGGGAGCGACGACGGGCATGACGGCAACAACGTGCGTACCGGGATCGCTTCTGGGACGCCGAGGCCTGTTGGGAGCAGCAGACAGCGCTCTTGCAAGCGGCGTTGCCACCGGTGCCGCGTTTGTAATGGGTTCGTCATCGTGGTTGATCGATTCCTCAACCACGGGAACCAAGACAACTGAAGGGGCTTCTGGTTCGGGGCCACTCTTGGCAGTTGGGACCCGTTCACCGCCGGATGCTGACCGAGGCGATGGAACAACGATCGGTGCAGGCGCCAAACCGTAAACGCCACGTCGGATCCTGACAAGCTCGCCGTGGGTGACCAGTTGGCGAAGTGCACGGGTGAGCTGACTTTCCGTGGGGCCCGTGCCCGCTACTCCCAGCTCGGCTCTCAGCTGCGCGAGTGAATGTGGCGCACCATCGGCGACGACTGCGAGCACGGCTTCAGCCACCCCAGACCCGTTCGAACGGCGCACGTCAGCGGTGCTATCGCTCGGGCGAGTTTCGATTGCTGGCGCTGCCATGAGGTCAGCTAACCGTCTCTTGCCGCGTCAGTCATATGTTGCCTTCCTCAATTCACCCGGTAGGCGGCCCGCGCCGAGTTGCAAAACCAACAAAAGGTCGGCGCGTACTGAGAAGCTTACGTCGTGGCCACGCCGTTGCACGTCCCAAAACCCATCGCTGCCACCGACAACTCGCCGCGTGGACCGGTCCAACTTCAGGCATGTCTGCCGAGACCCATCACTTTCGTGATGGCTGGCGGCGGCGCCCACGGTGCGGTGCAGTGGGGCCTACTTCAGGCGCTGGCCGAAACTGACGTCGCCGCCGATGCACTCATCGGTACTTCTGCGGGTTCGTTGACATCTGCAATCGTTGGTGAAGATCCACTATCAGCGCTGAGTCGCCTCTCGTACGTCTGGAGCCAACTGGACCTTGATGTGCTTGTCGGCGACTCATGGGTGTCCATTTTGTCTTCGGCGACCAAACGTCGCCGATCCCTTGCGGACAACACCACAGAACGCGAAACCCTTGAAGCGATTTTGGTCGCTCGAAGTTTCGCGGATCTTCAACTTCCAACTGCGGCCGTCGCCACGGACTTAGCCACCGGAAAGGCCAAAGCGTTCGACTCTGGTGACCTGATTACGGCGTTGCTCGCATCATCGGCAATCCCGGGAATGCTGCCGCCAGTCACGATCAATGGGCGCGAGTACATCGACGGTCTCGCGAGCGCAAACCTCCCTGCCCGCCTCGCCGTCGAGCGTGGCGCGGGGACGGTCATCGTTCTCGATACGGGTTCCCGCGAACCGGTTCCAATGTCGAAGACGCCCACCAAGGTCGTGGCTAGGGTCAACGGAATTTTGAACGCCCGCCAGCGCAGCGCAGCATTGGCATTTGCAAGTTCACGCGTTCCGACCATTGTTCTTCCGACACCACAGAACCTTGGGGCAGCATTGGACTTTCGTGGCACCATGTCCGCAGCGAGCTCCGCCTACGAACTCGCAAGAACCTTCCTGTCAGACTTCGCTGGCCAATACGGTCCGAAAGCCGCGCGCGCTGACCACGACCTCGAGCGCGGTCTCTATGCTCGTCGGACACCGTATGACCTCGATCCAGATCTGCGCCTTCAACTGCACAGCGTCGATGCGGGAGATCATTCATGACCCAGATCAGATTCCCTCGACCATTGGCCTTTGTCTTCTCCGGTGGACTCGCTCGTTCAGCATCACAAATCGGCATGTGCGAAGTCGCCAATGAACTCGGGATCATCCCCGATCTGGTTGTGGGCTCCTCCACCGGCGCGATTAACGCAGCGGTTTTCGCAAAAGACCCCGAACGATTCGGCACCGAAGCGCGCTTGCTCTGGGAAGGGGTCGCACAGGACAAAGCCCTCAGTTCGATCTGGCGCTCGACTCTGCGTGGCCTCGCTGGCAGCGGCTCGACACGAACGCAGACAATGCTGCGCAAGCATCTTCACCACGTCTTCCACGATATGGAACACGGCGACCTCTCAATTGAATTCCTCGCCGTCGCAACGGATTTGAGCACTGGCCACTCAGCCCCCGTGCGGAACCTCAACATCGTCGATTCGCTCATCGCGAGTGCCGCGTTTCCTGTTGTTATGGCTCCGACGCCAGACGGTGGCGATCTACTGATCGACGGCAGCGTTGTGGCAGGAGTTCCGGTGGGTCAAGCGCTCGCAGCTGGCGCAAAGTCAATCATTGTCTTTGACACCGGCGCTTCTGGAGTCGGCGATGACGAAGTCATCAGTCTTGGGTGGTACGAAGTACTCGCACTCGCTTTTACTCACTTGATCCGCGGACAAGCCGATCACGACCTAGCGTTGGCCGCAATGTCGGTTCCAGTGGTGGTGATCTCCCAAACAACGGGTAGCCCATTCAGTTTGCGCCGAGCAGTTGACGGCATCGACGAAGGTCGCCGACTCGCGTCGGAAGTGCTCCTAGAGTTCGCTCCGCACCACGGCAAGGAGTACCGCAAGATTGGAAAGCCCGGACTTTATGGCAACTACTCACTCGAGCCGACGTAAGACATCTGCGGCGCTACTGGTTGGACACGAGACCGACCAACTCAACGAGGAACTGCGCCTAGCAAGTCAGGTTGGTCAAAGTACTTGCGGACTTCCCGCGCCAGTGTCCCTGCCTGAAAGCCGTCGATGAACCGATGATCCAAGGTCGCGGTGACGGTAATGCCTGGTCGAACGACAGGCACGCCGTCTTCGGCAAACACCATCTCCCTCATTCGACCAATCGCAACATAGAGCGGCACCCGCAAGAACGGAGTCGGCGGCACAAATGCTTCATCCACTCCCAACATGCCCACCGAGGTGATGACGGCCGAGCCGAACGGAAACGCTGGCTGGCCGGCAAAGGGCAGCCCGAGACCCGTCGTCACGAATCCGCCAAATGACAGTACTCGCCGCAAAACTGGGGTCGGCATTCGCTTCGTGAGGTTGATGCTCTTCTCAAAGTTCTCATCCTGGCCGGCACGCACCGCCGCCGCCCTCGTGCTGAGTTCATAGTGAACGTCGAGTGGCGCCTTCGTGTCGATGTCCTCGACCAAGACTTGCGCCAGGTTTTCGCCGTTACCAACTTGCACTAAGAAGGCGACATTTGTGCGGTCGTATGGAATGTAGCGCCCAAGATGCACGCGACCATTCAACGAAGGGGTAGCGCTCAGCGCACGACCGACGACTGAACCAATGAAGGCGGTGATCGTCACGGGTGAACCCTGGTCGCCACTACTGCGAGTGGCGGCATTCAACGCGTGCAGGTAATCCTGCACGCGTTGACATTCGAGCGTCATCGAACCATGGATGACGCCTTCGCGCGGCGGCCGATAGCTAGCTATCGATATCCGCCGCCGCGCCGACATTCGGTTCGGAATAGAACGTCGTTTGGCCATCGTGCTTAGTCAGCTTCTGGTGCCGCTGCCTTCGCTTCGGATCCCTCCGCGGCCGGAGCCGCTGTCGGTGCTGGTGCCTTCTTGGCCGCGGCCTTCTTTGCCGGTGCCTTCTTAGCCGGTGCCTTCTTAGCCGCGGCCTTCTTAGCCGGTGCCTTCTTAGCCGCGGCCTTCTTTGCAGGTGCCTTCTTAGTGGCAGCTTGGCCTGCAAATTGGTCGCCGGAAATTACCGGCTTTCCGGTGATTTCAGAGAAACCGTCCGCCAAGCACTTCATCAGCAACTTGCGGTCGGTAATCGCTGCGTCGTCCATCGCGACACCAACACACGCCTTACCGGCGTACGTCAACAGCGCGACGAACACAGCCGCGCCGATGGGAGGTGGCATCGGAATCATCGCATCGACCTTCGCCCCGGCGAGGTACACGGTGATCGGTGGGCCGGGAACGTTGGAGGCAGTCACGTCGCTGGCGTGTGCAGCCTGAGTCAATAGTTCCGTCGGGATGAAACGGCTGATCTCTCCGAGTTGGTTGGTGTAGTCCAGCGCTGGTTCTGCACGCAGCCGCTTGACCGTCCCGCTGACGCTATCCATGAGCTTGGTGATGTCGTCGAAGTTAGTCGGCAAATCAAAGCGAGCGATACTGACAGCATTCTGTGCACCGTCACCCTCGTGACGCAGGCTGATTGGCATGTTGATATGGAGCTCGTCAACGGGCTGTCCGAGTTGCTTGTGGTAGTCGCGCAGCCCAAACGAGATCGCAGCCAAGAACGCATCGTTGACAGTGTGCCCATGGGCCTTCGCGCCATCGCGCAGGTCCCGGAAACGGACGTCGAAGGTGTCGAAGTGGTAGTTGATGCTTCGCTTGGCCATAAGCGAGGACAACGGTGTCTTCGGCGTATTTGCGAAGCGAATCAGAGATGAGACAGTCTCGGTAATCTTCTCGACGGTCTCCTGCGGCGCAGTCAACGCGTCGACCAACGTCGGGAGTGCGTTCTCGATCGCACCCTTCGCGGTATTCATGACCCACTCAGCGTTGTCTTGGACCATGATTTCGGCGAAGTGCCGAGGCGTCAACGTAACGGCCTCTGGTGCCTCCGGCATCGGGCCAAGATCGAAGCCTTCGGGCGAAATGTCAACCAGTGCAGCGCCAAGCTGCAGCGCACCTTGGCCATCAGCAATCGCGTGGTGGAGTTTGGAGATGACTGCTGCCTTGCCGCCGGGAAGCCCCTCGAGCACGGTCACTCGCCACAGCGGGCGGTCACGGTCGAAGTCGGTCATGCTCTGTCGACGACATTCGTCAAGCACGTCTTCCCACGTGGTGCCTTCCGCCGCTGTGAAGCGACGCATGTGGAAACTTAGGTCGAAGTTGGGGTCGACAACAAGTCGGGGGTTCGCGATGGCGACGGGGCCTTCGACAATTTTCTTGCGGAGAATAGGCACGACACGGCTCGCGCGGTCGTAGCGATCAACGAGTCGGTCCCAGTCGGGCGCCTTCTCCAGAATCAACAGCCCGATCATCGTCGAGCGCATCACGGGATCTTCAGTGGCCGAGCGCCACGTTGCAAAATCCCAACCAGAAAGTCGTTCGACAGCAGGCACCGCAGTCTCCTAAATATGAGTCGTCTTCTTCACGTGCCGCAGGCTCTACCCTGGGCTGCCCACACGCTAACGGTGATCGAGTCGGGTCGCTCGTTGCAACGTTGCGTCACTACTCTCATCGTTGGACGACTTCGCACTATTTGACCAGAACAATGGGGGCACCTGCTTGCAGGCAATCAGCGCACTGCCGAATCTTGGCAGCGGAACAGATCCCGCGCGATATTCAGACTTGTGCGCGATGCTCTAAAAGTGAGCAACCACGCACGCGCCAGGATTCGACTCGCCTCCCCCGATGACGTAACTACGATTCAAGCCATTGAGGTCGCTGCGGGTGCGCGCTTTGCTTCAATTGGCATGCCCGAGATTGCCGCTGATCCACCACCAGATGGTCGACTTCTGCGACGTTTGATGAAGTTGAACCAAGCCTGGGTTGCCGAAGCTGATCAGCGTCTGGTCGGATACGCCATCGGCATTCAGGCCGACGAAAGCGCACACCTTGATCAGGTTTCCGTGGAGCCGCAATTTTCTCGCCGCGGGATCGGCACTGCACTCGTCAATGCCTGCAGCGACTGGGCGGGCGAGATCGGTGCGATTCAACTGTCGCTCTTCACGTTCGCTGACGTTCCTTGGAACGCACCGGCCTACCGAAGCATGGGCTTCAGCGAAGTCCTGCCAGCTGATTTCGGACCTGAACTCAAACTCCTCTGGCAGCGGGAGCTAGAGACTGACCTCCACAGTTGGCATCGGGTGGCAATGTCCCGCCCCGTCAGTCCGCGCGATTACTAGCGAACCTCGACGCTGCCCGCCACGCGAACGTCAATCAGTTCGTCTTGATCCGGAAGCGTCTCGAACACGTTTCGAGCACTCTGTTTCATCACACGATTCCACCGTCGCGGGTCGAATCGAGCCGGACGTTGCTCTGCGAGGAAGTGCAACAGGGTCTGCACGAATAGTTCTGGTTGATCTGCGTGTGGGAAGTGGCCTGCGTTGTTGAAGACCTTGATCTCGGCGTGAGGCAAACGTTCTTCCGCGGCGTACGCATGCTTCACGGGAATGACGGTGTCGTCACGCCCCCAGATCAGCAGCGTTGGGATGAACTCGGTCAAGTAGGCGCGGTCGTTCATTGTCACGATCTGACCCCGCCAATCCACAATTGCTCGGAGTACGTGTCGGAACGCCTTGCGGGCGTCGCGCGATCCAAGATCGTTGTAGACAATTCCCAACTGATCGAGATCGGCCGTCATCGGCAAGCCCGACTTGTGAAGCGTGTTGAGCAGCGGCAGTCCAACCCGCCTGACTGGACGAGACACCAGTCCGCTGAGCACGAGGCTTGATCCAGGCACTGTGCAAAGCGGAATGATGGGATTCACCTCTGCGCCGAGTCCGCCGGTGCCCACCAGGACAATTCGCTCGGTTCGCTGCGGGAACTGGTATGCAAACTGCATCGCGACGCCCCCGCCAAGACTGTGTCCGACAACTGTGACGCGATCGATTCCGAGCACAGTCAACAGATCGCGCATGCCGTTGGCGTATCCACCAATCGAGTAGTCGGCGCGCGGCTTACCTGATTGGCCGTGCCCGAGGAGATCCGGTGCAATGACTGTGTGCGTCCGCGCCAACTCATCGATCACCGGCCACCAGGTTTCGTGCCGTGACCCGATTCCATGAATCAAGAGCAGAGCAGGACCTGAACCAACCTTGAGGTAGGCGCGATCATGTCCGTGAATTCGAACGGACTGCACGCTGCGATCGGGCTGTCCGTCATCGACTAACGCCATCTTCGTTCCTCCATCAGCAGTCGGGTGCAGCCACAACAGTTGGTTCTCTCCAACACGTAAAAGCGACAACGTTGAGCGAACTGTCGCCTAACTGTGCCGGTCGTTGCTTGCCGAAAGGATCCACCCTTGTCCGCGCTACCAGTACCTATTGGAGCAAGTGACCTGACTCACATAGGGTGCGGGTTCCGTTGGAGGTGCGGACATTCTGCGTATTCGTTGTAAGAATGTGTTGTGGAGTCACAAAAGTCGGTGCCCGTAGCGGCGGCAATAGCGGTCGCGTGTGTGGCACTTGCGGGATGCGCAACGGCCGCCGGCACGAACGGCGATGCCAACACGACGCCAGGCACGACGGTGATGTCAACGCAGGGGAAGGCGGCCGGTGCGCAAGATCCAACGGACACATCCGTCCCAGTCGCGCAGCGGTACGCTAGTTTCCAGTGGGGCAGTGCAAAGACCACCCCTGGCAAGGACATCGGCATCCCGAGCCCGCCCGGATGGTACGAGGCGGCCTTCGGGCCTCGAACCGATGAAAAGGTCATCTACCTGACGTACGACGATGGGCCGCATCCGGCGACGACTGATCGCATTCTCAAACTGCTCGCCAAGTCCGATGCGAAGGCTACGTTCTTCGTAAATGGCCGCCACGTTGTCCAACACCCCGGCTACCTCGACAAGATCACGGCACAGGGTCACGCCATCGCCAACCACACACAAGACCATGAGAACCTCGCCGCCAAGAGCAAACGAGTCATCAAACAACAATTGACCGGCGTCGTGAAAGCCGTCGGTCCGACGCTCGGCGACTGTATGCGCCCGCCTGGCGGAATGATCAATCAACGGGCAGGGCGAACCATCACCGAGATGGGCATCGTTCCGATCATGTGGACTGGTCATGCTCAGGACTGGGCACCGCCGCCTGTGAGCCGCATGGTCGAGATGCTAAAGGAAGCAACCGAACCAGGAGCAGTGATCCTGCTTCACGACAGCGCGAACATGGAGCCAACAGTCGCGACGTCCGCCATCATGATTCCGTGGTGGACGAAGCAGGGCTACCGACTCGAAACGATCCCGGCTTGCCGTAAGTAGTCAGCGTGCATGAACGGGGCCTCGAGGTGAACGAACCTTCGAAACGGGCAAAGCAAAAGTCCCCGGTTCAATGAAGAACCGGGGACTTCTGGGTGTCAATCACAAATCCTGGGGTGACATCGCGCGAGATCTAACTCGGCAGTGTCGGAAGGATTGTGCAGACGTTAGGCAGGACGTACCTGATCTGCCTGCGGTCCCTTCTGACCCTGGGTGATCTCAAACTCGACTCGCTGGCCCTCATCCAGGGTGCGGAATCCGTCAGTCGCGATGGCTGAGTAGTGAACGAACACGTCCGCTCCGCCGCCATCTTGCTCGATGAATCCGAAACCCTTTTCGGAGTTGAACCACTTAACTGTGCCTTGTGCCATTTTGCTTAATTCTCCTTATATGTGGCGAAGTGCCATTGCACAGTCTGGCACGGATTCGGCCGAATTAGTGCAGCAGGCCCGCAAAACTTTTGTTGGATCGGTCGATTTCTTGCGCTGCGGCCGGGGAAATGGGACCAAGATCATAGAATCCATGGATCATTCCAGCAGCTCGATATTGCTTAACACCCACGCCCGCTGCGCTGAGAGCGGCGGCGTAGGCCTCACCTTCGTCTCGCAACGGGTCGAACTCAGCTGTGACGACTATCGCAGGGCACAATCCGGCAAGATCAGCGTGAATTGGCGACAAATATGGGTTCCTGACGTCAGCTCCCTTACCGGCGTACTTCGACCCGAACCACGCCATGTCGTCGAGGGTGAGGAAGTATCCGTCGGCGAAGTCCATCCGTGACGGGTATGGACCGGCAGGTGAGAAGTCCACCACCGGGTACAGCAACAATTGCGCTTTAAAATGACACCCGGCATCGCGCATCCTAATCGCGGTGACGGTGGCGAGGTTTGCGCCAGCACTGTCGCCGGCGACTCCAATCGCGGTACCGTCGCCGCCGAATTCGTCAACATTCGCGAAAATCCACTCCGCAGCGGCGAAGGTATCGTCAACTGCCGCTGGCCAGGGATCCTCAGGGGCGAGTCGATACTCGACGCTCACAACGACCGACTCTGTGTCGCGACAGATCGTTCGGGCTTGGTTGTCATGGGTATCGAGGTCGCCAATGACGTGCCCTCCCCCATGAATGAACAGCACGGTGGGAACTGGACCGTGCGCCGCGCTCGCTGGCCGATATACCCGTGCTGCGAGGGTCCGGCTGGGTCCATCGAACGTCGTGTCCGTGACTTCACCGACCGGAACCAGCCATTGAGGCTGGCGCAGTCCGATCGTT
>Ga0172380_10004423_pt1 | contig 18079 bp, 17 predicted proteins | sample Leawe162metaG_FD_119747 | JGI IMG/M metagenome (GOLD analysis project Ga0172380, IMG submission 119747) | Leachate microbial communities from a municipal landfill in Southern Ontario, Canada - Leachate well 162 metaG | ecosystem: Engineered > Solid waste > Landfill > Unclassified | place... | reverse complement strand
GTACTGCCAGGGAAACTTGGTGGGAGAGTAGGTCGCTGCCGAATTCCTTTTTTAGCCCTCATGACCGACTACGGTTCTGAGGGCTTTTTTTTTGCGAAAATTCCTTTGAGTTCTTATTCACTTAAATTGTTGTATCCTGTCAGGGGAGGCATTGGTGTCTGGGGATAATGACGGCAAATGTGGTACGCTGTATGTTGTGGCAACACCCATTGGCAATCTTGAAGATATTACCTTGCGCGCTGTCCGTATACTCGGCCAGGTTGATCTCATCGCAGCCGAGGATACCCGCCATACCCGGAAACTTTTAAGTCATCTCTCCATCAGTAAGCCTCTTATCAGCTATTATAAGGACCGGGAATCATCCCGCAGTGAAAAGATCATTGAAGCACTGCTCGGTGGTCGTGATGTTGCCCTTGTTTCCGATGCCGGTACCCCGGCAATTTCCGATCCCGGGGCAATTCTCGTTTCCCATTGTCATGAAAAGTCTATTACGGTCGTTGCTGTCCCAGGCCCCTCATCGTTAACCGCGGCCCTGAGTGTTGCAGGTCTCACCCTGCCTTCTTTTACTTTCCTCGGTTTTCTTCCCGGTAAAAAATCACAACGCCTGAAAACATTAATCGCCCATGCCCAGGATAAAAGCGCCACTGTTTTTTATGAATCGCCCCGAAGGGTCTGTAATACCTTGGCCGAGTGCCGGGAAGTGTTGGGGGAAAGAAAGGTATTTATCGGCCGGGAGCTGACGAAAATTCATGAAGAATTGTTAACCGGCACAATTTCGCAGCTGCTTGCTGTTTTGGCAGACAGGGCTCAGATAAAGGGCGAGTTCGTGGTTGTCGTTTTCCCGGACCAAACGTCAGAACCTGCCATGCCTGGAGATTTGCAGGAGCTTCTCTGCTGGTACCGGGACAACTCCGGTCTGAGCCTGAAGGATTGTGTCAAGACAATTGCCGGGGATTTAAATCTCTCCCGCTCTCTGGTATATGAACAGGCGCTGCAGGTCTGGGCAAAAAAGTGATCAGCGGGTATTGCCCTGCTCCTTTTCGCCTTGTTGGCGCTGCCGTGTAATTCCCTTGTTTTTACATGTAAAATAAGCTACTTTTCCGTGATAAGGCGAAACGGCGTCTTGGTAGGAGAAATGGTGCGAAGGCCGGCCAATTTTTTGATTATAATCTCTGAACCGCAGGAAGACATATCGGCAAACCACCCGGCTGCCGCCGCGATAACTACCATTTTTTTGAGATCCCCCAACCCGGTCCATTCTTTTGTGAATCCTATTAAATCGTGAAAAAAGTTCAAGATTATTACTTTAAAAAGGCAAAGCAGGAAAATTATCCTGCCCGCTCCATCTATAAACTTGAGGAGGCCCAGCTAAAGCATCATTTCATAAAACCAGGGGATAAGGTTCTTGATCTGGGATGTCATCCGGGCAGCTGGTCTCTGTATGCCGCTAAAATTGTCGGAGTTGGTGGTGCGGTTGTGGGGGTGGACCTGCAGAAAAGCAACACCGCTGCCCTATCGGGAGCTGCCAGGATTGAGTTTATCTGTCTGGATATTTTTGACACCGATTTCAGCGGACTGTTATCAGGTAAAACTCCCTTTCAGGTCGTTATCAGTGATCTTGCCCCGAAAACTACGGGTATCAAGTTTACTGATCATTTGAAATCAATCGAGTTATCCCGGCGGGCTCTGGCCATAGCTGCCCTGTCGCTTTGCCGGGGGGGACATTTTTACTGCAAGGTATTTCAGGGGGAGGATTTTCCGGACTTTGTCAATGAGGTTCGTCATTATTTCAGTAAGACCAAAATCGTCAAACCAAAAAGCTCCCGGGTGGAAAGCCGTGAGGTTTTTGTGCTGGGTTTGGAGTTTAAAGGTGGAGAGTGAAATTTTTTCGCTCAAACAACAATGATCATGTTGCCTGAATGGATGAGGTGATTTCCGGCTTTAGGCATTAAGTATCGAACAATTGGAGGTTTTTTCATATGTCCGGACATTCGAAGTGGGCTAATATCAAAAGAAGAAAAGGGGCCGTTGATGCCAAACGCGGCAAGATATTTACCCGGCTGATCAAGGAGATTACCGTGGCGGCAAGGCTCGGCGGCGGCGATCCCCTGGGCAATCCCAGGCTGCGCAGTGCAATTATCACGGCCAAGACGGTCAACATGCCGAAAGACAATATTGACCGTGCCATTAAAAAGGGCACCGGCGAGCTTGAAGGTGCTGTTTACGAGGAAATCACCTATGAAGGCTATGGACCCGGCGGGGTGGCCATCCTGGTGGAGTGCATGACTGACAACAAGAATCGCACGGTGGGCGAAGTCCGTCCCGCGTTTACCAAGAGCGGCGGCAATCTCGGCGAGTTCGGCTGCGTCTCCTATATGTTTGATAAAAAAGGGCTGCTGCTGGTTGATAAGAAAACCATTGATGAAGAGAAATTGATGGAGCTGGCCCTGGAGGCTGGGGCCGATGATGTGGTGGAAGATGAGACGGAGTTCCAGGTGACCACCGCACCTGAGGAATTTGCTGCGGTGCGGGAACGGCTGGAGTCCCAAGGAATTGTCTTCTTAGATGCCTCCATTTCCATGATTCCCCAGAATATGGTTGAAATCAATGACGCAAGTATTGCCAAACGGCTGGTGAAACTCATGGAAACCCTGGAAGACTGCGATGATGTGCAGAACGTCCATGCAAACTTTGATATCCCTGATGAAATCATGGAGAAAATTTCCTAAGTGCTGAAAACAATTCGTATCCTGGGGATTGATCCCGGATCGCGGGCCACCGGTTTCGGCATCGTGGAACAGCATGGCTTTGACCTGAATTTTATCGCCTGCGGGGTGGTCAAATCCACGCCGACCCTTGCCATGGCGGAAAGGCTTAAGGAAATTTACCAGGGGATCTGCGCAGTCATCGGTAAGCATGACCCGCACCATGCCGCCATTGAACAGGTCTTTGTGGCCAAAAACCCCAGTTCCGCCCTCAAGCTTGGCCAGGTGAGAGGCGTTCTTCTTCTTGCGGCAAGCCAGTTTTCTCTTCCCCTGCAGGAATTTTCGCCCAAGGTTGTGAAGCAGGCGGTGGTCGGCTACGGCCAGGCCGGCAAGGACCAGATGCAACAGGCGGTCAGAGCCTTGTTGAAATTATCGGCCACTCCAAGTCCGGATGCCGCCGATGCCCTGGCGGTCGCCATGTGCTGCGCCAACCATCTTGCCGTATCCCGGGCGGCGGACAGGACGAAATCATGATTGCCTGTATCAGGGGCGAGCTTTTTTTTAAGTCGGATGACAGACTGGTTGTCATGGCCGGCGGGGTTGGCTACGAGGTCTTTGCCACCGCCGGTTGCCTCAACGCCCTGCCGGAAACCGGCCATCAGGTACTGGTCCACGTTTACACCCATGTGCGGGAAGATGCCTTGCTGCTCTATGGTTTTGCCGATGAAGCGGAAAAGGCGATTTTTCATCTGTTGATCAGCGTTTCCGGCATAGGCCCCAGGCTGGCCCTGACCATCCTTTCCGGCATCTCCACGGCTGAACTTGCGGCAGCCATCCGCAATGAATCCATTGCCCGGCTTGTCCAGCTGTCGGGGGTTGGGAAAAAAACAGCGGAACGTCTTTGTCTGGAGCTGAAGGACAAGGTGCAGTGGGTGCCCGACTTTCCGGAGCCCCGTCGTGGGGCGGTGGCAACCCGGCAGGATGAACTCTGGCTTGACACGGTTTCCGCCCTGGTGAATCTCGGCTATCCCCAAAATAACGCTGAGGATGCAGTGCGCATGGTGGTGGCAGACGCAGATGATCCCGTTGCCCTTACCCTGGAAAAAATTGTCAGACAGGCGCTGAGGTTGCTGGCGTGAATTACGAGGAAAGAATTGTCAGTACCGGAACCGTCGCCCCCCAGGAAGAATTGGAGGAGAGAGGCCTCCGTCCCAAAAGATTGGCCCAGTACATCGGCCAGGAACAGGTCAAGGCAAACCTGGAGATCAGTCTCCGGGCGGCGCAGGGCCGCGGCGAGGCCCTGGATCATGTTCTTTTTCACGGGTTTCCCGGTCTTGGCAAGACCACCCTGGCCTATATCATCGCCAATGAGATGGGGGCTAATATCAAGGTGACTTCCGGTCCGGTGATTGAAAGGCCGGGTGATCTGGCCGCCATTCTCACCAGTCTGCATGAGGGGGATGTCCTTTTTATCGATGAGATTCATCGCTTGAATCATGTGGTCGAGGAGATTCTTTATCCGGCCATGGAGGATTTTCAGCTTGATCTGCTCATCGGCCAGGGGCCGGGGGCAAAAACGGTCAAAATGGATCTCCCTCCTTTCACCCTGGTCGGGGCCACCACCAGAACCGGTCTGCTGACTCCGCCCTTGCGTGATCGTTTCGGGGTGGTTCTTCGTCTTGATTTTTACTCACCTGAAGAGCTTGTGGCCATCATCAAGAGGTCCGCCGCCCTGCTCGGCATCCCCATTGATGAGGCGGGTGCGTTGGAAATGGGGCGGCGGTCGCGGGGCACGCCCCGCATTGCCAACCGTCTGCTGAAGAGGGTGCGCGACTTTGCCCAGGTAAAGGCGGATGGCCATATCACTGTCGAAGTCGCCGATGCCGCCTTGACCATGCTCTCCGTGGACAAAGAGGGGCTTGATGAAATGGACCGGCGGATTCTGCTGACCATGATCGACAAGTTCCAGGGCGGTCCGGTTGGCCTTGATACCATGGCCACCGCGGTCTGTGAGGAAAAGAACACCCTGGAAGATGTCTATGAACCTTTTTTGATCCAGTCAGGTTTTCTGATGCGCACCCCCCGGGGCAGGATGGCCACCCTGGCGGCCTATGAACATTTCGGCCGGACAAGAGAGTTTTGCCGGCAGAGAGATATCAGCGAGTTCACCGGTTCCTTGAAGTAGCCTGGGCAGCCGGCTAAAACTTTTTATTATTTTTCTTTGTTGTCCCGTTAACGTTGCGCTAATATAAAACTTAGTGTTTCCCTTCAGTTACTCTAAGGATAACGATGACCCATGAAGAAATTAACCATCCCGGATATCATCAAAAGGAAGGGCGGGGAAAAGCTGACCGTGCTCACCGCCTATGATGCCAGTTTTGCCCGTCTGCTCGATGCCGCCGGCATTGATATGCTCCTGGTGGGCGATTCGCTGGGCAATGTGCTCTTGGGTTATGAATCCACCGTGCCGGTCACCATGGAGGAGATGCTCCATCATGCCCGGGCCGTCCGCCGCGGCTCCTCTGCCTTTGTGGTCGCTGACATGCCCTTTCTCTCCTATCAGATCAGTGTCGAGGATGCCGTGAGAAATGCCGGCCGTTTCTATAAGGAGGCCGGCAGCGACGCGGTCAAGCTTGAGGGAGGAAAGGAGGTGTGCGGTGCCGTGCAGGCCATAGTTGCCGCCGGCATGGCGGTGATGGGCCATATCGGGCTGACGCCGCAGACCGCCGCCAATCTTGGCGGCTACAAGGTGCAGGGCAAGGATGCGGACTCGGCCCGCAGGCTCCTGGCCGAGGCCAGGGCACTGGAAGAGGCCGGCGCATTCGCCATTGTCATGGAATGCATCCCCGACCGGCTGGCCAAAGTGATCACGGAAAGCGTGTCAATCCCCACCATCGGCATCGGCGCCGGGGCCGGTTGTGACGGCCAGGTGCTGGTAACCCATGATCTGCTCGGTATGTTTGATAAATTTGTGCCGAGCTTTGTCAAGGGTTATGCCAACCTGGCCCCGCAGATCAAGGATGCCGTGTCCGCCTTCCGGGATGAGGTGAGAGCCGGCAGCTATCCCGATGCCAAACATAGTTTTACCATGCAGCTTGAGGTGGACAAGCTTTTTACCGAAGAGGGATGAGCGGACGCGCGAGGATATGGATTGGGCCGCAGTTATTGGTCCGACCGGCGCGCGCGGTGGAAGCAAACGGCCGGGCAGGGGCCGGGGAATCCCCAGGCCGTGTTGAACGGCATTGGGTTGGATCAGGAACAGATCAATCAAGGAACACCTGAACCTTAGGAACAGAAAATGGCAGATAATAATTTCGAGGATCATGACAGGCGGCAGGCTGTGCGGGTAACCGGCCGCAATCTCTTTTATTTTCAGCCTGTTTCCCGGGACAGGTTCGCGGCGATCCTCAAGGACTTCGAGGCGGGCATTCCTCCTTATAATCAGGAGTGGCTTGCGGATATTCAGATGTTCATCGGCGCCCAAAGCGCTCTGACCCGCATCAAGGAGCGGGATGCGGATCTGGGGGATTTTCTTGCCCACCTTGATGCAAAAATCAATGTTATTCTCAAAAAAACCACTGCCGGTAAAACGATTTTTGACGAGCTTTTACTGTGTGATCTGAACCTGAGCGGCCGGGGGCTGTCATTTAATACTGAGCGCCGGGTTGCCGTGGATGATATCCTTGAATTCCATATCGCCCTGCTGCCCTCCTATACTTATGTGTATTGCTTCGGCAAGGTTATTACATGCAGCCCTCTGCCGCCGAAGGAAGGGGAAATTTTCTACAAGGTGGGGGCAGAGTTCATCCTTATCATGGAGGATGATCAGGAAAAGCTGATCCAGTATAACTTCAAACAGCAGAGTCTGGCGCTGCGCAACCGCAGACTGAAAGATTGACGCACCATCCGGCGCGGCATTTTCAGCAACCTATCACACCATCAGCAGGGAAATCAGTTACAGGAATTACTATGCGTGAAATTGCGGCTGCGCTGGTCACCGGGGCAGTAAAAAAGATTACCATGGAGGCAGGTATCCGCCTCGAGCCCGATATCCTTGACGGCTTGGCGCAGGCCAGGGAGCGGGAGAGTTCACCTTTGGCCAGAAATATTCTTGACCTGCTGCTGGTTAATGCCGATATTGCCGACCGGGAAAGGATCCCTGTCTGCCAGGATACCGGGGTGGCTGTCGTTTTTATTGAGCTGGGACAGGACGTGCATGTCAACGGTGATCTCGGCGCGGCTGTCCAGTTGGGGATCCAGGCCGGTTATCAGGAGGGCTATCTGCGGAAATCGGTGTGTGACCCCATCACCCGGGTGAATACCGGTACCAATACCCCGGCGGTCATTCATATCGAGCTGGTGCCGGGTGAGCAGCTCAAGATCAGCGTGCTGCCCAAGGGCTGCGGCAGTGAAAATATGAGCGGCCTCACCATGCTGGCCCCATCTGCGGGGATCAGCGGCATGAAGGATTTCGTCGTCCGCCAGGTGGTCAATGCCGGGCCCAATCCCTGCCCGCCCCTGCTGGTCGGCGTCGGCATGGGGGGAACCTTTGAAAAGGCTGCCCTGCTGGCGAAAAAAGCCCTTCTCCGGCCTCTGGGCATGCCTCATCCCCGGCCGGATGTCGCCGCCCTGGAGGAGGAGATTTTAACGAGAATCAACGACCAAGGCCAGGGGGTACAGGGACTGGGCGGCAACAATACCGCCCTTGCCGTGCATATTGACCTGTTTCCTTCCCACATCGCCAGTTTACCGGTGGCGGTCAATATTCAGTGCCATGCCCATCGCCACAAGGAGATCGTGCTCTGATGTCTCGAACGCGGAATACCCCTGCCATCATGGATCAACTGCGGGAAGTGCAAATTCCCTTTGCCGCAGGAGTGGTGGAATCGCTGCAGGCCGGGGATCTGATCAGCCTTACCGGGACGCTTTTTACCGGACGGGATCAGACCCACCGGCGGATGATGGCCTTGCTTGACGAGGGTGCCGGCCTGCCTGTTGATCTGGCCGGACAGCTTCTTTACTATGTCGGGCCAAGTCCTGCCCGCCCCGGCCAGGCCATTGGCGCCGCTGGTCCGACGACAAGCTACCGGATGGATGTCTATACCCCGCGGCTGCTTGCGCTGGGGCTGATGGCCACCATGGGGAAGGGCTCCAGGTCCCAGACTGTCCGGGAGGCCATGGTGCGCCATAAGGCTGTATATCTGGCTGCATTCGGCGGTGCCGGCGCCCTGTTGTCAAAATGCATTGTTGCCGCCGAGGTTGTGGCCTTTGCCGATGCCGGGCCCGAGGCGTTGTTCAAGTTCACCGTGGAAAGATTCCCGGCCGTGGTGATTAATGATGTGCATGGCCGGGATTATTATGAGATGGTCAAGACAGCCAAGGACTTGTCCCGCTGACCGGCCTGCAAGGCCCTTTCAGTCTGGTTTCCGTGGCATGCCAAAAAAAAATCGGGGGAAATCTGGATGATTTCCCCCGATTTTTTTTGCCATCCTGGCCTTGAGCAAAAGGCCCCGGTTACGGACTGTCAGCCCTTGCCGGAATGATCAGCGGGCAATATCAAGCTTGCCGAAGACCGCCAGTCCCTTAAGCAGTATCAGGGCCTGATTGAGCTGGTTGTCACTGGCAATATCATCCGGCTTTTTCGGTTCCTCCGGGGTTGCGCCTGTATCAACCTGCGGCGGGGCGGCTTCCTCATCCTTCTGAATGGTTTCCTCGTTGCCATTGCCGTTTGTAATGTGGTGTTTCAGGTCTTTTTCCCGGAGGAAGTTTATTTTTTTCTTGTCCTTGCCGTCTTTAACGTCCTTCCCGTCCTGCTGGGCGGGGATTTCGGTGGGAACGACAATGTCCGGGGTGATGCCGGTGGCCTGGATTGACCTGTCATTGGGCGTATAGTAGCGAGCCGTGGTCAGTCGCAGTCCTGCCCCGTTATCCATGGGGATGATGGTCTGCACAGATCCCTTGCCGAATGTCTGGGCGCCGAGGATCAGCGCCCGTTTATGATCCTGCATGGCGCCGGCGACGATCTCCGAGGCGCTGGCGCTGCCTTCATTAACCAGGACAATGATGGGGAAGGTATATTTTTCGCCGTTGTCATGGGCCTTGAATTCCATGTTCTGCTCTTTGAGGCGGCCCTTGGTGGAGACGATCATGCCGCTGTCTATAAAGATATCGGAAATTTTGACAGCCTGGTCGAGAAGTCCGCCGGGGTTGTTGCGCAGATCAATGATCAGACCGTTTAACGGTTTTTCCTTCTGCTCGGCAACGAGTGCATCCTTGAACTCTTTGGTGGTATTGGACTGGAAGCTGCGAATGCGGATATAACCGTAGCCGGGTTCAAGCATTTTCGAGGTGACGCTGATAAGGGGAATGACATTGCGGACAATGGTGATGTCTTTGAGTTCGGTCATCCCTTCCCGGAAAATTGAGATGGTCACTTCCGAGCCCTGGGGACCGCGAAGTTTCTTTACCGCCTCCATCAGACTCAGATCCTGGGTGGATTCGCCGTCGATTTTCAGTATTTTATCCCCTGACAGCACGCCCTTTTCAAAGGCGGGAGTTCCCTCTATGGGCGAGACAACGGTGAGCACCCCGTCCTTCATGGTTATTTCGATGCCGATCCCGGAAAAACTGCCCTTGGTTTCAATTTTCAGTTCCTGGAAATCATCAGGTTTCATGTAGGAGGAGTGGGGATCAAGGCTGGCGAGCATCCCTTTGATTGCTCCTTCCATAACCTTGTTGGGATCAATCTCTTCAACATAATTTTTTTCCACCAGACTTAAGACGTTGGAGAAGGTTTCGAGGTTTTTGTAAATGTCCTCGGTCTTTGCCTCCACCCGGGAATTCCGCTCCCAGAAAAGGAGAGTGAAAACAGGGAGGCAGATGAGCACGATGACAAGGATCTTTTTGACGACTGGGCTGTGTTTTTTCATGGGTTTTCCGATATGGGAAATTAAAATTTTAATAGAAGCATCGGGGTCAGGCACAATGCTCTAATTTAGCACGTTGACACCATTCAGACAATGTCAAACATGGTGAAAATAATGATGCGTGTTGTCATTTTTTGGATGGCACTTGCGATGATTCCAGCCACTCAAGGGGGTTCTGTGCCTCGGTATTATGCCGGATTTCGAAATGCAGACCTTCCTGCAGCCGGCCGGTGTGGAGACTGGTAACGCCTATTTTTTCATGCTGTGTTACCATGTCCCCGACTTTCCGCAGAATTTCTCCCACCCCGCTTACCAGTGAATAGTAGTGGTTGCCGTGGTCCAGTATAATGAGATTGCCGTAACCGCGCAATGTACCGGCATAGACGACTTTGCCGGCATAAACCGCTATAATATCACTTCCCGGGGCAGATTCAATATTAATTCCATTGGCAAAGGTGCTCACCCCAGAGGTTTCATCCGTGTGCGTGCCGAATTGCTGCATGATGGCGCCGGCAACAGGCAGGGGCAGCTTCCCCTTTTCACTGGCAAAGCCGCGGGCGGAGGCCGGTTTTCGTTTTTTAAAGGGTTTGAGCGGGTAATCCCTGAGGAGTTGCCGTTCGTTTTCAATCTTGGCCTCGGTTGCCTTCTCTTCCAGCTCGGTCAGGGTTGCGGTGAGCTGTCGGGCCGCATCTTCCAGTTCCTTGAGCGCCTGCTGGTAGAGTTGCCTTTCCGTTTTCACCCGTTCAAGCAGTTGCTGTTGCTCCTGCTGGGTCTGGCTGAGTATTTCCTGCTGACGCACCACCTCTGCGGCGGCCTGGGAAAGGCGGATTTTTTCCTCTTCATGGGCCTTTTTCGCCTCCTCCAGCTCATGTATTTTACTTTTGAAATCATTGATCAGCTGCTGGTCATACTTGAGCATCAGCACAAAATCGTCCCGGAAGGACAATAGGTCGGCCAGAGAAGATGATGAAAAGATGGCATTCATGACGCCGATATCGCCCATCCGGTAATAGGCGCGGAGTCTGTTTTCCATGTGCAGCCCAAGCGTATCCTTTTCCTGTGCCACCCTTTCCATTTCTTTTTGCTTGGCGAGGGTCATTTCGTTCTGTCTGGCCATTTCCTCCTGCAGGGCAAGGAGTTTTTCGCCTTCGGCGCTGAGCTGCTGATTGATCTTGTCAAGTTCGTCCAGCAGCCGCGTTTCTCTTTCCTTGGCTGCGGCAACTTTTGCCTGATGGGAAGCGATGCCGCTCTGCACCTTTTCCATTTTTTTCTTGTGCTGGTACACCTCTTTATCGAGTTTTTTGATTTCCGACAGGTCGGCGGCGCAGACAGGCCGGGCCGGTAAAAAAAATACGGCCAGCAGGATCAGGGCATGACAGATAATGAAGAGAGGATTGTTGCTGGTTTTCATAATCGTTGCGGCGCGCCTTGCCTATTTTTTCAGGAGTCTGCGGATGGAAAGCAGGCTGCCCAGAGTGCAGAGCATGATGCTGCCCAGCAGAATAATGGCGCTGTCGGACATGGGCAGGAAACGTAACTCGAACAGACCCAGGAAGCCGGCACTGCTGAAGTGATGCTTGATCCATTGAAAGAGAAAAAAGAGGGCAGCAAGACCAAGGCCCGAGCCGAACAGGCCAAGGGCAAAGCCCTCAATCAGGACCGGACCTTTTATGTAACTGTTGGTGGCACCCAGATATCTGAGGACCTTCAGTTCATCCTGGCGGGCGTAAAGGGTCAGCCGCAGGGTATAGGAGACCATGAACATGGTGGTGAGAATGAGCAGGGTGCCGCTGATGATGACGATAAAGCGCAGCAGCTTGATAAAATGTCCGAACCGTTCCACCCAGGCCTGGCCGTACTGGACTTTCTGGGTACCCGGCAGGTTTGTCAGGTAATCGGAAAATTCCTTGATCCTGCTGAGATTGCGGAGGTCTTTATGGGGATAGATTTCCGCCGAGTAGGGAAGAAAGGCGGGACTGAGGTCGGCCAGGACATCGCTGTCGCTGCCGAGCTGTTTGGTCAGCCGTTGAAAGGCCTGTTCCGGGGTGATGAAGATGATCTTTTCCACTTTGCCGAAACTGTTGACTTTTTTTATGAATTCTTCCTGCCCCGCCGGGCTTAGTTGTGCATCCAGATAAACGGTGAGCCGCAGTTCTTCCCCGATTTTTTCACCCGCCTGCAGCATATTGGTGTAGATCAGGTAAAAAAACGAGAAGATCAGCACGGAGAGGGTGACGGTCAGCAGGGTCATGAGCTGCACGCCCCAGGAGTGACAGATGTTTCGCAGGGTCTGGGTGAAGATAAATAAAAAAAATCGCATGGTATGCCTCGAAATGTGAGCCGTCTTGAGTCAGCATCACCGGTGGGTGGGGGGGGCGTTACGAAATAGCCATGATGTTTCCGGCTATTTCGTTACCTCCCCTTAGGGCCGATCACGGTGGATATTACAGTTTTTGCAACGGCTTAGAATAATTCCCCTTGCTGCAGCTCGAATTTCCGGTGGTTGGTTCCTTGATAGATTGATTCATCATGGGTGGCGATGATAATGGTTGATCCGTTGTCATTGAGTTCCCGGAAAAGATCCATAACCAGGCCGGTCGTGCCTGCATCCAGATTGCCCGTTGGTTCGTCGGCCAGCAGCAGCAGCGGAGAGTTGGCTGCGGCCCTGGCAATGGCGATCCGCTGTTGTTCGCCCCGGGAAAGTTTGCCGGCCGGCTTGTTCAGTTTTGCGCTGAGGCCCAGTTTGGCCAGCAGTTCGGTGACGCGGTGGCGTATCTCCTTCAGACTTTTGAATTGGACCTCCATCGGCATGGCGATGTTTTGAAAAACCGACAGCCGGGGCAGGAGTTTGAAATCCTGGTAGGCAACGCCGATGCGCTGCCGCAGTTTCTGGATGGCGTTGTCCGACAGGGTGTTTAAATCGTTGCCGTCAATCTCGATCAGCCCCTTGGTGGGGATTTCCTGCCGGCAGAGAAGTTTGAGCAGGGTGGTTTTGCCTGCACCGCTGGGGCCGGTGAGAAATATCAGTTCCCCCTTTTCAGCACGAAGCGATACGTTTTTCAAGGCCACGACATCGGGAGGATAAATTTTCGTTACTTTGACGATTTCCACCAGCCCGGGATGATCATGGGGGGGAAGGGATTCGTTAAGAGTTTCTAACATGTTCGAGTTTTTGCCCAAAAAGTAAAAGTTGAATTACTTTAAACTGTTTTTAAAAAAAATTGACACCTTTTTCCTGTATATTGTATACCAAAAGTACGTAATAATTGAAAATTTATTTCAAATTAATCTATTCAACAAGCGAGTACCCCTTGGACGAATCTCTTCCCGAAGAAAATAACTCAAAGGACACCCCCCTAACCTCATTTTATCCGCGGATTATCGGGCAGAGCAAGATTCTGCGCGATGTTTTCGATATCATAGAAAGGGTGCGCAACACCAATACCACGGTACTCATCCAGGGGGAGAGCGGTACGGGAAAAGAACTTATTGCCCAGGCACTTCATTATGGTAGTGAGAGAAAAAACGGCCCCTTTGTTCCGGTAAATTGCGGGGCGATCCCCGCAGAGTTGCTGGAAAGTGAGCTGTTCGGGCATGAGAAAGGGGCTTTTACCCATGCCATCCGCACCCGCCTGGGCCGTTTTGAGCTGGCTGACGGGGGCACGGTTTTTCTTGATGAGGTGGCGGAGATGAGTCCCATGCTGCAGGTGAAACTGCTGCGGGTGCTGCAGGAAAAGCAGTTTGAGCGGATCGGCGGCACCAAAACCATCATATCCGATTTCCGGGTCATCGCGGCCACCAACAAGGAGCTTGAAGAAGAGGTTGCCAAAGGACGCTTTCGGGAGGATCTTTATTACCGGTTGACGGTCATTCCCATCAAGGTGCCCTGCCTGCGCGACAGGGTTACCGATATCCCCTTGCTGGTGGACTACTTTATCGAAAAATTCAACAGATCCAAGAAAAAGGCGATCACGGGCATATCCCGGGAGGCCATGGCCCATCTGTTCCAGTATCCCTGGCCGGGGAATGTGCGTGAACTGGAAAATGTCGTGGAAAGGATGGTTCTTCTCAGCCATGGAGAGTTCATTGATTGTGAAGATTTACCCTCACGGCTTCTCAAACCGGAGCGCCGGGTAGAACATAGCGGTGAGATCCCCCGGCAGGGCTTCTGTCTGAGTGAGCAGGTGGCTGAATTTGAAAAACGTTTGATTGTCCAGGCCATGGAGCAGACAAACTGGGTGAAAAACCGGGCAGCCAAACTGCTCAATGTTAACCGGACCACCTTGCTGGAAAAAATGAAACGGTATGGAATTGAAAAAGAAGATTAATCATCCTGCTTCTTGCCCGGGGAAAAAGCCCTCTGCTTTTTCTTTTTTTGTTTCCCTGTCCCTGCTGCTGGCCCTTGGCTGTTTTTTTTCTTCTTTTTCCAAGGTGGCGCGGGCTGCCGATAAAAGTGAGGAGGAGATCCTGCAGGAGCAGTTGCAGCTGCGGGAGGAAAATTTGTGGCAGAAGGCCGGCAAGGATTTTCAGACCGGCAAGGACCGGGATGCGGCTGATAATTTTTTACAGTATTACCGGCAATATCCCGATTCACCCCGGGCGGAGGAGGCTTTATGGAAGGCGGCAAATCTCGAGCGGGAGCTTTCCCTGGATCGGCCGGGCGCTGACTGGGGGAAAGTTGCGGAGCTGTTTCGTTCCTTTACCACAGATTATCCGCAGTCGGTCCATCTGTCAGATGCCTATTATGGGGTGGCTGACGCCTATTTTCAGATGCGCTACTATCGGGAATCCCTTACCTATTTCGGCCTTTTTATCAATCGTTTTACTGATTCGCCGCGGGCCAATGCGGCCCTGTACATGAAGGCGCGCATCCTGCTCAAGATCGGGCGCCTGGCGGAGGCGGCCGAAACTTACCGGGAGCTCGGGCAAGTCGGTGATGAGGTTGATAGATTGCGCGGCCAGGCAGGCCTGGCCCATATTGATTTTGCCAGGGGGAAATACCAGGAGGCCCGTGCCGTTTATCTGAAAATTCTTAAGACGAAACCTTTATTTTATGAGGATGATCCGGAATTGCTGCATAATAAAGGGATTGCCAATCTGCGGGTGGGGAATTCCCAGGAGGGCCGTAAAGATCTGCTGCAGTATCTGAACATATCCGGGGACCGCGCCTCACGGCCCGACACCTTGTACGAACTGGCAGAAAGTTATCGGGCCGATGGCTACCCGCAAATGGCCAAGAAATTTTATCAGCAGGTTGTGGAGGAAGGCGAAAAGGATGGCCGGCCGGCGGTCCTGAGCAGGATGCGCTTGGCCCAGGAGGGAGCCGCAAACCCCGAGACGAAGCCGGTTGACCAAAAGGAGGAGCCTGTTTCGCCGGAAGGAGACAAACCTTTTCAGGACGTTCTTGACCTGCAGTATCAAGACCCTGCCAGTCAGGATGCCCGCTTTGAGCTGGTGCGGAGATACTGGCAGAGAAAAGAGTACGATCAGGCTTATGCCATGGGCAAGGCCTACCTCCGTTACGAAACAGTGCCGGCGGAGAAGAAGGAGATCGTGGATATCATGGGGCAGATCCTGGCCCTGCGCATGGGCAAGCTTTTTGAGGAGAAGAAGTTTGCCGCGGTCTATGCGGTATACGAGGAAGAATATCCCTATGTGGAACTTTACGGGCGGGCGACCCTGCTCTTTCTGGCCGGCCGGGCCCTGGAGGAGATGGGGCTATACCGGCAGGCCAGCCTGATCTATTACCGGGCAATGGCCCTTGGGCTGACCGATGAGGAGCAGCTGGATCTCTACATCCATCGCGCCCAGACCTATCTGGAAGATAATGATCTCAAATCCGCCCAGCGGCTGCTCAAGTACCTGCGCAAGATGTATGCGGGAGATGCGGCGATGGGGGAGGTTTGTGCTCTCTCCGGCCATTTGCGGGAGAGGCAGAATCGCAGCAAGGATGCCTTGAAATTTTATCAAATGGCTGTTGAAAAGCCAACCTTTGCCGAAAAGAAACGGCAATACGCTACGGATTATCTGCGACTGCTTTTTGGGCTGGATGAAATCCTGGACAAGGCGGCAATCCTGGACACATTCCGGACGGAAAACTGGCTGCCCCCCCAGGAGCTGCAATACTGGTACGGGAAACTGGCGGAAAGATACCGCAAGGATAATAATCTGGAAAAGGCCAGGGTGGCATACCTTGCCGCGCTGGCCGAGAACATGCCGCAGAATAACGAAGCAGCGCAGCTGCTCCAGCTCAACCTGGGCGATGTCCTGTTGCTGCTGGGTAAAAGGGATGAGTCCATGGTTTATTTCCGCAAAGCGGCGGCAGGGGCGAACGCTTTGGTCAAAAAACTGGCGCAGCAGCGGTTGACCCAGGAAAATATTGACAAGGCCATGGTTGAGACGGAAGCGGTTATGAAAAATTAAAATTGGTTGCGGAGTTGATTTGTTACATGGTTGCATGTTTAATGTACCATCATCCAATCATCCAATCAGCGGATATTCAATAAGCCACAATGACTGATAAGTTGCGGAAAATTCTCATCGTAGATGACGACCGTGAGTTGCGCATGGTCCTGTACGAGGCGTTCAACCGTCAGGGCCACGGGGTCAGCGTTGCCGAAAACGGCATCATGGCCCTCGATATATTTGAAAAAAATCCGGCTGATCTGGTCATCACCGATATCAACATGCCGGGAATGGGCGGCTTGGAGCTTCTCCGGCGTATTCATGCCAACCGGCCGGATCTGCCTGTGGTCATCATAACCGGGCATGCCACGGTGGAAACCGCGGTCTCGGCCATGAAGCTCGGTGCCTTTGATTATCTGCTCAAGCCCTTTCCCGTTGACATTATTGTGGAAATCGCCCGCCGGGCCTTTAGCGCAGGCCTGCCGAAAAAAGAAGGGGCCGCGGGGCCGGCCAGGGACAATAATCAAGGCGCCTTGGGTGGTAAGAAAAAGATTATTGTCGGCTCGGATCAGAAACTTGCCAGGGTTTTGCAGAAGGCGAAAAGTGTCGCATCCAGCAAGGCCACGGTGCTGATTCTCGGAGAATCCGGGACCGGCAAGGAGATGATCGCCCGTTATATCCATGAGGAGAGCAACCGCCGGGAAGGCCCGTTTGTGGCCCTGAACTGCGCGGCCTTGCCCGAAGGGCTGCTGGAAAGCGAGCTGTTCGGCCATGAAAAGGGGGCCTTCACCGGGGCGATTTATGCCAAAAAAGGCAAATTCGAGCTGGCTGACGGCGGCACGCTCCTGCTTGATGAGATCGCGGAGATCCCTCTGCATCTGCAGGCCAAGCTGCTGCGTGTTCTGCAGGAAGAAGAGGTTGACCGGCTTGGCGGCAGATCCCCGGTAAAGGTGGATGTGCATGTGGTGGCCACGACCAACAGAAACCTGGAGGAATCGGTCAAGAACGGGGAATTCCGGCAGGATCTCTATTATCGTTTGAATGTCATTCCGTTGACCCTGCCCCCCTTACGGGAAAGAAAAGAGGATATCGAACGGCTGGCCGAATATTTTATCGAGAGGTTTTCCCGGCAATACGGCAAGGATGTCAAAAAAATGTCAAAGGACTCCTTTCGGCGTTTTGCCGACTATGGCTGGGCCGGCAATATCCGGGAGATGGAAAACCTGGTGGAGCGGGCAGTGCTGCTCTCGTTAAGCGAAGAGCTGGAACCATGGGACTTCTGGGACGAGGAAACCGACGGCGCAGGTCTTGATCTTTCGCCATCCTGCCCCCCGGCAACGGGAATATGCCCATCTTCGCCGGGGGGCGAAGAGAATGGCGGCATGACCAGTCTGCGGGATGTCGAGCGTCAAATGATCATGCAGGCCCTTCAAAAAACTGACGATAATCGAACCCATGCGGCCAAGATGCTGGGCATCAGCGTGCGCACCCTGCGCAACAAACTCCATGAATACCGTACCCAGGGGTTAATTGACTGATTTTTTTGTGTTTTCGTTACCTCTTTTTTCCTTTTTTTCTTCCTGTTTATTCACTGAAATCCACATCCGGAAAACTTTGCTGTATGCGGGCATGTTATTTGCTTTATTTTTTAGAATAAGAACCATTTTGCGATGGAGGAGAAAATTATGCCTATTAATAAACTGTTCGGCGGCCTGGGCTTTATGGAGAAGGCCCTGGATCTCCGTTATGAGCGGCAGGGGCTTATCCAGTCGAATATTGCCAATATGGAGACCCCCGGCTACACCATGCAGGATTTTTCTTTTGAAAAGGCGATGGAAACAGCCAAGCTTAACCGGGGAACACTGACCAGGACCAACCCGAAGCATATTGATCTTGACCCGGTGGCGGCCAGTGAGAGTCTGGAGTTTTCCAAGGAAAAACGGCCCGTTGATCTGGATGAAGAGATGGTCAAGATGGCGGAAAACCAGATGATGTATGAGATCGTCACCAGGATGATCGGCAATAAGGTCGACGGTATCAAGT
>Ga0172380_10004422_pt1 | contig 18079 bp, 19 predicted proteins | sample Leawe162metaG_FD_119747 | JGI IMG/M metagenome (GOLD analysis project Ga0172380, IMG submission 119747) | Leachate microbial communities from a municipal landfill in Southern Ontario, Canada - Leachate well 162 metaG | ecosystem: Engineered > Solid waste > Landfill > Unclassified | place... | reverse complement strand
CTGATGCCCCTCGCGAAGCCCGCGAGCAGCAGGAGCCGCGTGAAGGTCGTGCCCCCCGCGAGAACAACGCACCCCGTGAGGATCGCGCTCCGCGCGAGGATCGCCAGCGTCGTCCCCGTGAAGACCGCGGCCCGCGCGAGGATCGTGCTCCGCGTGAGCCCCGTGAAGAGCGTGCCCCCCGCGAGAACAACGCGCCGCGCGACGACAACGGCGGCGACCGCGACTTCGGTGATCGCAGCCGACGACGTGGACGTGAGCGCTTCCGCGAGCGCCCGCGCGGCGGCAACCAGAACCGCAATAACGGTGGCTACAGCGAAGCCGATATCGAGATCAATGAGGACGATGTCCTGGTCCCCGTGGCCGGCATCCTCGACGTGCTCGAGAACTATGCCTTCCTGCGCACCGGCGGCTACCTGCCCGGTCCCAATGATCTCTATGTCTCCCTCTCCATGGTGCGCAAGCACGGACTGCGCAAGGGTGATGCCATCACTGGCGCGACCAAGCAGCCACGCGACGGAGAGCGCCGGGAGAAGTTCAACCCGCTGGTGCGGATCGACACGGTCAACGGCGGTGACCTCGATTCGCTTCGCAATCGCCCTGAGTTCTCCAAGCTCACCCCGCTGTATCCGCAGGAGCGTCTGCGCCTTGAGACCGATGCCTCGAACATGACCGCACGCGTCATCGACCTGGTTGCGCCGATCGGCAAGGGTCAGCGCGGTCTGATCGTCTCGCCGCCGAAGGCTGGCAAGACGATGGTGCTGCAGTCGATCGCGAACTCGATCACTGAGAACAACCCCGAAGTGCACCTCATGGTCGTGCTCGTTGACGAGCGTCCCGAGGAAGTCACCGACATGCAGCGTTCGATCAAGGGCGAGGTCATTGCCTCGACCTTTGACCGACCTGCTGAGGATCACACGATCATTGCTGAACTCGCGATCGAACGAGCCAAGCGCCTGGTCGAGCTCGGGCATGACGTGGTCGTGCTGCTCGACTCGATGACCCGCCTTGGCCGTGCCTACAACCTGTCGGCACCAGCCTCCGGCCGAATCCTGTCCGGTGGCGTCGACTCCACTGCGCTGTACCCGCCGAAGAAGTTCTTCGGTGCGGCTCGCAATGTCGAGAATGGCGGCTCGCTCACCATCCTGGCGACTGCTCTCGTCGAGACGGGATCCCGTATGGACGAGGTGATCTTCGAGGAGTTCAAGGGTACGGGCAACATGGAGCTCAAGCTCGATCGCCGCCTCGCCGACAAGCGCGTCTTCCCGGCCGTCGACGTTGATGCGTCAGGCACCCGCAAGGAAGAACTCCTGATGGCTCCTGATGAGCTCAAGGTGGTCTGGAAGCTGCGCAGGGTGCTGCACGCCCTCGACCAGCAGCAGTCGATCGAACTCCTGCTCTCGAAGCTTCGTGAGAACAAGACCAATTACGAGTTCATGATGCAGATCCAGAAGACCACCCCAGGTTCGGGTGGGCTTGCCGGCGACGACGACTAAAGCACGTCCTGCACTGGCTCCGTCGGTCTGCATTTCCGGATCTGCGGGGCCAGTGGCATAATTTGAACCGACCCGGTTCACGGCCCCACCACCGTGGGTTGCCGACCCGGGCATTACCAAGGAGTAGTTCCGTGAAGGCTGACATCCATCCTGAGTACGTCGAAACGACGGTCACGTGCACCTGTGGCGAGACTTTCGTGACTCGCAGCACCGCAAAGAGCGGCCAGATCCATGCAGATGTGTGCTCGCAGTGCCATCCGTTCTACACCGGCAAGCAGAAGATTCTCGACACCGGCGGTCGCGTTGCCCGCTTCGAGAAGCGTTTTGGCAAGAAGGACGACAGCAACTAGTTCTTGACCCCGGGCGCCGGCCTGGTGTCGGCCGCGTGTCTCCCCCGTCGCGCGGTCGGCCCCTGGCCGGCGCCCGCATTCATTGCAGGACCATAGAAGGGCGCAACTGTGTTTGAGTCGTGTGCGGATCTGATCCGTGAGTACACCGAGCTCGAGCTCCAGCTTGCCGACCCTGCGGTGCACGGCGATCAGACCCTTGCCCGAAAGCTCGGGCGCAGGTACGCCGAGCTCGGCCCGGTCGTCGCCGCCTATCGCCAGTGGCTCGCGCTTTCCGACGACGTCGCGGCGGCTCGCGAGCTGGCAACCGAGGACGAGGCCTTTGCCGCCGAGCTGCCTGAGCTCGTCGAACGCGAGCAGGCTGCCGCAGAAAGCCTCACGACCCTGCTCCTTCCCCGCGACCCCATGGATGACAAGGACGTCATCCTGGAGATCAAGTCCGGAGAGGGTGGCGAGGAGTCTGCCCTGTTCGCTGGTGATCTCGCGCGCATGTACCTCCGCTATGCCGAACGTCGTGGCTGGCAGACTGAGGTGCTCGAAGCGGTGGAGTCCGATCTGGGCGGCTACAAGGATGTGGCGATCGCGGTCAAGTCCAAGGGGATCCCCGTGCCCGGCGAGGGACCATTCGCCCGGTTGAAGTTCGAGGGAGGCGTCCATCGAGTCCAGCGGGTGCCCGCCACTGAATCCCAGGGCCGCATCCACACCTCAGCGGCGGGAGTGCTGGTGCTTCCTGAGGCCGAGGACGTCGAGATCGAGATCAATGAGGGCGATCTGCGCATCGATGTCTATCGCTCATCGGGTCCGGGGGGCCAGAGCGTGAACACGACCGACAGCGCCGTGCGGATCACGCACCTGCCGACTGGCGTGGTCGTCTCGTGCCAGAACGAGAAGAGTCAGTTGCAGAATAAGGAATCCGCGATGCGCATCCTGCGTGCGCGGCTGCTCGCGGCTGCTGAAGAGGCGGCTGCCAAGGATGCCTCCGATGCCCGACGCTCACAAGTGCGAACCGTGGACCGAAGTGAGCGCATTCGCACCTACAACTATCCGGAGAATCGGCTCAATGATCATCGGGTCGGATTCAAGTCCCACAACCTCGACCAGATTCTCGACGGCGATATCGACGCCGTCATCCAGGCCTGCATTGATGCGGACAACGCTGCAAGGCTTGCCGGGGATCCAGCGTGAGCGTTGACGTCAATCGCACGCTGGGCGGCCGGTCCACTGTTCGCGACGTGCTCTTCGACGCGGAGCGTCGACTCAAGGCGGTCGGGATTCCCTCACCCGGCGTCGACGCCGCACTTCTCGTGGCGTTCGCCCTGGGGGTGCCCCGCAATCGGCTGATCATGCAGGACGAGGTCAGCGGCGAGCAGCGCGTGCACGTGGAGCAACTGCTCACGCAGCGCCTCTCGCGAGTGCCGCTCCAGCACTTGCTGGGTGACGTGGGCTTTCGTCGTATTGACCTGGCAGTCGGACCGGGTGTGTTCATCCCTCGTCCGGAGACCGAGCTTGTTGCCGAGGCAGCGTTGAGGGAGCTGCAGGACAAGCCCATCGGCCAGCGCATTGCAGTCGACCTGTGCGCGGGCAGCGGTGCGATTGCGATCTCACTCGGAGTCGAGGTCGAGCACTCGCGCATCCACGCCGTGGAATTCTCCGATGACGCCATCATCTGGACGCGACGCAACGTCAAGTCGCATGGGGATCTCTTGAGTTCTCGTGGGTCACGTGTCGAAGTCGTCCACGATGACGCATCGCACGTTGCTGATGAGGGCCGCCCACTGGCACGCCTGGCAGGCCAAGTGGCGGTGGTCGTGAGCAATCCACCGTATATTCCCGATGCCATGATCCCGCGTGAGATCGAGGTGCGTGAGCATGAGCCGAAGATCGCGTTGTACGGCGGTGAGGACGGCCTGAACGTGGTGCGCGGGGTGCTGCGCACGGCTGCGATCCTGCTGGCTCCCGGTGGACTCCTGGTGATCGAGCATGCAGATGTGCAGGGCATTGACGCCGGGTTGCGCGGAGTCCCGGGTGTCGCAAAGGCCATGATGGCCGACTATGAGATCGCGGCGCTCACGGACACCCCACTCGGAGCACCGATCTGGACCCAGGTATCCGACCGCATTGACCTCAATGGCCTGCCGCGATTCACGATAGCCCGCAGGGTGTAGTACCGATGCTGACGCTGTCCGGAGCCGCAGGTGCCGATCGCGATCGCGCGGTCTTGGTTGCGGTCAGCGCGGCCAAGCGCGGTGATCTGGTGCTGCTTCCGACGGAGTCGGTGTATGCGCTGGCGACTGACCCCTTCTCTCGCCGGGGAGTCCTTGCGATCCGGGAGGCCAAGCACCAGGCCGAGAACTCGCCGCTGCCGTTGATGGTGCCCACTGCGATGACCGTGTCGGGAATCGCCACTGGAGTCACGCCCCTGGTGCAGGCGCTGATGGAGGCCTTCTGGCCTGGTCCGCTCACCCTGCTCCTGCCCCCGCAACCCTCGCTTGCCTGGGACCTGCCATCGGGCCTGCCGGTGACGGTGCGCATGCCCTTGCACCCGTTGACCCTTGCCATCCTGGATCGCACTGGTCCACTCGTGGTGACTGCGGCCAATGTGCCAGGTCTGCCCGCGCCCGTGTCGATCGATGCGGCCTTGGAGCAGTTGGGGGAGTGCGCCGCTGTGGCCATTGACGTCGGCGAGCTGGAGGCGGACGCATTGCCCAGCACTGTGGTGGATGTGACTGGTGGGATTCCCCATGTCCTGCGCCATGGTGCGTTATCGGTCACACTGCTGCGCGAGGTCGTGCCCGAAATCACTGAATAGCCTGATATCGCGCCTGTTGGGCACATGTTCCTCAGCAGGGGTGCTGCTGGCGTTGCGTAGAGTGGTGCTTTCACCTTCACGAGGAGTGTCATGAGCACCACGCCGTTCTGGGGTCCCGACTTCGATGCGCTTGCAGCAGAGGATCCAGAGATCGCCAATGTCCTGCTGGCTGAGCTCAAGCGCCTGCGCGGCGGCCTGCAGCTGATTGCGAGCGAGAACTTCACCTCGCCAGCCGTCCTGGCCGCTCTTGGCTCGACTTTGAGCAACAAGTACGCCGAGGGCTATCCAGGCAAGCGGTACTACGGAGGTTGTGCAGAGGTCGACGTCGCGGAGAACATCGGTATCGCTCGTGCGAAGGAGCTCTTCGGTGCTGAGCATGCCAATATGCAGCCGCACAGCGGGGCAAGCGCGAATATCGCGGTCTACGGCGCCTTCACCAAGCCGGGCGACACGGTTCTTGCGATGAGCCTGCCGCATGGCGGTCACCTCACGCATGGCTCCAAGGTGAACTTCTCGGGCAAGTGGTTCAACGTCGTCTCCTATGGCGTGCGCCAGGACACCGAGCTCATCGACTATGACGAGGTCCGAGCCCTGGCCATCCAGCACAAGCCCAAGATGATCATCTGCGGTGCCACGGCCTATCCCCGATTGATCGACTTCGCTGCATTCCGTTCCATTGCAGACGAGATCGGTGCGATCCTGATGGTCGACGCAGCGCACTTCATCGGACTGGTTGCAGGCAAGGCGATCCCGAGCCCAGTGCCATACGCGGATGTTGTCAGCTTCACGACGCACAAGGTGATGCGCGGCCCTCGTGGCGGCATGATCCTCTGCAAGGAGGAGCACGCCGCGGCTATCGACAAGGCGGTGTTCCCCATGATGCAGGGCGGGCCGCTCATGCATGCCGTGGCGGCGAAAGCCGTTGCATTGAAAGAGGCATCGACACCCGCCTACCAGGCGTATGCGCAGCAGGTCATCGCGAACGCACAAGCACTGGCCGCAGGCCTTGCCGACGAGGGTATGCGACCGGTCAGTGGCGGCACGGACACCCATCTGGCGCTCATCGACCTCCAGGGGCTGGGAGTCACCGGCGCGGATGCAGAGGTGCGCTGCGATGCCGCATTGATCACGTTGAACAAGAACGCGATCCCATATGACCCCCAGCCACCGGCTGTTGCGTCAGGAATCCGAGTGGGCACACCCGCCGTCACCACCCAGGGCATGGGCGTTCCGGAGATGCAGATCATCGCCTCGGTCATCGGGCAGGCTGTGCGCGATACCGAAGGCGTGAAGACGGCTGAGATAGCCGAGCAGGTCGGCGATCTCGTCTCTCGATTCCCGGCCTACGCGCGGCCCTAGTGCGCGAATACCTGCTCTGTCTGCTGGCGGCGGCGGCTGTCACGTACTTGACGACGCCGGTGGTCGAGCGGGTTGCTCTGCGGTTCAAGGCCATGGCAGAGGTCCGTGACCGCGATGTGCATGCGGAGCCGACTCCGCGACTGGGCGGACTGGCGATGTTCCTCGGCTTGCTCACCGGGCTGCTGCTCGCCAGCAAGCTGCCGAAGATGGGCTCGGTCTTCGGCCAGGCTGACACGCCCAAGGCGCTGCTCTCGGGAGCGATCGTCATCGTGCTCCTGGGCATCGTCGACGACAAATGGGGTCTTGATGCCCCCGTCAAGCTCGCCGGACAGGTGCTGGCCGCCGGACTGATGGCCGCCCAGGGAATCTCGGTGATCTGGCTGCCGTTCGGCGGCACTTTCGTCGTCGATCCGATCACGAGCGTGCTGCTCACGGTCATCATCGTGCTGGTCTGCATCAACGCGGTGAACTTCGTCGATGGCCTTGATGGCCTGGCCGCTGGCATCGTTGCGGTGGCAGCCGGCGCCTTCTTCGCGTACTCCTACCTGCTCTCAGTCGAGCTGGGGATCGCTCGGGCGACCTTGGCCACGCTGGTGTCGGCACTGCTCGTCGGCATGTGCGTCGGCTTCCTGCCGCACAACACCTTCCGAGCCAGGATCTTCATGGGCGACACGGGTTCGATGCTGCTGGGGCTGCTGCTCGCAGCAGCAACGATCACGCTGACCGGACAGATAGATCCGAGCGTTGTTGCCGGACCAGCGCTGCTGCCCACGCTGCTGCCGCTGCTGATTCCACTCGCGGTCATGGCCATACCGCTGATCGACCTGGTCCTGGCAGTGATCCGTCGCACACGTGCAGGCAGGAACCCCTTCGCCCCGGACAAGCAGCACCTGCACCATCGCCTGCTGGAGATGGGCCACTCGCAGATTCGCGCGGTATTCCTGATGTACGCCTGGACCGGCCTGATCGCCGGTGCGGCCGTTGCTGTCGCATTTGTCCCGGTGCCGTACGCCCTGGGCGGTTTCGCACTGGGCCTGGCACTGCTCATCTGGGCGGTCAAGCGCCCTGGCGTGAGCAAAGCCACCTCAACCGACCTCCGGCCTACCGGCTCTTTGCGCTAGCGTCCACCCCGTGCCCAGTGCGTCCGAAGTTCCCGTGTTGCGCACGGCAGGGCTCTGGACTGCGGCTGTTGGCGTCGTCTGCATCGTCCTGGCCACGATCTTCAAGGGCACCGACGGGCTCAAGGGCTCGGTATTCGCCGCAGTATTGGTCCTGGTGTTCTTCAGCGTCGGCCAGCTGATCGTCGGGGGAGTCCTGCGCCGGGCGCCTGAGATGGCCCTGACAGTCGCGCTCATGACCTATCTGCTCAAGATCGGCGTGCTGTTCGTCATCATCATCCTGTTCGCGAACACCACCCTGTTCAACACCAAGGTGTTCGCCATCACCGTGGTCAGCTGCACGATCGCCTGGATCATCGCCGAGGTGTGGGTCTACTCCCACAGCAAGGTCCTGTATGTCGAGCCGGAGAAGTCGAAATGACAACTCCCGCGCACTTTGAGGGCGCTGAGGATGTGGCGAAACTAACGTCTGCACCCAGGCGGTTTCCACCCCGAAACGGATGGTACGGTTCAGCCGCTGGAAAACGGCCACTCACACTTGATGATTCCCGTGAAATGGCTGACTCTGCTTGGACAATTTCAAGTCGCATCATGGCCGGTCTGATTCTCTATACCGGGCTGGGCTGGTTGCTGTCCTTGTGGTTAGGGCACTCAGCCGAACTGATGGCTGTCGGGGCGCTTGTCGGCCTGGGCCTGTCGTTCTGGCTTACGTTCGCGCAATTGGCAAAAGAGAAGAACAAGTTCGATGCAGCACCACGAAGCAAGTCGTCACAGTGACGTACCTGGAGGATCTCGTTGTCAGCTATTGAGTTGATCACCGCGAGTGGACTTGATTGCCACTTGAATGGAGATAACGGTTGTGGGTTTCCCGCACCCGGTGCTGAGATTTTCCAATTTGACGCGATCTTCACGTTCTCGATCGGTTCGCTGGACTTCCACGTCACCAAGGTCACCTTGGTCCTGGTCCTCATGGCCGTGCTGGTCATGGGATTCTTCCTCTTCGCCTTCCGTCGCCCGAAGCTCGTTCCCCGTGGCACCCAGAATGTCGGCGAGATGGGCTACCTGTTCATCCGCGACGGCATCGCCCGAGAGACCATGGGCAAGGATGGCGATCGCTTCGTGCCGTTCCTGTTCTCGCTCTTCTTCTTCATCTGGCTGCTGAACTTCGCAGGCATCGTTCCTTTCCTGCAGATTCCCGTGACCTCGATCTTCGCGATCCCCGTCGCATTTGCCTTGATCGTGTACTTGTCCTGGGTTCCACTGGGCATCTACCACCAGGGATTCGTCGGCTTCTTCAAGAACATGATGTTCCCGCCGGGCGTGCCCAAGGCGATGTACGTGCTCCTGGCCCCGCTTGAGTTCCTCTCCAATATCCTCGTTCGCCCGGCCACTCACGCCATCCGTCTGTTCGCGAACATGTTCGCAGGCCACCTGCTCATTGCCTCCTTCAGCGTGGCAGCCTTCTACCTGCTGAGTGCCAGCGTGATCGGCATTCTCGGCTCGGCCGCGTCCTTCGTGGTCGCTATTGCTCTCACTGGCTTCGAGGCGCTCATTCAGGCCTTGCAGGCCTATATCTTCACCCTGTTGGCTGCTGTGTACATCAGCGGTGCATTGAAGGCGGAACACTAAAAATCAATAGCACGACCCCATAGACCCCAGACTGGCGGAACGACCGCCGGCCAGGCAAAGTAAAGGAAACGACATGTCGCTTCTCGCAGAAGTTAGCGGTTCCATTGGCTCGATCGGCTACGGCCTTGCAGCCATCGGCCCCGGCATCGGCATCGGCATCATCTTCGGTCAAGGTGTGCAGGCAATTGCTCGCCAACCAGAGGCATACGGCATCATCCGCCAGAACATGATCCTGGGCTTCGCCCTGGCTGAGGCGCTGGCCCTCATCGGCTTCGTCGCCCCGTTCGTCTTCGGCGTGTAGTCATCGCATCCACGATTCACCGGTCCGAACCTGAAAGGGTCACATCGTGACAAGCATTCTGGCTGCGGCGGTTCTCGCTGCTGGCGCGACTGAAGGCGAAGAGATGCCCTCAGTCCTTGCGGTACCGATCGATGAACTGATCATCGGGCTCATCGCGTTCTTCGTCGTGTTCGGCGTGCTGGCAAAGCTGGCACTTCCGGCCATCAAGAAGACCCTCGACGAGCGTGCGAACACCATTGAGGGCGGCATCGAGCGCGCTGAAGCCGCACAAGCCGAGGCGCAGCAGGTCCTTGAGGAATACAAGGCCCAGCTCGCATCTGCTCGCGAAGAGGCTGCCTCGATCCGCACCCAGGCGCAGTCCGATCGCAGTGCCATCATCGATGAGGCTCGCAATGAGGCTCGTGTGGCCGCGCAGGCGGTCACAGCAGCGGCCGAGGCGCAGCTTGCTGCCGATCGTGCGCAGGCGACTGCCTCGCTCACCCGCCAGGTGGGTGAGCTGGCTGTTGGTCTGGCCGGCAAGGTCGTTGGCACCTCGCTCACGGATGATGCCCGCGTGCGTCAGACTGTCGAGGACTTCATCAGCGATCTCGAGCAGCAGGTGGCTCGCTGATGCTTGGCGCCAGTCGGGGTTCGCTGAACCACCAAGGAGAAGCCCTTGAGGCCCGTCGCTCCAGCGATGGCTTTGCAGGCTTGGCAGCTGAGTTGTTCGCTGTTGCCGATCTGCTTGGGCGTGAGAAGCAGCTGCGCAACGCGCTGGCTGACTCCGGTCAGCCTGCCCAGGCTCGTGAGGCACTCGTGCGTGAGGTCATCGGGTCGCGCATCAGCCCTCTGGCAACCGATGTCATCTCTGATGTCATTGCCGACCGCTGGTCGAATGACCAGGATGTCGTGCTGGCCATCGAGGAGTTGGGCTGTCAGGCCGCATTCGCAGTTGCGGATGCCAATGGACAGCTCGATGCCACTGAAGAGGAGATCTTCCGCTTCGGGCGGGCAATCGATGTCTCATCACCCCTGCAGATGGCGTTGACCGATCCTGCCTCCTCGGCCGCAACCAAGGCTGCGATCGTCCATGACCTGCTTGCCGGTCGTGCGACCGAGGCAACAGAGCAGGTGCTCTCCTTCATCGTGGGACATCTGCATGGTCGTCGCATCGATGCAGTTATCGAACACTTGTGCGACCTTGCTGCTCGCCAGCGCGAGCGCGTGGTCGCTGAAGTCCGGGTGGCTCGTCCACTTGATGACGACCAGGCTCGTCGGCTTGCCGATGTCCTGAGCCGCCTCAAGGGACGCACTGTCCGGCTCAACGTCGCCGTGGACGAGAGTGTCCTCGGCGGGGTGTACGTCAAGGTTGGCGACGAGGTCATCGATGGCACTGTCGCCGCCAAGCTAGAGCAAGCTCGCCGAGTCGTTCTCGGTTCATAGACCCAACAGAAGCATTCCAAGGCGCTTCCCACTCACGTGGGTGCGAGAAAGAAAGGTCACCATGACGGAACTGACGATCCGACCGGACGAAATCCGGGAAGCGATCGAGCGGAACGTCGCGGCATACTCGCCCGCAACCGCCAGAGAAGAAGTTGGTCGCGTCATCGAAACTGGTGACGGCATTGCCCGTGTGGAGGGACTCCACTCAGCAATGACCAATGAACTGTTGGAGTTCGAAGGTGGTCTACTCGGACTTGCGCTGAACCTCGACGTACGCGAGATCGGTGTCGTGCTCCTTGGCGACGGATCCAGGATCGAAGAGGGCCAGGCAGTGCGCCGCACCGGCGAGGTGCTCTCGGTGCCGATCGGTGACGCCTTCCTCGGTCGTGTTGTGGACCCACTCGGTGCGCCGATCGACGGCCTTGGGCCGATCGCGGCAACCGGTCGCCGTGCACTTGAGGTGCAGGCGCCTACGGTCGTCCAGCGCCAGCCAGTCAAGGAGTCCTTGCTCACCGGAATCAAGGCCATCGACGCCATGACGGCCATTGGTCGGGGTCAGCGTCAGCTCATCATCGGTGACCGCCAGACCGGTAAGACCGCTGTATGCCTGGACACCATCCTCAACCAGCGTGAGAACTGGGAATCGGGCGACCCGAAGAAGCAGGTTCGCTGCATCTACGTGGCCATCGGCCAGAAGGGCTCCACCATCGCCGCAGTCAAGGGCGCACTGGAGGAGTACGGCGCGATGGAGTACACCACCATCGTCGCTTCCCCGGCATCGGACCCCGCAGGCTTCAAGTACCTGGCCCCTTACACCGGCTCGGCCATCGGCCAGCACTGGATGTACGAGGGCAAGAACGTGCTCATCGTGTTCGACGACCTGTCCAAGCAGGCTGAGGCCTACCGCGCCGTGTCCCTGCTGCTGCGCCGCCCACCGGGCCGCGAGGCATACCCAGGCGACGTCTTCTACTTGCACAGTCGTCTCCTCGAGCGCTGCGCCAAGCTCTCCGATGAGCTCGGCGGCGGTTCGATGACCGGCCTTCCGATCATCGAGACCAAGGCCAATGACGTGTCGGCCTACATCCCGACCAACGTCATCTCGATCACCGATGGGCAGTGCTTCCTTGAGTCCGACCTCTTCAACTCGGGTGTGCGTCCAGCCATCAACGTGGGTATCTCGGTCTCCCGCGTAGGCGGCTCTGCTCAGCCCAAGGCGATGCGCAAGGTCGCGGGCCGCCTGCGCCTTGACCTGGCCCAGTTCCGTGAGCTCGAGGCATTCTCGGCCTTCGGCTCAGATCTCGATGCCGCGTCCAAGGCGCAGCTCGAGCGCGGGTCGCGTCTGGTCGAGTTGCTCAAGCAGCCGCAGTACCAGCCACAGTCAATGGAGCGCGAGGTCGTGTCCATCTGGTCAGGCACCACAGGTCGGCTCGATGATGTGCCATTGGAGGACATCCGTCGCTTCGACAGTGAGTTCCTTGACTTCGTCGCACGCACCAAGTCGGGCATCTTCGACGGGATTCGCAATACGACCGATCTCTCTGATGACGCAGTCTCAGAGCTCGAGGTCGCCATCGAGGAGTTCAAGCGGCAGTTCACCACTACTGCCGGTCACCTGCTCGTGAACGATATGCCAGTCGCGGCAGTAGCTGACGAGGTCATTGATCACACGCAGATCACCCGGACCGTTCGGGGCTAGTTCACATGGGTGCACAGCAGCGGGTCTACCGGCGGCGGATCAAGTCCGTGCAGGCGACCAAGAAGATCACGAAGGCGATGGAGCTCATTGCTTCCTCGCGCATCGTGAAGGCGCAGCAGCGGCTTGATTCGTCGTTGCCGTACTTGTTGCACCTGACTGCAGCAATCAGTGCAGCAGCGACGGGTGCATCGGATGTGTCCAAGCACCCATTGATGGCCAATCCCGACAATCGGGAGAAGGCAGCCGTCCTTGTCGTCACGGCGGATCGCGGCCTGGCCGGTGCCTACTCCTCGAATGCGCTTCGCGAGGCCGAGGCCCTGTATGCGAACCTGCGCCAGAACGGGGTCGCTGTCTCGATCCCCTTCGTGGTCGGTCGCAAGGGCGTTGCCTACTACCGTTTTCGCGAGCGTGCGATGGGCGGTGAGTACACCGGGTTCACGGACCAGCCGACCTATGCAGATGCCAAGCGCATCGGCGAGGACCTGCTCAATGCCTTCCTCACCCCGCGTGAAGAAGGCGGCGTCGATGAGATTCACATCGTCTACACGCACTTCGTGAACATGGGCATCCAGGAGGTGCGCATTCGTCGAGTGCTGCCCCTCGAGGTCGTCGACGAGGTCATCGAGAAGGACTCGGCACTGCCGTTCCCGCTCTACGAGTTCGAACCCGACGCCGAGACCGTGCTCGATGGCCTGCTGCCTCCGTATGTGGAGCACGCGGTCTACTCGGCACTCCTGCACTCGGCTGCTTCTGAGCATGCCGCACGTCGTCGCGCAATGAAGTCGGCAACTGACAACGCCGAGGACCTCATTCGCACGCTCACCCGCCAGGCAAACCAGGCCCGTCAGGCCGAGATCACCCAAGAAATCAGCGAGATCGTCGGCGGCGCAGACGCGCTCGCTGCGAGCTAGGAGAAGGAATCGTCATGACCGAAACGACCCAGACTTCCACCGGCGTGGGCCGAGTTGCTCGCGTCACCGGACCGGTCGTCGACGTGGAGTTCCCCGTCGAGGCCATGCCCGCGCTCTACAATGCCTTGCACGTCACCGTGTCCTTTGACACTGGTGAGGAAGGCGGCGGCGAGCGCATGCTGACTCTTGAGGTCGCGCAGCACATCGGCGACAACATGGTCCGCACTATCTCGATGCAGCCGACCGACGGTGTCGTCCGCGGTTCGGCCGTGACCGACACGGGCAACGCGATCATGGTGCCAGTCGGCGATGTCACGAAGGGCCACGTGTGGAACACCTTGGGTGTGCCGCTCGACGTTCCTGAGTCCTCACTCGACATCAAGGAGCGGTGGAGCATTCACCGCAGCGCACCGGCTTTCGATCAGTTGGAGTCCAAGACCGAGGTCTTCTGGACCGGCATCAAGGTCATCGACCTGCTCACGCCTTATGTCAAGGGCGGCAAGATCGGCCTGTTCGGCGGTGCTGGCGTGGGCAAGACCGTGCTCATCCAGGAGATGATCTACCGAGTGGCTGAGAACTTCAGCGGTGTGTCGGTGTTCGCCGGCGTCGGCGAGCGCACCCGTGAGGGCAACGACCTCTTCCTCGAAATGACGGAGTCGGGCGTCATCGAGAAGACCGCACTCGTGTTCGGCCAGATGGACGAGCCACCAGGCACGCGCCTGCGAGTGGCACTGACTGCGCTGACCATGGCGGAGTACTTCCGCGATGTTCAGAAGCAGGACGTGCTGCTGTTCATCGACAACATCTTCCGCTACACGCAGGCTGGTTCTGAGGTCTCGACGCTGCTTGGCCGTATGCCATCAGCCGTGGGTTATCAGCCGACCCTGGCCGACGAGATGGGCCAGTTGCAGGAGCGCATCACATCAACGCGTGGTCACTCCATCACCTCGCTGCAGGCCATCTACGTGCCTGCTGACGACTTGACTGACCCCGCTCCAGCAACGACGTTCGCCCACTTGGATGCAACGACCACGCTGAGCCGTCCGATCTCCGAACTGGGCATCTACCCAGCTGTGGATCCGCTTGACTCGACCTCGCGCATCCTGGATCCGCGCTACGTCGGCGATGAGCACTACGCAGTCGCAGCGCGTGTCAAGGAGATCCTGCAGAAGTACAAGGACCTCCAGGACATCATCGCCATCCTCGGCATCGACGAGCTCTCCGAGGAGGACAGGATCATCGTTGGTCGCGCACGTCGTATCCAGCGCTTCCTGTCGCAGAACATGTTCGTGGCAGAGGCCTTCACCGGCCAGCCAGGCTCCTTCGTTCCGGTCGAGCAGACCATCGCCTCGTTCAAGGCGCTGACCGAGGGCGTCTACGACCACCTCCCAGAGCAGGCGTTCTTCATGGCCGGCGGCATCGAGGATGTTGAGAAGGCTGCTGCCGAGTTGGCAAAGAAGTAAGTCATGGCAGAACTCAACGTCAGCGTCGTCTCGGTGGAGGGCTCCCTGTGGAGCGGCGAAGCCAAGTCGATCGTTGCCAAAACTCCTGAAGGCGAGATCGGCATCCTCGCTGGACATGAGCCAGTGCTTGCCCTCCTCGTCGAAGGACCCTTGCGCATCGAGAAGACCGATGGAGCCAAGGTGCTCGTTGCCGTGCATGGCGGGTTCTTCTCAGTTGCTGACAATGCGGTTCAGGTGATCGCAGAGGTCGCCGAGCTCGCTGAGGACATCAGCATCGAGCGTGCCAAGGAGGCCTTAGCACGTGCGCAGAGTGCCTCGCCAGAACCCGACGAGTCAGCGATTCGTCGCGCAGAGACGCGCATCACCGTTGCTGGAATGGCAGGAAACCTTCGCTGAAGCACCACACATAGTGAATGGGCCGAAGACGATGTCTTCGGCCCATTCGCATGTTCAAGGTGCTGGTCGGTGATTCAGGCGCGGTGCGCCCCAGGCTCCCAGAGCACATCGCCACCCTCATTGACATTGGCCAGGCGCGACAGGATGAACAGCAGGTCGCTCAATCGGTTCAGGTACGTAGCCGTCATGTGGTTCATGCCACCGTGATAGGTGTCAAGCGCTCCCCACGTGCTGCGCTCGGCGCGGCGCACGACCGTGCGAGCCACGTGCAATTGTGCCGCTGCCGGAGTACCTCCCGGCAGCACGAATGACCGGAGGGACTCCAGACGACCGTTGTACTCGTCACATGATCGCTCGAGAAAGTCGATGTACGGCTGGGTCACGCGAAGCGGCTCATGGGCAGGGTTGTCGATCACGGGAGTGCACAGATCAGCACCCACATCGAACAGGTCGTTCTGGATGTGCAGCAGCACCTTGGCCACATCGTCAGGCATGGTCTTCATCGCGACCACGACTCCGATGGCGCAGTTCGCTTCGTCGACATCGGCATAGGCCTTCAGCCGCGGGTCGTTCTTGCCCGTGCGACTCATGTCGCCGAGCGAGGTCGTGCCGTCGTCGCCAGTGCGGGTGTAGATGCGCGTGAGATTCACCATGGTTGGACCTTACGCCACGGCTGGAGCCATGCTCATGCGGTTCGATCGTGCTTGTCGATGTGCCGTCTGGCATGCTCGATGGCCTCTGGGGTGGTCGCGAACAGATGCCGCTCATCGGCCAGGTGGTCATAGATTCCGAGCACTCGAAAGACATTGTCGTGATCATCGCTGATGCCCGACAGAAGTACGGTGATGCCGCGATTCTCGAGGGTCTTGATGGTGTCGCCGAGCACTGTGGCTCCCGTGGCGTCAAGGGTCTTGACTCGCGACAGCCGAAGGATGACCACGCGCACGTCGCTGATCTCTGAGATCTCCAGGAGGAACTTGTGGGCTGCTCCGAAGAAGAGCGGTCCATCGAGTCGGAAGGCAACCACATGCTCGCGCAGCAGCTCCCGCTCCTCCAGTGTGTGGTCATCGGTGGTGATCTCAGTGCGATCGACATTGGCCGATTGAGCCACCTGTCGCAGGGCGTAGATGCCAGCGATGACCATGCCGACGATGACGGCGGTCACGAGATCGAAGATGATCGTCGCGAGTGCGGTGGCGATCAGGATGGCCGCATCCCCGCGTGTTGATCGCACGAGGGCGCGAAGGCTCGAGACTTCGACCATCTGCACACAGGTGGCAAGCAGGACTCCGGCGAGAGCGGCCATGGGAATCATGGACACCCAGCGCGAGGCGACCAGGATGACGACCAGCAGTGCGACGGACTGAGTGATGGCGGCCAGTCGCGACCGGGCACCGGTGCGCACATTGACAGCAGTTCGTGCGATGGCTGCCGTTGCGGGGACTCCGCCGAAGAGTGGCGCAGCCAGATTGGCCATGCCCTGACCGAAGAGCTCGCGATTGGAGTTGTGGTGCTCGTCGACGCTCATGCCGTCGGCGACCGTTGCCGAGAGCAGGCTCTCGAGTGCGGCCAGTGCTGCAACTGCGATCGCAGGCAGCAGCAGGGCGGAGTACATGCTCAGCGGCACTGTGGGCAATGACGGGATCGGCACCGTGCTCGGGAGGGCGCCGATGACACTGACCGGGAGCCCCACGAGCGTTGCGACGACTGTCGCAGCGATCACTGCAGGCAGCGCAGACGGGATCCCAGGCCGCAGGCGCAGCACTAGCAGGATCGTGCCTGCGACTGCCAGTGTGATGAGCACCGGAGCCCAGTTCGGATTGGCGAACCAGGTCTGAAATGACGAGATGGCGACCATGAAGACTTTCTCACCCTGGCCTGTGGTGCCCAGGGCCGAGGGGATCTGCTGCAGGGCGATGATGACCGCGATGCCGAGGGTGAAGCCCTCGACAACGGGCAGCGGGATGTACTGCATCGCTCGTCCGGCTCGTGCGAAGGCCAGCACGAGCAGGAAGATGCCGGCCAGCATGCCCACGACGAGCACACCGGATGCCCCGAACTGGGTGAAGATCGGGATCAGCACCACCGTCATTGCCCCAGTGGGGCCGCTCACTTGGAGATTGCTGCCACCGAAGACCGCAGCCACGATGCCGGCGACGATTGCCGTCATGAGACCTGCTGCAGCGCCCATGCCCGACGACAGGCCGAAGGCCAGTGCCAGTGGCAGCGCAACGAATGCGACCGTGACTCCGGCGACGATGTCGCGCTTGGGGTCGCGTCGCATGTCCGCGTAGTCCTTGCGCTCAGGCAACAGCTCGCGCAGGCGGGCCAGGATGATGCGGGCGGTGCTCGGCTGGGCAGCCTCAGCGTGATCGGCGTGCGGAGCCTCACGCAGGGTCACGACGAGGCTCGCTGGCCTGATCGCAGCTCGCGCTTCAGCGAGTCCTGGTCGGTCAGGACATCCAGCAGGATCGCCCTGGCCGCCATGAGCAGGTCACGGATCTCAGGAACTGCGATGCCATAGCGCACCTCGCCGTCGCGACGGGTCTGGGCGATCAGGCCATTGCGCCGCAGCACGGCCAGCTGGTGGGAGAGATTGCTCGGTCCGATGTCGATCTGCTCAAGGAGCTCGTGCACTGCGTGCTCGCGGTCACAGAGCAGTTCCAGCACCCGAATGCGTGCTGGATGGCCAAGAGTCCGGAAGAACTCCGCCTTGGCCTCGTACAGAGGTTTCGTCACCATCAACTCCAATGTTATGAAGAGTTTAACACTTGAATATGTCTTCAAGTCAATGATCCTGCGTGGAGCCAACTGCGAAGGAGAACTCCTACGATGAAGCCGTGGAACTTCTCAGCGTGATCGGTGGCAGCCGGCTCTCGGGAGAGGTCCAGGTGACCGGTGCCAAGAACTCGGTGCTCAAACTGATGGCGGCGGCGCTGCTGGCCGAGGGCACGACAACCCTGCGCAATGTGCCCGACATCCTCGATGTCGAGTTCATGGCGGAACTGCTGAGGCGCTTGGGCTGCCAGGTGCACCACGACATCGAAGACGGATCGGTTGCGATCACCGTTCCGGCTGTTCTCGATCATCGCGCCGACTACGACCTGGTGCGCCGGATGCGCGCCTCGATCTGCG
>Ga0172380_10004421_pt1 | contig 18084 bp, 40 predicted proteins | sample Leawe162metaG_FD_119747 | JGI IMG/M metagenome (GOLD analysis project Ga0172380, IMG submission 119747) | Leachate microbial communities from a municipal landfill in Southern Ontario, Canada - Leachate well 162 metaG | ecosystem: Engineered > Solid waste > Landfill > Unclassified | place... | reverse complement strand
GGAAGAGAAAGAAGGCTCTCGTTTTACGTCTGGCGTAGATTCGCGGCGATGAGCCTCCACATATAGCCCTTCTCCATCCTATGTTTTTTGATGTAATTGAAATTTTGAGCTTTTTCAGCAGTTTTTATTTTTTACAAAAAGCTATAAACGGTTCGGAGGTAAAAAATTATGAGTGTGAAGAAAAATAATGTAGTAGATTTAAGCATGTTTAAAGAAAGTGAAAAGCGAAAAGAAAAAGAAAGAGAAAAAAGGTCCGCCGAAATCCGAAGGACACACGTTCTCAACACATTGGCGGATTATAAACTGGAAGAAGTTTTAAACGTGCTGGACAGAAAACTGAAAGCAATGAAAGTGGAGTTAAAGGAAGAAGGTGGAAGATAATGGATACGGAAGAAAAAACGGATCTTATTTTATTTAACGGCAGCTTAACAAGCATCCACGTCAGCAGTCTAGATGCTCATGGCTTAGCCTTTTACAGAATACCATCAAATACTCCAGGAGCTAAGCTTACCGAGGAGGATGGGATTAACTTTGTATATAACAAAGTTCCAGAGTCTTGTATTCTATTTACCAATCTTAAATCTCTCGATGTGGTCATAGGCTGGCTACAAGATGTAAGAAAGAAGTTTCTGCCAAAGCCTGAGGGAGAAGAGACTATTATAACGGGGAGCTTTGATATGAAAGTAGAGGTTAAAACAGCGTTGGCATCTGTTCCTGAGAAGGATGTAAATAAGCAAGAAATGGAAATAAATCAAAACGAAAAAAGTTAAAAATAAATAAAAAGTTCTTGACTTTTGTTTTTTGGAATGGTATAATTAAGAGAGGGAAAAACGTGCAAACAAATACGAATGAGGATAAAGAGAAGAAGGTGGGATGCGCTAGATGCGAAAGTATACAGTTAATCTCCAGTCTATTTGGTCAGAAAAAGATGGTACAGTGCGAGCTTTCATACCCACATGTCGGCAGAATGCACAAGTATAAAGATGAATTCTGGGGACCGGATGTGACCTGTATGGGACCGCACGGAGAATGTGAAAAGATTTATTAAGTATAAGGCGTACATTCAAAAAATTAGAGACGAAAAAGAAAAGGAGAAGAAAAACAAATGAGCATATGGACACACGTAGTAGGTGCTATTCGTATTGATGCAATGGCTTTTAGATGTAGGCCATCTGTAAAAGACATAGAAAAGATTCTTAACTCTACACTATTTGAAGGGCAAGGAGAAAAACCTCGTCTTCCTCTCGGATCAGAAGGAAGCCTTGCTTATAGCATCCACGTATATAATAAAGAAGCAAATATGCCGTGGGCAGTGCTTACTGTGTGGGGAGATTTGCGGGACTACGATAACACGCAAGAGATCAGAAAATGGTGGCGGACTACTTTGTGTGATTTAAATACAAGAAATGCATATGCTCCATTATATACAGTGCGAGACGCCATTTTAAGAGTATGGGTTGAAGGAAAAAGACCTCACGTATGGCATAAGTAGTTTTTAAAGACAAAGATAATAAAAAAGGAAAGGAAAGGAAAAACAAATGCATACTACAAAACGAGAGCTTTTAGCTTTACTTGAGCCTTATGACGACGACATCATTGTTGAGGTGGGTCCTTACAGTGGAGAAGCTGGAACGCAGCATTCCATTATCGGTGTGGTGTATGCTACGGGATCTGGCCGTTGCGCTGCTGGTTCTTCTTCTGCTATCATACTCTTCGATCCCGCCCAAGTTGACACAGTACCGGACACTGGAGGTGAGGGGGAATACGCAGAGGTGAAGAGCGCGGAGGAGATAGGAGAGGACTGTATAGAGTGTCCATTCTGCGGTGAAGCTATAATTCAATGCCCGCATTGCAAGGAGGTTCTTTAGTTATGCCCCGACCTTTATGTATTAAATGTCAAGTTGAATATATAGTAGAAAAAAACGATATCGTCGTTGAACAAATGTCAGGCACCGAAAGCTACAAACTGTGGTGCGCGGATCTCTTTAAATGCCCTCTTTGCGGACACTTGATGGCAAGCGGATATGGTAGAAGGGAATTCGCGGGATCTTTTGAGGCTTCTTATGAGGAGAAGAGAAAGGAATGCGAGAAGAGAATATATAGGGATTATGAACTAAATACGATGATAAAGCTTAATTATAAAGAACAGAAAAAAGAAAAAAATCCTCATGTATTTGCTTCTCGTGCGGAAGAAAGACGTTTTAATGAGCTTACAGCTGTGAAAATGACACGGGAGTGCATTAGAGAAAAGAGTAAAGAGGAGAAAGAAGAAAAGCCATGACCTTCATCCCTCTAGACATAACTGGTGAAGCGAAACCCACTGGAGCACAGAAGAAAGCTCTAAAACGTATGCTTCGCGTTCTCGCTAATACTGACATTACAGGACACATAGGTGATGGCGTGGGCTTCATGCATTTTGAATCTCTCCATGGGTGTGCTTTAGCCATGAAAGAATTTGCCTTTTCTTTTTCAGAATATAAAGAAGCAAAGACAATAGTCTTCAAATATTGGAGACAGCTCTCAGCTAAAGATTATAACTGTGTGTATGGTGAAGGTGCATACGAGAGAATAAAGGAGAGATGTAAAGATAAGGTCTATAAAAAGAAGGAGAAGAAACGTGGTCGCTACTTATATGGTAATCTAGATGATAGCCTAGAATATGATGAAGGATATGAATTTTAGTTTTTACTTTGACATTTAAAATAAAGAGGAGAAAAGAAATGAGTGGAGGATCTTTTAGATATCTATATTCTTCCTTGCAAGATAATCCCTTCGATCACTATGGAGACCTCGAAAAGATGATAGACTGGCTGAGAGAAAAAGGAAAAATAGAAGCCGCGGATCGTCTACAGAGACTTTATAACCTTCTCCTGGAGAGTCAAAACAAAATAGAAAAAGAAATATCCTCGCTTTCTCCTGTTATGTATAAAGCTGAGTGGTGGTGCTCCGGAGATAGTGGAGAGGAGCAATTTGATAAAGCGTGGAAAAACTACTCAAAGCTCGAAGACACCCTTAATGATATAAAGATCCGGGTGCATGGAGGAAAATGAAAATGAAGAGAAGAAACTTTCTCCAATTTCTAACCGGCACAGTAGTTGCGGGAGCGGTCGCAGTAAAAACTACTGTAGCCAATGAAGTAACTGCTGCGCTTGCTGCGCACAAGTTCATAAAAACAGGAGTTATAACTCACTCCAAATACTATGATGAAATATTAAATAAACTACCTCCTGATGGGGAGTACACAGTTAAGTGTGTTAGTGTACGCGAATATACATCAAGAGTTAATGATACATGCTGTTTTATAATCACCTGGAAGACTCTTGATCATATTTCATGGTCAGATCCCTTCGTAGTCAGTATTTATCTGAATAAAAGTCCTTATGGATACGAAGCAGCTCGAAGATTCATTTTAAACTTTAATCTGTTGCGTAAGGATAATACGTTTGATTTAAATGATATGATCGGTAGAGAAGAAAAAATGCAGGTTAGTAGATCTTCTACTGTAATAAACTACACAATAGGAGGGTATACTACTAGAAGGAATATAAGTTAGTTGACAGAAGAAAGATATAATTAATAAACTAAACTAAACTAAACTAAACTAAACTAAACTAAACTAAAACAGTGCTTAGAAAGGAGGGTTCATGCATTTATCTTCAGCGATAAAAGCTACAGAACGAAAATCAACGGAAATGAAAATTGATGATACCTATATGAATATAGCGTCCAACGTACCCAACAGTATTGCATATTGTGAGTGTCATGGGGCAGACGCTAGTTGTTTAAAGTGTGACGGCACGGGGAGAATATTTCTTCCCTTTATTTGTCTCTTTGAGAACTGCGATGAAGGATTCCAGAGTCTTCTTGATTTGAACGAACATATGATGAAAGAGCATGGAGCTTTTAGTATTACTTTTCAGTAAAGACGCGGAGTTTAACTAATCATGGACGAGATAAAAAGCAATCGAAAAATAATTAAGTGTACAAACTGCGCTCGTCAAATAGTCTCATATCCCGCCAATACTGACAGGATGATCGGCGGTGGTCTTGTGAAGCATGACTGTTGCGGCGGTTGTATCTGTTGCGAATGCAGTAAAGATTTGGACGAGAACGGACTTTATCCAGAAGAGAGAGGAGAAGATGGATAACAGAAAAGAAGTCGTCCTGTGTGATCTCGACGGGACTCTTTGTAATATAGATCATCGTCTTCATTTTATACAGGGAGAAAATAAAGACTATGATTCTTTCTACTATGGATGTGGTCAGGATAAAGTGGATATTGGTGTCCGACGTTGGTTAATTCGTCTATATCCTCACTACAGAATATTTATAGTATCTGGAAGAAGGTGGACATGCCTTTTCGCCACTATAGACTGGTTAGCGAATAACTACATAGAAGTGGATCACATATTTATGCCCCGTGGAGTTCATGACTACAGACCAGACACAGAGATAAAGAAAGGAATTCTGGAGGAGATTATAGATAGCGGATATAAAATAGCCTTCGCTATAGATGATAGACCTTCTGTTGTGAAGATGTGGAGGGCTAACGGTGTAAAGGTATATCCTGTTAACCAGCATAGGTGGGGCTTATAGCTTTTAAAGAAAAAAAAGAAAATGGAGAAAGCGAAAGAAATGTATATAGAAGATGAAAATGAAAAGGAAGATGAAAATGAAAATAAAACACTAAACGACAAATCTCTTATTGCGCTACGTGCACAGAACTATGAGCATTCTACCTCCGATCATATTCTGGAGGGGCTAGAAGACGTACTAGCAGAGAATATGGAGAAGCTAGAGAATTATTTCTCCAACTTTTTGACTCCGAGAGAAAATTGTGTACTATGTGGAGAATCTCTTCTTGGTCTTCTCGGTAGTTTCACATGGGGTTTAGCACATGGAGAGGGCTTTTGTTATAAATGTGGGTATCCAGCACGTGCTTATCACAGGGATGTAGCTGGAGTTATAGATTTCCTAAATTTAATCCTCCAGTATCATCCTGATGCACTGGAGACGAAGGCGGAGAGAATGGAGAGAGAAGAAAAGGAGGAGAGAGAAGAAAGGGAGGAGAAGGAAGAGGAAGGAAAAGAAAATGTGCAAAGCTGATAATATAGATATTCTTAAAGAAATAAAGAATAGACTTGTAGCAGCAGAATCTATGCTTATGTCTGGTGGATTCACTTTGTTTAAAGTAACAGATATTGAAGTACGCGATTGTGTAGAAGCGAAGCTGCGAACTATTATATCAGATATTGGTCAATGCCAGTCTATCGCATATTATTATATTGATAAAATGGAAAAAGAAGAGAAAGAGAAAGAAAAAGAAGAAAAAGAAAAAGAAGAGAAAGAAGAGAAAGAAGAGAAAGAAAAAGGAGATTAACTATGTCAGAGAAAAAAGCACGCACAAAAACCTACAAAGTTTCTGTATCCCCGAAATTACGAAGATGGAAGCTTTCACCAGAGGACCTCACTGTAATTAAGCTATCCCTCTCTACCTTCTCCACAAAGCACAAAGAGTTGGAAGCTGTAAGAAAGAGTCTCATAAAGAGAATGCACAGTGACTTCTTCATGGTCCTATATGCTACAGGAACTGTGAAAGAGGCTGAGGTTGATGTTAAATCCCCTGAAGAGGCAAACAAAGCTGTCAACCCTGCTGTGGGGGTTAAAAATCTTCCATTTTCTTAGGTAGGAGGTAAAAAGTTAAGGAAAAAAGCCGAAAAACGGCCAGTCAAGCACTATTTAAACGGTCTTAAACGGCTTCAGGCGCCTTATTTTTTCGAACGTATATAGTAAAATGAAGGGACCGTAAAAAACCCGTTTGAATTCAAATAAACGGCCAAAATTAAAATTCGAAAAAATAAAAAACCCCTTGACTTTGATTTTCATTTGTTGTATAATGTATTTGTGGTTGGCGATAATACAAAAAATAAATCGCCGCAGAGTTTACAGCAGTAGAACGATATTAGTTTTAGTTTTTAGAAACAATAACAATAATAGCTGCCTATCGTTGATAAAAGCAGCTAAAACAATTCTCAAAGGAGAATAAAAAATGAAGACTGTCAATGTACCTGTGAAGAGCAACAAAGAGGATTTGGGATCTGTCAATGTGAACGAATTTGAAACTCTGGAAGAGGCCGTTGTATTTTTCCAGAAAGAAGCCGGCGAAGGCGCAGCGGAAGGTGCCGGAGCTATTGAAGCCCTGAAGCTGTTGAACGCGCAGTACAAAGCTGGTGTCACGAATGCATACCGTGTTTCGAAGACCCGCACTGCTTCTCCTATCACGCTGTTGAAGGCGAAACTGAAGACCGCCGACAAGAGCATGCAGGAAAAGTTCGCAGCTTTCTTGGAATCCGTTGGACTTCCGAGCGATCTCGACTAGTTTTTCTTTTTTCCTTAATCTATAAAAGCCCTAGCCACGCTAACACAGGTGGCTTAGGATGGTGGGGGACTTGAACTACTCCTTTCGGGTTTCTCGTTTTTGCTTTTGCCTGTTTTGTTTGTTTGTCTGTTTTTCCTTTGTCTGTTGTGCGAGGTAGCAGGAGAGATTTTTCATATTTACTCTCCTGCTGCTTGCTCTTTTAGATATAGATATAGATATAGATATAGATATAAAAGGCAGGTGGTGAAGTTAAGAGTTACTTCCTCTTCGATAGGGGTGACATGAGTTCGAATCTCATCGATCCATTCCAGGATCGTCGTCTAGCGGCTAGGATACCTTGTTACTCTTGGCGATTGTTCTCCTGCCAGTTTTTTGTTTTGTTTTTCCCTTTTTGTTTAGCCTTACTGAAAGAAAAAAGGCGGATGGTGAAGATAACGGTTCCTTCAACTGCTAATTGAAAAACGACCCGTTGTCGATTGTTCCTCCGCCAGTTTTCTTCCTCTTTAGTTTTAAAAACTGAAGACTTAAATAAGCCGATGGTGAAGTTGACGGATACTTCTACTGGAAATGAAAATACTCCGTTGACGTTTGTTCCTCGGCTTTTTTAATTCTTTAGTTTTTGCCTTTAGCTTCAGCTTTAAATCATCACAAGACTTCCTGCAGTAAAAATATCAGAGCACAAAACACGCTTTATAACAAAAGAAAAAAGAAGAAAAGAAAAAGAAAAGAGCATAAAATGAAAACCAATATAAAGGCCCAAGTATCTCCTAAATTTACCCATGAAGGTGGACGCGCAGAGCTGCATACCTCTTCCTTAGAAGATTTAAAACGCACAGTCTCTACGTGTATGTTATGGGAAGATACTTTCTATGAAGAGGGAAATGAGATAGCAGAGAGAGTAGTAAAGCTTTGTGAAATAGTGAAAGCTGAAGATCTCGCAGCTCTTGCTATTGGCACACGCACAGATCTTAAACTTCGCCACATTCCTCTTTTTCTTTGTCTTCAGCTCGTTAAGATACATAAAGGTAATTCTTTGGTTTCTTCTATGGTTTCTTCTACCATAGCACAAGTTATTCAAAGACCCGATGAGCTTACAGAAATCATCGCTATGTATTATAAGCAGAACGGAAGAAAGATGCTTCCCTCACAACTTAAGAAGGGAATAGCTAAAGCTTTCTTGAAGTTCAACGAGTGTAGCTTCGCAAAGTATGATGGTGGGAAGAGTTCTGTGAAGTTGCGGGATGCTTTATTCCTATCTCACGCAAAGCCCACACCAGATAAAGTTGAGCTTTTCAAGGCTATAACAGAAAAGACTCTTGCAATCCCTGACACGTGGGAGGTTGAACTATCTGCAGGAAAAAATAAAAAGGAAACGTGGGAGAGACTTCTGAGGGAGAAAAAGCTCGGTTATATGGCTCTGCTGCGAAATCTGCGGAACATGATTGATGTGGGAGTGGGTGAAAGTTTAATAGAAGAGACGCTGAGAAAAAGTGCGACAGGCTCTCGTGCTCTTCCTTTCCGCTTCATTCAGGCAGCAATCGCAGCCCCTTCTCTTGCACAGATGATATCTGACGCAATGCTTTTAGCCCTAGATACAAATGAGGATAAGAGGTTAAGGGGAAAGACTGCTATTCTTATAGACATCAGCGGAAGTATGGATGAGAAGATTTCTGAAAAGTCTACATTAAGTAGATGGCAAGCAGCAGCTGCTCTTGGTATCCTTTGCAGAGAACTTTGTGACAGTGTTCGTATGTTCACCTTCTCCTATAATTTAGCTGAAATCCCTAATATAAGAGGAATAGGTTTACTCTCTCTTGTAGATAAAAGTCAGCGGCACGGAGGAACGTGGCTCGGTCAGGCTATAAATACGGTAAAGAGGCTGAATGATAACTTTGATAGGCTTATAGTTATCACAGATGAGCAATCCGCCGATGAGTTACCAGATATGGTATCTGTCCCCAAAAAGTACATCATCAACGTGGCACCCTATAAAAATGGTGTGGATACAAAGAGTGGATGGACAAGAGTTAATGGATGGTCAGAGAGAATACTGGATTGGATAGTTATGGAGGAGAGGGAAGAGGAGAGAAGAGAGGGGAAAGAAAAATGAACTCTAACATGCAGGACCAGCTTTTAAAGTGGGCGCAGGATGCAGTACTTGCTGGAAAGACGTATCTCCCGCAGTTAGCACAGCAGTACCTGACATGGAAGTTTTGGGAGGCGTCATTCTTTCTTTCTGTAGGTTTTTTGTTTATAGCTTTAGCTTTTGTTTGTTTAATTATAGAGCTAAAGCAGCCTAAAGAAGATAGATGGGACTATGATTACTCTGGCGGAGGTCTATTCAGGTTGATTATCATGATACTTGGCTGGTCCATAGGTTCTATAGTAGCAGGTATGAATTTATATACCATGATTCAGATCAAAATAGCACCTGCCGTTTACATCATAGATCAGTTTACAGGGAGCAGGTAGCTTTGGTTCTACCATATCAGGATCGTTCAATTTGGAAGGACGTTAGGTCTATGTGTATGCATACGCTTAAAAATGAAGGTTCGAATCCTTCTCCTGATGGTATTTTCTTTTTCTATAAAGTAAAAATAGGCGGTGTGGAGGGACACACAAAGTTTGCCAATCGACTAGCTAAAGGACGTATTATTCTGTATTAATGATCAGCATAACTTCGGAGCCGAGTTTATGCCTGATTAGTATTTTATGGGATATATCAGAGGCTAGTTCTTACTGTCGGGAAAAGGGCATGAGCTATAATAAGAAGCCGCTTAGATACGTCTAAGGAGAGCAGCTCAATGGACGCGTACCGAATTAAAAACGCGCAAGACAGCAGAAGGTGTCGAAACCTTCCCTATATTTATACTTATAGAAAATTTACGTATTTAAAATTTTGGTTCTTTTTCTTTTTAGTGCTATGTACAAAAATGGAGAAAACGAAATGAAAGAAGAAACTCTTGTAGAAAAGGCAAAGAAAGCTAAAACACGGGGTTACTTTATTGATGTTAATTCGAAAGCAGAAGATGAGTTGTTGGATTTAGCTATCGCATACGCTAACAGAGAGATATCCATTACACAGGCTAATATAGCTGTGTATGGGGAGAATAAAAAAACTAGTAATCTTACTACAAAATTAAATACCAGACTCATGACAGCAATTCGGCACAGAAGGGTTCAGATACGGAAGATTTAGTTCTTTTTAAGATGCTGTAAATTGATTAATTAATTAATAAAAATAAATTAACTACCTAATAATCTCCAAGGAATCCTAAAATGAAACTAGAGACGCAAGAAACAATATCGAAATGGGCACGTATAATTGCTAAACTCGCGGTTATAGCCTGTATCCTAATTGGATTCATAACTGCCTTAGACTTGATATATAAGTTAGGAAAGGATTCAGTTTTACTGAAGACTCCCGCAAAAATCACAGCACCAAAACCCATGCTCGGGCAGAATACTCTCACACCCGCAGTCCTAAAGCTTTTCATTCAAAACTCTAACTCCAAAGTATATAACCGACTCGCGGACGAGATTGTGTCTGCTTCTATAAAATATGGAAATAAGTATACATTATCTCCTGTTCTCATAATCTCTGTTATGTATGCAGAATCAGAGTTCAATCTTAACGCAGTCTCACCTGTTGGTGCTCAAGGCTTAATGCAAGTCATGTGGAAAACATGGGGAGAGAGGCTTATAAAAGAAGGAATTGTGGAGAGTCCCGTCGAGTTGCATGATCCTATAAAGAATATAGAAGCTGGTTCTTTTATCCTTCGGGAATATATAAATGAGACGAAAGATTTCAGCCTGGCCTTAAATAAATATCTCGGAGCTAATTCTGTACCCTACAAGGAAAAAATAGGGAAAACTGTAGGTTCTATTCTCATGATTGGGATTTCAAAGGAAATAAACGCTTCTTATAAATTGAGGTAATTTACTATGTCAAGATTTGTTTTGTTCTGCCTAGCTATGATAAAAGGTGTAATAACTGCAGGGTTCACTTTGATTATTATTGCGGGGGTTTTAGGGTTGCTGTTTTTTACTGCAACTTTCTTGAAGTGGAGTTTAATTGTTTTAACACGTTAGGTATAGAGATACGGGAGAGTATGTTATGGATATACAGTTGGAAGCTGAAACAAAGACAGAAGAAGAGAAGGAGAAAAGGGAAGGTTTTTTATCTACCTATATTCACACACTACGCAGGATACTGCCAGAGATTTGTATATGTTCGCTTATATTTGTTGGAGGTTATTTCTGGGGAAAAGTTCAAGGTCATTATTCATGGTATAACTATATACTACCTTGGCTATTGTATGCTGTTGGATACTGGCTAATGCTGTTTAGATTTAACACATATTTAGATCTGCAAACTCGCTATGAAATGCAGGTTGGAATAAATAAACGTCTGATGGAAATGTGTATCAAGATGGAAGACCTCTGCGAAAGAGCAAAGCTTTTAGGACTAAAGGAGAAGTAGGTAGATAAATATGAAACAGCGAGTTGACTACACACCCAAACAGTTTGGTGGTTCTTCAAAAGATAAGGAAAAAGTTTCTTTGATAGTGGACTATGGTCCCACAGATTCTGATTACATACGGTTGAATATGAGGTGGGAAGTTGCGGAAGAGCTCTATGATGTACTCGGTGGCCTGTTGGGGAAGGGTGAGAAAAATGTTTAAAAAAATGAAAGACCAGATTAAAGATAAGGCAATCATAAATCATGAAGCAAAGACCATAACTTTTAGTATAGATGAAGCTTCTTTAAAAGTTAAGATACGAAACGTGGTCAAGGTTTTTGGTGGTACATATCCCGCAAACTACACGTCTAACCAGGAAAGACTGGTGTCTGAGTTAAATACAGTATTCTGTAACGAACTTGAGAGGATTGTAGAGGCGGTAAATAATTCAATTAAAGAATACTGTTAGATAGAGAAGAGAGAAAGAAAGAGAAAAAGGAAAAAGAAAATGCCTAAGAAGAAAACGGTATGGCAGTTAATGGCAAGCCTCAATATACCTCTTCCTAAAAGAGAAGAACGGACACGACGAGATCAGGAAACTAAAAATACCGCTCGTAGAAGGCCAAAGGGGAAAAGAAAATGAGTGTAAAAATAGAAGGTGAGACAATAACAGATGTTTCTTGGGAAGCTTCAGATTATAAAGAAGTAGTCTCTGTACGTTCATTCGGTGATTGGATTGAACTTATGGGTGATGATAGTGTGATAGCTTCTTTAATTTTTGAAGTTAGAAGATTAAGAGCTGAGCTAGAAAAGGCAAAACAGAGAAGAGTAAAAGCCGCTCAAGAAATTACAGATCTGAAGAAGAAGCACGAAAATGAAAATATAACAGCATCTATGGACTGTGAGAACTATCGTGGGCAGATAGATATGCTACGAGAACAATTATCTAATGCGGATAAAAGAAATAGATCCACAGAACTAGATAACACTATCCTTAAACATAATGTGGCTGTTTTAGAAGCCTTAACAAAAGAAATCTGTATCTGTGCCGCCGTAAAAACGCCTTCAGGTATTTACAGAGGTCATAGACACGGGGATTGTTTTGCTCTTATGCAGAAGAAGAAAATTGAGCGCACTCCAGAAGACGTTCAGGGTTTTATAACCTCAAGGAATAGATTTGTGGATAGGAATGAGGGAAGAACACTGCAAGAAGCGGCAGGGATTCCAAGTATAGATCCAGCAGGATACACGTTTAAAACCCTGTTCAGTGAGGATCTTTATTAGTTAAGGCTTTCTGGAGAGAAGGGAGAGGGGGAGAAAGTAAATGCGACTGAAACCAAAACTCAATGACGAAAGACGTGTTGTATTTCGTTTTCTATTGTTTCCCTTACAGATAAAAAATGATAGGCGATGGTTGGAATTTGTTTATATAGAACAAAGTAGCTGGCTAGGAGCTAGTGGAACCTTATGGTGGACTAATGTGAGGTTTTTATAGAAAAGCGAGTAACTATATGCAGCATAATGACTTTTCCATAATATATAACTGTCCAGTTTGTAAATATGGATATGATTGGGCAGATCTTCCAGATAACTTACTCTGTCGTTTTTGTGGTATTCCATTATCGAGCATAGAGTTAAAGTGTGCTGCATGTGGACGTAAAGATGGTGAAGGTCCAGATGGCGGCAGACGTGTTTCATACGTTCCTGAATGGAATGATACTTTATGTTTATCGTGTGCGGCGAGCTTTGCTTTAGTTTTATTAAGAATGGAGAATAAAGATGAGCTTCGATGATGATGGATCTTTTTGGGCGCGAGAAAATTATAAAGCTGGGTATAAAGAAGGTCTTGAAGAGAGTGCAAAGGAAATTGCGCTTCTTAAAGCTAAAATAGCTGGATTAGAGGTTGCATTACAGGTCAAGCATGTCGAGGAATCTGTAGAATACCAAAGAGAGCGAGCTACTAAATATTGTTCTGAGAGTAATGCGCTTCAGCTGAAACTGGGGGAGGCGGAGAGAGTTATTAATGAATATGCCAAAGAGGACAGTGAACATTGGGGAATCGCGGGATCTTATGAAGAAAGAGAATATAAAATTCTCTGGCACGGTAAAGGATCAGGCTCTGACCTCGCCAGAGAGTATCAGCAAAAGAGAACAGGTTCTCAAATCTCTCAATGAGTATCTAAAGACTCATGAATTTGTATCTGTTTATAACTGGAAGACGGGTTTAACAGAAAATGAATGGGTGGAGAGGAGAGAAAGAAAATGAATAAACCAGCAGAATGGCTCTCCGATGTAATTGAAGAGGTAGATAAAAGGCCAGACGGATATTTTGACGCTCTGAAAGAGATCTCTACGCTTAAGAAGAGGCTGGCAGAGGCAGAAGAAATAATGCCTGTACTGCTTGAGGGATTAACAAACAGGGGATTCCATCTGCTAGGGATAATAATTAAGGCGGCTAAATGGATTGATGAGAATAGCACGAAGTGTTCGAAGGAGGGAAAATGAAGTGCCCGAAGTGTGGAAGTGAAAGTTTCTACGGATTTGAAGGAGCATATCACTGCAAGAAATGTGAATGTCATTGGACCGAATGGCAGCAGGTCGAAATTGAATCTCTCCAATGCCAACTCGATGCTGCACTAGAAACCGTCAAGCGAAGGAACGTAGATCTTTACCATTATCATGCACAGGCTCAGCTTGCGTGCATAAAAATAAATAAGCAAGAACAAGAACTCTCCACCGCACTGGCAGACAAGGCGAAGGCGGAAGGGCTGCTGACGGAGATTCGGGAGAGGGCCAAGAAAATCACCGACGAAGACAAGTATGATTTTGACTATATGTACGCTTGGCAGGACGCCGCCGCCATCGCCGCCAAGTATCCCAACTGCACAGACTTGCGGGGGATGTGCGCCAAGGTGGCGAAGATTATCGACACTGAAATGGGCAGTGAAGCTGTAGTTAGGAGATTGCTTGACTGGCTCCAGAAATACGAAGCCGCGAAGGAGGGGAAGTAATGGATAAAACTAAAGAGAAACTATGGTCCGATCCTGATTGGAAATGCCCATACTGTGATACCGTAAACTTTGCTGTCAGAGAAAGATGCAGAAATTGTGGATATGACTCTAACTGCGGAGAGTTTCCTTGGTATAATCCACTGCCACCATATCAAGGAATACTGAGGGAAAAATAGATGAGCTACGAAACTATGCGTAAGGAATATGATCATAGGGGGATAGAGATCAATGATCTCCGAGCTAAACTCACTACTGCCCTTGCAGCACAGGTAGAGGCAGAAAAAGAGATTGACCTCCTTAATATTGATGTGGGTATGCACCTAAACTTAGCTGCATATAGAGACAGTCAAATTGAAACTCTCCGATCTAATCTTGCCACAGCCCTTGCAGATAAGGCGAAAGCGGAAGTAATGGTGGAAGATGCAACGGGCTTGATCAATAGTGAACTTATGCTCCAGATTGAAAACATGGAGAAGGAATTAGCGACTACAAAATCCAGCATCTCCAAAGCAGAGGGGTTACTGACGGAAATTCAGAATATGGAAGAGCTTGATCCCACTAGTATAGGCGTTGAACATGCATATGGGTATGCCAGAGCACTAACTGAAGTTAAGATTATAGCCTCTCGTTATTGGAAACCAGATACTTGTTCAGTATGTAAAGGCACTCGTGGTGGGATTAGAGGTAATGAGAATATTGTGGATGGTGTTCTTATATGTGATTACTGTGACGCTAAGAGGATGGACGAGGAGAAGAAAAAATATGTCAAAGTTAAGTACGTTATTGACAACTAAAGAAAAACTTGAAGCTGAGATTGAAAAAGAAACTCTTCGAGTACAGTCTCTCTGTAAACATATGCACGTTGCTCATTGGGACGGTTCTTATAGTTCAGACCATGTAACTTATCCAATACGCACATGTCTTGATTGTGGTTTAGTAGAGATAGGTGGCTGGGGGTGTTATAGTCGAGATACTACATGCTGGCATGATAGAGAGGATTATAATAAGAGTATATTAGGCTATCATCCTGATAGAGTTATAACTGTTGAGGAGAGATAAAATCATGCGCTTCAAACTATACCTTTGTTCTAAACATATGTTCGGACCCTATCCTGTACGTTATCTTGGCTTTGACATATGGAGATTATTTATAGGTGTCTCCTGGTGGGGAGATCCACATACAGAACACGTAGACGATACCGAAACGAAAATAGTTTATATAACAAATAAAAAGAAAGAAGGAGATTAAAGATGGACTTTTCAGATGCAATGAGAGCAGTAAAAAATGGTGAATCTATCTACAGAAAATCGTGGCTAGACACAGGTGCAAAAGTATGTTTACAAAATGGTCGCCTTATGATCTTCATGTCGGACACAAAATGGCATCAATGGATTGTAAGTGAAGAAGATATAATGGCGGATGATTGGGCGATTATAGTGCGGAGATTAGCTACTGCAGAGGAGATTGAAGCTGGTGAGGAGATTGAAGCTTCTGCAGATATAGCTGCGGTTGAAGCTCCCGCGAATTTCCCATGCTTAGTTGACGATGAGGTTAAAAGTGTAGGTGGTTTACTTGACTCCGACGGAGAAGTATACAGAGAAGAGGATTAACTATCATGAGATATGACTCAAGAAAAACTCGTGGATATTGCGGGATAGGAGTCTTTCACAGTAAAAGTTCCGTAAACCTCGGAACACTGTGGAGATCCGCTTATAATTTTAATCTTGACTTCATCTTTACTGTGGGCAGAAGGTATGAAAAGCAACCTTCAGATACTCTGAACGCCGTAAACCATATTCCTCTTTACCATTACACAGATATGGATGATTTGATAAATCATTTACCTGCTGGTTGTCAGCTTATTGGTATTGAGTTACACCCAAAAGCAGCCTATGTATCTGATTTTAAACACCCAGAAAGAGCGTGTTACTTGTTAGGAGCTGAGGATGTTGGATTAAACGATCTTGCACTTAAACATTGTTCTAGTATAATCCAGATCCCCCACACCTATAACTGTTTAAATGTAGCTGTAGCGGGTTCTATCGTTATGTATGATAGGTGTGTAAAGATGAATGGAGATTGGGAAGACGAATGACCAGCACACCAGTTAGACAGAATGAGGACACCCTTTATGTATACAGGATACTACGAAGTTCATGTGCGAAAGAACAAGAGAAGGCACTGCCTATTCTCTTTTCATCCATGGAGACATCCAGAACTTATACCGTACTTTCAGGCTATGGAAGATATAAGATTGAAAGAGCTGAGCTTGATGTGTGGCCGACTGAATGGAGATTGGTCGAAAGTAAGGGATAGTGAAGAGAAAGAGAGTGAGGAAAAAGAAAAAGAAAATGGAATATAAAGCTAGTCAACTAGTGAAGTTAAGAAATACTTCAGCAGAAGATACAGACCTACTCCTCCCCACAGGTTTAGTCCTTCTAGGTTACAGGGGAAGTATAGCGCACGGTATGTATTTGGACCCTGATAAACCAGAATCCTTTGACGATAGGGATCTAATGGGAGTTTCCATACCCCCTATTGAAAACTACTTTGGCTTAAAGTATTTTGAGCAGAAAGAGGTTCAGTTAAATGAATGGGATTCTGTTACTTACGAGTTAAAGAAGTATATTAGACTTCTTCTAAAGTCAAATCCCAATGTATTATCTCTACTCTGGTTAAAGGACCAGTTTTACATATATAGAGATTCTATCGGTGCGAGCTTAATAGAAAACCGAGACTGGTTCATTTCTAAACGTATATACAAATCCTATACAGGATATGCCTATTCTCAATTAAAACGAATGGTACACGGTGAACGATACGGTTATATGGGCGAAAAACGGAAATCCCTAGTTCAGAAATATGGTTATGACTGCGCTAATGCCGCACATTGTATTCGTTTATTGCGTATGGGCACTGAGTGCTTAAGTACGGGGGAACTATTCGTATACCGCGACGACGCGCCACAGTTGGTCGAAATAAAGACCGGAAAGTGGACTTTAGAACAGGTTAAAGCTGAGGCGGAGCATCAGTTTAAGCGAGCTGAGGACGCATTCGATCATTGTAAATTGCCGAATGAGCCGAATGCGAAAAAGGCTGAGCAATGGTTGGTGGAGGTTCTTTCAGGACACTTTTATTAGAAAAGAAGCTTCTCGATTTACGACGGGCGTAATTTTTTGGTGTAGCTAAACAAAGCACGGGTATATAGTGATGGAAAAGAAAAAGCTGGATGACGAAAGGGCAGTGAAAGCCATAAAGAAACTCAAGTCCTTCTCGAGAGTGTGGAAGAAACACGGAATAGAGAGGAAGAGTTGTATTCTGCTTTTTGGCACAGCTTTAATCGATAGATGTGCAGATATTGTCTGCGAGGAGTTTAACTTACATGGTAGTGCTAAAAAACAAAGTGTACACAAGCGAAGAGGAAGTGAGAAACAGCCTAAAGTTAATGGGCCTAGGAGAAAAGATGGCTCAGCGAGTAGCCGAAGAGCTAGGCTATGATAAGGTTTTAGATATACTTAACACAGATGTATATCACGTAATGAAGGTGGATGGCATATCCTTCCAGAAAGCTGATAAGATGGCTTTAAACTACTTCTCCTATGATGTTAATGATAAGAGAAGGCAGAAGGCTCTTCTTTATAATCTGCTGGACGGACAAAAGAATCTTGGTCACACCTTTCTTCCGGTAGTAAAAATGGAAGCGGCCATGAAAAAACAGAATATAACCTCCGCAAGTTTACTTGAAGAAGCTGTCGCAAGTGGAGATTTGATTCTCGATGATAATCGTGTATATACACGGAAACTATTCACGGCAGAGGTAGGATGTGCATTTCTTTTAAAGCAGCGCTTTCCAAAGATACAAGAGAAAGAAGGAAAGGAAAAGGAGAATGCAATAAAATGACATGTATAGTAGGTCTCATTGACTGTAAAGGTACAATACATATGGGAGGAGACTGCGCTGGTGTGGACTTTTCCTGTGGGAGTATACAGTATAGAAAAGATCCAAAAGTGTTCAAAAACGGTCCCTTTCTGATCGGTTATACATCATCCTTTCGAATGGGTCAGCTTCTACAGTACAGCTTTAAACCAGAGCCTTTTTCTGCTAAGAAGGACATCGATATCTATATGAGAACTGCTTTCATAGACGGAATTCGGTCCTGCTTTGAAAAAGGCGGTTTTCTGAGAAAAGACAGTGAAGTACAAAGTGGTGGGATCTTTCTTGTGGGTTTT
>Ga0172380_10004420_pt1 | contig 18087 bp, 13 predicted proteins | sample Leawe162metaG_FD_119747 | JGI IMG/M metagenome (GOLD analysis project Ga0172380, IMG submission 119747) | Leachate microbial communities from a municipal landfill in Southern Ontario, Canada - Leachate well 162 metaG | ecosystem: Engineered > Solid waste > Landfill > Unclassified | place... | reverse complement strand
CTACTTTTTGTTCTTCTACAACTTTCCAATTAATATATTCTTCAATATCGGGATGATCAATATCAAGAGTAACCATTTTTGCCGCTCTACGCGTTGTACCGCCTGATTTTATTGCCCCTGCTGAACGATCGCCTATTTTTAAGAATGACATTAAACCGGAAGATTTTCCACCACCACTTAACGGTTCATTTGCACCTCTAATATCGGAAAAATTCGATCCGGTACCGGAACCATACTTAAATAATCGGGCTTCTCTCACCCACAAATCCATTATTCCACCCTCATTAACCAAATCGTCTCTTACCGATTGAATGAAACATGCATGAGGCTGTGGATGTGTATATGCGTCCTCTGATTGAGTCAATTCACCACTTTGAAAATCTACATAATAATGCCCTTGTGCCGGTCCATTAATTCCATAAGCCCAATTAAGCCCAGTGTTAAACCATTGTGGACTGTTTGGTGCAGCGTATTGACCTGCAAGCATATATGCAAGTTCATCATAAAATGAGCGAGCATCATCTTCGGTATCAAAATAACCGGCTTTCCAGCCCCAATATGTCCACGTTCCTGATAAACGGGAAAACACTTGTCTTGAATCTGTTTCGCTTGAATAACGTTCCTTTTCAGGAAGTTCTTCCAATGTTTTTGTATCTGCCACAGAAGCTTGAAGCCATTTAGGTACTCCGGTTTCTTTAACTTTCTTAAGCAGGCGTGGAACGCCGGCTTTTCTAAAATATTTTTGCGCTATTACATCTGTCGCTACTTGCGACCATTCCTTTGGTACTGAAACATCTTCCATCCTGAATACTACTGATCCATCAGGATTCTTTATCTCGGATGTTCTTTTTGTAAATTCTAATGATTCGAAGGGGTCTTTACCGGCTTCAGTAAAAAGTCGATTAATTTTCATTTACTGCTCCAGACTTACAGTTGAAAAAATTTATTTGATTAAAAAACGAATTTGCCCTGAATATTGCTCGTTGGAAATAGCAAGTTATGTAAAATTATTTTTTATAGCAAAATTATAATTGCAGGGGGGTATAATTAATCAATTGATTAATTATACATTTCACACTCTCGCAATCCCGGACCTAAAATAAAAAATTTTTGTTATAACAAAACAGTTGTTTTTATTTATTTTTATTTTAAGTGAAATTAATTTTTGAGGATTGTATATGCATTTAGGAAGATCAGCAGGAATATTACTGCACCCTACTTCTTTACCGGGCAAATATGGAATCGGAGACTTGGGTAAAGAAGCTTATCATTTTATCGATTTTATGGAACATTCCGGGCAAATTCTTTGGCAGACGTTCCCATTAGGACCCACCGGATATGGAGATTCACCTTATCAATGCTTTTCTGCCTTTGCGGGTAATCCTATGCTAATTAGCATAGATAAACTTCTTGAAATGGGATTATTACATCAAAGCGACATTAATGATTATCCTGATTTTGGGAATGGTGATATCGATTATGGGCCATTAATCATAGCAAAAAGCAAAATTCTTCAGATAGCATTCAGGAATTTTAAAGATTCAGGTAATTCAGTAGATAAATTCTGCCATAAATTCATTAAAGAAAATGAAAATTGGTTAGAAAACTATGCTCTCTTTATGGCAGTAAAAGAATATCATAATGGAGTTCAATGGACTGAGTGGGATAAAGAAATTGCATTTGGTAAAGGAGATATATTAAATAAATGGAAAGAGAAAGTAATTGATAAATATGAATATCAAGTTTTCATTCAATATCTATTCGATGAACAGTGGCAAAATCTTAAAGAATATGCACATAAAAAAGGGATTAAGATAATAGGCGACATGCCTATATTTGTTGCCTATGATAGTGCCGATGTATGGGGAAATAAAGAACAATTTTCAATTAACCAAGAAGATGGAACAGCAGAGTTTGTAGCCGGAGTACCGCCTGATTATTTTAGCGCGACAGGTCAGCTTTGGGGTAATCCTTTATATAAATGGAAAGTTATGGAAAAGGATAATTTTAACTGGTGGAAATCTAGAATAAAAAAATTATTAACCCTGTGTGATATAGTTCGGATTGACCACTTTAGAGGTTTTGATGCTTATTGGGAAATACCCGGAGATGCTGAAACTGCAATAAACGGTAGATGGGTGAAAGCTCCCGGAGAAAAACTTTTTAATTCAATTCGAGAAGAATTAGGTACACTCCCTATCATCGCAGAGGACCTTGGTGTAATTACTGAATCAGTGGAACAATTAAGAGATCAATTCGAATTCCCCGGAATTAAAATTATGCAATTTTCATTTGGAGACGAAGGAGAGAAAAAATTTCTTCCTCATAATTATATTACTAATTGTGTCGTTCATACCGGCTCACATGATAACGAAACTACTCGCGGGTTTATTGATTCCGAGATTAAAAAGGGTGAAGGGATTTATCAGTGGGCACAAAAATATCTTAATTACTATGGTAATGATATTGTCTTCGAAATGATTAGAACTGCTTATGCATCCGTAGCCGAAATCGTTGTTATCCCTTTGCAGGATATGCTTAATCTTGGTAACGAAGCACGTATGAATTTCCCGGGGCGGCTCGGTGGCAATTGGATGTGGCGTTTTAATTGGAATCAAGTAAGCCCTAATCTTGCTTCTACATACAAGGAAATGTGCAGGATTTACGAAAGACCTAAGACAAAGAAAACTGAATATGAAAAAATTATAGTGCAAAAATTTTAGCACTGATATTTGACTCGCTTTTTTGTTAATTACTTTCGGATTTTCTTAATTAATTAAGGAGAAAGGAGATGAAAAGAGATACTTTTAGAATCTTTATTTTGTTATTTCTAATTGAACTTATCATCTCCTTTTCCATTTTAGGACAAGTGAAACGAAAAGATAATTCCCCACCTTTATACAAAGCAACCGGCGAACCCTCATACGCACAATTAAATATTAATAATCTTTCCACATGGTTTAGAAACAATGGAGAATCAGACGTAAACCCTGATGGTAATGCAGGTTTTTTATATCCAAGAGATAGTTGGTATAACGCAGTTTTCCAAACAGGTCTTTTATGGGGAGGAAAAGTTGATGGAGAAGTAAGAGTTGGTGGTTCTAAATACCATCAAGCTACTGTACCGGGTAGAGTGATAAAAAATGCCAATGGGAAATGGGAAGCGGTAAACCCTCAAGACACTGATGTAAGGATCTATCGTGTTAGACGAGATTATGCAACTGCTCAATTAAATGATTATTCGGAAAGGTATATTAAGTTAGACCCAAAAGAGATAAGAAAAAATTATAAAAAAGATTGGATGGAATGGCCAGCTTCTCAAGGTGCTCCATTTGAGGATAAAAATGGAGATGGAGTTTATGATCCCCTTATTGATATTCCCGGAGTGCCCGGTGCAGATCAAACTATATGGTCTGTTTGTAATGATTTTGATAGCGAATTAACAAATAGATATTTTTTTTGCTCTCCGATGGGAATAGAAGAGCAGATTACAATTTGGGCATATAAATCCACCGGTACTTTAGGAGATATGTATTTTAGGAAATATATTCTTATTAATAAAAATTTAGAAGAAAAACCATTTACCGATATGTATGTATCTATTTATATGGATGCAGATGTTGGAGACCCTGGTGATGATTTTATTGGTTGTGATAGTATATTAAATTTAGGTTATACATATAATGCAACCAATTATGATTATACTTATCGTGATTCTCCCCCGGCAGTTGGAATATCACTTCTTCAGGGACCACTTGTAAATGGATTAGCTTCTGACACCGCCATCTATAAGGGTAAATATTTTTTAGGAAAGAAAAATCTTCCCTTATCAACTGCATATTTTTACCATAAATCATCAGAAACTTTTGGTGAACCGCATGAATGGAATTACGAAGAAGCTACATTAGGGAATTATAAACAATTTCAGGGAATCGTATATAAAACAGGTATTCCTTATTTCGATCCCACAACAGGTAAATTTACACGTTTCCCATATTCGGGCGACCCAGTAAATAAAACCGGTTGGTATGAAAATAGTGCATCCTACGGTTCGAATGATCGCAGGAATGGAATAGCCACAGGACCATTTAATATTGCTTATGGTGATACTCAAGAGGTTATATTTGCCGAAATAATAGCAGGTTTTAAACCGGGAATTACTAATCTTACTGCTATTAATAAGCTCAAGGAACATACTCGTGCCGCGTATATTACTTATGATCATTTTTTTGATGTTATAGCAGCACCTCATAAACCGGTTGTAACAGTCTCGACAAAAGAAGATGAGATAACTTTATCTTGGGATAAAGACACTGATGTAATTCAAGAGACGGAAGGATTTTCTAAATATGGATTTAAGTTTGAGGGTTATAATATATATCAGATCCCGGCTCCCGGCACTTCTTTATCAGATGCTGTTCGTATTGCTACTTTTGATATTATTAATGATGTAAAAACCGTTATCGATTCTTTATTCGATCCATCTACTCAACTCTATTTAGATAGAATTGTAGCTTATGGATCGGATTCAGGTATTAAAAGATCAATATCTATTTTTCAAGATGCCTTAAATAGTAATCTTCCATTGAATTATGGACAGAAATATTATTTTGCTGTAACATCCTATTCTTATAATGAAAAGCCTGCTTATGACGAAAAAGTTTATGAAAATGAGCTTGAAGTGATAGAAGTAATTCCACAAGCAGATTTTGTAAAGGAAGATATTTCTCGAATTAATGTATTTCCGAACCCATATTATGCGTATAATCCACAAGAGCTGAATAAATATCAACGGTTTGTTACGTTTTCTCATTTGCCCGCTGCGGCATCAATTAAGATATTTAATTTAGCAGGACAATTGGTGGCACATATTAAAAAACTATATTCTGATCAATTCGTACAGTGGGACTTGAATAACGATGCAGGATATATGGTTGCAGATGGATTATATATCGCATATATAGAAATGCCCGAACTCGGTGAAACAAAAATATTAAAATTGGCTATTATACATGAACAACCAATCTTAGACCGATTTTAGTTAAATGAAATTACTTCATGAAATAAGAGGTTTATAATTATCGAATCTTTCCTAAATGATCCTTTGATAAGAAAAGCAATGTTTGAGCAATATTTTATTAATGGAATATAGATAAATGTCCACATTAAAATATATTATCGGTTTTGTTAAAAAAAAGCCGGTAATTACAAAACAATAACCGGCACATTTTTTAAAATTCGGATGATATTATTTTGCTAATTCTTTTTCTATGGAAGATGTCATTTCTTTACTTTCAGGTTCAACTTTACTTCTAAATCTCTCAACGATCTTTCCATCTTTTGAGATTAAGAATTTCTCAAAGTTCCATTTAATATCACCTTTTTCTACCGAATCATTATTAGTAAGGAGTGAATATAATGGGGCTTTGCTATCTCCAAGTACTTTTACTTTATCAAAGAGTGGAAATTTTACATCAAATTTGCTAGAGCAAAATTCTTGAATTTCTTCATTAGTGCCTGGTTCTTGTCCACCGAAATCATTGCAAGGGAATGCTAAAATTTCAAATCCTTTGCTCTTATATTGATCATAAATTTTTTGAAGTCCGGCATATTGCTTAGTATATCCGCATTTACTTGCTACATTAACTATCAACAATACTTTCCCTTTGTAGTCGGATAGTTTCACTTCTTTTCCATCCATATTCTTAACGGTTATGTTATATATTGGTTCCACTTTCTTATCCTTTTCTGAAGCATTTATAAAACTTACTGCAAATAAAAATGCTATTACAACAAAAAATATTTTTTTCATAGTGCTTCCCTTTTTATTAGCTAACAAAGATAATCAAAAAAGAGTTCCAGTATTAATAAGTTTTTTTTAATACGATAATGCTAATGAAAATCAATACCAAAATTTTTACACCTACTTTTATAATTTACTTTAATGGAAATTAATTATTTTATAATTGGAAAGTTATTACGGTATTTCCAAGGGCTTAGAGATAAGTTACAGGAGCAATTATGAACAGAAAGATTACATATTTCGTAAATTTTTTTCTTGTAATTATAATATTTTCCGGTAATCAAATAATCTCACAACAAAAAGAAAATGAGAAAAAATCTCCCCTCCTAAAAGTAAACGGTGAACCATCCTATTCTAAATTTAATATTAATAAAATTTCCACTTGGTTTAAGAATGATGGTGAATCTGATATGTCACAAAATGGCAATTCCGGATTTATTTATCCCAAAGGTTCTTGGCGAACTGCGGTATTTCAATCCGGACTTCTATGGGGCGGAAAAGTAGATGCTCAAGTTCGGGTTGGCGGCTCTGTCTATCGACAAGGAACAGTACCCGGAAGAGTCATTAAAAATGCAACAGGCAAATGGGAAGCCGTGAATCCTAATGACCCAGATGTAAGAATTTACCGTGTTAGACCGGACTATGCTTATGCAAATCTTTTAAATGAAGTGAATGATGGCGATGGGAAAGACCAAAAAGAAGTAAGAGAAAGATATAAAACAGATTGGATGGAATGGCCCGCAGCACAAGGTGCACCTTTCGATGATATTAATAAAAATGGTTTATATGATCCACTCATCGATATTCCTGGCATACCGGGCGCTGATCAAACTCTCTGGTTTGTCTGTAATGATTTTGATTCTAAGGCAACAGAATATTTTTATGGTTCGCCTCCTATGGGAATTGAAGAGCAAGTAACTGTTTGGGGATACAATACTCCAGGTCCTCTTGGCAATATGCTTTTTAGAAAATATATTCTGATCAATAAAAATTTAGAAGAAAAACCATTTACTGATATGTATGTTTCTATGTGGGCAGACCCCGATGTTGGCGATGTTGGCGATGATTATGTTGGATGTGATTCAACTTTAGGTCTGGGGTTTGGATATAATGGTTATTATAATGATGCTGTTTATGGTGAAAATGTTCCTGCAGTTGGTTTTGATTTTGTTCAAGGACCAATAGCAGATGGCAGTCCCTCAGATACTGCGGTATTCAAAAATAGATTGGTAATCGGCAAAAAAAATCTTGGTATGACGGCTTTTTATTTTATGGTTGGAGGAAACCCTGTTTATACTGATCCTACTCAAGGGAATTATAAATCGGGTACTTTAGCATTTTATAATATATTCCAAGGAAAATACCCATATATGGATAAACCATATATAGACCCGATTACTAATCTTCCAACTAAATTCTTATTATCCGGTAATCCAATAGATAAAACCGGTTGGGTTGATGGACTGTTACACCGACCCGGTGATCGCCGATTAGAAATAACTTCAGGTCCTTTTAATATTGCTTATGGTGATACTCAAGAAGTTATAGTTGCAGAAATTGTAGCCGGTGGCACTAAGGGAATCAATAATTTGCAAGCAATTACATTGTTGAAAGAATATGATTTAGCGGCTCAATTTCTATTTGATAATTCATTTGATATTTTAGCAGCACCTCCAAAGCCAGAAATTAACATTGCCACCACAGAAAGCGAAATAACTTTATCATGGGGTGAAAACCCTACTGCAATTATGCGTACTGAAAGCTATTCCAAATATGGATTTAATTTCGAGGGATATAATGTTTACCAAATACCCTATCCCGGATTTTCTATCTCTGATGCAATACGCATTGCTACATTTGATATTAAAAATGATGTAACCGCAATTATTAATAAAGAATTTGATGAATCGGCTAATGAATATATAGACAAGGTGGTGGCTTTTGGAACGGATTCCGGTATTAATCGCTCTATCACAATTACGAAGGATGCATTTAATTCTAACCTCCCTTTACATTATGGACAAAAATATTACTTTGCTGTAACTGCATATGCATATAATGAGAAACCTCCTTATGGTTCTCATATCTATGAAAATCAATTGGATGTAATTGAAGTTATTCCGCAAACTCCTTTTGCAAAAGTAGATATTTCCAGAATTAATGTATTCCCTAATCCATACTATGGAGCTAATCCGCAGGAGTTGAATAAGTATCAACGGTTTGTAACATTTTCTCATTTACCCGCTGAAGCAACTATAAGGATATTTAATATGGCGGGACAACTTGTCGCTCATATTGAAAAGTCAGACCTTCAATCACAATTTGTAAGGTGGGACTTAAACAATGATGCAGGTTATATGGTTGCAAGTGGGCTATATATCGCCTATATCCAAATGCCGGAACTCGGAGAAACAAAAATCCTAAAATTGGCAATAATACATGAACTGCCAATCTTAGATCGATTCTAAAGAAGTAGTTTATTATTCTTTCTTGGTCAGAACTTGATTCACCGTATATTGATTTATAATAAATTCCCAGTGATTAGGAATAGTGAAAAAAATAATGATCCGGTTGCTAATCGTTTTAAGGAATTCTCAGGTACTAAAAAACTTGAGCTTGCTCTGGAATTGTATTACTCCGCATGGGAATTGAAAAAAGCAGCTCTAAAACATTTCTATCCGCAGCTCTCTGACAAAGAGTTCGAAGATAAGGTAAGAGAAATATTTCTATATGCAAGAACTTAATATTTTTACGATCTATACCGAGCTCCTGAATAAAATAAATATCGCTTAATTTTTAAAATAAAAAATCCCTATTGCAAAATTGTATAACACATACAAAGAAATAGGGACTTTCAAATTAAACAAAAAATATTTATGCCATTAAGGCAGCAATCGCTGATGTATTTACAATGTCTTCGACACTACATCCACGGCTAAGATCGAAAAATGGTCTTTTCAATCCCTGATTAACAGGTCCAACCGCTTCAGCACCACCTAATCTTTGAGCAATCTTATAACCAATATTACCTGCATTTAAGTCAGGAAATACTAATACATTTGCTCTTCCTGCAACTGTACTCTCTGGTGCTTTCTTCTTTCCAACGCCTTCAACAATTGCGGCATCGAATTGAAGTTCGCCGTCTACATTCAAATCAGGTCTTCTTTCTCTAACCAATTTAGTGGCTTCACGAACTTTATCGACTAATTCATGTTCAGCACTACCTTTAGTGGAAAACGAAAGCATTGCTATATATGCTTCATCACCGGTTAATGCTTTATGATTATCGGCAGTTGAGATTGCAATATCAGCTAATTGACTTGCATCAGGATTTGGATTAACTGCACAATCAGCAAAGCTGTATGCTTTTTCAGGATACGCCATTAAAAAGAAACTCGATAAAATTGAAATGCCTTCTTTTAATCCGACACAAAAAATTCCGGCTCTTGTAATATCGGCAGTTGTTGCAAAAGATCCACCTACACTTCCATCAGCCATACCTTCAGCCACCATCATACCTGCAAAAAAGATATCTCTCTTAATAGTTTCATGTGCTTGCTCTATCGTTACACCTTTATGTTTTCTTTTGTTATAAAAAATATTAGCGAAGTCACTAAGTTTCTCCGATTTTTCTTGGTCAATTATTCTTACACCTGATAAATCCAGACCTAATTTTTGTGCATCCGAACGAATCTTTTCTTCGTTACCAAGAGTAATTATGTTGCATGTTTTTTCTTTTGCAAGTATCTCTGCTGCTCTTAAAACACGTTCATCATGTGATTCAGGTAATACAATAGTCTTCTTTTTTTGCGAAGCTTTTTCGCGTATTTGATTTAGTAGTTCAATATCTGCCATTTTTATCCTATGTTTATATTATAATTATATCACTAAATATAAAAAATTGGGCAGTAACTTATCCCATATTTTAATTGAAATTATTATTATAAATCAGAATATTGCACTATACTAATTATGAACATAAGATGACTACGAAAGAAGTTTATATTAAAAAAATAATACGCCTATCAGGAATAGTAATTTCTTTATTATTATCTCTTTATTTAGCTTATCTATTTATCGATATAATAGTCATTATTACCATATCACTTTTAATAGCAATGATATTTAATCCTGTTGTTGATTTTATTGAAGAAAAAGGTCTTCCCCGTTTATTTTCTGTATTTATTGTAGTTATCACAGCTGGTTGCGCCATTGCACTCGGTATCTGGATTTTGATTCCCAAAATTATGGGGCAGTTTAATACAATTTTAGCTACTCTTAGTAAAGAAAGCGTTGAAAATTTTTCAGGACAATTAGAAACTTTTATTAAGAAATTTGTTCCATTTGTTAATTCTTCCGAATTAGTCGCAAAAATTCAAAACCTATTAACAAATTCCATTTACAATGTTGTTAATAACTTATCTGATTTTATCTCCAGCATACTATCATTACTTACTCTTTTTGTAATCGTACCATTTATGATCTTCTTCTTTTTGAAAGATAAAAAATCAATTACAAAAGGGATTATTAATATCATGCCTAATCGATATTTTGAAGTATCGTATTGGGTAATAAGAAAAATATCGATTCAACTTGGAAGATTTGTTAGAGGTTGGATATTAGATGCATTCTTAGTCGGTTTCTTGAGTGCATTAGGCTTATCGATTCTTGGAATAAATAATTCTGTTTCTATCGGAGTTGTCGCAGGTATCGGTCATCTAATTCCTTATTTCGGTCCGATAATCGGTGGAATACCTGCTATAATTATTTCAGTAGTTCAATTCGGTGATTTATCAATGCTTCCAAGTATATTAGTAATGTTTTTAATTATTTATACAATTGATAATGGATTTATTCAACCGAATGTCTTTTCTAAAAGCACAGATTTCCATCCGGTAACAATAATTGTTTTAATAATTGCCGGCAGTAAGTTACTCGGAGTATTTGGAATGCTTTTAGCAATTCCAACTGCCACAGTAGTTAAAACAGCAGCAAAGGAGATTTATAACGGATACAAAAACTATAAAATTATAAAGGCTTAAAAAAAATGAAAATTACTTTTGTTGGTGCCGCTCGTACTGTTACCGGTTCTATGCATTTGATTGAAACTAACGGAAAAAAGTTTTTGCTCGATTGTGGAATGTATCAAGGTAAAAGAAAATTAGCTTTTGAAATTAATAGAACATTCGATCTATTTGATCCGGAAGAGCTTGATTTTATTATTCTTTCTCATGCTCATATCGATCATTCGGGTAATCTACCCACTATTGTCAGAAAAGGATTTAAGGGCGATATCTACTCAACATTTGCAACAAGAGATCTTGCTGCCGTAATGCTGCAAGATAGTGCTCATATACAAGAAAAAGATGTAGAGTTCGTAAATAAAAGAAGAAAGAAGAGAGGACAAAATCCATTTGAACCTCTTTACACACAAGATGATGCTCTTGCTACACTTGGCATGTTTGTCGGAATGAATTATCATCGCGAAAGAGAAATTGCTCCCGGTATTAAATTAACATTTTTCGATGCTGGTCATATTCTTGGTTCTGCTTCTGTACTTCTAACGATTAGAGAAGATGATAAAGTAATTAAACTTGGTTTCTCCGGTGATCTTGGAAGAAATAATTTACCTATACTAAAAGACCCTGAACATATTCCGAATGTAGATCTATTTATTTCAGAGAGTACTTATGGTGGCAGGATGCATGAAAATGCACTAAACTCCGAAGCACAATTGGAAGAAGTTGTGCGCCGTGCAATGAAGAACAAAAGCAAAATTATTATTCCCGCCTTTAGTGTAGGAAGAACTCAAGAGATTGTTTTTGCATTAAATAGGATTTATGATAGAACTAAATTAGTTCCAATTCCAACTTATGTCGATAGCCCGCTTTCAGTTAATGCTACTGATGTTTTTAGAATGCATCCTGAATGTTTCGATTATGAAACTGTTCAATTTCTCTTAAAAGAAGAAGACCCATTCGGATTCAAAAAGCTTACGTATATAACTGATGTCGAAGACTCTAAACGATTAAATGAGAAACAAGGCCCACTCATTATTATTTCAAGTTCAGGTATGTGTGAAGCCGGAAGAATTTTGCATCACTTAGCTAATAATGTCGGCAATCCAAATAATATTATTCTAATGGTTGGGTATTCAGCAGTGAACACTCTTGGCAGAAGAATAATTGACGGCGATAAGAAAATAAAAATTTTCGGCGATGAATATGATCTAAAGGCAGAAGTTATGGTAATGGAATCCTTTAGTGCACATGCAGATGCTGAAGAACTTTATAATTATGCAGATAAGTTTGATAAAAGCAGAATGCAAAATTATATTTTGGTTCATGGTGAATATGAACAACAGCAGATTTTTAAGGAAAAACTTCACTCACTTGGTTTCTTAAATGTTACAATACCCGCTCGCGGTGAAACGATTACTATATAGCATTTTTCTATTTGTTGTATTTACTTCTACCTTATTTTCACAGGTAGAAGTAGATACATCCAAATTCCTTCTTTCGGGTTATAAATATAAAAACGTCTCATCAATTTTTGATAAGCAGCTTAATACTTATTTCTTCAATTATAGGGTTAAATATTTTTTAGATAAAAAAGATTTTTTTACCGGTGTAAAAGAAAATTTTACTTCAACTATTACTAAAACATCTGAAAAAAATATAAAAGATGAACAGTACCTAAGTGCAATAGGCGAATATATATTTTCAGAAACCTTCAGAGCCGGTGTATTAATAGACAACACTATCTATTCCGATGACCGAAAAACTGCAATAAATAAAGCATCTCAAATAAATCTATCAGGTTATACTAAAATAAAATTTAATCCAAACCTATCTGTTACTCCGTATTTAGGTTTATCTAAGAATAAACAGATTAGTGAAGATGATAGTGGTTTATTATATGGTGTAGAAGGTTTTTTAGAACAACTTTCCCTTAATGATTTTATTATAAATTCATCTGCTCGTTTTCAGAATGAAGATATCTCCCCTCGAAAAAATGCCTTAAGAATATTTAATACCGAAATAGTTAATCAATTCGATTCCCAGTTCAGCAATAAATTATTAGCCGGTTATTCTGAACAAAGGAAAGATTTTTATTTCGCTGCCGATCCTACAACTTCGAGCGAATTTGGAATAACAAACAACATTCAAAGTCGCACCGAATCTAATTATCTGATTCAAGAAAAACTAAATTATATCTCTTCAGATGATAAATTGCTTTTTGATCTTTTAGGAAGAGTCTATTGGCGCGATATTGATCGTAATACACGATTCATTTCACTAAATAATAGCAATATTAATCTCGATAATAAAATCAATGAATTTCGTTTAGAATTTGCCGGGAATGTATCATTTGTATCAGAAGTTTTGCAAGCTAATTTAAGAGCTTCTTATTCTGAACGAGAAGAAAAACACGAACCAAAAAGAATCGAAGGTATTTCCGATTTTTCATTTAATGAAAAAAGTATTCAAGAAGCACAAAAAAATAATTTCTCGCAATTATCTACAATCACTTTTTTAGGTAAAATTAATCTAACCCGTAAGGACTTGATTATTACGAGTATTTTCCATCGTAAACTCAGATACGATACACCGAGTGAACAGAATTATGATGATAGGGATGAACTACTTACAATAGCCCGCATTCAATATGAAAGAAAAATCAATGCAATATTTACAGCATTTATTAATACCGAAGCAAGCATAAATAAAACTGTATATATTTTTAAGGAGCGAAGCTCTAACAACAATATCAATAGAATTATTAAGTTAAGTGGCGGTGGAATATTTAAGACAGATCGGTTTGAATCGAAAAACAATGCAGAAGTCTCTGCTAATTATACTGTTTATGATTTTGAGGAACTAAGTCCTAATTTTAAGAGTTATGCTTTTAGGCAGCTTGCTCTTAGAGATTCAACCCAATTTCATCTTTCAAGAAGAATGAAATTAGTAGGTACCGGATATTTAAAGTTTAGTGAACAGGGAGATTTTAATTGGGATGATTTTAAAAGTAGACCTATTCGATATTTAAGTGAAGCTTTTAGTGAAATTAAATTATATTACAATTATAATAAGGTTTCTCTTGGTGCGGGTATTCGTTATTTTAATTTAAGTACATTCGGATATGATAATGATATTAATAAAAAACTCCTATCAAGGTATGAAAGTATAGGACCGGTTTCAGATATTACAGTTGCTTTAAGTAATGTTTCAATTTCATTTTATGGCTGGTATGAGTTTATTAAAACCGAAAATGCTGTAAATAGAAATATGGCTAATATGAATCTAAAAGCATCAATTGCATTTTAATTGCATTATTTTGAATATTGTACTTGAAAAGAGATTCTATCCGTTATATTTTTATAGATAGATAACTAATTAAGAACTGCGGAGTAAAAAAATTGCCCGAAAAAGTTTATTATAAGGAAATACCAAGCGACCCATACTTTCTGCCTGAAGCGGAAGAATTTATTATTGATATCGCTCAAGCAAGTAATCTCGCCGAAATTAAATATAATAGTTTGGCACTTTCCTTTTCGGAAGCTGCTTCCAACTGCGTTGTTCATGGTAATAAACAAGACCCAAATAAAAAAGTAAAGATAAAAGTGACTGTTGATGAAGAGAAAATGACTGTCATTTTAAAAGATGAAGGGAGCGGGTTTAATATCGAGAAAGTACCAGATCCAACAAAACCGGAAAATATTCTTAAGGACAGCGGGCGCGGCATTCATATTATGAGATCATTCTTAGATGAACTTAGTTATAAATCAACACCGGAAGGAACTGAAACAATTCTTGTAATTAAATTAAAATAATTAATTAATATTAGGAGCTGATATGGGCAGGAAGAAAATTTCTTTAATTGGCGGCGGACAGATTGGTGGAGTCTTAGCACAATTAATTGCATTAAAAGAACTTGGTGATGTAGTTTTATTCGATATAGTAGAAGATTTACCACAAGGAAAAACTTTAGATATAGCAGAAGCATCTCGTGTTGATGGTTTTGATATTTCCTGCAAAGGGACAAATGATTATAAAGATATAGAAGGTTCTGATCTTGTAATTGTTACAGCAGGGCTTCCGAGAAAACCGGGAATGAGCCGCGATGACCTATTAGCTGTTAATGCTAAGATTATGCGATCAGTTGCTGAAAACGTAAAGCAATTTGCACCTAATTCAACAGTAATAGTTATATCTAACCCACTTGATGCAATGGTTACATTATTTAAGAATGTATCAGGATTTCCTACTAATCGTGTTATTGGTCAAGCAGGTGTACTCGATTCATCGCGTTTCTCTACATTCATTGCTTGGGAACTTGGTGTTTCTGTAAAAGACGTTAATGCAATGGTACTCGGCGGACACGGTGATACAATGGTTCCAATTATCCGATATGCAAATGTAAATGGTATCCCTGTAATGGAACTATTAGAAAGAAAATATAATGATAAAGCAAAAGCTAAAGAAGTAATGAATGCAATGGTAGAGCGTACTAAAATGGCTGGCGGCGAAGTAGTAAAACTGCTTAAAACCGGCTCTGCTTTTTATAGTCCGGCTTCATCAGCTATTGCAATGGCTGAAGCTATCTTGCATGATCAAAAAAGAGTTCTTCCTGCATGTGCATTCTTAAATGGAGAATTTGGTGTTTCGGGATATTATGTTGGAGTGCCGGCTGTTCTGGGTGCTAATGGAATAGAGAAAATTTTAGATTTCGCTTTAGATGAAGAAGAGCAGAAATTGTTCGATTATTCCGTAAATGCAGTAACTACTTTAGTTGCCGATATGGAACGCCTCGGTCTTTGATTTTCCATAAAATAAGTTGTCGGTTTAAATGATGTTATATTGAGCAGTAAGGATATCCTTACTGCTTTTTTATGTGTAAAATACCCCTTGATTCAATAAGGATAAATGATTAAACTTCACTCGGATTTTATGGTTGGAGTTTTAAAATGGAATTTTTATCTTTTGATGAGATTGCTTTTATTACTAATCCCAATTCGAATCAATTACATTTCTTATATGAATGCATTACCGTGCATTTCAATTCTATACATATTTCAAAATTTGCTAACCAGCCAAGTTCAAAAATCAATACAATGATTATACTCTTTAATTTTATAAAAACAAATTTTCTGCAACCACATTTCTTATAAAGAAAATTATAGGAAAGAAAAAATAGAAACACTAAAAAACCTTTTAACACGAAGGAGGATAATCTAAAAGGCGAACCTTTTATGGTTGTTAATGTAACATCTGAAATGATGATAAACGGATTATATATGTAGGTAAGAATAAGTCGTTTTTTAATAACTCCGCTTTTGATTATTTCAAAAGAAGAAATGGTCTCAGCTATAAAACTATTTGACAGCGCAATCAGCGTTGCAGATAAAGAGGTTGGTCAATTTTAATGTAAGGGTGGAGATATGAAAAAGTTAATACAAATTGTTTTTATTTTTTTATTTTTTAGTGTCAGTTCCTTTGCCCAGATTAGTAATCTACTGGTTGCAGGGGTGAACAATAATTTTTCAGCTGTACCAGGCAGCTTGTTTGGCTGGAGTTATAATGTTCCAAATGTAGGTGATACAGCATATATTCAAATATGGGTTGATACAGATAACAATGGAATTCTAAATAACACTATTGATGTAATTTGGACTACCTATATGCAGGTTGATGGGAATTCAGAAAGTGTAAATGGTCTGCCGGATATAGATGGTACTGCAAACGGCAAGATATCTTTTCAACAGAAGCTTGGTTTAGCACCAGCTCATTATATATTCTATTTTAAAAATAATAATATAATTAGACTTGTAGCTGGACAAATTACTGATCTTTCAACGGCAAATCAAAAATTCACATTTTCAGGAAGTGTTAAAAGCGGTGGAAGCGGTCGTCAAAATGTAATTGTGAAACTTGCATCTAAAAACGAAAAAAGATTATGGTCAGGGATAACAGACGTTAATGGTAATTTTTCTATTAAAATGGATTCTGATACCACGGGAAATCCATGGCAATTAAGAATTGATAACTCATTATTTTTCAGACCGGATGTTGCCACGCCTGATAGATATACATTTAGTATTGATCCTGGCGTTTCAACAACTCATTCAAATATAGATTTTACCATAACGCCAGCGTCTGCATATATTTCCGGTTTTGTATATGGAGAAAATGGACAACCATTTGTGGGTCAAAGAAAAATTTATGTTAGTGCGGATAACAATTACTTAAACCGAAATGCTATTGCTGATTCAATGGGGTATTATGAAATTGGGTTGATCCCAGAATATAATTTACCGAGGAACAATGTTACAGTTGGTATTGGGGACTCTTGGGATACAACATATGTAGCATCTTATCATAATTTCCCCACAATAATTACTGGCAATCATTTAACTCACAACTTTAAGGTTTTTCTGTCAAATTCTGTCATTAGTGGTAGAATTACAATAAATGGGAATTCGCCAAACCAGAATTTCCATGTTAATGCATTTCATGAGGATTCTGCTATGGTTGAGACATGGAGTGATATGAACGGGTATTTTAGATTAAAAGTAACAGATAAAATTTCATATTATAATATAAATTTGTTGAATTATCCACAGTACTTAATTTTTGTTAGTCCAAGTGCTCACGCAAGTGATACTAATCTATTAATTAATTTAGTTTCGACAGATGTTAAACTCATAGATTCTGAAACTCCATCAAATTATTCTTTGTCACAAAATTATCCAAATCCGTTTAATCCTGCGACAATAATAAATTATGAGATTCCCAAAACATCACATGTAACAATAAGCGTCTACAATGTACTTGGTCAGGAAATAACAAAATTAGTTAATAGAGATCAAACAGTAGGAAAGTATTCCGTAGATTTTAATGCTGCTTATTTAACCAGTGGGATTTATTTTTACTCAATTCAGGCTGGTAATTTTACACTTTTCAAAAAGATGATATTTATGAAGTAGTCTAAAAAACACCAAATTTACTCAGGCATCAAATATATTTGGTAACTGAGTGTTTGAGGCAGACTATTTAAAACAAAAAAGCTGCCTTATGGGCAGCTTTTTTTTCTAAAACTATAAGGAAATATTAATTCACATTTTCTAAAACGTGAATATATTTTCTATTGTTTTTCTTAACGTCAAAATTTACGAATCCTTCGATAGTAGCAAATAAAGAATCATCTTTACCTTTCTTCACATTAGTTCCAGGATGAAATTTTGTTCCTCTCTGTCTAACTAATATAGATCCGGCTGTAACTTT
>Ga0172380_10004419_pt1 | contig 18088 bp, 21 predicted proteins | sample Leawe162metaG_FD_119747 | JGI IMG/M metagenome (GOLD analysis project Ga0172380, IMG submission 119747) | Leachate microbial communities from a municipal landfill in Southern Ontario, Canada - Leachate well 162 metaG | ecosystem: Engineered > Solid waste > Landfill > Unclassified | place... | reverse complement strand
TCCCGCCAACCCCCACCCATTGCCCCAACGCCAGCCAAGGCACAAACGGTGTCAGTTCCCCACGATAAACCGTCTCACCCAATAGCCCGCCGAACGGCATGGTGCTTTGCGAGCGTTGCGAGTAGCGTTGCCAGTCGTGCCATTCCAGGGTGCTGTGCTCTATGGCTACGGTTTCCGCCAGTGCCAATAGTTGCTGTTTTTCTTCGGGGGTGATGACGATGCCGCTGCCGTACAAGGTTGCCAAGGCGTTGATGCGCCCCAGTAGCCGGTGCATAAACAGGCTGAACGACGGGGCCTTATGCAGCAAGTCGTTATCTGATTTTAGGCGCAGGCGGGTGGTATGGTTAAGAGATAAACGGGATACGGGCGGGGTGGCGGTAAAAAAGCGGGGGGCGTGTAGGGCTTGGGCTTGCCCCAACCACTGGTTGTTTTGATAAATGACCGTCGCTCCGTCCGGCGACAGTTGCGTGATGCGGCCTATGTGAAATCGGCCTCGTTGTTTGCCCAGCCCCATGTATTCGCCCAGATGCTCAAGGGCGGCGAAGATAATCAGCAAATAGTCGATGGCGGGGCCATACAGGACAATGCCCAGGTTTAAGGTGTCGCCCGTGCGGTAATGGGTTAGCTCGTCCAATGGCGGAACAAGGATATAAGGCTTGGGCGGGTCTTGTGTGTCTTGCCAATGTGCGGGCGGTGTCGGGTTATAAAAATAATCCCGAAATCGGGTGCCGATTTTCGCCAGTGCCAAACCTAATGCGCCATGGAAACTCGCGCCTTTATAAGGCGGCAGTTCAATGTCCCCGTTTAGACAAAGCTGGAAGTCAAAACACGCCAGACGGAACGCCTGGAGGTTTTCGTCTTGGCTATAAGTCAGGCTCGCAACGGTCCCGGCAATGTTAGAACAGGAATGGCTCGACAAAATACACCTTTAATGACTTAAGAAACGGGTCTGTAAATCCGGTTGGCGCTTGCTATTGTCTGTGTCGCGCGCTGTAAGCCTAAAAGCACACACGTTTTAGTCCTTTAGCTCGACTCACTTACCAACAACATTTTTTCATCGTAGCAACAAAATGCCAGCTAGGCTATTTTTTCCTGGCAAAACAATGAATTTTCAACAAGCTGGCAGGTTGTCCGAAAATTGATAGCATTGAAATACCTTACTGAAGAATTCAACCGAACTTATTGATGACTCCTAATCTTATACGCAAGCAGGTGCATCGCAGAGCATTTTCAGACTATCAATCAAGATAAGGCCACGCTGGACACTTTTTGTACAATTTAACACCATGCCAGTGGCTACGCCGGGTTTGGCGTTGTTATGGCGGGTTAATGACAGGTTTTTCCACAATATCTGTGGATATCTTGGTCTGCCCGTTAATTCCTGGGTTACGCCGGGTCTGTTTCGAACGTTATGGTAATGCCCAATATGTCCAATAAGCACAGGACTTCCGACAGCGTGGCTCGCGTTGCGCCGTTTTCGAGTTCAGTTATCATTCGGGGGGCGTAGCCGGTCATGTTGGCCAGTTGCTGCACCGATAGTTGCCGGGTTGTTCTGGCCGCCTTGATGGCGTCACCTATGTTGTTATAGGCTTTCCTGGATGCGTACAGCGCTTTTTGTTGCGCCTTCCATTCCTCATCTGTTCCGGAAAAGACGATGGCCTTCGGCGGTTCGCCGTGCTTGCCTAGCCATCCCCACAGTTTGCCGATCGCTAGCCAGTATTCGTAGGCGTTCTTTTCGGACAGGCCGCGGCGGGATTTCCAGAAGTTGATGACGTGCCGTTTGCCCAGGCGCTGTAGCGATACGATGGGTTCGTCTGCATCGGTGTATTCCAGGAATTCGGTGATTCTGTCCAGCACTTTTTTCCGGTTGGTCTTACTGCCATGCCGCAGGTATTCTTGCGTGTGGTTTTCCAGTTGTTTAGCCCAGGTAGGCATTGGCGACCTCCACTCGACCGTGCCCGAGTTCTTTGGATATGCGCAGTCGGGCCGCGCTGTCTATTTTTACGGCGTCCTCTTCGGTGATCTGTAAATGCTCTGCCAAGCGCTGAATGCGTTGTTTCCGTCCCCATCCCGCAGCGATCGGCGCCGGCGCTCCGGTAATTTCTTGGTAGCGTTCCTGGGCGTAATGGTGGCGTTCCGAATGGAATCTGATGCCTGTTGGATGGGCTTGCGCGTAGCATGCCCGACGGAATTCGATGTAGGTCATCGTTTCGGGAATCATCGACCGTCCATCCTGGACGGCGGTGGCTTTTTCCAATACCGCTATGCTGCCTGGTCTGCAGGCGACTCTGCGCACCCGGCCGCCCTTGGTTCCGGCTTTGACGGTGATGTATCCGCGCAAGTGGGCTTCTTTTAATGCGCCGGCGGCATTAAGCAGGGCGGATTCCTTGAAGCGTAGTCCAAATTTACGTTGCAGTTCGAGCATGCAGGCTATCCGCTCGCCTAGTTTCTGCTGGGCGCTCTGATGCCGGGTTTCGCTCATGGCTTTGTTTTCCGTCGGTAGGTAGCGGCGCTTTTGTATGCCGCAGTCCCGTCCCGGATAGACACTTTGCCATTGGCCTTTTGTCGCCAGCCGCATGACGGAATTCACGGCGGACACGTAGTTTTTTGCGGTCGATGCGCCTTGCCGTTCGCCGGCATCAATGAGGCGTTGCTGGTATTGTCCGTATTCGACGACCAGCTCGCGGGTCACGTTTTCCATTTTATTAACGCCCCGGTGCGCCGCCCATTTTGTGAATATTTTCCAGCGTTCGGCCAAGTCCCGTTTGGTTTGGTAGCCATTGTGCGATCTGGCGTTGACGATCATGCGGCCGGCGTCCGCCATGTTTCTGGAACCGGCGTTGTAGTTACGCGGCATGCTTCAGCTTTGGCTGGATTCTGGGTATTTTATTGCCATGCAAGGCCTCCAATTCATTATGAAACCGTGCATTTCTAAAGTGACTTCGTCGCAATCATTAAAATTTGGAAACGTTTCTGTAAAGTCCCTGTTGATTTTAGAATGCATGGCGTATTTCAGGGTGCTCACATGCTCCCATAATGCTTCTTCGCTGATGGGCCCGGATAATCCTATGAGTTCATCACGCTTTTTGAACAATAAGTACAAGATTCTTTCATGCATGGTTTTAAATAACTCAAGATGCTTGTAGGTTTGTTTATCAATTCTTAAATCTCCTTTTTTGTGTTCAGATTTCTGTTGCGCGTTAGCATGCAGTTGTTTTTCGCATTCGATGAAATATTTGCGGACCATCCGGCCTTGCGCGTTTCTTTCGATCATGGACAATTCTTTTGCTACTTCGAGGGTGAGGTGGTAGTCAAAACGATATTTGGTGCCACTGGGGAGCTGCTCACCAATTTTGGTGAGCAGGTAATCTTCGTTTTCAACTAATCCACATTCCTGAATACGTCTTTTTATCCAAGTCGAATAATCCCGCTTTACATCAAGAAATCGGTGTAGTTCGCGTGCATCAACGGCAAGTTGCGATATACCGCCAATTTCCGTGGTGAACACGGGAATCAGGTCGCCTGTGTCCGTTGTGGTTTCTGCGGTGATTGGATTTTCGGTGCTGTTGTTCATTTTATACTCCTGGTTGCCGACAATAATTTGAATCGTTACCGCGCACTATGGGTACGCAGGGATTCCAGCCAATTATCGCAGTCCATTGATTTTTATGCCTTATCGAAAGGCGTCGGTATTGTTCTCCTTTTTGTTCGATGTAACTTTTTGCTTGTTTTCTGTTTTCAGCCCTGCGCTATAACCGTCTGCTTTGAAACGGCTATAGTGCAGAGCCGGGCTTGTCCTATTTGTTTTTCGTCGCGAGCAGGGTATCCCGGCTCTAAATCCCCTCTTTGTACACGGACACATTCTCACGACGGTTAGCGTTTATGCACAGTGCTCATACTGGCGGATGTGTGTACTAAGTTTTAAGGGTTGCGCGTCTTCTTCCTCGCTGCGCCATGCGAGTAATCAGGTTTCCGTTCTATTTCAGCGGGTGTCAGTCTATGGCAGTGTCCAACTACGACATTGCGATATGCGGGTTCCGAACGGGTTTTCCTGGTATCTTCGAATTTTTCAGAGGTTTTCCTCTACGGACGTACTCTGTAATTCGTTGTTTTATTTCGGCGTTTTTGCGGGTTGTCGGGAGTGTCTCGTTTTTGGGACAGCGAAACAAAAAAACGGGTAACGCGATGGCGTTATGCCGTTGTGACAACTCAACAAAAAAAACAGGGGATTTCCGGCTCAGGTTCAATCGGTGAGCGGGTTGTTGATAATCGCATATTGCCGGCACAAGGTCGGGCCAATAGGCGAAAAACGAAATACGCAATATTGCTGCGTACGCTTTTGATTTATAAAAATAATTTTATGAAATATCGCAAGGCGTAATAACTTTGCGACCTGATACTGCAAAAAATAAACATCTTGAATACTTATTTCCCAGCGGATCCATCCTACCCGTTAGGGCGAGCCTGGGCATGCGGCCTCAATTTACCCGCTACCGGGGCGGTTTTATCGAGAAATTGCGTCCTGTAGCAAATTCCCATCTATTGAGCCTGTGATTATCTTGATTTTCTTTAGGCCGGTCAATGGCTAGTGGTGTCTACAGGCCGGATTATTTATGTCGCATTGAAAGACGATTTTTTTGACTGTCTTTCACGCTTATAACTATTTATTTTTTAAAGGATAATAGTTATTAACACGTCGTTATTTTGTAGTTATCACTTAGTTATCGAATCATCATCAAAGCATTAGCGCATGGTTATTCTGTTGTTAATTGAATGTTATCAAATGATTAAACGAAAAGATGGATATAGCAGCTGAGTTAAAAAAACTTGAATTAGGTAATACGGGACGGTCTGAAACATCTCGATTACGCGATGTCGAGGGCAACATTGAAAGGGCATTGGCTGCTGGCGTAAGCAGGCGGGTCATTTACGAAACACTTCAGCATGTTATGGGCTTAACCATGACTTTCGATAGCTTCAAAATAGCACTTCATAGGCTCCGTAAAAGACGTAAAAAAATCGGTGGTAATACAAATCTCCGTCAGATCAAAAGTATCGATGTTAATAGTGATAAAACAGCAACAGAAACAAAAAGAATTCCCCGCATCACTAACCCGAAGGAATTATATGAATCACAACAAGAATTAAGAATTGAGATTGATAACTATGTCCAAGACAATCAGTATGAGGAATAACCAATGAAAATAGCTATTGTCAACTACACCGGCACAGTCGGCAAGACCACCATTGCCGCGCACCTGCTGTCGCCCCGGATGGGAAATATCCCTATTATCGCCGTAGAAACGGTTAATCAAACAGCAACGGAATTCGGTGCCGATGTAGAGCAAATGAGCGGCAACAAATTCCGTGATCTATTTCGCAAGCTCCTCAATTTTGATGATGCAATCATTGATGTAGGTGCTTCGAACATCGAAGCTTTCCTGAATGGCATGGTGAGGTTCGAGGAATCGCATTTGGAATTTGATTGCTTTTTAATACCCGTGACCAGCGGTACAAAAGAACAAAAGGAAACCATATTTATGATGAATAATCTTTTAGGGTTAGGCGTCGAGGCAGAAAAAATCAAACTGGTATTTAATCGTGTAGAAAATAACGTTAAGGATGAATTCCCGCTCATTCTCAACTATATGAAAAAAGAGAGACATGTCGCGGTGAATACGGAGGCCGCCATTTTTGAGAACGAACTGTTCGATGCGCTCAACGTCAAGCAATTGACCATCTGGGCGTTGCTTAATGATGAGACGGATTATAAGGCCTTACTAAGGAATAATCCTGATGCTAGCGCCAAAGATAAGAACCATTGGGCCGACATGTATGGTCTCAAAGCACTCGCCAAAGGGGTTAACCGCAATCTTGACGGCGTATATTCAACTCTATTTAACAGTTAGAACTATTATGGATAAAAATAATAACCCACGCACGGCAAAGGATGCGCTAATCCTTGAGGCTATCGGGGATATCGGTAAGCTGATGGAAAACGTAGAGCGCTTAGGAAGTCTTATGGATGAACTTCCTGATAAATACAGAAAAGCGACTGATGACATCATAATTCCGGCGCTTAATACACTCGCCTCAACCCGCCAGGAGGTGATATCCGATATCAGACAATACACTGACGCCGAAAAAAACGACATCCGCAAAGTGGCCCAGGATGAACAGGACAAGCTGTTCCAGAAATGCTCGAAGATTGTCAGTGAATTGGTTTGGCGGGTGGAGAAACTGGTTGAGCGGTACCCACAAGCCGCCAGGCCGCCGCTGGGTTCGCTACGGAAATTGGCGGTTGTCGCTGTTATCTCGGGCTTGTTGGCATCGGTGTTAACCACGGTTGTTACCTACCAGGTTTTCGGTCGCGAACAGGAAGCGCAAGCCGCAGCCGGGCGTGCCGTCATATCGGCATGGGACGAGCTGGACGATAAGGCGAAGGACCAAATTGACCAGGCTTATTAACCCTGAATATTCGACCGAATGGCTCTGGGCGGATACGGCCAGGCTTTAATGTGACCGTTTTTTGACAGGCACTTGCGTATTTTACAACCTATGTAAACATAAAATTTTCGAATGTTTCATGAGGTTAAATTATGCTAAAAATACTCGCTGTCATACTCGCCGCCCTTGGCCTTCAAGCCTGCACCTTTAGCCAACGCTACGATATGTTCAAACAAGCCAGGTTAGATGAGTGCGCCATGCAGCGCATGACAACCGATCTGTTCCCCAGTGGGCAAGCCACTTACCAGCAAGCGTTTGACCGATGTCATCAAACGGTTATTTCCGAGAGGGCGAGACAGTTGCTCGCTAAAAATACACCAGCCCCGGCAACTTCAGAAGGCCTGACTTTATCGGAAGGGCCGTCCTTACAGGTAGCCCGTCGGCCTAAATACGACCTAGAAACCTGGGAATGCCTGAGAGGGCTTATGGCCCGCGACTATGGCGTTTTTGCCCCGGATGATGCCTACGCTATGGACAACACAAGCTTGGTGCGGGTTTTTTATATTATCAATAACACGGATTTCAATAGTCCTTGGCGGTTTTCCGGTGATAAATCTGAATATGACAGCTCATTAGTTAAATGCGACATCAGAGAGCATCATAAAATCCGGACGTTTCTGGGAATCGAACTCCATCGCCGGTATCCCTACGGTATACCCGGTGACAACGAATTACTTGACCGTCAATAAAAAAGGAGTGTGCGATGAAAAAATTATTATTTTGTGTTGCGGTAATCGTGTTGGTCTCAGGATGTGCCCATGTCAGAAAAGAAAATCCCAAGGCCATCGCTTTGCTCGATGAATGCACGACGCAGCGGCGCTTGAGTTCGGCATTTAATGCGCGAAAAAGCTATGCCCTGGTGCGCTACGAATGCAGTCAGTTGTTGCTGCGCGATAACCGTTATCTCAAGGCAAAAAACTATGCCAGCGTACCAAGATGGCAGATTCGCTTTGAAGACCAAATGCATTTTGACGATGAGCTTTGGTTTATGATCACCGAGGAAATCCGTAAAAAGCATTACCCGGATTACTTGCCGCCGGAGCAAGAAGTGCAACGGGCAGCGGCGTTAATGGAATATCAGCGGCTGCATATCCGTGACGAATCCATCCATAGGGCATGGGAACCCAGGTTGGTGCCGCCCAGCCCGTATCTTATGAACGGGAAACAGCTGGACTGGGTCGATAGTGTCGAGTTACCGGAACAATACAGAAAGACCAAAGAGTTTACCGAATTGTACTGGGTCAAACAGGATGCCCGGTTAGGGGCAAGCGAGCGAATATGGCATGACATTAATTATTAGTTGGAATCTTTATGCTCTTTAATTCTCCTGAGTTTATCTACTTTTTCCTGCCGTTCAGCGTCGCGTTATGGTGGTATTTTCAACGCCTGCAACAAGAACAAGCCGCGCAATGGTTTATTGTTGTTTGTTCGGTGTACTTTTACGGGTGGTGGGACACGCGGTATGTCCCGCTGCTGATGGGCAATGCCATCGGCAATTTTTATCTGGGCAAACAGATCGCGAAAACACGGTCGCGGTCGTTGTTAATTGTGGGGTTAGCCTACAACGTGGGGTTGCTGGGATATTACAAATACGCCGACTTTTTTATCGGTAATATCAATGCCGCAACGGACCATCATGTTGCCTTGCTACATGTGGCGCTACCGCTGGGCATTTCATTCTTTACTTTTCAGGTGATCGCCTGGTTGGCGGATTGCCATAAAGGTCTTGTTGCTGATTTTAATTTACGCCGCTTCGCCTTTTCAGTGTCTTTTTTCCCCCATTTAATAGCCGGCCCCATTTTGCACTATGCGGATGTCATGCCTCAATTGCAAAAGCGGATCGTGTTCGACGCTAAACAGTTTTCGCAAGGGTTGTTCCTGTTTGTCATCGGGTTGTTCAAGAAAAGCGTGATAGCGGATTTTATTGCCGAAAAAGTGGATGTGCTGTTTGCCAGCAATATTCCGCTGCAACTGATTGAAGCCTGGGTTTCGGCGATCGGTTACGGGCTACAGATTTATTTCGACTTTTCCGGCTATTCGGATATGGCCATTGGCATCGGCCTGATGGTCGGGATCGCGCTACCGCTGAATTTCAATTCGCCGTACCAGGCTACCAGCATTGCCGATTTTTGGCGGCGTTGGCATAAAACGTTATCCCGGTTCCTGCGTGATTACCTGTATATTCCGTTGGGCGGCAACCGCAAAGGTTTTTCCAGGGGCTTACTGGCGGCTGCGGTCACGATGGTTATTGGTGGCTTATGGCATGGCGCCGCGTGGACGTATGTGTGGTGGGGCGTGATGCATGGCGCTTTTATAGGCATTCACCGCATTTGGACACAGACCGGTGTTCATTTACCGAAATCCGTGGCGTGGGCATGCACTTTTCTGTCGGTGACTGCCGCGTGGGTGGTGTTCCGCTCAGAATCGGTTGCGCAGGCGCTGTCCATTTGGGAAGGGATGGCGGGACTCAATGGCTTTTCCGTGCCGCTCATTGCGGCTGATAGTTGTCAAAACTGCATCACGACCACATTGATCACCGGCATTGAAATAATCCAATACATTGTGTTGCTGACGGTCTGCCTAGAATCAATGAATGCCCAACAGATGTCGGAAAAGCTCCAACCCAACCTGAAGAACTTTGCCTATTTGATCACCTTGTTTTTTACCAGCATTTGGATGGCGGGAACCCATGAAAGCTTCATTTATTGGCAATTTTGATTCATTCTACAAAGCGTTTCTGATCGTTGGCGGCGTTGTTGCCTGGTCGCTGCCCGCCTGGAACCTGATCATTAACCCCTATCAGATATTTAATCAAACGTTTTCAATCGGGGAAGCGTACACCTCGCCGGCGACCAATGAACGCTTCCTTAAGGTCAATTATTTATTGAAGAACGCCAAAAACTTATCGGGTACAGTAGTCGATACGATTAATAACGATCCTTACGCCATCCGTCCTGTTTACGATGCCTATATTGTAGGCTCATCGATAATGGGCGTAATCGATCCGGGTTTGCTGCAACCCTATTTTCCAGACAGGCGTTTTTATAATCTGTCCTTTTTTGCGGCCAAGCCCGATGAAATTCTGGCGTCCTTGCAAGCGCTTAAGAGGGGAGGTGTGCCTATTAACACTATTGTTTACGGTTTGGATCCGATTACGTTTATTGATATCAAGTCTTATGGCCCCGCTTATCGTTTGCACCCGATGGCGACTAAAGATGTTAATTTTGGCAAAGCCGTATTCGATTATTTATTTGAGCCTAGTTTGTACGATAGTATCGGCCAGCTATCAAAACTCAGTTCAGGCATTATCTCGGTGCGCTATGACATTGAAGGCACGGGTATATACAGGCTTGAGCGGTATGAAGCTGAAATCAAAAGCGATCACAAGGCTTTCATAAAAAAACAATTTAACCAGCATTGGCTAAAGACCCCGCCCTGGATTAATAACCGGTTTGACGAATTAAGGGAATTGACCCGCTGGTTAAAGGCTGAAAAGGTAAACGCCGTATTTTATTTGAGTCCACTCCATCCGTTCTATATCGCCCAGGGGTTCGGAAAAAAAAGACTGGATGAATTTAAGCAAAGGATTGTGGATATAACAGGAATGGAAGAGATGCCGGACTGCACTTATTTATTGGTGGGCGACGATGCTAACCATCGATTTTATGATTACAAGCATTTTAGAGCGTCTGAGGCATACAAGGTCGTGGATTGTGGTCTAAAAAGCCTTAAGTGACCCGAACGGTTCGCCATGAGAAACCCCACAAGGCCTTTAGAGATGCCGTTTTATATCCATGCATCCATGCAGGATACGGGACACATAGACTGCTTGTTCGGTTGCGCGATACACAATGATGTACTCTCCGGCGGGAAATATCCGATGTACCGGCGACAATTCCTTGCGGGGTTGGACGATATACGGGTTTCGCCGGATCGTCAGCAAAGCCTCATCCAGCACGGCGCGATAGGCGAAGACTTGCACCTCGCCACAAGTTTCCAGGGTGTATGCAGAATATCGGCAAAATCGTCTTCCGCGCGTGGCGCAAGGAAGAGCGGTAAATCAGGGCGTGACATCGGCGCTAACTTTCTTGTTTTTGCGGGCGTTACTTAAGGCCTTTTCAGTGATCGTTTCCAGCCGTTCCGGCGAATAAGGAACCCCTTCACCGCGTTCAAACTGTGCTTCGCCGACCTGCACGGCAGCACGTAGTTTTTCCAGATTTTCATCTTCTGTCCACATGCGGCGGATGGCATCACGCACGACTTCCGAGGCGTTGCTGTAAAAGCCGGTGCCTACTTTGGCTTGCAAATATTGTTCGATTTCCGGTGATAAATTGATGTGCATGGCCAACCTCATAAAATAGACATAATTTATCCATTATATGTAAATGATATAGATATATGAGGCAAGGCTTTCCGAGGTTTTTCGGTGATAAAATATTAATGATGCGGTAAATGCTGGAAAAGTGATTTTTTGAAACCCATCGGGCAAAAAAAAACCGAACACTGAAAAATCAGGTTCGGTTTTTGTGTAATGGGCACTAACGAATAAAACAGGTTTATTTTCGTTTGCCATAATTTTGGATAACATCGAGCAACACAACGTTATAAATACCTGATAACTGTAATGGGCGTTGCAAGTTATGCGCTCGAACGGCAATACCCAGCCTTTGCCTAAGCTCGGGATCCACTTTAAATTTTGATCGGAGCCATTTGATATACTCACCATCATCGCCATTCCACTCTTGAGGTGGAGAAAATGGCGATGACAGGTTGCCAGGCGTGGTATCGAGACAGTACGCATCAAAAACATACCTCGACATAGCTATGCCCTGAGTTAACAGCAGGACCGAATGGCAAATGCATTCGGACCTTCCGTATTCAAAATGTCAAGCCAATCGATACTTTTGGCATCAACAGGCAAAGGCCCTTTGGGTTCACGGATTTCCACTTCAATACCTCGGGCTTTCGCACGATGTGCGAGCTTTATTGCCGCTTCAGTGCCTGCCCGAATGCCGGTTGCTGGGGATGGACGGTCTAAATCCGACCAAATAATCAATTTTTCAACACCGTCAGGGATGTTAAAGCCTGGCATTAATGTAGAACTGATTAACGGCCAAGTCACCATCCCGGTCGCCTCAATGACCGCAAGCGCAGTTTCTATGCCTTCGGTGACCGATAAAACGCGCCCTGGGCGGCCTAAGCGAATCGCGGAGCCGGAAACCGGTTTGTCTGACGGTGCCGGCATCATTTTCTTAGGCGCTTCAACAGGGGCTTTATGCCCGTCCAAGGTTAAGAAAGTACGATGGATCGTGATGGCTTCGTGACCATTTTCCAGTAACGCCAACATGGCTGGATAATGGCCGATCACCTTACCGTCTTTATCCCGGTACTGCATCTTTGGATGAAAACGGAGGGTTGGCCAATCCGGAATCGAAGCATCCAAACCACGGGACTGCAAATAAAGCCTTACAGGTTCCGCATCGGGATGGTGAATGGATTTAGCTTGTTGCCAGACTAAACTTAGAATCGCTTTAATGTTGTCATCATCCACAGTGGAATTTGATTGGCTTAAAGCGGGATATTTGACTACCGGTTTTGGGTATCGTACATCTGTAATACCCAGGATGCCGGCGACTGCCGTTAATGTTTCTGAAAAATGCCAGCCTTTCAGCCACATCAATAACGCGAATCCATCAGGTTTAGGACCACAAGTATTACAAATGCCGCCACCGGATTCGTTCGCATCACGGAATAATCTGAGGCCATCATTACCGCCATGTATAGGGCAAGCTATGTGTCTGCCGGGTTTTGAAATAGCTTTTTCAAGCTCCGGCGCAAGATTAGCCAACACAAATAGCCATCGTCCTCTAACCGCCGGGCGAATAATATCGGCTGAAATTGGGGCATAAGTATTCATACCAATACCTCATCATCAATGATTTGCATCGTGTTCATAAAGAAGAACATATTGATAGAAAGGCGACTGCCGTCTTCCCATTGAATCGTTGCGGTAATGTCGCTGCTATGTTGCTTTTCTTTTTTCACACTGATGACTTTACCTAAAGATTCTATCGCATCATGGTGTGAAGTAGGGTCTTCAAATGATGCTTTTACAGTGTTGCCAACTTTGATTTGGTTTTGAATAGTATTCATGGTTTTTCTCCTAAGTTAAGCCCCGACCACCGGGACTTCCTTGATACCCACTCCAGGCGTATCAAGGAAGTCCCGGAAGATGGGGTGGAAGAACCACCCGAGAGAATGCCATAACCCATTGAGAGGTGGATTCTCCCGAACGGGCGATTTTGAATTATTTGCTCGATAGCAAACCGGCCTTATGCAGAGAATTTTCAACACATTCATCCAGTTGCAGCGGTGTCCATGCATATTGCGACATGATTGAATTCAATAGCTTATTGTCTAATTCAAGACCATATTTATCACGCGCAATTATTTTTGCTTGATACTGCGGCAAGGTCTCATTAAGGATATCTTGGTAATACTGTGAACAGGCTTCCAACTCATCAATTGAAGGAGCATCGCATTGATTATTCATGATGAGTCCCCTAAGCCGCTTGAGCTAAGAGCTTAAAGCGAGGCTTAACCGATTTCACCAGTTGATATTCATTGAGCAGCGCTATGAATTTGCTGCGAATGGCGTCACAAGCTGCATCAAATGCGCAAATGAGTTCGATTCGATCGTGAAGTCTTGCCATTGACCAGTCTTCGGTACGGAACGCTTCACCCTGATGAACCCCTTTGCTTTCTATAACCAGTTGCGAAGGCTGGACAGCATAATTACAACGTGGATTGCCACATAAACTACAGGTATAAGAGACAGAACAATCTCTTAATTCTGTTTTTAGCTTGGTAATCAGTGACAATTTCTTTTCAACAGAAAGCGGTAAAGATTGAATTGTCGGCAGCCTTAGATAAGCATTGGGCTGCCAAAAACGCTTACCGTTAAGGATTTCCTCAGCAATCAACGCCTCATTACTGTCCTGATATGCCGGTGGGACTTTTTTATAATTCCGCTGGCCACAGCAAGGGCAATAACTTAAGTGTCCGCTGCACTCCAGACGGGATCGATACAAAATCAAATGATCGTTAAAACAATCATTCGTGCCAATACTGTATCTATATCCTTGGTTTTGCGAAAAGTCTTTAATGAGGGAAGCACTGCATTCCTCCCAAATATCGATATTCATCTTGTCGTAGACTTTCAGCATGTCTATCGCTTTATCTGCCTGTTTAGACGACAAACCGAGCTTGTTGATGCTAATGTGATTAGCATAGGACGAGAAGCCATTACGTGCGTAATATCGACTGTGCCCTTTCAGGAATTCAATCATCGCCGAGTGGCTGCGATGGTTGACTGACTTTAAGAAAAATTGACTCATAATGTTCTCCTGCTTGGGTAACCTAAAAGCGGGAAAATCATTTGTCCCAGTGGGAAAATAAATTTTCCCGTAGGGGGTGAGTTAGACGTTAAATATCTTCGTTACTATTATCAGAGGTAGTTGAAAGACGTAAATTAATAGCGGCCTGCATGATGGCTATTTCTTCCAGGGCTTTTTGCAGATCATCATTTTTTTGTCTTTCGATTTCCACATCCAGTTTGAAACTGAAAGAACAGCCTTCTGAAATAGCGTCAATTGCCTCCAATCGTAAAATTTCTGGTTGAGCTTGATCAAGGGCATTTCTTAAATTGAAATAACAAATACCTAAGTCCGGCCAGTCCAGAAAATCTTCCCAAATCTCTTCACCATCATCTGTAACGCCTACAGCGCCAAGTAAAAGTGTTTGTTTTATTCCCATTGATGCTTTGTAAACGTTGATCAAAACGCGCAAGGAAGCAGTTGTAATTGAAATAGATGTCATCGTGTTTTCCTCAAAAAATGGGAAACAGGAAACACGGTTATCCTCGACGGAAAATGTGTTCCCGGTCGGGTTATTGAAAAATTTAATTAAGCGGCTATGACTGAAGCAACAGCGCCTTTATCGTCCAATGTTACGGTGAACGATTTGTTATACAACGACGGACAGCCGGCAAATCCAGGCAAAAGCCGTTTCATTGCCACAGCGGGTTCCTTTGTCGTGTTGGCGACAACAAATGACGAAAATGCGTACATATCCGTTTCATGAGTGGATTCCTGGAATTCATCGTATTCGCTTCTATAGGATGAGATTTGTTTCAAAACGTATCCAGTCCCATCCCCTTTCGGCATGATGACATCGTCTTCATGATCCTGGCCTCGGTAGAGCGCATCAGAAGCAATTTCGACCACATCATTGCCTATTTTGATACGATAGGCATCACAAAACCTGACAAAAACATTAATCCACTCGCCTTCGAATACGGCGTGATGGGAGTTATTAACCATTTCTATCGTCAGATCTTCACTGCTGAGATTGCGAACCAATGAGTGAATCCAATGGCCGTTATCGAGCCCGCCTTCATACACCAGATGGCCCTTCTCCTTTGCAAACAGGTGAAGTGCGGCGCCTTCGCATTGAATGTCGTTATCAAAACTTACAATGCCAAGCTTTTCAATGTCTAAGCGCGTTAGCGGTTCGCGAAGACATGCCATGAAATGGGAGTAAACCTCTTCATTGCAGACAGGATAATCTGATATTTCCTGCAGCACTTCACGCGGGGCGACAGGTACGTCATTGAGAAGACTCAATAGCCCCCAATGCCTCATGACTTCGTAAAATTTCACAAATTCGTTGGCGGAAAGTGTGCTTTTGAGCGAAATAAGCCTGTTCTCAATTTCCCGCTTCAGAACGGTTTTAATAAGTCCTACAACGTCCTGCTCGTCAATGAGTTTATCCCGATCCGGTAAACGCGCATAAAAACGCGAGGAATCCAGATGGGTGATGTGCCGGTTATAGCCTGCGTAATTATGCGAACGATAAATAGGTAGGCCTTGTAGATACACTTCAAACTCACAGTTACTGCCATGGGAATCCTGTAATCCAGATAAATGGATAGCACCAATCTCGGTTTCGACAAAATCAAGACCTGAATCCAAGGCATGAAATCTGTTGAGATTTTCACCATTGAAAACTATTGGAATATTGAAACCCATAGCCAGTTGTTCAAGTTTTTCTTTAACTGCAGAAAGTTCCAATTCAACCCCCACCATAGTGATGGTTGTACCGCTACAATCAGTAACCGGTGTTATGGCAATGGGCTTAAAAGAAAGAATATTGTCTGTATCGGTGCTTATTCTGCCGCTTTTGCTGACCACCGTGATGTGACGGCAAGCGTAAAGCGCAGACAAAAAACCGATACCGAAAGGGTGCTCCTGAGAAACCACATCTGCCGACCAACCGGATTCTGCTACGGTCAGCAACTTCTCAATAGAATCTATTCCGCAACCATCATCGGTTACCCGAAGAATTTTGGTTTCAGGCGCGAACTCAAAAACAACTTGAGTCGCATTGGCACGTCTGGCGTTTTGCATTAATTCGCCAAGCACCGTGGTCTTGTTCGTGAAGCTAAACTTCAAGCTTTTGACCAGGTTGGCTGAATTGACTTTCATGGCTATTTGTTTCATGGTTTATCTCCAAGTTTTAAATAAAAAAACCGGGAGACAAAACATTCCCACAAGGAAGTTAAGTTCCCGGAGGGTTATAAAAAGTGAGTGATCGCTTACCATAGTTAAAAAACAAACGGGGCGACAAATGGAAACAGATATTCTAAAGAACAACGCTGATTTTTCCGTGGACAGCGAAGGGCGATTGGTCTTTACTGAACAGGGAATTGCAGAATATCGAAGTTATTTCGGTAAAGCCGGGATCGATATTCGTAACATCAAGTCTCTGGATGATTTCCGGAGCGCAAGACATGCGGCATCACACTTATTTGAAAATCGCCTGGTGGAGAAAGTCAAAAAAGGTGAGAAAACGCTGGAAAGACGGCTTCTTATCGCTATTGCCGAAGGCAACGACGAAGAAAGCAAACGTCTTGAGCGGCTACTGGACGCCAAGGCTAAAGGCATAACCGTAATTTAATGCGCGTCTCTTCTGGCATCGATTTCTAAGCAGATTTCCCGGATCATCCATTCTGCTTCAGTGATCGTTTCCGGTTGTTTAAGTTTGATGAGCAGGGACTGAAGCTTAATCAACTTATCTTCCAGTTCGGACTCGGAAGCGCCATTGACATAGCGGTAAAAAGACTTTCTTTCATCTTTGATCATAATGCTTTCCTCGGGTAAAACCAGGGAAAACACACCACTCCCGACCGGGAAAAATGATTTCCCCTGGTGGGTTAAAAATAAAGTATATAAATCACGGCATGGCCATGATTTTCGCACCGGAGTGCTTTGTTGGCCCCTCTTTTTAAGTGCTGGGCGGGCACTGGCTTTTGAGTCCTCTTAGAGAACTGCAAAAAATCGTCTTTCCACAATGCTTGTTTTAAGCGTTCTGGAAAGACGACAAACGACATTATGTCATTTATCGTCTAAATGTTAATTTCGAAAGATGCCGTAATTTCGAGTCTTTCGTGTGGATGGATAACTCAGTTCTTGAGCGAAAACGATCACTTCATAACCGGCATCATTGTGATAGATGTGTCGCCTCAAGATCGCTAAAACCTACCAGATTATACTGATCCTGCCATGTGGACTCGCATTGGGAACACCCAACTCGTCCCCAAGCAGTCAATCCGTCAGTTTCAAGGGCAACATTGGCTTCGATATTCCTACTGCCACAGTTAGGGCAAAAACAGCCGTTGCCGGCAACATAATCATTTTGACGCTTATCAATTGCCGGAACCTCTTGGCCATCTTTCAACAAATTCTTAATGAAAACGTCATAGTGATCACAAACACCTTGAATGGCACCATCGTCATCATCAAAAAGTCCTCGCATCTGTTCAATTTGCTCACGCATTTGCTTTGCGAGTTCAAGAACGGATTTAATCGTAGGGCCAATAGCTGGATTTTCAATTTTGTTGCTCATTGTAATGCTCCCAAAAAATGAACAGACAAAGAGCGTCCCAGAAGGGAAAGGCTCCCTGTCTGGGTTGAAAAAATGGCGAATCCAAAATCTGATTCGCCGGTTAAAAATTATGCAGCCAATAACAAATCACGGCTGATTCTGAAAAGCTCTGTACGTAATTCAGATACCTTGTTAATGCAAATCGAATTGCCAAACAAATGGCTCGTGTCGAAACAAATGCCAACACCGACTAACTCAATACCAGTCGCTTCGCAACGTTGGATAATGGCTCTAGCGGCATCGCCATCATCCGGCTGACCATCGGTCAATACCATGATGACTTTCCGTTCCTCACGGGTAGCGAGAACTGATGCCGCGGCATACCATAGCGCCGAATGGAGCGGGGTTCCGCCACTGGTTATCGCTAAAAACGCCGGTGCATTAGGACGAACTTTTTGCCCGTGCTTCAACAGCGGCACCACGTTATCCGTGTCACCATACGGAAACCGAGTCACCGCCGGATTAACGCCTGGAATGCCTTCAAGCGCCAATGCCAAGGCCATTCCGGATGCCATGGCTATATCGATTAACCGGGAACGAAAGCTCTGATCATACGAGCTCTTCATTGAAGGCGAGC
>Ga0172380_10004418_pt1 | contig 18088 bp, 18 predicted proteins | sample Leawe162metaG_FD_119747 | JGI IMG/M metagenome (GOLD analysis project Ga0172380, IMG submission 119747) | Leachate microbial communities from a municipal landfill in Southern Ontario, Canada - Leachate well 162 metaG | ecosystem: Engineered > Solid waste > Landfill > Unclassified | place... | reverse complement strand
TCCGTGACGGAGCGGACGCGCGAGATCGGCATCCGCAAGGCGCTGGGTGCGAGGTACTCGGACATCCTCGCGCAGTTCATGGCGGAGGCCGTCGCGCTGGCCGCGGTCGGGGGCAGCGGGGGGCTGCTCTTCGGTGTCGCGGTCTGCCAGTTGCTGTCCGTGCTGCCGGTCGCCGGGGGTGCGCTCCAGCCCGTGGTGTCGCCGAGCCTCGCGCTGCTGGCGGTGGGCGTATCCGCCAGCATCGGCCTGATCTTCGGCACCTACCCGGCCGTGCAGGCCTCGCGCCGCAATCCCATCGAGGCTCTGCGATACGAGTGACGATCCGTCCCGCGGCACCTGTCACGTGCGCGGGGTTGCATGTCACACTCTCCGCATGACGTCCTCCGCGCAGCCGCGCCGCAGCAGCGAGGCCGACCCGGCACTCGACGAGCTGGTGCAACGCGCCCAGCGAGGCGAGCTCCCGGCGTTCAACTCGATCGTGCTGCGCTACCAGGACGCCGTGTACTCGCTGACGCTGCGGATGCTGGCGCACCCGGAGGCGGCGCAGGACGTCACGCAGGAGGCCTTCGTCGCGGCGTGGCGGCGCATCGATACCTTCCGCGGGGGGTCGTTCCGGTCGTGGCTCTTCACGATCGCCGCAAACCGCGCCCGCGACGAGCTGCGGCGCGGCGTCCGCCGCCCCACCGCCAGCCTGGACGCCGCACGCGACGACCCGGACCGCGCCGACATCGACCCCGCGGACAGCGATCCGGGGCCGGAGGCATCCGCTGAGCAGGCCGAGCTGCGCGCGGCGCTGGAAGCCGCGCTGCGCGACCTGCCACCGGACTGGCGCGAGGTGGTGGTGCTCTCCGACATCCACGGGCTGGACTACGCCGAGATCGCTCACGCGACCGGAGTGGCGATCGGCACCGTGAAGTCGCGCCTGAGCCGCGCCCGCGCGCGGCTGCGCGAGGTGATCATGGCGTCGCGGGAACTCGCGGACGCCGCCCAGCGTCTGAGTGACAGGCGGTGAACCCCATGCTGTGGTGGCGACGACATGCCCCGGAGGCTCCTTCTACCCCGCTGGAGCGGCTCCAGGAGCGTGCGTCCGCCTACCTGGACGGGGAGCTCACCTTCGCGGAAAGCGCCGCCTTCGAGGCGGATCTGGCCGCGGGCGACGCGGCGTGGGAGCAGCTGGACGGCATGCGGCAGGTGCGCCTTGCGCTTGCCTCGGTCGGCACGGTGCGCGCCCCGCGCTCGTTCGCGCTCACCGCGCCCCCCGCGCCTGTTCGATCCGGCCTCGGCCGCCTCGAGTGGGCGACGCGCGCGGGCACCGGCGTCGCCGCGCTGCTGTTCGTGGCTGCTCTCGCCAACGGGCGCAGCGCCGGCGACACACCGATCACCCTGCCGGTGCACACCTCCGCCTCGCAGGCGGGCGCGAACCTCGCCGCCAGCGCCACGCAGCAGCCCGGCCGGCAGGCGAAGAGCGCCGCCGATGCCGCCGCGCCGGAGCGCGCTGCCTCCGGAGGCGCGTCCGCCGGGACCGCGAACGACACCGCCGCGCCGGACACGCCCGCCCCGGCGACGGGCACGACCACGCCTCCCGTTCCCGCCCAGGGCGCTCCCGCCGGGGCCACCCCCACCGGCGCTGCCGCCTCGCCAACCCCGGCCCCCGAGCCGCGAGGGCTCCTCGCGCCGGCCGCCGCGCCCCCGCCGGCCGCGACGCCGACGGGCACCGCATCACCGATCCCGGCGCCCATCCCGGCGATAGCCGGCGTGACGCCGACGGCGGTCGCGACCTTCGCCCAGCCCACGGCGTCCCCCTCGGACGCCTTCCGCCCAGAACCCAACGAGGCGGCCGCGGCGTTTGCGACGCGGACCCCGGATCCGGTCACACCGACACCGGCCGTCGCCGAGACGACCACGCCGACGCCCACGCCGGTCCCCGCCGCCCAGCCGCGGCCGGTCGAGCCCGCGACGCCGCTGCCGGCGGAGGTTACCCCCCGTGGCGGCGTCAGCGGCCTCGCGATCGCCCTCGGAGTGGGCGCGCTGCTCCTCGCCGGCGCCTCCGTTGCCCAGTTCGCGGCCCGGCGGAGCGTGCCCCGGGACTGATGGCGGGCTGAATAAACCGCTGGCACCTGTCGATACTCGTCCCGAGCGGTCGAGCCCTCGCCCGCATGTGCCACCGGGACCAGCCACTATGCGCCGTGCCCTCCCCGAACTCCTCCCGTGGACGCTGGCCATCCTGGCGTCCTCGGCGGCACTCGTCGTGTTGAGAGCGCGCCCGGCGCTGGACGCGGCGCTCCAGTGGAGGTCGCCCGCCGGGCACGTGGAGATCGTGACGGCGGTGTCCGCGCTCTGCGCGGTGCTCGCGGCCGTGGTGTGCGTGGTGGTCCGGCGGTCCGCGAATCCGCGTCTGCTCTGGCTGGCGATGGCGTTCCTGATGATGTCCGGGCTGTACGCGGTCCACGGGCTGACCACGCCGGGCATCCTGATCGAGCGCGAGTACAGCGCCGTGATCGGGTTCAGCGGCCGCATCGCGTTCCTCACGTGCGCCGGCATGCTGGCGGCGAGCGCGGTGGACTGGCGGGGCCCCACCGCCGAGGCCGTGGGGCGCGCCCGCGGGGCGGTGATCGCCGTCACCGTGGTCGCACTGGCGGCTTACGCGGGCGGCGCCCTGCGCTGGCCCGAGATCATCCCCGTCTGGTTCGCGGCGAGCCGCGGGCTCGCGCTGGGCACCACGCTCGCGGTCCTCGCGCTCGGCGCGTTCGCGGCCTACCGGTACTTCGTGGGCTACCGGCGCAGCGGCCTGACGCTGTACGGAGCGGTGACCGTCGCCACGCTGCTGGTGATGGAGGCGCAGGTGTCCATGCACCTCGGCTCCACGTGGCGCGGGACGTTCTGGCTGTACCACGTGCAGCTGCTTGCGGGGTGCCTGACGGTGCTCTGGGCGATCCTCGCGGAGTACGGGCGCGGGCGGGCGCTGCATTCGATCCAGCAGCTCACGGCGTCCGACGTCATCGGGCAGCTGCGCGCCGGGCACAACGAGTCGATCGTCAGCCTCGCCGCCGCGCTCGAGGGACGGGACGGCTACACGCTGGGCCACGGCGAGCGCGTGGCCGCCCTCGCGATCCTCGTCGGGCAGCACATGCGGGTCCCGGCGCCGAGGCTGCGCGCGATCGCCGCGGGCGCCCTACTACACGACGTGGGGAAGATCGGCATCCCGGACGCCGTCCTCCACAAGCGCGGCCCCCTGACCGAGGCGGAGCACGACGTCATCAAGGAGCACACGGTCCGCGGCGACACGATGATCTCGGCCGCGCTGGGCGGGACCATCGAGCGGGCCGTCGTGCGTCACCACCACGAGCGGTGGGACGGCAGGGGCTACCCGGACCGCCTGGCGGGGGAGGCGATCCCGCTGGAGGCGCGCATCGTCGCCGTCGCGGACGTGTACGACGCCCTCCGCTCGAACCGGGCGTACCGCCCCGCCCACACCCGCGCCGAGGCGATCGCCATGGTCGCCGAGGGCGCCGGGACGCAGTTCGACCCGCGCTGCGCGGGCGCGTTGCTGGCCGTGGCAGAGGAGTGGGAGCGGCAGTACGCCGCCGACCACCTCGCCTACGACGAACGGCGCTCTGCGTGACGGCGCACAGACGCGGCGCGCGACTCCTCGGCTGGGCGGTGGCCCTCCACGCCGTGGGGTGGCTCGCCGCCGTGAGCCTCGGGGAAGCCGCGGGCGAGGTGGCTCGCCGGGCGGCGCTCCTCTGCGGGCTCGGCTAGCGATCCGTACCACCGGGGGCGGCGGTTCCCCGCCCCCGGTGGTACGCTCGCGGTCGTCACCCGCCGCTCCCCGCGCCGAGGTAGCCCCGTGGTTCTGAGCGATCACTCCATCCGCGAAGCGCTGGACTCCGGGCGACTCGTCGTCGACCCGATGGGCGAGAACGCCATCCAGCCCGCCTCGCTGGACATCCGCCTGGACGCGCACTTCCGCGTGTTCCGAAACCACCGGCAGGCGTACATCGACATCCGCGAGGAGATGGAGGACCTGACGGAGCCGCAGTCGATCGCCCCCGATGAGCCGTTCGTGCTGCACCCCGGGGAGTTCGTGCTGGGCTCCACCGTGGAGCGCGTGGAGCTGGCGGACGACCTGGTGGCGCGCGTCGAGGGCAAGTCCTCGCTGGGGCGCCTCGGTCTGCTGGTGCACGCCACAGCGGGGTTCGTGGACCCGGGCTGGAAGGGCCACCTGACGCTGGAGCTCTCTAACGTCTCCACGCTCCCGATCCGGCTCTACTTCGGGATGAAGATCGGCCAGCTCTCGTTCCAGAACCTCACGACGAAGGCCGACCGCCCGTACGGGCACCCCGACCTGAAGTCGCGCTACCAGGGCCAGACCCTGCCCACCGCCAGCCGCATCTACCGCGACTTCCAGAGCAACAGCCAGGCCTAGCCCGTGCCCTCCGACTCCATGCGTGTGGCGCTCGAGGAGTCGCGCGCGGCGTTGGGGCAGACCTCGCCCAACCCGGCGGTGGGCGCCGTGGTCGTGCGCGACGGGCGCATCGTGGGACGCGGGCACACGCTGCCCCCGGGGCAGGCGCACGCAGAGGTCGTGGCCCTGCGCGACGCGGGCGGGGCGGCGCGGGGCGCGGAGGTCTACGTCACCCTGGAGCCGTGCTCGCACCACGGACGCACGCCCCCGTGCACGGACGCGCTGATCGCGGCGGGCGTAGCGGCGGTGCACTATTCCATCCTGGACCCGGACCCGCGCGTGGCCGGGTCGGGGGCACAGGCGCTGCGCGACGCGGGGATCCGCGTGACCGAGGGCGACGGCGCCGCCGAGGCCGAGCGCCTGAACGAGGGCTTCCTGAAGCACCGCCGGACCGGCCTGCCCTTCGTCATCGCGAAGTACGCGGCCAGCCTGGACGGGCGGATCGCCGCCGCCTCTGGCGATGCGCGCTGGGTGTCCGGCGAGGGCGCGCGGGCCTGGGCGCACGAGCTGCGCACGCAGGTGGACGCGATCCTCGCCGGATCGCGGACGGTGCTGGCGGACGACCCGCACCTCACCGCCCGCCCGGGGGGTGAGCTGGCCGCGCGCCAGCCCCTGCGGGTGGTGCTGGACGGCGCCGGCCGCGTCCCCCCGGGTGCGCGCGTCTTCGACGGCGCCGCCCGCACGCTGCTCGCGACGACGGCCGCGACGCCCGAGGGGTGGCGCGCGGCGATCGCCGGGCGGGGCGCGGAGGTGGCCGTGCTGCCGGAGGGGGTGGACGGGCACGTGGACCTGGACGCGCTGCTGCGCCTGCTGGGCAGCCGGGACGTGCTGACGCTCCTCGCGGAGGGCGGTGGGGAGCTGCTGGGCGCGCTCTTCGACCAGCATTACGTCGATCGCCTTTATGCTGTGATCGCGCCGGTCATCATCGGTGCGGCGGGAGCGCCCGGCGCGGTGGCCGGGCGCGGCGCGGCGATGATGCGCGAGGCCCCTCGCCTCCGTGAGCTGACCGTCGATCGCATCGGAGACGACATCCTCGTCGGCGGCCTGCCCGTCTGGCCCGCCAGCGAGCCGCCACCGGCGCCGGCGGCCGGGTGACTGACGAGACTGACGAAGGGGAATCATGTTCACGGGGATCATCGAGGAGCTCGGCACCGTGCGACGCCGCGAGGGCGGCGAGCTGGTGATCGGCTGCTCGCTGATCCTGGAGGACAGCCGCCTGGGCGATTCGATCGCCGTCAACGGGGTGGACCTGACCGTGCGCGCGATGGATGCCGATTCGATGACGTTCGACGTGATGAACGAGACGTTCCGGCGCTCGAACCTCGGCGCCCTCGCCGCGGGCGACGCGGTGAACCTGGAGCGCTCCGTCACCGGCGCGACGCGGATGTCGGGGCACATCGTGCGGGGCGTGGTGGAGACCACCTGCCGCCTGATGAGCCTGACCCCGGAGGGCGACTCGACCATCGCGCGCTACCAGGTGCCGCCGGAGTACCTCCGGTACATTGCGCTGAAGGGCCCGGTCTGCGTGGACGGGGCCTCGCTCACGGTGATGGCGCGGGACGCGGAATCGTTCTCGGTTTCGCTCGTGCAGTACACGCAGGAGCACACCAACCTGACGCGCCGCACGCCCGGCGACGCGATCAACCTCGAGACGGACATCTTCGCCCGTTACGTGGAGCAGATCCTGGACGCGCGCGCGGCGCAGAGTTAGCGTCCGGCGCGAGGAGGCAGTGATGGCGGAGAAGCCGACCCCGCAGGCGAAGCCCGTGACCGCGCACAGGCGGCGCACCTCGATGCGCGCGACCGTGCAGGAGGCGATCGAGGAGGTGCGCGCCGGGCGCGCGATCATCATCACCGACGACGAGGATCGCGAGAACGAGGGCGACGTGGTGATCGCCGCCCAGTTCTGCACCCCGGAGGTCGTCAACTTCTTCGCGCGCTACGCGAAGGGCCTGATCTGCGTGCCGCTGACGGAGGCGCACGCGGAACGCCTGGACCTGCCGCCCATGACCCAGAACAACACCGCCCCGCTGGGCACGGCGTTCACGATCAGCGTCGAGGCGGCCGAGGGCGTGACCACCGGCATCTCCGCCGCCGACCGCGCCACCACCATCCAGAAGCTCGCCGACCCGGGGGCGGGGCCCCTGGACTTCACGCGCCCCGGGCACGTCTTCCCGCTGCGCGCGCGCGAGGGCGGCGTGCTGGTGCGCGCCGGTCAGACCGAGGCCTCCGTGGATCTCTGCCGCCTCGCGGGGCTGGAGCAGGTCGCCGTAGTGTGCGAGATCATGAAGGACGACGGCACCATGGCGCGGATGCCGGACCTGGAGAAGTTCGCGCGCCGTCACGCGCTGAAGATCCTCACCGTTGCCGATCTGATCGCGTACCGCATGGCCCACGAGCGCCTGGTCGAGCGCGTGGAGGAGGCGGCGCTGCCCACGCGCTACGGCGACTTCCGCGCGATCGGGTACCGCACGCTCATCGACAAGCGCGAGCACGTGGCCCTGGTGATGGGCGACGTGTCCACGCCCGAGCCGGTGCTCGTCCGCGTGCACGACCGTTGCGTGACGGGCGACGTCTTCCAATCGCTGCGCTGCGACTGCGGCGAGCAACTGGACGCGGCGATGCGCCGGGTGGCCGCCGAGGGTCGCGGGGCGATCGTCTACATGGACCAGGAGGGGCGCGGCATCGGGCTGCACAACAAGCTCCGCGCCTACAAGCTGCAGGAAGGCGGCCTGGACACCGTGGAGGCGAACGTGGCGCTGGGACTGCCCGCCGAGAGCCGCGAGTACGGCATCGGTGCGCAGATCCTCGTGGACCTGGGCGTGCGCCAGATGCGGCTGATGACCAACAACCCGGTGAAGATCCAGGAGCTGGACCAGTTCGGCGCGCTGCGCGGCGCCGGGCTGGATGGCTACGGCCTGGAAGTCGTCGAGCGCGTGCCGCTGGAGGTCCCGGCGAACGCCCACAACGTGCGCTACCTGGCGACGAAGCGTGACAAGATGGGCCATTACCTGGATCAGCCGATGCCGGGGCGGGGGGGCTGAGGTGCCGAACATCTACGGCGAGGGCGCACCGAGCGCATCCGGAATGCGCGTCGCCATCGTCGCGGCGCTGTTCAACGATCAATTCACGAAACGGCTCTGTAATGGCGCCGTCACAACGGCGCGAGAACATGGCGTCGCCGACGAGGCGATCGACGTGTACTGGGTGCCGGGGGCCTTCGAGATCCCGCTGATGGCGGGCGAGCTGGCAGCCTCCGGGGCGTACGACGCAATCGCCTGCGTGGGCGCCGTGGTGCGCGGCGAGACTCCCCACTTCGACTTCGTCGCAGGCGAAGCCGCGCGCGGGATCATGGAGGCCGGTCGCGATTCCGGGGTGCCCGTGGGATTCGGCGTCATCACCCGACACCCTGGCGCAGGCGGAGGCGCGCTCCGGCGGCAGCGTGGGCAACAAGGGGAGCGAGGCGATGTACGCTGCTCTCCACGTGGCCGCGCTGCTGCGCGAGGTCACGGTGACCGCTGACGAGGAGGACGAAGCATGAGCGTCCGCGACGAGGGAGTCGAGAAGCTCGAGAGGCTCGCCGGGGAGGCCCTGGAGGGGGCGATCAAGCTCGGGCAGGATGATGCCATCCGCCTCGCCCACCGCGTGCTGGAGCGGCTGCCCGGGATGCGCAAGAAGCACATGTTCATCGCGGGGGGCGCTGCGCTGTCCTCCGCGGTGCTGATCGGCGCGGCGATCGCCATCGCGCGGCGGGTCCGCCAGGGCCAGGCCGCCGAAGAGGCCGCCGAGGAGATCACCGAGGACGAGATCGAGAACCTGAGCCTGCTGGAGCGCCGCCGCCGCCCGCAGCGCGACACGCCCGCGGAGGCCGCGGCGCCCGACGAGCCCTCGGACGCGGCGGGTGCGACGCCCGACACCTCGGCGGCCAGCAGCGGCTGACCCGCCCGCCCCCTGCATGCGCGCCACAGCGACGTGACATCAGGAGCACCGAGACCCCCGAGGCAGAAGCGCGAGACGCTGGCACGAGAACGGCCCCTCTCCCGAGGGGCCGTTCGGTTGTGCATCCGAGGACGGTGCCGCTGCTGATCAACCTGCAACCCAGCGGCGCGGACGGTTCCCCGGCACGAGCCCGGCGCTCACGCGCGGGGCACGGTCGAACCGGCTAGTACCGGCCGCCGCGGCCGCCACCGCCACCGCCTCGGTCGTCGCGGCGTCCGCCGCCACCACCGCCGCCGTAGCCGCCACCACCGTAGCCGCCGCCGCCACGCTCGCCGCCGCGGCCACCGCCGCCGGCACCGTAGCCGCCGCCGCCACCACCGTAACCGCCGCCACCACCGCCGCCGAAGCTGCGCTGCTCACGGGGCTGCGCCTCGTTCACACGCAGCGCGCGGCCGCCGAAGTCCTTGCCGTCGAGGCCAGCGATGGCCTTCTTGGCGTCCTCGTTCTCCATCTCCACGAAGCCAAAGCCGCGGGGGCGGCCGGTTTCGCGATCCTTGGGCAGCGAGCAGGACACGACCTCGCCGTACTGCCCGAACAACTCAGCGATCTCCCCCTCCGTAGCGGAGAACGGGAGATTCCCAACGTAAATCCTCTGCGTCAACGTCCGAAACTCCTACTGACGCCCGCGGCGCCAGATCACTGGCCGCCCCGGTGAGCGGCCATCAAACCGTTCGCTCAGTTACCGCTAGGACGTGCAGGTTTCGAAACGCCGTCGAGGATGCTGAGTACCCGTTCATCTTAGCATTTCCCCCGGGGCCGGATCACCGCGGCACACCCGGACCGCGCGGGGTATCATTCGCGCCGCAGCCGTGGGAGCGCCCGTGACGACCGAGTCCGCTGACCGGCCCGAGGCGATCTGCCGCGCCGCACGCGTCGCCGCCGACGAGTTGGAGGCGTTCATTCGCCTCTTCGAGGAGCGCCGAGAGACCGAGGCGCGCCCCCATGGGCACCGTGCCGACTCGAACGTCCGCGCGATGGAGGCGCTGGCGCCCGCCGTCCAGCGGAGCCTCGAGTTCGTCGGGCGTTCGTGGCTCCACGAGGACCAGGGGGGCCGTCCGCTGGCGCTCGTCCACGCCATCGCCTTCGGACGGGCGGAGGACTACGAGCCGATCGCCGACCGCGCGCTGGCGCAGCTCCGCGGGGCGGAGGCGAGCTTCCGCACGGGACACGTGGGCCCGGGGCGCTCCGGACGGCGCCGCCGGCGGCGCTCGCCCGCGAAGCGCCTGGCGGCCACGCGCGGCGGCCGGATCGGGGCGATCCTGCTGGGAGCGCTGGTGGTGTACGCGATCGTGCTCGGCAGCTGCGGGAACTGGGACGGCTCGTCCGCCCGCCCGCGCGGCGCGGTCTTGACGGGGATAGAACGCGCGTTCTAGCGTGTCCCACACGCCGACCACGGTGCAGGAGGTGCTGGCGTGCCCGACCCCGGCCCGCGGCTGGCTCCCCGGATCGCCCACTTCGACCTGGATACGTTCTTCGTGGCCGTTGAGCGCAGCCTCGATCCGTCGCTGCGCGCGAAGCCGGTGCTGGTGGGCCATGCCGGGGCCCGCGGCGTGGTCGCCAGCGCCTCGTACGAGGCGCGCGCGTTCGGCTGCCGCTCGGCGCAGCCGATGACACAGGCGCTTCGCCTCTGCCCGCGGGCGATCGTCGTGCCGCCGAACCGCGCCGCGTACGTGGCCGTCTCCGGTCGCTTCCACGAGATGCTCCGGGCGACCTCGCCGGTGGTGGAGTCGGTCGGCATCGACGAGGCGTACGTGGACCTCACCGGCGTCGGCGACGCCGCGAACGGCGCGCGTGAGGCCGCCGAGCGGCTGCGGACGCGGGTGCGCGAGGAGCTCGACGTGGCGGTGTCGGTGTGCATCGCCGGCTCACGCACCACGGCCAAGGTGGGCTCCGACCGGGCGAAGCCGGACGGGCTGCTCGAGGTGCCGCCGGGCGGGGATGCCGCGTTCCTGGCGCCGATCCCGATCCGCGAACTGCCGATGGTGGGCCCGAAGATCGGCGAGGTGCTGATGCGCGCCGGCGTGCGCACCATCGGCCAGCTGGCGGCGGCGGACGAGCGCTGGCTGGTGCAGGCGTTCGGCCGCGCGGGCGCCGTGCTGTCGGAGCGCGCGCGCGGGCTGGATCCCACGCCCGTGAACGGCGGCGGGCGCGTGGCGCGGTCCATCTCGCGCGAGGTCACGTTCCTGGAAGACGTCACCGATCACGCGGAGCTGCGGCGCGTGCTCGCACGCCACGCCGAGCGCGTGGGCGCGGACCTGCGCGAGAGCGGCCGCCGGGCGCGCACGGTCACGCTCAAGCTCCGCTGGTCCGACTTCACGACGCTCACGCGCGCGCACACCCTGGACCGCCCGGTCCAGTCGACCGCCGCGATCGCCGAGGCGGGGCGTGCACTGCTGGAGGTGGCGTTGCGCGCGGAGCCGGCCCGGCCGGTGCGGCTGGTCGGCCTCGGCGTCACGAACCTCGTGGAGGACGCGCTCCAGCTGGACTTCTTCGACGCTGCCACCTCGACGCCCTCCGGCAGCACCTCCCCGGCCGGCACGCTCCGCGACGAGGAGCTGGACCGCACGATTGACGGCCTGCGGGCGCGCTTCGGGTCCGACGTGGTGAAGCGCGGAATGTGACCCTCTAGCTTTGAGCGCGGACGAACCGACTTCGGCTAAGGGATCGCGGAAAAAGCGGCGGTCAGGCGCTCCCGTGCGTCCGTCCGCATTCTCGGAGTAGCGTGGCTGTAGATGTCTAGAGTAGTGCTGGTTTGAGAGTGACCGAGCACTCGGCTTACCTCGAGCAACGGGATACCGAGCGCGAGCATCAAGGTCGCAGCGGCATGGCGTAGGTCGTGAAAACGCATGGGGGGCAAGCCGGCTCGTCTCAGGCGGCGCTTTAGACCCACAGCCACGACCCGCCCGTGAAGCGGCGCACCGAGCCGAGATGCGAATACCAGGCCTCCCCACGCATCGCCGACCCAGTGCGATTCCGCCGCCTCCCTTTCCGCGTCCTGCCGCTCTCGGTGGGCCTTGAGCAACTCCCAAATCGGATCGGGGAGGTCGACCGAACGTGCGCTCCGCTTCGTCTTCGGCTCGAGGACCACGTACTTTCCGCCCACCCGATGCAACGTTTGGCGAATCGCGAGTGACCTGCCCTCTACATCCACGTCCGACCAGCGAAGGCCTAGCCCCTCGGACTGCCGTAGTCCCACCGTCAAGCTGATTGCGTACAATGCCTCGTGACGGTGGCCTCTAATGGCTTCCAGAACTCGCCGTGCTTCCTCAGGGCCAACGGGTGTGACCTCGCGACGGTTGAGCGGAGGCGGGTCGGCGAGCGACGCGGCATTTCGAGCAATGAGACCCCAGCGGAGCGCCAGATTCAGCGCCGCGCTGAGCACATTGCGGTGTTGTCGAACTGTAAGCGCTGAGAGTCCGCGCTGGTGCTCTCGGTTCAGCAGCGCCTCAACCTGCTGTGGTGACAGATCGGTCAGCCTCAAATGCCCGAGCTCAGGTACCAGACAGGTCCTCACGACTTGTTCGTATCCACGATAGGTATTCGGACGAACCTTGCGACGGGCTCGATCAAGCCACTGTCGTAGGAGGTCGCCAACCGTCAAGTCGGGACTTGCGTCGAGGCCGCCTCCAGCGCGCGCCTCTCGCGCTTCATTTAGCCGTCGCTCGACTTCGGAGTAGTCGCGGTGAACGAAGGAAAGACGTTGCCTTCGACCGTCCACGCTTCCCAATGAAAGGAGCGCCTCCCATCGGCCGTCGGTGCGTTGTCGAATTGAGCCTTCGCCTGGCTTTCGCCTCGTCATGCGTACCTCCCCGGTCGGATGGACGCTCAACTGGAGGAGGAAAGCAAGTCTCGCGCCTCACCGCGAGACCATTCGAATCTCGGTTGATTGCGGACGCAGCCACAGCGTATATCACCGTATGAACCCCTCCGTACAGCCGGCCCCCCCTTCGCCGCCGATCGCTAGGTGCCGCTGCCGGCGACGACGAATTGACGATCCGCTGTTGACGCCGCCTGGGGTCGCCGATACCTCTGCTCCAAGGTCGGGCTGCGTGGGATACTCGCCCTCGAAGGCGGAGGCTCCCACATGGTGAGCGATCAGGACGTCATTGCGGCCAACCTTCACATGCTCAGCATCGACGAGGTCGAGGCCGGGGTCCGCTATCGATGCCGCGCCTGCGGGACGGTGTGGCGATACCGCCCTCTTCCGGGTTGGTGGCGCTGCCCAACGCCAACCTGCCCTGACTGGATGCAGTCCGCCGGCCCGGCAGTGGCGGCTGCGATGCGCCAGTTGAGTGTGCGACGACCGGCCGTACCCGAACATCCGACGAGGCCTCGCAGCGCTGCCGGGCGACCTCGCCGGCCGAGCATTTCTCCTGACCACATCCGCGAGGTATTCGACGAGTTGTTTGCGGAGCAGGGCCGGTACCCGGCCGACAAGGACCTCGCCGACGCACTCGGCAAGAGCGAGCGGACGGTCCAGACCTACCGCAAGCGGGGGTACCTCCGGCAGCGCCCCGAAAACGAGGCGCCTCGCCCGGCGAAATAAACCCGGCGAGGGTTTTCTTCGTCCTATCCTTCGTCTTTGTTTCCGGCCCGTCCTGCGATCCTCTGTCTACCGGCAACCTGCCGGATGGAGGTGCCCGTGAGCGCTGAAGATCGACTCGCCGTGGTTGAGCTGGAGATAGACGAACTCAGGCCGGATCCGGCACACCCTCGCCGGATGAACGACCGGGAGATCGAGGCGCTCACGCGGAGCATCCGCGCGCGCGGCTTCGTGCGGCCGATCCTCGTTCGGAAGGGTGACCGCGTCGTCATCGACGGGCACCAGTGTCTCGTGGTGGGGCGCCGCCTCGGCCTGAAGACGGTCCCGGTGATCCTCTTGGACGTGGGCCCGGCCGAGGCGCGGGTGATCGGGCTCGCCATGAACCGGATTACCGGCGAGTGGGACCAGGAGCTGCTCGGACGTCTCCTCCAGGAACTGAACGAGCACACGGAGCTGGACCTGACCCTGTCGGGCTTCGACGAGGACGAGAGCACCCGACTCATCCGCAACCTGGACGCCCGCGAGCGCCGCGAGCGGATCGAGACGTTCGATCTCGACGCTGCGCTCGAGGCGACGACGGTCACCCGAACCCAGCCCGGTGATCTCTGGCTAATGGGCGATCACCGCGTGCTCTGCGGCGACAGCATCGATCGGGAGGTCGTCTCCCGGCTGCTGACCGGCGAGCCGGCAGCGATGGCGTTCACGGACCCGCCGTACAACGTCGACTACGGGAACCACGGCGGACAGCAGCGGGACGGACACCGCCGGCCGATCCTCAACGACGCGATGCAGCCCGAGGAGTGGAGAACATTCTGCGAGGGATGGGCCACCAACCTGCTGCGGAACGTGGACGGGGCCATCTACGTCTGCATGGCGACGAAGGAGTGGGGGACGCTCTCCGCCGTGCTCGCCCAGGCTGGCGCTCACTGGTCGGACACAATCATCTGGGACAAGCAGCAGCCCACGCTCGGCCGGGCGGATTACCAGCGCCGCTACGAGCCGATCTGGTACGGCTGGCGCGAGGGCGTGAAGCACCGCTGGCTGGGCGGGCGGGACCAGCATGACGTCTGGCCGATCGCGAAGCCGTCGGCGTCCCCGCTCCACCCCACGATGAAACCGATCGAGCTGGTGGAGCGGGCGATCGAGAACTCCTCGGAGCCGGGCAGCACGGTGCTCGACCTGTTCCTCGGTTCGGGGACCACGCTCATCGCCGCCGAGCGCACGGGGCGGCGCTGCCGTGCCGTGGAGCTAGACCGACGCCACGTGGACGTGGCCGTGGCGCGCTGGGAGGCATTCACCGGTCGAGCCGCGACTAGGGAGGGGGCGTGATGGGGACCTGCATCGCCCTGAACGCAAGGGGGCGGGCGTGCCGGGCGGCTGCCCTCCGGGGCCGGCCGTTCTGTCGCATGCACGACCCGGAGATGGCCGAGGCCGTCGCGGAGGCTCGGCGGTTGGGCGGGCTACGGCGGCGCCGTGAGACGACGCTGGCGCAGACCTATGACCTGAGCGGCCTCGGGTCGCCCGAAGAGATCCTGCGGCTGCTCGATATCGCAGCGTTCGACGCGTTAGGGCTGGAGAACTCGGTGGCGCGGGTGCGAACGCTGGTACAGATCTCGGGCACGGCGATCCGGCTACTGGAAGTGACGAGCCTCGATGACCGTCTGCGGGCACTGGAAGAGAGCAGGCCAAGGGAGAACGGCGGCACGGCATGAACGGCGCGCGGATCCGGCGAGCGGAGAAGGTGATGGGCCGGCTCGATCCCATTACCCGCGCGGTCAGGTATTGGGATGCACTCGGCGACGACAATCGGCAGGCGGAGCGGCTGGTGCAGACGGTCCCGCCCGGGCAACGCGGGGCATTCCGGAGGGCGAGCCTGACGATCGCGTCTGTGGCACGACACGAGGTGCTCGCCGAGATGCTGTTCCTGCATGTGCAGAACCACCTCCTCGCCGCCGCCGTCTCATGGAGCCAGCCGACCACAAACGAGGCGATCGACGCCTGGTTGGATCGCACCCGAGCGCTCTGGCAACAGTTGCTGGCCTTCGACGAGTTCCGCAAGCGGGCAGCGGGCCTGGTCGATGGCCGCTCCCGGCCCCTGGCGGCGATCGCTTCCGTGCTCCGGGAGACCCGCCGGCTCCTGCTGTCCGTGCAGGAAGGCTTGGCTCCTGAACTGGAGGGCATGGGGCAACTCGATGCCGACCCGGAACTCATGGCGATCTTGGTGGGGACGTTGCCCGAGGACCCTAGATTCAGCTGGTAGCCCGCGGGACATCACCACTGACCACCACTGACCACCTCTGGTGGCGTCTCGCAGTTGGTGGTCCAAGTAGTCGCGCACGGCGCATGAACCTGCTCCTGGGCTGCCGATGCAACCGGTTCGAATTCGTCTCCCCTCCATCACCGCTCGCTGGAAGGTGCGGGGTTCCGGCCAGCTGAGCCTAGTTCGGAGACCTCCAGACGGTGCCTGGGCCCGGTACTGGGGACACTAGCGCCGTCCAGCACGGCGCCCCGGTTCACAGAGTTCCCCCCTTAGCCGAACGTCGTCGACAGCGGAGGAGAACGCCCTGCAGCCCCTCCAGTGACCTCCGCTGACCTCCGAGCACAGGAGGTCAGCTCCCAACAAGTAGTCCGGTACTCGGACGAGGATGCTGCCCGCCTGATGCGCACGGCCCTTGACCGTGGCATCACGTTCTTCGACACCTCGCCGGCCGGCCCCGCCGGCGTCCTGTCGCGAGGAGGGCCTGGACCGCGCCCTGGACGGCATCCGCTCGCGGTTCGGCTCGGCGGCGGTGAGGCGGGGGCTGTAGCGGCAGCGGGCTCGCGGGCCGGCGACTGTTGTAACTCAGGTGAGCACCAAATCTCCCACCCGCTTAAGGCAAGATTCAGGTTCCCCCTTCGAGAAACCTCCCGAAAACGGACCATCCCGCCCAATTCATACGTTGCCGGTCACGCGAATCCCTCGGACCGTGTGTGAGGCCCGCACCACGAGCTCCGCAGCAGGGGGATACATGCGCTACCGGAAGATCGGCGACACCGGGGTCGAGGTTTCTGAAATCGGCTTCGGCGTGTGGACCGTCTCGGCGGGGTGGTGGGGCGACTACACGGACGAGCAAGCATCCAGCCTGATGCACGCGGCCTTCGACCGCGGCATCACCTTCTTCGACACCGCGGATACCTACGGGCAGGGGCGCGGCGAGACGGTCCTGCGACACGCGTTCCCCGGGGCGCTGCGCGACCGCATCACCATTGGCGCGAAGTTCGGGTACGACTGGAAGGCCCGCGATCTGAAGGACGCCGGGCACCGCGAGGCGCCCCACCGCTGGGACCTCGCGTTCCTGGAAGCGTCGCTGGACGCGTCCCTGGAACGGCTGGGGACGGATCGCATCGACTTCTACCAGATCCACAACCCGCGCATGGCCATGCTGCAGCGCGACGAGATCTGGACGTTCGTCGAGCGGGCGCGCGCGGCGGGCAAGGTGCGCTCCGTGGGGGTCGCCCTCGGCCCGGCCATCGGTTGGGAGGAAGAGGGCCGCTACTCGATGGAGCAGCTCCCGATCGACGGCGTGCAGATGATCTACAACGCCCTGGAGATCGACCCCGGGCGCGCGCTGATCGAGGTCGCCGAGCGCACGCACAAGTCGCTGGTGGTGCGCGTGCCGCACTCCTCGGGGATGCTCGAGGGGAAGTACACGAAGGACACCGTCTTCGACGCGCATGACCACCGGCAGCATCGTCCCGCGAACTGGCTGCCCGAGGGCCTGGAGAAGATCAGGCAACTGGAGTTCCTGACGCGCGAGAAGCGGTGCACGCTGGCGCAGGCCGCGCTGCGCTTCGTGCTGCACAGCCCCAACGTGGTGTCCGCGCTCCCGAACATCTACAACCTCGAGCAGATCGAGGAGTTCACGGCCGCCAGCAACGTCCGCGACCTGACGGATGAGCAGGCGCGGCGCATCGTCGAGTTGTACGACGCCAACTTCGGCCTGCCGGTGACCGCACCATCGCAGCCCGTGGTCGCCGGCTCCCGGCCGGAGGCGGCGCGATGACCACCGCGGCAACCCGACCGGAACTGGACGCCACGACGCTGCACCTGCTGGACCTCATGCAGGACCACTACCCGCTGGTGGAGCGCCCCTACCAGGCGCTGGGCGAGCAGATCGGCGTCAGCGAGGACGAGGTGCTGGGGCGCCTCGCGCAGGCGCGCTCGGCGGGGGTGATCCGCCAGATTTGCCCGATCTTCGACACGAAGGCCCTCGGATACTCGTCGGCGCTGGTTGCGATGCGCGTGGCGCCGGAGCACCTGAAGCGCGCGGTGCGGGTGCTGAACGCGCACCCCGGCGTGTCGCACAACTACCGCCGCAACCACAGCTTCAACATCTGGTTCACGATCGCGATGCCGCCGGGAGCGGACCTCGACGCCGTGATCCAGCGACTGCACGAGCTGACCCTCGCCGAGTCCACGCGCCCGATGCCCACGCTGCACCTCTTCAAGATCGCGGTCACGCTGGACATGACCGGCGACCGCCCCGCGGACGCGCGCGGCGCGCCGGAGTACACCGAGGAGCGGCGCTCGAAGGCGAAGGCGCGCCCCGTGGACGCCACCGACATCGCGTACATCCGCGCCACGCAGGAAGACATGCCCGACGTCGCGGAGCCGTTTGCGGAGATCGGGAAGCAGCTGGGCATGACGGGCGCGGAGGTCCTCGCGCATGGCGAGCGCATGATCGAGAGCGGCCACCTGCGGCGCTTCGCGGCGATCATCAACCACCGCCACGCGGGCTTCAACGCGAACGGCATGGTGGTGTGGCACGTTCCGCCGGAGCGCATCCAGGAGTTCGGACGCTTCGTCGCGGGCTACCGCAGCGTCTCGCACTGCTATCAGCGCCCCACGTACCCGGACTGGCCGTACGCCGTGTTTTCCATGATGCACGCCGCGAAGACCGCCACCGTGGAGGAGACTGCCGCCGCGATCGCGCAGGAGACCAGCATCGAGGACTACCAGATCCTGTACTCCACCACGGAGTACAAGAAGATCCGCCTCCCGTACTTCATCCCCGAGTACGACCGGTGGGAGGCGCTCTGCG
>Ga0172380_10004417_pt1 | contig 18090 bp, 16 predicted proteins | sample Leawe162metaG_FD_119747 | JGI IMG/M metagenome (GOLD analysis project Ga0172380, IMG submission 119747) | Leachate microbial communities from a municipal landfill in Southern Ontario, Canada - Leachate well 162 metaG | ecosystem: Engineered > Solid waste > Landfill > Unclassified | place... | reverse complement strand
GGATGAACGGCACGAACACGTAGGCCTGTCCGCCTGGCCGCAGCACACGCACGAGTTCAGCGATCGCGGAGTGCGGATCGGGGACGTGCTCGAGCACGGCGATGCTGAAGACGAGATCAACGCTGTCGTCGGCGAAGGGGAGTCGATCTGCAGAAGTGACGACATCGACGTTCGGGTACGGCATGACATCGACATTGACGATGCCATCCATCAGACGGGTGTTGCCCGAGCCAACGTCGACAGCGAGCATGGAGGAGGTCATCTGCTTGCGTAGTCGTCGTCGCTCGGAGATGAAATGCGGGAAGACCGGACTGAAGATGTCGATCAGGACGCCGTACAGCTTGTCATGCACCTTGAGTCGGGATTTGAGGGAATCAGTGGCATCGCCGGTGACCACGACATCCTCGCCACCGAACCACCACTTGGATCCCGTGAGCTCCCAGGTGCGTCCGCACTGACCACAGCTTCGCGACGCAGTGCCGAAGCCTTCGAGCGGGATGCAGCAGTTCGAGCACGTGAGCGGCAGGTCAAGCAGTACGCGGGAGTCAGCGAGCTCGGCACTAGCCATTGCAGTCCTGCCTCGCTTGGTCTGGATTCGCCACTGGTCTCCACAGCACGAAATTGCCTGCGGCGAGGCAACTATAGGAGGCGGGGAATGGACGCTGCGTTACTGCGGACAGCCGTTCCATGGTGAATGCGACGGCACTCTGCGCACCAGCATCGAGCACCGAGTTGCGCGTGGTGAGGATCCAACTGTCGGAGAAGGGGAAGTCGCGGTAGGGCTGGGTGAGGTGGAAGGCCGTGATGTCGTGGGCGGCGCTGTAGCCGAAGATCGTCAACTGCAGGAAGTCGGGAACTTTCGCGCTGAGGGCATATGCGAGCGCTGGATTCCAGGTGTACGAGACATCAACGAGCGGCGTTCCCGGCTGCCACCCAGCAGCATCGCCCTGTTCGCGCAGACCCGCAATCGTGCTTGCCAAGGCCGGGTCAAGCAGCAACTGCGCCCCATGCGATCCCACGGCCGTTGCGATCTGCTGATCGGCGAGTGGGGCCGCGCGGTAGGGGTAGCGCCAGCCGCTGGCGATCGCAGCGGAGGCAAACACTGCGGTTGCTGCAAGTACGGCAAAGGCGAGGAGGACGTGCTGCCTGCTGATCCGGGGGCGTGCGATGCAGAGCACTGCCGCCAGGAAGGTCAGCCCACTCGCCACTGCTGCTTGTGGATAAATGCCATTGCCTGATCCGAAGGAGAAGATGAAGGGCAGCAGCGCGATGAAGCCGACGATCACCCAGCGGATGCGCTGATCATGAGATGTCTCGCCCTCTGCGGCCGAACTCCTGGATTCCAGGCGCGAGCCGAGCAGAAGTGCACTGACGAACACGATGATGCTCGCAGTGGTGAGCGGCGCATGCGCCAGTCCCAGCGCCTGGCCAGTGGGGTTCAGCACGGGGATTGGCACTCCCGAGACGGCAAGGGCCGCGAGCGCGCTGATGCCGAAGCCCGAGAGCCGGACCAGCAGCCAAGTCCTGCGTGCGATGACGGGAATTGCCAGCAGTACCACTCCGACCATCAGCATCAAAGCAGGACGGTCGGCGATGTCAGCGAATCCCGCGGCGATGTCGCGCGGCAGCAGCAGTGAGGCCTGCACTGCGGAGCTGCTCGTCTGCAGTGGGTCGGGGGCGGGCATCTGCAAGGCGAGCTTGAAGATCCGCGTGAAGTCGGTCGGCCACAGATGAGTCACCAATGCCAGCAGGAGCCACACCGGCATGAGGACGACGTTCCATATGGCCCAGCGTGCGGCGACCCGCCAGCTTGATGCAATGAGCAGGAGCAGCGATGTCAGCACGAGCATCAATGGCAGGGTCGTCGGCTTGGCAGGGAAGGTGACGAACAGTGCTGCTGAAGAGCACGCAGCCAGCAGTGCCGGCGTCAGTTTCGAACGCTGCGGACCGCGTTCGCGATTCAGCAGGACAAGTGCAGTGGCCGACGAGATCAGGATGCCGGCGATGTTGAGCCAGTTGTAGCTCGGCGTGCGCAGCATTGACGAGTAGTAGAGCAGGGATCCGATGGCACTGACGGCCGCTGATATGAAGATGAACCAGCGGGCTGGCGTGCGCCAGTTCTGCGGTGCCTGACGAGTCATCACGCGAGCAGCGGCCCAGCCCAGCCAAGCTGAGCAGATCACCAGGATCACCGCACCGAGGGTGCGGAAGGCCGAGATGTCGTGGCCCACGAGCCAGAACAGTGGGCGGGTGTGCCAGCCGAAGGGGAAGCCCCAGGCCGCCTGAAGACTGGGTGGGTCTGCTGCGAGCAGGTAGAGGCCCTCGTCGCTGAGGTCCAGTCCGCGCGAGTTGCCAAGCACTCGCTCAAGCACGAACCACAGCGCTGCGATGCCGACAGCAGCCCCAAGGATCAGGATGAGGGAGCGGGTCCAAGGTGGACGCCTGGCGCGGGCCGGGGATATTGGCTCGCGGTCAGTGGTCACTGCCGAATCATGCCAACAGCAAAGGGCACGTACACGGGCGGCGCGCGAAAGGACGGAGCCGCGCAGGCCCTCCTGCCCGATACGCTGCCTGTGTGGTCGGCTCAGGGCCTGGGGTCTCCGTGATTCTGCCGGTCTACAACGGTGCAGAGCACCTGGCTGGATCCATTGATTCGATCCTGGCGCAATCCCTCAAAGATCTTGAACTCCTGATCGTCGATGACTGCTCATCTGACGACAGTCTGGCCATTGCCGGTTCTTACCAGGATACTCGAGTTCGGGTGATCGCCTTGGAGCATAACGGCGGTCTGGCGGCCGCACTCAGCGCTGGCATCCAGTTGGCATCTGCACCCATCATTGCCCGCCAGGATCAGGACGACATCTCTGATGCGCGGCGCCTGGAGCGGCAATTGGCAGTCCTCGACGAGAATCCGGGGACCGTGCTGGTTGGCACCTGGGCTCTCATCGTGAGTCCTGCCCCTGAAGGCGGATGGGTTCCGGCCGGACATCACCGGCATCCGGTCACCGACGACGAATTGCGCCTTCGCCTGCTGTGGAACAACCCATTCGTCCACAGTTCGGTCGTCTTCCGACGAAGCGCCTTCGATCTAGCGGGTGGATACGGAACCGATCCGGTGGTGAGTTTCCCCGAGGACTACGACCTCTGGTCGCGCATGGCACCCTTGGGAGAGTTGGCCAATATCGGCGAGGAGTTGGTGACCTACCGTCAGACCGTCGGCGGAATGTCAGATGCACAGCGAGATCGGATTCGCGATGGCGTCGTGCGCATCGCGGCCTCCAACATCGCTGCCGCAAGTGCCCTGCCCGTTGATGATCAGAGGATCCAGGGCCTGGCCCGTGTGCTCAACAGTGTTCCGACGACAACGGTCTCACCAGTGCAGGCCTGGCAGCGAGTACGCGTTTTTCAGCGTGCGAGTGCGAAGGTCGTGTCTGGTCATTCGCCGCATCTGTTGGCCGTGCGTGCGAGGTGTGCGGGCAAGATTGTGGCCCGTTCACTTGATCCACGGTGGGGTACTCTCGATGAAGCATGATGCAGCCAAGGTGCGATCCCGCACTCATGAGGATGTGACTCGTTGAGGCTCTGGACATCGATTGCGGACAGCCTCGCTCTGCTGAAGAAGTCTGATCGTCGCAAACTGGCGATCGTCACAGTTGTGCAGATGCTCTCCTCGCTGCTTGATGCTGCTGGCGTCGCACTGTTCGGCATCGTCGCAGCAATGGCTACCTCGTCAGTGTCGGGCACCCCGTTGCCGAGCATGGTGAGTTCTGTTCTGGGGACGACCAATGCCACGTCGGACGAGTTGATGACCAGCGCCATTCGGCTCAGCATCGTTGCTGGACTGCTGCTGATCGCCAAGAGCATTGTCAATGTGCTCCTGACTCGTAGAGTGCTGCGCTTCCTGGCCTACCGGCAGGCGATTGTCTCAGGGCAGCTGGCATCGACCTTGCTGGCTCGTCCACTCATCCAGGTGCAGCGCCGCCAGAGCCAGGAGACGGCTTTCGCTCTCACTACCGGAGTCAATTCGGCGATGCTGGGTGTACTCGGGCAGGCCGTGACCGTGTGCTCAGAACTCAGCCTGCTGGGAATACTTGCGCTCGGCCTGCTGGTCCTGGATCCAGTTGTCGCATTGTTCGCCGTCGCGTTCTTCGCCGGCATTGCCTGGATCCTGCAACGGATCATGTCCAGCAGAGCCCATCGACTCGGAGCCACGAACTCCCAAGCAGAGGTGGCCAGCACCGCGCTCGTGCAGGAGTCCGTGTCGACCTACCGCGAAGTGCTCGTCTCGAATCGCAGGAATCTCTATGTCGAGCGATTTCAGGCTCTGCGCTGGACTGCAGCTCAAGTGCAGGCGGATCTCAGTTTGATGAATCTGGTGCCGAAGTACGTGTTCGAGGTGGCGCTCATCATCGGTGCGGGTCTGCTCGCCTGGTCACAGTTCCTGTTGAAGGATGCCTCGGCCGCGATGGCGACTATTGCCGTCTTTCTGGCAGCAGGCTCCAGAGTGGTGCCGTCGATGCTGCGGCTCCAAGGAGCGACCCTGGGCATTCGCGTCACCAGCGGCATGGCCAAGCCCACCATTGAGTTGGCAAAGGAACTCGCGGCAAGTCCGACAACCGATGTGACGGCCGATTCCTACGCTGCCGTCGGTGTCGAAGAGCTGGAGCACCGGATTCGCACCGGCTATCCCGATTTCGAGGCCACGATCCAGGTCAGGGAGATCACCTTCTCCTATGAGTCCGGCGGCGATCCGTCCTTGAACGAGGTCAGCCTCGCGGTCAGGCCCGGCTCATCAGTTGCGCTCGTCGGGCCGACCGGCGCGGGCAAGTCGACTCTGGCCGATGCAATCCTCGGGGTGGTGCAACCCGCCGCGGGTTCAGTGCTGATTGGTGGCCTGCCGCCACTGGAGGCCGTGTCCAAGTGGCCGGGTGCTCTGGCCTATGTGCCGCAAGCCGTCTCCATCGCCGCCGGCACCATCCGGCAGAACGTTGCGCTTGGGCTCCCCGCAGCCTCCATCGACGACGACCGGGTCTGGGAGGCATTGAAGTCAGCTCGGCTGGATGATTTCCTGAAGGATGCGCGCGAGGGGCTGGACACGATCGTCGGCGAATCCGGAGTCCGCCTAAGTGGAGGACAGCGACAGAGGCTCGGGATTGCACGCGCCCTGTACACGCGTCCGCGCTTGATGGTCCTCGATGAAGCCACCAGTGCCCTGGACGCCGAGACCGAACGCGCCATCGTCGACACCCTGCAGGAACTTGAAGGCGAGGTCACGATCGTGACGGTTGCGCACCGATTGGCGACTGTCCGACACTGCGATCTCGTGGTGTACCTCGAGGCCGGCCGAGTCGTGTCACAGGGCAGTTTTGATGAAGTCATCGCCGCAGTGCCGAATTTCGCACAGCAGGCGCACCTGCTCGGGCTCTCGTAGGTCGGGCATTGAACAGAGTCATCAGCTGATGGAGACCTTGGTCATCGCCATCTGCACTCGAGCGCGCCCAGATACTTTGGCGCGACTGCTGTCGTCTCTCAAGTCCCAGGCCTGGCCACCAGACGTGAGTGTCCTGGTGGTCGACAACGATGTTGCACGGTCGGCGAGTGCTGTGGTCGAGGAATTCGCGGGCGCATTTCCCGTTGCGCTCGACTATGTGACCCAGGATCGTTCCGGCTATTCGTCTGTGCGCAACACTGCACTGGATCATGTTGGTGCCGGTACCGCTGTGTGCTTTCTCGACGACGATGCGGTGGCTCCTCCGGCGTGGGCGCATGCCATGCGTGCAGCGCAGCTTGGCCATCCATCAACGGTGATCCGATCGCGATACCTCCATGTGCCTTCTGTGCCAGCAGAAGACTCAGGGCTGCAGCCCCTCGTTGATGCGGTCAGCATCGCTGGACTTTCGCCTGCTGGTACGAGCGGCCTGCTGCTGCCTGCTGCTGCCGTCAGCAAGTTTCGATTTGATCCGTACTTCGACAAGTCAGGCTCGGAGGACATGGATCTGCTGGCCAGGCTGAGTGAACATGGCTTCTCGCAGATGATCGCGGATGCCGTGGTCATTGAAGAGGATCGCGTGCGGCCACTTCCTTGGGCAGAGCAACGGGTGCTGGCAAAGTGGAATGGCAACCTGGCGACCATTGCCATGGCGCACCGAGGCGCACCGACTCTTGGATTTCGCATCCGTGCACTCGCACGTTCGGCATGGGCCTTCGCTCAAGCAATATTGCGGTTCCTGCTGGGCAGGAAGAGTGCTGGGCACTCTCACCTGAACCTTGCATCGAGTCGGTGGGGGATGGCGATCGCTCCGCTGAAGCCGCCAGAGAGCCTGGGCTCCCGACCGGTGCTCTGAGCGTCGACTGGCTAGGAGGGGCGACGCAGGCCGCGGCCGATCTGGGGAAGTGACCAGGCGATCTGGCGCAGTTGAGCCATGAGCAATGACTCTCCGCGGCTTCGGGCCAGTGCGCGACGCGACCTGCCTACGATGGCTCGGGTCGTTCGCGGGATCGCTTTAGCCCGGGAGACTTGCTCGGAATGCACGCGATAGCGCAACAGCAGTTCGGGCATATTGTCGAGAGTGCCAAGGGCCGCCAGGCGCAGCCACAGGTTGTAGTCCTCCGCGTGCGTGGCTCCCCGGTCATAGCCAGCGACCTCACGCACCGCAGATAGCCGGAACATCACGCTGGGATGGATCAGCATGCTCCTCCACCGCAGGCCCTTGAGCACCGCGGCACCGTTTGGAACCTCCCGAATGCCGACCACGGCGCTGTGCTCATCAATGACGGTGGCTGAGCAGCCCACGGCCAGGACATCCGGGTGCTCGCGAAGGAAGCGCACCTGCTCGGCCAGTCGGCTCGGCTCAGGGATGTCGTCATGGTCCTGACGGGCGACGAGGTCTGCGGTGCAGGCATCGAGCCCGGCGTTGAGGAGATCCTGGAGCTTGGCATCGGGCGGCATGGGAACGAGGACAGCATCGGGCACCCGGTCCAGGATCAGGGGCGCCAACACTCTCGCGTCACCGTGGACGACGGCCACCAGGCGCCAATTGCGATGGGTCTGGGACAGCAGGGCGTCCAGGGTCTCGGCCAGCCATGGGGCGGGTGCCCGAGTGGGCAGCAAGACGTCGACGAACTCGTCGGTGTCGTCCGGTGGCGTGCTCACGACTTCCCAGAGTTGCCGGACTCAGCAGGGAATGCGATTGCAGCGTCGATCACCGTCTGCTGATCGGACTCACTCAGGTCGTAGAACAGCGGCAGTCGTACCAGGGTGTGCGAGGCATTGCTTGCAACCGCGCAGGCGTGATCTTGACGCAGGCTCAAGCCGACCGGGGATTCATGCAGGGCTTGATAGTGGAAGACCGTTTGCACTCCACGATCACGCATATGGGCGATGAAGGCATCACGCCGATCCAGAGTTCCAAAGCGCAGATGAAACATGTGCGCGGTCTGAGAGGACTCATCTGGGATCTGGGGCAGCATCACATCTGATCGCTCAGCCCATTCTGCAAGTTCGGCCTGATACCGATTCCACAAATGCAAGCGCTGCACCTGGATCTCGTCAAAGCGCTCAAGCTGCGCGGTCAGAATCGCAGCCAGCATGTCGGACATCACCCAGCTGGAGCCGATGTCGACCCAGGTGTACTTGTCGACCTGGCCTCGCAGAAACTTTGCTCGATTGGTGCCCTTCTCGCGAAGGATCTCGGCGCGCTCAACGAGGCTTGGATCATTGATGATCAGCGCCCCACCCTCACCACACGTCAGGTTCTTTGTCTCGTGGAAGCTGAGGGTGGACATCGCACCGAAGGTGCCAAGGGTCTGCCCGTTATGGCTTCCGCCAAGCCCATGCGCGTTGTCCTCGATGAGTCGCACGCCGTGATGGGCAGCCAGATCGGCGAACACTCGGGGGTCAGCACCCACACCTGCGTAGTGCACGATGCAGATCGCCTTGGTGCGCGAGGTGATGAGCCGCGCCACATCTTCAGGATCGATGTTGAGGGTGTCTGGACGACTGTCTGCGAAGACCGGTCGCGCGCCATTCCACATGAACGCGCTGGCAGTGGAGACAAAGGTGTACGACGGCACGATGATCTCGTCACCGGGTTGTAGATCAAGCAGGCGTGCACTCATCTCAAGAGCGTGCGTGCAACTCGTGGTCAGCAGTGCTGCCGCCCCGTTGTGCAATTCGGAAAGGGCTGCCTCAGCTTTCCGGGTGAACGCGCCATTGCCAGAGATCGAGCCATTCGTGATCGCTTGCTCCATGTAGGAGCGCTCATTGCCATGAAATGAGGCACGGTTGAACGGGATCACGCGCACTCCGATGCACTGTGTAGGAGCGTCACAGCATAGGCAGTTCGATCTTGGCCGTACGGCCCGATCCACACCTGGATCACAACTCGCCGAAGCCTGCGTCGACAGTGAGCCATGAGCGTGGACGAAGGTCACGTTCGTCCAGGTCAGCCTGATCCAGCCATGGGCTTGGGCATACGACGGTGGTCGTGGCGGGATCAGCCAACCAGGCGCCCCACCAGCTGAATGAGCTGTTCGCTGTCACGATGGCGGGAGCCGTGGACATCAGTGCGATGCTCTCGGCTTCATGCACTCCGGACGGAGCATCGATCACGATGACGTGATCGGCTACCGGCCCCAGCAGTTCACTGGCTGCTTGTGGCTCATCGGAAAACAGCACGACCGGCTGTCCGCTCGTCTGCACTGCAGCCAGCGCCCGCTGGTAGTACGCATGACCCAGAAGCCCGTGGTAGGCCGAGTTGCGTGCCTGCAGATAGTCACCCCGTCGTACATGCACGGCTGTCCAAGGCCCAAGCGCCCGCAGGCGTTCAGAGGTTTCAGTGAACCACGGTGATACGGGAGCACTGCTGAGGATCTGCGCGCGCAGTTCGTCCTGCACATTTGCGAAATATCGCCATGACTGGAAGTAGCCACTGAGGATCGCGCCACGCTGCAGCTGCGCGAAGCGGTCGTCGTAGGCAAAGCCCTGCTGCTGGAAGGTGCGGCCCATGGACAGTGAGGGCATTCGGCGCCGCAGTGCAGCGCTCCAGCGTCTCACCCCATGCTCAGTGCCGGAGTCGATGATCTGCTTGGCATCTAGGAGCCACCCGAGCGCAAACTCGCGTGGGGTGTCATTGGGTCCGACCCTGGCAAGACCGGCAACGTCTACGAAGACCGGGCACTCAAGTCGAGCAGCTGCCCCTCGCGCTGCTGCATATTGAAAGAGCTGATTGCCCAGACCGCCAACGAGCTTGACTGTGATGCCAAGCCGGGTGGGGTCAGCGGGTTCGGTCATTGCCCTTGTCCACTGCGACTATGCGCGGCAGAACATCAGCCAGGTTGGGAAAGCCCCGGGCGTAGCAGTACTCGCTGCCCAGGAAGGCTGTCGGGTGTTGCGAGGCGTACCAATTGAGATGGCTCTCGTCGTGCCAGATCGCGGTGGTGCCTTCGCTCAAGTCTGCGTTCGTGCGCTCTGCAAGTTCGTGAGCCATGGCCAGAAATGGCAGCCGAAGTCCCATCCATGTGCCTCCGCACGCGTAAGTGCGTCGCTTGCCTCTAGGCACATACGCCCGCGAGGCTGGTCGTGCCTCCCAGCTTCCGATTGCACCGACCGTCAACTGCATGCTTGCATCGCGCGCAATCAGTCGCGGATTCTTGGCGTAGAGAACGAGCCTCTGCGACCATCGCGGCCGCCAGTAGCCGGGATGACGCACGAGCGCGATCCCCCCTGGCCACTCATTGGGTTGGAGTTCGCGCCCCACATCCGCGACCACCTGCATGTCGGCATCCAGATGGATGAGCAGGTCCTGCTGCAGGTGATGCTGATGCTGATCGAAGAGTGAGTATCGAAGCAGCGTGGCGTCGGGCCATCCCAGCGCATCAATCGATATTGGGTTGATGGTGATGCGCTCGAATTCACTGGACATGGCGTGCGCCTCATCGGATCGGTCCGTGAACACGTGCATGACGACGGCGTGTTCTGGGAAGAGATGTCGCTCTGCGGTGAGCGCCATCTCGCGCCAGTAGTCAAGGTAGCGATTGGTCGCGACTGTCACGATGCCGACTGACTTGATCTCGGTTGCCCTGCTGCGCAAATCGGGCCCCGTGCTCACGGCGAACAGTGTTGCACGAGCACCCCGACGGCTGGTGCGGTCGTTGTCATGGCACGTGAAGGGGCGAGGTCTGTGGCCGCACTAGTCTGAACGGTCAACTGATGCTGAGGAGGAACGATGGGCACGATCGCGCGCGTGCTGCTGGGCGTGCGGCTGCGTGCGGCTCGCTGGCTGCAGCCTCAGGAACCGCCAACTCGGGCTGAAACGGCCTACTACCCTCAGCAGCGGACCTGCCAGATCCCCGAGCTCTGGTTCATCTTCGAACGCCTGCTCGGGCAGCGCCAGCGGGGCTATTTCGTCGAGGTCGGTGCCTATGACGGAGTCTTTGTCAGCAATACGTGGGGTCTTGCGGCACGCGGGTGGCAGGGCCTGATGCTGGAGCCCGTTCCGCAGATGGCAGCGCTGTGCCGGACCAACCATGCCGGCCATCCCAAGTTGCAGGTCGTGGAACGTGCGATCGGCCCCGCTGGACAGAGCGAGGTTCGGCTGCATATCGCTGGCACGCTCACCACCGCGAATCCGGACATGTTTCACGAGTACGAGGACCTCAACTGGGCCAGGGCGTCACTGACGACAGAAGAGATCGTTGTTCCCTGCAGCACCTTGGACGAAGTGCTCGCGGAGTTTGGTGTGCCCGTTGGCTTCGACGTATTGGTAGTGGATGTTGAAGGCTTCGAGACAGAGGTGTTCTCGGGCTTCGACCTTTCGGCCTGGATGCCCAGCCTGCTTATTGTCGAACTTGCCGACATGCACCCAGACCTTGCTCAAACGGCAGCCAGAGACGCTGCACTGGGTGAGTCCGTTCTTGCGGCTGGCTATTGCATTGCGTTCAAGGATCATGTCAACACGGTCTTCGTGCGAGAAGAGCTGTGGCGCACAGCGTTCAGTGCTCCTGAGATGCAAGATTCTTGAGTACGCCATAGGCATCAGCATCATCGCTGAGCTGGGCCAGCGAATCGAAACTGGCGGCCGCCACTGTGGTGTGCGAGATCAATGGATGCAAGGGCCGTTGGGCGCTCTCATCGGATGCCACAAGAACTTCGTCAAGTTTCTCCCCGGGGCGCAGTCCGGTGAACTTGATGCCGACGTCTCGCCCTGATCTTTGGATCATCTGGCGAGCGACATCGGCGATGCGCACTGGGGTGCCCATATCCAAGATGAGGGTCTCACCGTGCCCACCCAGCACGGAGGCCTGGAGGACCAGATGCACCGCCTCACTGACCGTCATGAAGTATCTCGTCACACGCTCGTCAGTCACGGTCACTGGCCCACCATGCTCGATCTGATACCTGAAGGTCTCGATGACTGACCCGCGAGAGCCCAGGACATTTCCAAAGCGCACGGACACGTACTTCGTACCTTGCTTGCCTGGCATGCCGGAGGTCAGACGTTCGGTGATGAGCTTGCTGTAGCCGAGCACGCTCGTTGGATCGGCAGCCTTGTCAGTCGAGATGTTCGCGAAGACCTCGACACCCGCTGCATCAGCGGCAGCAAGCACATTGCGGGTGCCCAAGACGTTCGTCTTGATCGCCTCTCCGGGGAATCGTTCGAGCAGCGGCAGATGCTTGAGTGCCGCGGCGTGGAAGACCATCTCGGGCCGCAGTTCAGCGAAGATCTCGAGCATGCGCTGCTCGTCGCGGATGTCGGCGAGGATGAGATCTGGCGAGGTCAGGGTTCCACTGCCGTCGAGGGTCAGCTGCAGCGCGTGGAGGCCAGACTCATCGCGATCCAGCAGCAGCAGGCGGCTCGGTGAGTAGCGCATCAGCTGGCGTGCTAGCTCCGAACCGATTGAGCCACCTGCTCCGGTCACCAGTACGCAGCGTCCCCGGATGAAGTCAGTGATCTGGCCTTCGTCGGTACGAATGGGACGGCGACCCATAAGGTCTTCTTCGGTTACATCGGAGATATCGCCGAGCTTGACTGCCCCGCCGACGATCTCGGATGCGGTGGGAATGACCTGCACTCGTACGCCGAGCGGCATGCATCGACGGTCGAGCTCCTGCAGTCTCGGCGCAGTGATCTGCGCGATAGCAACGAGCACGACATCAACATCATTGGACTCGATGATGTCCTCGAGCTGGTCGATGGTGCCAAGGGTGCGCAGTCCTGCGCGTCGCAGATGCTGCTTGTTCGGATCGTCATCGATGAAGCCCACTGGTTGGAAGCTGCTGCTGCGTTCGGCCAGCATCAGTGTCGCGATCTGGGATCCAGCGTCACCCGCACCATAGATCAACGTTCGCGAGCCCTCGCGGCGAAGAGCGGTCTGCTGCCGGGCGCTTCGCCAGATGAAGCGCGCGCCGAGCATGCTGGCACCGGCGATGCCGGTAGCCAGGATGAAAGTCGAACGCGGGAATTCAGTGGCCGGGAGAATGAAGGCCATGGCGCTGCCGACAACGCCGATGAACAGCGTGACCAAGGTGACGCCGAGCACTTCATCAAAGGAGCCCACCACGTAGCGCCCGCGGTACAGATGAAACAGCGAGCCGGTGATCACATGCAGGACGGCGGCTGCGGCTCCGGCCAACAGCCCGATCAGGATCGCGTTGCGTGGCGGCTCGAAGTCGTAGCGGAGCACGAGCGCGATCGGAACTGCGATGACCCAGGAGAAGGCATCCCAGCCGGCTTGCAGCAGACGGTGCTGCAGCCACTTGCTACTTCTCACGGGATTCTCCTTGGCAGTGCTCGGGGTGCTCGCCTCGATTGTGGTTACCCAAGATACGCATCCCCGCGTTCGCGCGAGCGGATCACGCGCGCAGGGACCCCGTAGGCGACGACGTTTGAGGGGAGGTCGCGGTCAACATAGCTTGAAGCGCCAACCACCGTGTCAGCTCCAATAGTCAATCCGTGCTTGACGACTGCTCCAAGCGAGATCGCCGTGCGGGCGCCAACCACGACTCGGCCGCCCGTGACTGCGCGTGGGGCAAGGGAGGCGAATTCAGCAAGTTCAGATTCATGCTCGAGAATTGAGCCCGTGTTCAGCAGGCAGCCCAGGCCAACCTGTGCACGGTTGGCCACTATTGCGCCTTGCATGATGACTGCTCCCGCCGAAATATGAGCGGCAGGCGCGATGATCGCTGAGGCATGGCAGACCGCGGGAAGCTGTTCAACGGGCACGGTCGAGACGAGCCCCTGCCACACCTTCTGACGTATGGCGTTGTCGCCGATTGCGACGAACACCACACCTCCCGCTGCCAGGTGATCGTGCGGGATTTCGGCGGCCACCGGCATGCCAAGGAGTGTTGAGCCGAAGTCAATTGTGCTGGTGAAGCCGATGAGTTCATAGCCTGCGGAGCGGACCGTCTCGGCCACGCTCACTGCATGTCCGCCGGCTCCGACAATCACGGCTTGCCTTGCGCTCATGTGCGTTCCTTCCCGACCTGGGCGACGGTAGCCACTAGCGGAAGGCCACGAATATGTCGTGCTCCACAGTCCAGTTCAGGTTGTTGCTGTCCGCCCACTGCACGAGGAATGAGCGTGAGGGGTAGGCGCCATCGAGTTCATGCCGCTCGCCGAAGCCGCGGAAATCGTCGACGAACACGGCAATCTGCGGCATCGACTCTAGATGCGCCTGGATGGTGGTGAGTTCCTCGCGAATGGGCGTCACTTGGGGGCCCGAATGGGTCAGCCCGCCTGAGGCGTGGCCGTCCAGCCAGAAGGAGACAGGGCCGCTGATCTTGTCGAGGATGCCAGGAAGCAGCTGCTCGGACAGTCCTTCGCAGATCTCCACAGTGGGCACACTCTTGAAACGCTCCCGAGCGCGTTCAGCAAGGAAGGCGCTCGGCTCGATCGTGTAGACGTGCGCTGCTCTCTGCGCGAGCACCTGCGTGGTGTCCCCGAGGTAGGTCCCGGTCTCGACCCATGTTCCGCGCTCGTAGCCATACCGACTCAGCACGTTCAACTTGACGTGCTGGGGTGCCGGAACACCGAATCCGGTGAGCGGCCACAGCGCGCGGGCCCTGGCTCGGCCGATGCGAACACGCAATGACAGGGGAATTGCCTGGGACGCGCGGCTCATCGCACAGAGAATAACGAGGCAGTCAGATCAGTCATCGTCATTGCCCTCAAAGGGGGCCATCGTGGCCTGACCCTCGGCGGAGGTGCCCTCACGCTTGACCACTGCGCGCACCGTCTTCCACAGGATCGACAGATCGAGCTTGAGCGTCAGGTTGTCGACGTACCAGACATCCATGGCAAGGCGCTCGGGCCAGTTGACTGCGTTGCGACCGCTGACTTGCGCGAGCCCGGTCAATCCTGGCCGCACTTCATGCCTTCTGGCCTGCTCGGGTGAATACAGAGGCAGGTACTCGGTGAGCAGCGGTCGTGGTCCGACCAGGCTCATATCCCCCTTGATCACCGAATAGAGCTCCGGAAGCTCATCGAGGCTCGTTGCGCGCAGCGCGCGCCCGAAGCCCGTCATGCGCGCGGCGTCATCCTCGCTGCTCACTGTCTGCGTGGTGGCCGGAAGCATGGTGCGGAACTTCGCGAGGGTGAAACTGCGGCCCGCCCTGCCCGGGCGCTCCTGCCGAAAGAGCACCGGTCGTCCGAGCTTCATGCGCACGAGCAGCCCGGTGATGGCCAGCAACGGCAGAGTCACAATGAACAGGATCAGGCCGGCAATCAGATCGAAGAGACGCTTGCCGAATCCTGCGTACCAACCGCTCACTGGCGCAGCGCTCCGGCAACCGTTTCGCAGACAAGCTCGACATCGGCTTGGGTCACCTGCGGGCCGCTTGGCAGGCACAGGCCATCGGCGAAGATGCGATCGGCAACGCCAGTGAGATGCGACTGAGCATCGGCGAACACCGGCTGCTGGTGCATCGGCTTCCACACTGGACGCGACTCGACGTTGAGTGCTTCCAGAGCCAGCCGCACCGCCTCCGGGGCTCCGGGGTGCAGAGTCGGATCGAATCGAATATTGGTGAGCCAGGCATTGCCCTGCCCCCAGGCCGGATCCATCACGACCGCCACGCCATCGATGCCACCAAGTGCAAGCTCGTACTGGGAGCGGTTGGCGATGCGGCGCTTGATCATCTCGTCCAATCGGGTGAGTTGCCCACGGCCAAGAGCCGCGAGCACATTGCTCAGCCGGTAGTTGTATCCGATCTCGACATGCTCATACCAGGGAAGCGGCTCACGCGACTGGGTTGACCAGTAGCGCACCTTGCTCGCGATATCGGTGTCATCGGTGACCAGCATGCCGCCACCACTGGTAGTGATGATCTTGTTGCCATTGAAGGAGAACACTCCTGCGCGCCCGAACGCCCCCGCTGACTGACCATTGCATGAGGCGCCGAGAGCCTCGGCAGCATCCTCGAGGATCGGGACTTCGAACCGTGCAGCGATGTCAGTGATGGCCTCGTAGTCGCAGGTGCGGCCGAACAGATCGACCGGGATTATCGCGGCAGGCAGATTTCCCTCGGCCGCGCGCGCAGCCAGCACCTCGCTGAGCAACTGCGGGTCGAGGTTCCATGTCTGCTCCTCGGAATCCAGGAAGACCGGGCGAGCCCCGGTGTAGGTCACGGCAAAGGCCGTCGCCCCGAAGGTCAAGGTCGGAACGATGACCTCATCGCCGGGGCGCACGCCGAGTGCCATCAGTCCCAGTTGCAGCGCTGCGGTGCCTGAGGACAGTGCAACGGCATGCTGAACACCGGTCAACGCAATGATCTCTGCCTCGAAGGCATCGACATCAGGTCCAAGCGGCGCAACCCAGCCACTTCGCAGGGCGGCCGTGACGTACTCGATCTCGATCTCGGTGACCTGGGGCGCTGAGAGATAGATGCGCTCGCGCATGCTGCTCATGTCATCCCTCGCATCTGTCACCGCGGCCCGGCAACGCCCACAGACTACGCCTTGAGCAAGCAAGGCAAGGGCTCCCGCAAGCGCACTAGTGTCGTTCCATGGCTGCGCCCGTGATCGTCTTCGGCCTCACCGTGCCGATCAGTTTGAGCCTCCAAGGCCACCGCTTCGCGATGCTTGCCGACGCGGGTTGCCAGGTGCATGTCGTGGTGGGTGAGCAACTGCCGGAGAACCTTGATCTTGATTCCCGTGTCCAGGTGCATGTCATTTCCATGACGAGGGCGATCTCTCCCCTGTCGGACATCACTGGCCTGTTGGCCTGGCGCAGGTTTCTACGGGGACTCAGACCGACACACGTGATCGGGGCAACGCCGAAAGCGGCGTTCCTGTCGATGCTCGCGGCGCGGACCGCAGGAGTCCCCAATCGCATCATGGAGGTCTGGGGAGGCCGGTGGGATGGCTTCCATGGCACTCGGGCCAGGCTCCTGCGCCTGACCGACAAGCTGGCCATGTCCTGCGCTACTGAGGTGATCGCTGTCTCCAATTCCTTGGCCGATCTCATCGTCACCGAAGGCCTCAGCAAGCAGCGGCCTGCCGTGCTCGGCTTCGGAGCGACCCAAGGAGTGGATCTGCAGCGCTTCCATGCCCCGGAGCAGCCCCCCGCACCAACGGTCGGCTTCCTCGGTCGCATTGCCGCGGACAAGGGCATCGACGACCTGCGCGCAGTCATGGAACGGGTGCATGAGCAACTGCCGGATGTGCTGCTGCGAGTGGCTGGTGATTTCGACAGCGCGGATCCGATCAACGCGCAGACCCGGTCCTGGCTTGAGAACGATCCGCGCGTGACCCTCGTCGGCCACGTTGCTGAAGTGCCGCAGTTCTTGCGCTCCATCGGTGTCCTGTGCTTCCCGAGCCATCGAGAGGGCTTGCCGAATGCGGTGATTGAAGCCTCAGCATCAGAGGTCCCCGTGGTCGGCTGGGATGTGACAGGCACTCGTGATGCGATCATCGACGGCCTGACGGGAGCGCTGGTTCCTCTCGGGGACACCGAGCAGATGGCGAGCCGGATCTGTGAGCTGATTCGCGATGAGCCTGTGCGATCAGAACAGGGCCGTGCTGCTCGAAATCTGGTAGCCGAGCGCTTTGAAGCCGAATCAGTGCAGCGAGCATTCGTCCTGCATCTGCTGAGCTTTTAGGGCTCGACGAGCTCGCGAGTCAACCACTGTTCAGCGGGAAGTGGAGTGTGCATGCTCAACCTCTTCGCATGGTGCCAACTGACATCTACCGCGGCCTTGGCTAGATAGAGAATGGATCGGGGATGCGCGACCACATGCCGCCCGAGCCACGCCACGAGATGGACATCCTCCTTGCGTGCTGTCATGCCATACGACGCTCGGTCGGAGTTCGACCTGCCGTAGATGATGCTGATCGGTGTCGGCAGTTCCTCCACCCAGGCATGCGGAGCTGCTGCGGCTATTGCCATCTCAATGCGCATCGGACCGCCCTTGCGGGGTCGGGAGTCACGCAGAGTCACATAGCCGGCGAACTGGCACACGGATCCACTCATCTGCATGTAGGTGGGCTGCGTCAACTGCCGTCCGATCCATGCTCCCACCGGAAGGCGGAGCGGACCGTCAAGCGGAAACGATGTCCAGCTCTGCAATTGGCTGCCTGAGGCATCCCACAGCACCTCGTCGGGATTCTCATGGCGCATCGCCCAGGGCCCGAAGTACGCCGTTCCAGGCTGCAAGGGCCAGCTGCCCTCGGCATCGATGATCGATTCGATGCCGCGGGTTCGCACCTCATCGTCGTAGGCCAGCCAGTAGATCCAGTCATCCGGCCTCGTGCCGGTGCTTTCGAGGTAGTCGACCCAGAAGCGCTGGTGCTGCATGGTCGGCAGCTCGCGCTTGGTGCAGATCACTTCGACTCCGGGCTGCTCCAGCGCGAACGCCTGGGCCAATGCAAGATCTGGCGAATCCTCCGAAGCTGTGATGCTGAGTACGATCCGTGAGAACTGTGAAGCGGATGGGACTATCGAGTCCAGGCAGCGCCGAAACCTCTCCCCGCCCCGCCAGACCATGACGACCAGTACAGGTCGCACAGGTGTTGTCACGACATCACCGCGGTATAGGTGTCAACGAGTCGGGGGATCACCACATCAGGCGACCAGGTGCGCTGAGCGCGG
>Ga0172380_10004416_pt1 | contig 18091 bp, 17 predicted proteins | sample Leawe162metaG_FD_119747 | JGI IMG/M metagenome (GOLD analysis project Ga0172380, IMG submission 119747) | Leachate microbial communities from a municipal landfill in Southern Ontario, Canada - Leachate well 162 metaG | ecosystem: Engineered > Solid waste > Landfill > Unclassified | place... | reverse complement strand
TAGTTAGAAAATATATCGAAAACCAAAGAAAGTATCAGATAGAACAACCACATCTATTCTAACTACGCCGCCTGTATAGGCGGCAAGACAGAAACTACCGGCCTATGCCGGTAGTTTTCATTTTCTCTGTTATTGCCCCCCCCGTACTAACTTTTTTAAGAGTGCAAGGTGCTATTTTGAAACTCTATTGAAATGTTAGTGTTGGGGTTGACAAAATACTCATTTTGTACTAAGATAGTAAGTCATCTAATAATATTTCAATTATCATGCAAAATAATCAAATATTGGCTTTAATAGGCAGGAAAATTGAAGGAGTAATCCTTTTTGGTGTTCTTGTTGGCGCCCTTTCCTTCTTCCTTTTAGTTATTAAAGAGAAGAATTTCAAGGTTGGGACTGATTATCTGATCGTTCAAAATCAAACATCCACTCAAGATTTCTACACTCTTTCAAAGTCTGCTGAATACATCGGCAAGATTCTTAATGAAGGAATATACAGTGAGATTTTCATTGGCGAGGTGGCTAAAACTGGAAAGGTGAACCCTGAATTTTTGCCATATGATAAGAAAGAAAAATTGAAACTTTGGAGCAACACGGTGCAAGTCGGTCTCAATCCTGATCTGGGAATCATCAGTGTGCAGGTTTTTGACAACAATCAAGCTGCTGCGCTGGCGACTTCGCAAGCTATTGCTGAAGTGCTTACAACCAAGAGCCAACTGTTTTATGGAGAGGGTCAGAATATTAATGTGAAGGTTTTATCTGGTCCAGTCTTGGAAAAGAATCCTTCTATCATGAATATTGCAGCAGTTTCAATCGGTGGATTTGCCCTTGGCATAATGATAGCAACACTTTGGTTTATTTCCAAAGAAGATCGTCGAAAAAAGAATGTGTTTGCACGCAGCGCTCAGGTTGTAAAGAGTCATGATGTGGCGATGAAATTTTCCCCACAGAGTGAAGCGCTGGCAGAAGAAAGATTGGAAGGGAATATCATGAGCGATGAAGACTATTTGGAAGCCATTAAGGCTATGGGCAGAAAATAGATAAAAAGAATTTTTGGGTAGATTGGGGGGCTCTAAGTTGTAATAACCAAAGAGCCTCCAGATAAACTCGAAATTGGTTCGGGTTTGGTAGTAACTTTACAAATTAATTAGGATTTTTTAAATCCACTACCTTATTTCGAGAATGAAAAGGAGAGCACAATGAAAACGAAAATGATCTTGATGGCAATGATGCTGGTGGCAATTTTTGTCACCCAAACTATGGCGTTTGACACGGTTGAAGGATTTTACGCCAACAAGGCGGATTACAATTCAGGCGATGTCAAACTTGTCGCAGCTTCTCCCGCACCTGTTCAGGTGCCTGTCACCGAAACAAGAAAAGTGGATGAACCAAAAAAAGAGGAAGCAACCAACAATAAATTCGTTGAAGCTTCAGTCACACTGGGTGGTTGGGATTCATTGAAAGCTGATTCAGCTTCTGGCGTGTATGGTACTGCCGAGGTAACTGGCTGGGTAGGTAATTCAGCCGGCAATCAGAACTACGGACTTGGTCTCTTTGGTGAAATAGACAAAGGCTGGGGAAGCAACGGTGCAAAATGGGGCTCTGAAATAATAGCCTTGCAACCTGGGTTCTGGAAAAATTTTGACGACAAGAATTTTTTGTTGCTCAAACCTCGCATCGGTATCAGATTTAATGACACACCGACATCAAAACGTGAAAATGGTTTGATACTTGGTGGGTATGGAGAAGTCGCTCGGATTTTAACTCCGAGAGACCTTGGAATCATCGCAGCGGACGGCTGGTATTTTGAGGATGACAGCTATGCTGCCCTCCGTGCCTGGTGGGAAAGAAAAGTCAGTCAAGATTGGAAAATCAAAGGCGGCATCGGCCCTGTCGGTCACTGGTCCAAAGATGATTCATCTTATGGAATCAGCCCTGCGTTAGCAGCCAAGTATAACGACACCGTGACGGTGGGCGTAACAGCTGACACCTCAAAGGGCGGAACATTCATCGGTGGATTTGTTACATTGGACTACAATAGTGACATCCATCATCCATTTACAAAAAGGTAATTAGATTTACCATAACCGAGAAAAGGAGAAGGAAAGATGAAAAAGACAATCATGTTGGCCGTAACATTCCTGATGGTCGCCGTAACCTCTACGGTATTTGCAGCAACATTTGCTGATGGTGGTGTCAAAATCTCCGCAGAAAATGGCAATGGTCGCATTCATGTGACCGGAGCTCAGGGCGATGTAGACAAATACGTCCGCGATATTCAGTTCTGCCCGGACCAGGTGAAGTATCAAAAAGACTTCGTCTGCGGTCTGAACTGGCCAATTCCGGTAGAGCGTGTTTCTCCAACCGAAGCCGTGTTCCAGCTTGATATGAACGCGGTGGCAAACGGTCAGCGAGCATTTAATTTCAAAAACGATGGACACTGGTCTCAGGTTTCGACCTCAAAGCTCGGTGGCAATCTCGTAGTTGAAATGTCAGACCCCAACGGCGACAGCGAAGATGGTCGGGGCGGTTGTCACTACACCTATGTCGGCGATTTGCCGGCTGGGAGTTACACGCCGTACAACGAAACAGCGTGCGGTGGTGCAGCAAGAGTGGTGAGAACAGTTGCAAAGCCTGCTCCTGCGCCAACTGCTCCAAGAGCAGAGATGGTTCAGACGGTTGTGAGATCGTCTGATGCTCAGATTGTGCAGAGCAAACAGGTTGCGAAAGTCTCAGTGAAGATCAAGGGAAATAACAATACTGTTATAACCAAGATCAGACAACAGAAGAACATCAATCAGCAGAAAGGTGCAACGGTCAAGATTAAGGGCAGTAACAATAAGGTTAAAGCCTGCACCGTCAACATCAACATCACCAATCAGCTGATGGGTGGTCATGCAGTTGCTCCTAACAACTGTGCAGGATGTCATAATAATGATGTCTGGCCACATCTCTCACAGACCTATGGTACATTTAAAAACTGCACCACATCGACCGTGAAAAAGTAGTTCAGGAAGTAGTATTTTGGCCCTGGCCTCTCGAATTTTCGAGAGTGTCCAGGGTCTTTTTTTATGCTTGACTTTTTCCTTACAAAGTGCTATAATTGACAGTCGTAATGAATGTAATAGTAGCGACACCTTTTAGCTCAAAAATAGCCTGATTGAAGCCAAAATATGCAAAATTATTTGAGTAAAATTGAATTGTCCAAAGACCTGGTGATGACGATTTTTATCGTCAGCTTTGTGGGTCTTTTTGCTGTTGCCAACTATTTTTTCGGATTTAACTTGGCGCTGTATGTCATCACTATGGGAATCGGCGCAGTAATTGCATTGCTATATCCGCATGCAGGATTATACGCCATCATTACATTAACTTTTATTTTTGAAAGATTTTTTACTTTGGTTCCGATTGCGCTGGGACGCAGCGAATATAAGTTGTATCCAATCGATGTGCTTTTCGGAGCTCTGCTGCTTGGCATTGTTTTTCAACTTGCAATTGGCACACTGAAATTAAAGTTTCGCAAACTTGATTTATTGCTGACAATTTTCGCCATACTGGCAGTGATATATTTTTTCGTCAGCGCCTTTGTCTTGAAAGGTGATCTCTCATTGGCCTTTAGCACTGCCAAGAACTACGCTTTTTATTCTCTCTTTTATTTCGCAGCCTTTCTCTTGATAAACAATAAAAATCGTTTCAAGGAACTGTTGAGTGTTATTTTTGTCAGCGCGGTGGGAATTTTATGGTTTGTGTTTTATGGCATTGCGGTGCGCCATGGTCTTTGGTCTGATTTTACACCTCTTTCAACGGAAGGCTTTCGCACTTTGGCTTTTACGCATGGTTATTATCTTTGCATGGCCTTGATTGCATCTTTGGTGTACATCGCATACCGCTCAGATTTATATGCCAAATGGCTGATCATTTTGATGCCCTTTTGGATTCTTGGAATTATCGGTTCCATGATGCGTCATCTTTGGATAAGTATTTTTCTGGCCATTGCATTCTTGATTGTAATGTTTGCGCAAGGTGCTCGTCAGCGTCTTGAGCAACATGCGAAAAATTATACGGTCATCGCGCTGGCGTTTTTGATCATCATCTTTTACTGTGCAACTCTTTTCCCACGCTCCGCCGCCTATGAATCAATCAATGGCGCACTGGGGATGCTGGGAAATCGCGTCACCTCAATTGCTAGCACTTCCAGCGACGAAAGTATCGTATGGCGCAGCGCCGTTTGGCAGCAGTCCTTGAAACTCTATGCGCATGATCCAATTTTTGGAATTGGATTTGGCGAAAAAGTGTCTGTGGAAATCGGGAAGTATCGAGACTTTGTGGAAGTGCGCAACATCCATAATTCGTTTTTGGTGATCTTGGTGCAGATGGGAATTTTGGGGATGACTTTGGTTGCCACACTTGCTGCGATATTGGGATGGAAAGTTTTGAAAAATAAGTTTGAGGATGAGAACCTACAGATGGCAGCCTATATCTCACTTGGAATTTTGGTGTTTCATTTGAGCGCCTTTATGTTCCAACCATATCTAGAGGCGAATCTGTTGGGAATATTTTTCTGGATGAATCTGGGAATTTTGAGAAGGTTATATGAATCAAATATGCGTCATCAGTAATCTGTCATCAGTCATCAAAAAATACAACTAGTTTGTTGTTACAATGATGACCGATGACTAGTGACTGGTGACAAAATTCATATACACAGATTGGAAATGTAAATAATGATTGTGCAGTTTATAAATATATTAATTATGCGAATTCTCGAAATCAACAAATTTTATAACGCCAAGCGTGGAGCAGACAAGCACTTTCTTGATCTGATTGCACTGCTTAAAGCTGGTGGTCACCAAGTGGCTGATTTTTCGATGCGCCAAAACGATGATGAAAATTCTTCTTGGCGACAATATTTTCTCTCGCCGGTGGGATATTCCAATTCGTTCACGCTTTGGGAGAGGATTAAAGGTGCAACGAGGATGTTCTATTCTTTCGAAGCGGCCAAGAAAATAAATGCAATTTTGGATGAGTTTGCTCCTGACATCGTGCATGTGCACAACCTGTATCATCAGATGTCGCCGACAATTTTGTTTGAAATCAAAAAAAGAAACATCCCAGTTGTGATGACCGTGCATGATTGGAAGCTCATCAACCCCAATCATTCCTTGCGACTCAACGGGCGCGCCTATCGTCGCTGCGCCGATGGCAAGTATTATCAATGCTTTTTGGATAAGTGCGTGAAAAATTCTTATGCTAAAAGCTTTTTAGCCATGATTGAAATGTATTGGCATGGGTGGCTGGGAACATATCGCAAGAATATTGATTTGTATGTTGCGCCAAGTGAATTTGTGAAAAATATTTTAGTGAAGTGGGGGATGCCGAAAGAAAAAATTGTGGTGCTGGCTCATTTCATGCCGGAAAAACAAGGGTGCACTGCTCGCAAATACTCCTTTTCAGTGGCTGATTCCTACGCACTGTACGCTGGAAAAATCTCCAAAGAAAAAGGGGTGGATTTTTTGATTGAGGCCTTCGCAAAAATCAAAGGCCTGAAACTATATTTGGCTGGAGAGTTGGAGGATGGTTTTCAAATTCCGAAAAACTCCAACATTGTATATTTGGGCTTCGTGCCTGCCGATCAACTAAATGAATATATCCGCAATAGTGTTTGCATGGTTTCGCCAAGTGAGCTGCCAGAAACGTTCGGCTTGATTGCGCTTGAAGCCATGAACCAAGGCAGACCTTTTGTGGGATTTGGTAGTGGCGCGTATGGAGAAATCATCAATGATAGTGCGCTTGGATTTATTGTGGATACCAAAGAAGAGTTTGTTGAATGTCTGGAAAAGATTGCGACTAAAAAAGTGAGCTTTGATCAGCAGGAAATAAAGGCGCATATCAAGAAATACAACGCCAAAGGTTACTTGAAGGAGATAGTGGCTCTTTTCGCAGAGTTGCTCAAAACAGTTGACAAATTATAAAAAACTTGCTATGATATACAGTTATATTAAACCTAATTATAAATCACATGAAAAACTCAAGAAACCTCCTAAACAAGCAAAAAATTGAACTATTGGGAGCTTTGCTTCTGGTAGTCATCTTTGTGGCTCCATTTTTGACCTTTGCTGGTTCTCGCAGCAACATTTATGTCGATGGTTCCAAGACGGGGGCAGAAAATGGTTCGCAGGCTAACCCATATCACACTATTTCTGAGGCTTTGGTTCACGCCAATAACCGCAGCGACGTGCATGTGGCCAAAGGAGTGTATATAGACAACATTGAAATTCCTAAAGGTGTCAGAATTTTTGGCAGCTCTGCCAGCGACGTTATCATTCGTGCTAAGAATGACAAGAAAGTTGTGGTGAGCATGAAAGATGATACAGAGATAAATAAACTTACCATTGAAAAAGGTAACGAGGGAGTTTGGATCAAGAAAGATGCTGAAGTTTCCATTATCAAATGTGTCATCCAAAAAAACGATGAGGATGGTATCAACATCGCAAGCGGCTCAACTAAGAAAGATGATGCAGTGAGCATCACAGATAGTGTCATCAGAGAAAACGGTCGCGCTGGAATCTTTTCTCAAAAACGTCGTTTGGTGCTTATGGATAATGAGATCTATGACAATGATAGCGATGGAGTTGATTTGGCAGCAGGCACCAGTGCTTGGATTCAAGACAATAAATTCAAAGACAATGATGGAAGCGGTCTTAAGCTCAGACTTGATGGAAGCGACATTTGGACAAAGTCAAACACTTATCGCGACAATGATCACAGCGGTTTGGAAGTGAATGCCTCTGGAAAAACAGGGCGCATTGATGTCAATAAATCGAAATTTTTGGAAAACAAAAATTACGGAGTAACGCGAGTGACTCGCACCGGAATTTCTGCAAACGTTTGGAATGGGCTGACCGTTCAGGCCAGTAATACTTTTGAACTGACAAAGCAAGGTGCAGTTTCACCGATCATAAGAGTCAAATAAAAATGTTGTTTGTTAGCTTCTCGAAATGATTTCGAGAAGCAATACAAATCGCACGTAAATGAAATGATTTGTGTATTAGTATAATATTTGTAAGTTTGTAGGTTTATGAAAATAGCATTCATTGGACAAAAAGGCATACCTGCAAAATCCGGCGGCATCGAAAGACATGTTGAGGAAATTGCTGTGCGCATGGCCAAGCAAGGTCATGAGGTTTTTGTCTATGTGCGAAATAATTATACGCCTAAGGAACTAACTCTCTATAAGGGTGTGCACCTTATTCATTTGCCCAGCATTTCAACCAAACATTTGGATGCAATCAGTCACACTTTCTTTGCCAGTTTGCATGCGCTCATTTCACGCTATGACGTGATTCACTATCATGGAATCGGTCCATCAATACTAAGTTTCATTCCGAGATTCTTGAAATGGAAAACTCCGGTAGTGGCAACCTTTCATTGTCAGGATTACTATCACCAAAAATGGGGCGCAGTTGCTCGCACAGCGCTTCGCTTGGGAGAATGGATGACTTGCAAGGTTCCCAACAAGACAATCACTGTGAGCAAATCTTTGGCGCTATTGGCCAAGGAAAAATACGACACTGAAACTTCCATCATTCCAAATGGAGCAGTGGTTAGTTACTGTGAGAAAACAAATGAAATTTCCGCTTGGAATTTGAAAGATAAAAAATACATCTTGTCTCAGGGACGTTTGATCAAGCACAAAGGCGTGCATTATCTGATCGAAGCTTTCAAGCAATTGGAAGACACCTCGAAAGTTCCCAACAATTTCAAATTGGTGATTGTGGGCGATGGATTTCATACGGATGATTATGTCAGATATCTGCACACCATCAGTAAAGGACGTGAAAACATCATCTTCACGGGGTCTCAAACTGGTGAAGCCATGGAGCAATTGTTTTCTCATGCATATTTATTCGTGCAACCCTCTGAATCAGAGGGGATGTCACTTTCATTGCTTGAAGCGATGGGACATGGACTTACTCCCTTGGTCAGCGATATCAAAGAAAATGTCGATGTGGTTGAAAAAGATGGATTCTCCTTTGTTTCGAAATCAGTCGGTGATTTGCGCGATCGCCTTGCATATCTGATCAGCCGACCTGATGAAGTTGAGAAAGTTGGAGCTCTGGCCAAGCAAAAAATTCAGGATCAGTTCAGCTGGGACTCAATTGCGAAAAAAACCGTTGATTTGTATAAAAGTATTTCAGCTTAAAGAATATGGAAAAAATGAAATTCAATTTAAATATGCTGCTTTCCAATGTGCGATTTTCCGCGCGAGTGTTGGTGGTGGGAACAATTCTGACGCTGACTTTCTTTCTGCTCTCAATTGATTCATTCAAAACATATCGCTCCGATGTTTTCGTTTTGGTTAGCGCAAAATCTGAGCTTGCACAAAAGCAGCAAGATCAATTGATCAACAATATGATTGAGTTTCCGCAGACACTTTCATTTTACAACAGACTTTTAAAGCTTAATCCTGATGTCCGCGACATTACTTCTGCACTTGTTGCAGATGAAAGAAAGGCAACTTGGAATGAGATGATTTCTGTAGGACGCACCAGTAACAACGCTTCAGTACTGAAAATTTCCATCGTGGCAAGTCGTGAGGCTGATGCTCAGCAGTTGGCAATTAAATCTGCCCGCACACTTTTTGACACAGTTGCTTTTTATTACGATGTCAAAAAAGATGTTGATCTGCGCATCATTGATGGCCCAATCACCAACTCACAAGTTTCACTTTGGTATGTGTATTTGATCGCCAGTCTTTTCCTTGGTTTTTCCATTGCAATCCTGCTGAACCTGATTTCTTTCAGTGGAAGTCTTGGTCTCAAGAAGAGCGGGCAGTTGTTGCAAAAAAGTTTCTTTCCTGAATTCAAAAAAAATACTGGTTATCCAATTGAGCAGGAATTGGAATCACTGAGCAGTCTTTATGAACGCGAGCAAGCTGAACAACCATTTGTTTTTGAATCAAATGCGTCTGCCGAAGAAGTGCCTGCAGCATATGATGAAAAATTTCAGGAGGTGAAAAAAATAACCAAGGAGCTTGAACCTAGCAAATATCCTAATTTTCCTGAAATGCCAGTTCGCGTGGGACAAATGGAAAACGTGCCGTCCAATTTGCCGATAGCCGAGGAAGAATTTTTCTTTGAGCAGGTCGCTCAGCCGCAAGCAGTTGTGACTGAGGAAATAATGCCTGATAATATGGAGGTTAAGAAAGATGTGCATGCTGAGCCTTCTGAGGAAGAACTTAAAAAACGCCTTAACAGTCTTTTGCGAGGAGAGCTATAAACGTTTGCGGGCTCACTAGAAATTATAAGCACTTCGTGCTTGAAATTTCGTCGCTCGCCCAAGATGAAAGCAAGCTTTCGCCTTGTTGGCTCACTAGAAATTATAAAATTATGGCAAAAAAATACTCACTAAAATTCTGGTTCATCTTCTGGACAATCTCAGTAGTTTTTCTTGCTGGATGGTATTTATTTTGGAACACTCGTTCTCAAGGAATATCTCAGACAGTGGAAAACGTGATTGGTTTTTTGCCGATTGATGTGACAGCGAAAAAGGAATATCAAGCCTTGGCAACCATCGGAGACTTTTTGCTCAAAAGCGATGGCCAAGAAAAAACTTTATTGGTGCTGTTTCAAAACAACATGGAAATCCGACCGGGCGGTGGCTTTATCGGAGCTTTTGGCATTGTGAAACTGAAAGATGGAAAAGTTGTTTCAATGGAAACGCATGATCTTTCAAATTTTGATGCGCGCATCCCTGATACCGTGCCTGCTCCGTATCCGATGCAGCAGACTTTGGCGGTCAAGGCTTGGAAGCTCAGGGATTCAAATTATTCCCCAGACTTCGCAGTGAACGCTGCCAAAGCTCAGGAATTTTATTACATGGGAGATGGTCGCGAACAATTTGATGGCGTCATTGGAATCACCACCAATGTGCTGACTTCAATTTTGAAAATCACCGGTCCAATTGCCATTGAGGGATATCCTGGAACATATGACAGCAACAACGCGGTGCTTTCTTTGGAGTACCAAGTTGAAAAAGCTTTTGAGCAGCAGGGGATTGATCGCGGTGAGCGAAAAAGCGTGATGAGCGATTTGGCCAAGGAAATCGAGAAAAGAGTTTTCGCTTTTTCTGTTTCTCAAAAAATCGAGTTGGCAAAAATCTTATTGGAAGATTTGAATAAAAAAGATATCCAACTTAATTTCAAGGATAAAAACTTGCAAAAGGTGGCCAGCGCTGCCCAGTGGACTGGCGCAGTTGATCAAAACTGGAACAAAGATTACTTGATGATTTCGGATGCCAATCTGGGTTCTTTTAAAAGTGATTACTACGTGAAACGTTCAATGGATTATACTGTTGATCTTTCAAAAGATGTGCCGACCGCTAAACTGAAGATCACTTACGAACATACTGCCCAACAGAAAGATTGGATGACTCGCGACTATACTGACTATTTGCGCGTCTATGTGCCTCAAGGTTCATGGATGGCTAGCCAGATAAATTTTGACGACACGAAATTTGGCAGCGAGCTTGGCAAAAAATATTTCGGGGCAATCGTGCGCGTGCCAATCGGGACTTCAAAGACTGTTGAGATCAATTATACCTTGCCGCAAACGGTTAAGGACAATTATAATTTGAAAATTCAAAAACAGGCAGGGCTGAATGATGTGCCAGTGGCCTTTCATCTGATCAAAGAAGATGGAACATTGGATGGCTTTTCAAAGGCATTGAACAGTGATTTAGTTCTTAGTGACTTGAAGTAGTCACAAACAATCAAAACAGGAAAGGGGCATAAAATGAGAGTAACAATTTGCGGCTTGTTTCAGAGAAGAACAATCGGTGATCCAGATCTTGCAACGTCAATTCCTATTTTAGCGCATTTTCATGATGAACCATATGATTATGCTAAAAAAGTTTGGGATATTTTAAGGCGAAATGGCGTTGAAAAACATTCCGTAGTTGAAGTTGTAGCAACAGCAGCTATGAATGATCATCGCGCGAGGGAAGTTTATGCTATTGTTACTCGCAGATCTACAAAATTTAAATCAAATCAGTTGTATGCTGTGATTGATGGTCTTGTGAATCTTGGTCTTGATGTGGAAGTTCCACAGCCAGTAGACTTTTATCCAAGAAAGAAGTAAGTGTTATTGATAGTTTTGCTTAAAAAGGGTTGCCAAATGGCTGCCCTTTTTCTTTTTTCTAAAATAAGTTAAGATTAAAAGGCTTTAAACTGATATAAAAAATTATGAAAATCGAAAAAACAACATTGGAAGGGGCATATCTCATAAAACCGAATGTTTTTAATGACGAAAGAGGGTTTTTCATGGAAACATATTCCAAGCAAAAACTTGCAGAAGCTGGCATCGTTGCTGATTTTGTGCAGGACAATCACTCCATGTCTGTGACCAAAGGAGTTTTGCGGGGACTTCACTTTCAAGCAGGGGAAAACGTGCAAGCAAAGCTTGTGCGCGTGACCAAAGGTACGGTATATGATGTGATTGTGGACTTGCGCAATGACTCACCAACTTTTGGAAAATGGGAAGGTTTTGAACTTTCGCAGCTGAATGGTTGGGAGCTTTTCGTTCCGCGCGGATTTGCTCATGGATTTTGCACACTGGAAGACTACACAGAGTTTCAATATAAGTGTGACAACTATTATGCACCTGAAAGTGAGGGGGCAATTATTTGGAATGATCCAACTCTGAAAATTTATTGGCCGATTGAGAATCCAATTTTGTCCGAGAAAGATTCCAAGGCACAGGAGTTCAAGAATTTTGTTTCCCCATTTACAATATAAATTTTAAGTTCTAAATTTAAAATTTGAAATAAAATCTAAATGTCTAAATGTTTAAAAAATTATTCATTTGGAAATTAAAAATTGATTTAAAATTTCAAATTTCAAATTTCAAATTAAATGCGATTACTTGTTACTGGTGGAGCTGGTTTTATTGGCTCAAATTTTGTTCACCACATTTTGAAAACTTATCCTGATTATGAAATCATCAATTTGGATGCGCTGACTTATGCTGGAAATTTGGAGAATTTGAAGGAATTGGAGGGAAATCCCAGGCACCGCTTTGTGAAGGGGGATATTTGCGATGCTGTCTTGGTGGATGATTTGGCCAAACAGGTTGATATTGTCGTTCATTTTGCCGCTGAATCGCACGTGGACCGCTCCATTATCGATTCAGCTGCGTTTGTTCGCACAAATGTGATAGGAACGCACACCTTGCTCGAAGCAGCCAAGAAGGCAGGGAATTTGCGCTTTCATCATGTGTCTACAGATGAGGTTTTTGGCTCCCTGAGTGCGGATGGCGCGCCTTTCTCCGAAGTGACGCCGTATGATCCCAGATCGCCATATTCTGCCTCCAAAGCTGGCTCAGATCATCTTGTGAGGGCCTATTTTCACACTCATAACTTGCCAGTGACTATCTCTAATTGCTCAAATAATTACGGACCATATCATTTTCCAGAAAAGCTGATTCCGTTGGTGATCACTAATTTGATGGAGGGCAAAAAAATTCCAGTATATGGCGACGGACTAAATGTGCGCGATTGGCTGTATGTTGAGGATCACTGTCGCGCGATCGATACTATCATCCACAAAGGAAAAATCGGTGAGACTTATTGTGTGGGAGGTAATGGAGAAAAAACCAACATGGAAATTGTGAAAACAATTCTTGGACTGCTTTGTCGCGACGAAAGTTGGATTGAATACGTTGAGGATAGAAAAGGACATGACAAACGCTATGCAATCAATTTTGATAAAATAAAAAATGAACTTGGTTGGGAGCCGCAGGTGACTTTCGAAGAAGGGATTATGAAAACTGTGGCTTGGTTTCAAAATAATGAAGCTTGGTGGAAAAACATCAAAAGCGGAGAATATGAAAAATATTATGCAAAACAATATAAAAAGTAAACACGAAATATTATTAGGACTCACGACGACTCCCAATTCTGATTGGCGCGGGAAAGTGGAGGAAATGAAAAAGTTCGGAATCAAGCGGATTGCGCTTTTCCCGACGTTTTTGCCGGTTGAGCAACGCAAAGAATTGTACGGTTTGCTGGCAACGATTGATGGATTGGAAATCCCACACGTTCATTTGCGCAATCAGGATATGGAGCAGTGGGAGATGGAGTTGTTTGAAAATAAATACAAAACTGCGGTCTATAATATTCATATGCGGTATGATTTAACGAAATGTCTTGAAAAATATAAAAATAAAATATTCATTGAAAACCATTTTAAAATTTTCGATGAAGAGTATCTAACAGCTTTTGCTGGCATCTGTTTTGATGTCCAGCATCATGCAAGAACAAGAATAGAAGCTCCAAAAGTATTTATTCAGGTGAATGATTTATTGAAAAAGTACCCTGTCGGTTGCTGTCATATTTCTGCTTATCCAAAATTAAGATACATATTTAAAAGGTTCTATATTGGTCTTTGGGAAAAAATAAGTGGACATTACATGATTGACATTTCAGAACTTGATTACATTGGACAATATCGTCAATATTTGCCATACTACATCAGCTTGGAATTGGAGAACTCTTTTGAAGAACAGCTGCAGGTCAAGGAATACATTGAAAGAATTTTGAATTTAGAATGATGGGATGTTTGAAGCATTTGAAATTTAGTCATTGGAAATTGATTGAAAATTAGAAATTAGAAATTAGAAATTTAGATATAATAAATTATAAATAAATTCATATATGAATAATAAAGCGATAAAAAATAAGGTATTAGTAATAGGATCCCATGGTATGTTGGGACAAGAACTGGTCTCAATTTTCAAGAATGACAGTGACTATAAAGTGACAGCTTGGGATTTTGACAACATTGATATTACAAATGAGGAAATGGTGAAAGAAAAAATCACCAAACTTGCGCCGGATGTCATTTTGAATGCGGCTGCTTACAATGCTGTGGATGCTTGCGAAAAAGATAAGGCAGAATTTGCTAAGGCTAAAATGCTCAACGGCAAAGCACCAGGATATTTGGCAAAAGTTGCCAAGAAGCTTGATGCAACTTTCGTGCAGTATTCAACTGACTATGTTTTTTCCGGTTATCCTGAAATCTCCGAACCGGAGGGTTGCGGTGGTTCTTGCGGATCATGTTCACTCCATGAAAATTTCACCCCTCAAATTGGTTTTGATGAGGATGCAATTGCTGAGCCCGTGCAAAAATATGGCAAAACAAAATTGATGGGTGAGGATGCCGTGCAAAAAAATGGAGAAAAATATTACATCATTCGACTTTCAAAATTGTTTGGCAAGCCAGCCAAATCTAAGACTGCCAAGAAAAGTTTCTTTGATGTGATGTTGGCGGCTGGTAAAAAGAATAAGGAAGTTAAGGTTGTTGACGAGGAAACAAGCTTGTTTACCTATGCTCCAGATTTGGCCAAGAAAACCAAGGAGATTATTGAAGCTGAAAAACCTTTTGGTATTTATCACGTGGCCAATGAGGGTCCTTGCACATGGTATGAAGCGGTTGTAGAATTATATAAGATGGCGAAACTGAAAACTAAAGTCATCCCGGTTGACGCTAATGAATTTCCGCGGCCTGCTGCTCGGCCATATGTTTCAACATTGCTCAACACGAAACTTAATCCGATGCGAAGCTATAAATTGGCGCTGCGAGATTATTTGAAAAATATTAAATAGTTTAAAAAATATTATCTGCTATGGATTTTAAAACTATCAAAAAACAGGATAAAAAAGTTTACGACCTGATTACGGGTGAGATGAAACGTCAGCAAGAGGGGATGGAGCTTATTGCCAGCGAAAACTATGTTTCCGAGGCGGTGCTGGAAGCGCTGGGCTCAGTTTTCACTAATAAATATTCTGAAGGATATCCTGGCAAGAGATATTATGGCGGTCAGGAATTTACTGATCAAATTGAAAACTTGGCGATTGCGCGAGCCAAAAAACTTTTTGGCGCTGATCATGTCAATGTGCAGCCACACTCCGGAGCACCTGCCAACATGATTGCTTATAACGCAGTGCTGAAACCCGGCGACACTGTCCTGGGAATGGATCTTTCGCATGGTGGTCATTTGACTCATGGACATCCTGTGACACTTTCCGCACAAATCTATAATTTCATCGGATATAAAACCAACGCGGCTGGGGAGATTGATTACAAGGAATTGGAAAAATTAGCGCTCAAACACAAACCAAAATTAATTTTGGCTGGCTTTTCTGCCTATACTCGTCAATTGGATTACAAGAAATTTGCAGCCATTGCTAAAAAAGTTGGAGCAATTTCCATGTTTGATATCGCGCACATCGCAGGTCTTATTGCAGGCAAGGCCATTGAAAATCCGGTGCCATATTTTGACATTGTGACCACCACCACCCACAAAACTCTGCGAGGACCTCGCGGTGGAATGATTATGTGCAAAGAAGCCTTTGCCAAAGCAATTGATAAGTCAGCTTTTCCTGGTTTTCAAGGAGGACCACACATGAACAACATTGCAGCCAAGGCCGTGGCTTTTGATGAAGCAGCCAGACCAGCCTTTAAGGCTTATGCCAAGCAGGTTGTGAAAAATGCCAAAGTGTTGGAAAAAGAATTAGTGAAACGTGGTTATAAATTGATGTTTGGGGGCACAGATTATCACATGGTGCTGATTGATGTGATGGGCAGCAAAGAAGTGACCGGCAAAGAAGCTGAGCATGCTCTCGACGAAGCTGGCATTACCGTAAACAAAAATATGATTCCAGATGACCCACGTTCTCCATTTGACCCAAGTGGAATCAGGGTTGGAGTGCAAGCCATCACCTCGCGCGGGATGAAAGAAAAAGAAATCAAAATGATTGTGGAGTGGATTGATGCGATCATTACAGCGCACAATGACAAGAAAACTTTGGCTGAAATCAAAAAAGATGTGACCAAATTCTGCAAGAAATACCCAATTTATCCAAAAGTGTAAACACGGAATTTACAATTTCAAATTAAAAATTTGAATTCAATTTAAAATGATAAAATGTTTAAAAATTAAAAAATTTAGATTTGATTTTAAATTTTAAATTTCAAATTAAAAATTTACTGCATCATTATGGGGGAAGAAATTATAAAAACAAGAAAGCGTAAAATGAAAGGAATCGTGTTGGCTGGCGGAACTGCAACCAGGCTTTTTCCAATGACCGCTACAACTTCAAAGCAACTTTTGCCAGTGTACGACAGGCAGATGATTTTTTATCCGCTCAACACTTTGATCAAAGCTGGTATCAAAGACATTTTGGTCATTGTCGCACCAGAACATTCTGGACAGTTTTTGAATTTGTTGGGGTCAATGTTCAAAAAGCATGGTCTGCATATCACTTTTGAGGTGCAATCAACCCCTCGCGGTTTGGCTGAAGCTTTGACGTTGGGTGAGAACCATATTGGCGATGACAATGTTGCGCTTATTTTGGGCGACAATATTTTTGAAGATGATTTTGCCAAACAAATAAAAGAATTTAGAAGTGGTGGCCATGTGTTTGCCAAGAAAGTTTCAGATCCGGAAAGATTTGGAGTGGTGAGGTTCAACAAAGAAAACAGAGCCATGGAAATTGTGGAAAAGCCAACCACTTGGATCAGTGATTATGCTGTGACCGGACTTTATTTGTATGACAACAGTTGCGTTGAAATTGCCAAAAACATGAAACCATCTGAAAGAGGCGAAGTTGAAATCACAGATGTAAATAAAGCATATTTGAAAAAGAAACAGTTGGAAGTGACTTTGTTTGATGGGGAATGGCTTGATGCTGGAACGCCTGACTCATTGCTTGAAGCAAGTATTATTGTGAAGGAAAAAGGCATCAGCAAAAATTTTCATCCAATTTTGAATGAAGCTATCAAGGAATTCAATGAAGAATTGAAAGCTCGCAGCAAAAAAAGATTAGCATAAAAAAAGTAGAAAAGTAAAAAGCCCCAGCACCAAATTCCAAAGATTGATTTAATGTAATAGGTGATTTATTTCACGGAATCGCCTGCGGCTCAGATTTAATGTAATATTAAAATTTAAGACAGAATTGGTGCGGGACGCTCATTTTTGTGGCTGCTCGTTACCTCGCAAACAAAAATGGCGAAGATTAGAAAAGCAATTTTACCGGTAGCGGGATTTGGAACAAGATTTTTGCCAGCTACCAAGGCTCAGCCAAAAGAAATGCTTCCAATTGTGGACAAGCCAGTGATTCAATATCTGGTAGAAGAAGCAGTAGCAGCTGGAATTGAAGAAATTATTTTCGTGACTGGTCGCGGAAAGCGAGCCATTGAGGATCATTTCGACATTTCTTATGAACTTGAAGACACCTTGGTGGAGAAAAACAAGCAGGAATTGCTTGAAACTGTGCAAAAGATTTCAGGCTTGGCCAAGTTTTCCTATGTGCGCCAACCAAAACCACTGGGTGACGGTCACGCGCTGCTTCAAGCTGCTCATCTTTTGAATGGCGAACCAGCTTTGGTTATTTTTGGAGATTGTCTTTATGACAGTGAAGTGCCAGCTGCCAAACAATTGATGGACACTTATGAGAAATATGGCGATCCAGTCATCGGACTGAGTGAAGTTCCGGATGATCAAGTTTCCTTGTTTGGAGTTATTGATGGCGTCAAACTTGATGATAATACTTATGAGGTGAAAGGGTTGGTGGAAAAACCGAAGAAAGAGGACGCACCGTCTAATCTGGTGGCAGTTGGAAAATATATTGTGACACCGGAAGTTTTTGAAACCTTAGCCACCATGGACCATGGCAAATCAGGGGAGATCCGCTTGATTGATGCTTTTGAAATCATGCTCAAAAACGACAAGCCGCTTTATGGAAAAGTTCTTGAAGGTGAATGGCTTGATACGGGTGATAAGTTCAATTTCGTGAAAGCGACAATTCATATGGGACTCAAGCATCCTGAAATTGGCGAAAAGCTGCGCGCATATCTCAAGGGTTGCAAAAATATTTAAACGAATATCACTCCGCTCGCAAGGCGGAGTTTTTATTACAAGAAAAAACCACCGGCTCCGCCGGTGTGTGCGTTTAGAGCGTAGCGAGTGATAACATAAAGTCACCACCAATGGTCTAGAAAGGAGGTGACTTTATCATATGGCTAACGCTAGGCTCT
>Ga0172380_10004415_pt1 | contig 18093 bp, 9 predicted proteins | sample Leawe162metaG_FD_119747 | JGI IMG/M metagenome (GOLD analysis project Ga0172380, IMG submission 119747) | Leachate microbial communities from a municipal landfill in Southern Ontario, Canada - Leachate well 162 metaG | ecosystem: Engineered > Solid waste > Landfill > Unclassified | place... | reverse complement strand
AGCTTGCGCACCATATTTTTTATCTCGGGAGACTTGTCGAACAGCCTGGCGATTTTATTGTTTTGCAGGGCGATGACTGAATCCAGAGCCGTGAAGTCAACCCCGAGATCAAACTTGCTGTTGAAAAAATATACAAGCCGCTTTACCGCGCGGGGATCATCCGTGGACACCAGGTAATATGGAACCGGCACCCAGAGATTGACCGCCGGTATGTTGCGCTGCCCCGCCAGCCATGACAGATATGAGCTCAGTGTGGGCTTCTGGCCGGAGGGAGTCTCGTAATCGTTGTCTGAAATGACATTATACGGATCCAGCGTGGGCTTGATTTCTTTGTTATTCACAATCGAAATGAGCGATCTCGGGACCGTGTGAGCGGCTGTGGAGATCATGGCTCCCATGGTATATATCTCCTTGACAGCGCAATCACGATCAGCGACATCAAGCACCGATGTAAGGAACCTGTGCCAGCCCATCCTGGGAATACTGCTCTTGAAAATTACCAGGTTATTGCGATCACACACATAGAACTTGCTTTCAGGAAAGCGGGCTACATTGTCCACTACATTCACCCCGCCCATGGGGAAGAAGCCCTCAGGCAGCACTTCGCCGAACTCACTACAGCCCAGAGACTGCAACAGGTAATCAACGGCCCGCACTCCCAGTTTGCCGGCATCCTCAGCCCAGGCTACTATCAAGACTGATCCTTTCAGGCCCGGGCTGCCGCTTAATCTAATAGCCTCTTCGCCGCTCACTTCTGCTCTCCCCCCACGTCATGCTTAAAGAACTTATCTATATCGTCAAGTATCTTTTTCTTATCTTCCTCGGTTATCAGGCCTTCGCTCTCGGCCGCAGCCACGGTAGACTCTTTGAGCCGGTCGAGCTGCTGCTTGATCTCATCAGGGAGCTTTTCATAGAGCCGCGTCAGTTCGCTTTCGCTTTGCCGGGCCAGCTCATCTATCACTTCCATGTCGATCCACATATCAAGTGCTTTAGAAAGCACTTCAAGCACAGACTTGGACCCTTTGGGATAGGGAAAGGGAAAACCCTGCAGGTATATAGGGATCTCTCCCATTATGCAGACCGCATCGATGCCACGTCGACTTGCTATGCCCAGCAAAAGCCCGTTAAGGCCGGCGATGTTACCCTCACCTCCGCGCCCTTCGATATCCGACATCAGTACGGTATTATCATAGCCCTTGAATTCGGCGATAAGTTCAGGTGAATTGGGCACAGCCCAGGCCCGTGACCTGGCAGTATGATGCATGGGCGCCACCGCCGCCCCGGAGGTGTAGATACGCCTGCATCCATACTTCTGCGCCACATCCAATACCATATTGGCCATATCGTAGGCCATGCTGCCGGCTGCATAGACTCCTCCTCCCTCGGCCGGCTGTTCTTCGCCGAGAAATAATATCAGGTCATGCTTTCCAGTTGTATGGTAGAAAAAGTCGCTGGCCGGGAAATCCAGTTTCACCAGCTCGCCATCACGTATAATGGCCTTCCTGGGATAGAAAAAATCATCGGGCTCTATATAAGCCATCTGCTCAGCCTGCAGCGACCTGCGCAACGTGTCCAGTGCAATCAGACCGATGTTGCCTATGCCCGGCCAGGCCGCGATCATCACCGGATCGATCAGTCCGGGCTCTTTAATATAGCGAATCCCCATGTATTCACCTGTGATAAATTGATTATAGCATATCAAATGCCGGCTTTACGGCAAACTGCCCGGAGCATCGGCGACGATGCAATGATCAAAGGCCCTTCAGCTACGAAAAACTTGACATCAAGGTGCATAACCAAGATGATATTAATTAGCGCAAGCATTGTGACGTGAAAGAAGAAGGACGTTCAGCCGCTTCAAAAGCGGCAAGAAAGATCAGGAAGCTGCCGAAAATCCTCATCGTGGACGACAGCGGGGAGAACCTGCGCCTCTTCTGTACAATCCTTGAAAACGCCGGTTACCGTATCACGTCTGCCGCAAACGGCAAGGAGGCCCTGCAGAAGCTGCGTAAAGCAAAGCCCGATTTAATATTATCGGATATCCTAATGCCTGTGATGGACGGATTCCGGCTCCTGCAGGAATGCAAAGCGGATCCGATCCTGAGCAGTATCCGGTTTATTTTCCTCACCGGCGCCTTTACCGATACAAAAGACGAGGAGCTCGGGATTAAGCTGGGTGCGGATACTTTCCTGCGCAAACCCATTGAACCGGACGAACTGACGCGCATTGTATCAGAGTTGCTTGCGCGTAAAATCAGGTCGAAAAAGGGAACAGGTAAACCGAAGGAGAATAAAAACAGACCTGACGGCGACCTGTACAATGCTGCTCTCATGCAGAAGCTCGAACGAAAGATGGAGGCGCTGGAACAGGAGATATCCGATAGGAAGAGAGCCGAGGACGCCCTGGTCAAAAGCGAGGAGCAATACCGCCTGTTGTTTGAGACGATGGATCAAGGTGTGACGTGCTGGGCTGAAGGAAGGGTGATATCGGCTAATCCGGCGGCGGCAAGAATAATGGGCCTGGAGATGGATGACTTGGTCGGCCGGGCAGCCACCGATCCTGTATGGAACTTCTTCCATGAGGACGGCAGCGATTTCTATCCGGACGATTTCCCCGTAACCGTGGCAGCAAAAACCGGCAAACTGGTAAGGGAGATAACTATCGGGTTCTTCAGAGGAATTGATAATAAAATCCGCTGGATCCGCATGAGCGCCATACCTCAGTTCCATCCGGGCGCAGATATGCCTTACCAGGTCTACGCCACTTTCGCTGACATAACCGATCGCTTCTTTGCGTTCAAGGCCCTGCAGGAGAGCGAATCACGCATGTCGGCCATACTGGAAAATACCCGGGATGCCATGTGGTCGGTCGACAGCGGTTATCACATAATCGCTGCCAACAGCAGCGCCCGTAAATTCTATCAGCAGGTCTACGGCGCCACCCTCACAGAAGGAATGGATATTCGTTCCGCCATGCCTCAGGAAAATAATGACTTCTGGAGCACTGTCGGGCGGCGAGTGCTGAACGGGGAGAAGGTTGCGCTCGAAAGGAGCTATGAATTTGCTGACGGCCCCGCTTATTACGAGTTTTCACTCAGCCCCATATTCTCTGCGTCAGGTCGACCTGTTGGCGCTGTATGTTCAGCCAGGAATATAACGGAGCGTAAAAAGGCTGAGCAGCAGATAAATGAGAGCGAAAAACACCACCGCATGGTGCTGGAGAATATATCGGAATCGATCTACGTGATTCAGGACGGCCGGATCAAATTTTGCAAGTCCGGCGTTTCGGCCATCACAGGCTACAGCGGGGATGAGCTACTGAATAAGTCCCTGGCGGAACTCATCCACCCTGATGATGTCAAATCCGTTATGGACAACCATTTCGGCAGGGCGGGGGGAGAGCAGGCGCCTTCAGAGCAGATCTACAGGGTGATAGATAAGAATGGTGAAATCCGCTGGGTGGAAGCCCATATAAACACCATTGAATGGGAGGGCCGCCCGGCCTCGCTTATAGTACAGTCCGACATCACCGAACGACGTCAGATGGAGGCTTCTATTGAAAAGGCCAATCGCCTCCATAAAATGCTCTCCCTGTGCAACGCAACCATGGTACATGCCACCAGTGAAATAGAGCTGCTACGGAACATATGCGGAATCATGACTGAGACAGGCGGCTATCGCATAGCCTGGGCAGGCTATGCTGAGGATGATGAGAACAAGACAGTTAAGCCTGTGGCCATCAGCGGGGCCGACGCAGGTAGAATTGAAAGCGCAGGTATAACATGGAGCGATAGTGACCTGGGCAAGGGGCCGGCCGGACGGGCTATCCGCACAGGAAAGATCGCTGTCATCCAGGATATAGCACTCGATCCGGCGTATAAACCCTGGCTCAGCCTGGTGGAAGAGGCTGGCATTCGATCGACTATTTCGCTACCGCTCAAGTACCGTGATCAGGTCTTCGGCTCGATAAACATCTATGCGGATCGTAAAAACGCTTTTGAGGAAGACGACATCTCACTGCTGAATGAGCTGTCCCAAGATCTGGCCTATGGCATTTCCGCGTTGCGTGAGCACGTGCGGCTTAAAGAGGCGGAGTCAGCCCTCAGGAAGAGCGAAGAGTTGTTCCGCAAGGCCGTACAGAGCACAACGGATATCGTCTGGGACTGGGACATCCAGACAGGCCTGGTGACATGGTTCGGGGACATCGACGGCATGCTGGGATATCAGCGCGACGAGTTCCCTCGAACTCTGGATGCCTGGGAAAATGCGCTGCACCCGGATGACCGCGACCGCGTTACGGAGGCGTTGAACCGTCACGCTGAAACAGGTGAACCTTATAACGTCGAGTACCGCATTTTGCGCAAAGACGGATCGCAGCGCAACTGGATAGACCGCGGGCTGGCCGTCTATGACGAAAACGGCAGGATCGCACATTCAGTGGGCGCCTGCGTCGATATCACTGAACACAGGCAGTCCGAGGCCAGGGGCAAGATACGCCGCGATCTGGCCTTGAAGCTGGCCGGCCGTATAGACATGGAGACGGCGCTTAAATACTGCCTGGACGCCGCCATTGAAATCTCAGGATTCGACACGGGGGTAATCTATATATTAGATGAGAAGAGCGGCGATCTCAAGACCGCCTGTAATTATGGCTCTTCAGCATATACTGAAGAGCATTATTTCGTGTTGAAAGCCGATTCCGCAGACGCCCGCCATATTAAAAAAGGCAGGCCCAATTACCTGAGCGCCGGTGAGTTCAAGCCGCCTTTTGATCAAAAGCTAAAACATGAAGGATTCACTTTCGACGCGATGATACCGGTGTTATTCCAGAATCAAGTGATCGGCGCACTGGGTATCCTCTCTCATACACAGAACAATATGCCGCTGGTAATCCGAGACTCACTGGAAGCTATTGCCGCAGATATAGGCATAATCATCGATCGCCTGTCCTCCAGACAGGCGCTGCAGGCCAGCGAGGAGCGCTACCGGTTTATCACTGAAAACACGGCGGATGTTATCTGGATGCTGGATAAATACCTTAATTACACATTTATCAGCCCATCCGTTACCAGGCTGAACGGATTTACCGTGGAAGAAGCCATGTCACGCGGGATAGCCCAGCGAATGACGCCTGAGTCCCTGGATAAAATAGCCGGAGCATTGGAAAACGGCAGTATCCCCATCCTTGACAGTACCCCGGGCCAGAAGCGCTGGTTCACTATAGAAATGGAGACGTATCATAAAAACGGCTCCACAGTCTGGATGGAGACTTCAATGGCATTGATAACCGATGCCTCAGGTGAAATCATCGGTATGCTGGGCACCTCCCGTGATATATCGACCCGCAGGCAAGCGGAACAGGCCCTGCGTAACAGCGAGGAGAAATATCGCCTGGTGGTGGAAAATGCCCATGAGGCCATCTTCATCACGCAGGATGGCATGATTAAATTCGCCAACCAGAACACCGCCAGCATAATGCTGCTCCGGCCGGAAGACCTGCTCTCAATTCCCTTTGTAGATTTCATCTATCAGGATGACAAGGAATATATCGTCAGCAGGCACCTGCGCCGCCTTAAAGGTGAACCTATCGAGGAAGTATCCGAATTCCGCGTGATCAGAGGAGACGGCCAGGTTCGCTGGGCGGAGCTGCGGGCCGTCTTGATTGAATGGGAGGGACTGCCGGCCACGCTCAATTTCATTACGGATATCACAGAACGCAGACAATCCGGGGAACGGGGGAAAATACGCCGCGACCTGGCTCTATCGCTGATCGGCATAACCGACATCGAGACGGCAGCCGAACTGTGCCTTGATGCCGCTATCAGGATCTCAGGCTTCGATTCCGGGGTGGTTTATCTAAAGAATCAAGAGACGGGCGATTTTCATGCAATCTGTCACCAAAATATAACTCCTGCCCTGGTTGAAAAATTGTCGTCCCTGCCTGCTGATAGCATATGGGCACGCCTGCTTATGAAAGGATCTCCCATTTATACAAAAGCCGAGGAATTCACTCCGCCCTTTGCTGAGGAGCTGAAATCCGAGGGGCTGACATTCAACGCAACCATACCTGTCAAGCACGGGGAATGGATCCTGGCATCCCTGGGAGTTTATTCACATTCTCTGGACAACATGCCCGATGTCGTCCGCAATTCGCTGGAGGCAATTGCAGCAGATATAGGCATAGTGATTGAACGCATCGGAACCAGGCGGGAACTGCAGAGAAGCGAAGAACGCTATAATGTTATCGCTGAAAACACCAGCGATGTAATATGGTCCGCGGACCAACACCTCCACTATACCTATTTCAGCCCTTCGGTTTATACGCAGAGGGGCTATACACCGCAGGAGATGTTGCAGTTAAAGATGGAACAGGTCATCACAGCTTCATCACTGGAGCCGGTGGTAAGCGGAGTGGCAGGCGCCATATCGCGATTTGAAAGCGATCCGGGAGGCGGCCCGGTCACATACACGGGCGAGATGGAGGTCTACTGCAAGGATGGCTCGACAAAATGGACAGAGACATCATTCACGGTCATAGGCGATGAGCAGGGCAAGTTCAGCGGCGTGATGGGTATTTCACGCGATATCACACAGCGCCGACGGGCTGAGAGGGCTCTGATCGAAAGCGAAACGAAATACCGCAGCCTGATCGAGACTTCGTCCTCAGGCGTGGCCGTGGCCGATGAAACAGGCGTCCTGACCATGGTCAACGACAGGCTGTGCCAGATCTACGGTTACAGCAGGGACGATGTGATGGGCAGGCAGTTCTTTGATTTTATTCACCCGGATGATAAAGACAAAATAATCAATGATTTCATGGAAGCGGTGGCGAAGGGTCAGACACTGCCGGCGATCGAGTTTCGCGGTCTGCGAAAAGACGGCTCCGTCATCTGGTTGTTCACCAGTCCCAGCGCCCTGATAATAGAAGGGCGGCTGGCAGGCTTCAGCGTGATCATCCAGGATATTACCTCGCTGAAACTGGCTGAGCAAGCGCTCAAGGAGAGCGAGCTACGCTACCGCTCGTTATTCCACTATAATCCAGCTATGACCTATGCCATTGACCGGCAGGGTAATTTCACCAGCATCAACGCCGCTGCAGTCAGGATATCCGGCTACTCGGAGGAAGAGGCATTGAAGATGCCTTTCAGCCGTCTCATACCCCCTGAGTATATGGAGGTAGTCAAACAGCATTTTGCCGGATCGTTGAACGGCGAGCCTCAGTCCTACGAGGCTGCCTTCATCACCAGGGACGGCAGGAAGATAGACGTCCATGTTACCGGAATACCTATAATTATCGACGGCAAAGTGATCGGGGTCTACGGTATAACCGAGGATATCACCGGGCGCAAGAAGGCGGCGGAAGATTTGAAAACGGCCCTTGAGAAGGCCAGTTCCACGCTGGAGGGTACCATTGAGGCCATAGCCATGATGAGCGAGTTGCGCGACCCCTATACCGCCGGCCACCAGCGTATGGTCAGCCAGCTTGCCGTAGCTATTGCGGAGGAGCTCGACCTGGAGCAGAATCGTGTACAGGACCTGGCCGTGGCAGGCCTGCTGCACGATGTGGGCAAGGTCTACGTCCCCTCGGAGATACTGAGCAAGCCGGGTAAACTCACCAATCTCGAGCTTGGTCTGGCCAAGGCCCATGCAGAAGCCAGCTATAACATCGTCAGGTCGATTAAATTTTCGGGGCCGATCGCGCACATAGTATGGCAGCATCATGAAAGGATCGACGGTTCGGGATATCCTCAGGGCCTTGCCGGAGAGCAGATCATGCTGGAGGCGAGGATACTGGCGGTGGCTGACGTGGTAGAGGCCATGAGTTCTCACCGCCCCTATCGTCCCGCTTTGGGTGTGGAGAAAGCACTGGAAGAGATAACCAGGAACCGCTCCACCCTTTACGATGCGCAGGTAGTGGACGCCTGCCTGCTTCTGTTTAGCGAAAAGGGATTTAAATTCCGGGATTAGCGGCCAGGAAATAAACCTCCTGCCGCCCATGACCAATAGCAGTCAATAGAATTGTATTTGCTTTAAAATTATGAATTCAAATAGTCAGGCTTTCAGTCTGCTCAGCAAAGATGATCTCTATCTTTTCAACGAGGGCAGCCACCTCCGCCTTTATGAAAAGCTGGGGGCACATCCCATCCACCGGGATGGGTATGACGGCACATATTTCGCCGTGTGGGCGCCTAACGCCCGGCACGTTTATGTCACGGGTGATTTCAACGGATGGGACAAGAAGGGCTTCAAACTGTCTCCACGTGAGAACTCAGGTATCTGGGAAGGCTTGGTCCCCGGCCTCGATAAGGGCGCCCTTTACAAATACCATATCGAGTCCGATATACGTCGCTTCAAGGTTGATAAAGCCGATCCCATTGCCTTTCACTACGAAACACCACCCAAAACAGCATCCATTGTCTGGGATTTATCCTACACATGGAAAGACCACGGATGGATGGACGGGCGAGGCAAGGCTAACGGGCTGGATGCCCCCATATCAATCTATGAAGTACACCCGGGATCATGGATGCGCATGCCCGAAGATAACAACCGGCATCTCAGCTACAGGGAACTCGCTCCAAGGCTGGCAGATTATGTCAATAACATGGGCTTCACACATGTAGAGCTGATGCCGATCATGGAGCACCCTTTCTATGGTTCCTGGGGATACCAGGTGACAGGATATTTCGCGCCTACCAGCCGTTATGGAACTCCCCAGGACTTCATGTATCTGGTGGATTACCTGCACCAGAACGACATAGGAGTAATACTCGACTGGGTCCCATCACATTTCCCCAATGATATTCACGGACTGGGCTTTTTCGACGGCACGCATCTTTACGAACATGCCGATCCGCGCAGGGGATTTCATCCCGACTGGAAGAGCTATATTTTCAACTACAGCCGCCACGAGGTGCGCAGCTTCCTTCTGAGCAGCGCCATGTTCTGGCTGGATAGATACCATGTGGATGGGCTGCGTGTGGATGCCGTGGCCTCTATGCTGTACCTTGACTACTCTCGTAAAAAGGGTGAATGGGTACCAAATCCATTCGGAGGCAGGGAGAATCTCGATGCAATCTCCTTTTTACGCCGCTTCAACGAGGAGATCTATCGCAACTATCCGGACGTGCAGACCATTGCTGAAGAATCGACGGATTGGCCTATGGTCAGCCGGCCTACTTATGTGGGAGGATTGGGCTTCGGCATGAAATGGGATATGGGATGGATGCATGATACGCTGGAATACTTCTCGAGAGACCCTGTCTACCGGAAGTATCACCACGACAAGCTGACATTCCGCATGCTCTACGCCTTCAGCGAAAACTTCGTCCTGTCCCTATCCCATGATGAAGTGGTGCATGGCAAGTCCTCGCTGGCAGGTAAAATGCCCGGCGACGACTGGCAGAAGTTTGCCAACCTGCGCCTGCTATTTTCCTGCATGTTCACACAACCAGGTAAAAAGCTGGTTTTCATGGGAAACGAATTCGGCCAATGGAAGGAGTGGGACCACGAGAAAAGCCTGGACTGGCATCTTTTGCAGTACGCACCACACAGCGGACTGCAGAAACTGGTGCGGGACATCGCACGCCTCTACGGCAGTGAACCGGCGCTTTACGAGCTGGATTTCGATGCCGGCGGATTCGAATGGGTGGACTGCAATGATTCGATACACAGCGTGGTAAGCTATCTGCGCCGTGGAAACTCCACAGAGGACCTTCTTCTGGTATCGTTGAACTACACTCCTTTGCCGCATTACGCATACCGTGTGGGTGTTCCGCGGGGAGGAAATTGGAAAGAAGTATTCAATAGTGATGCTGCGGACTATGGTGGGAGCGGTCAGGGTAATCTCGGTGCAGCCGAAGCCGAATCAAAGTTCTTTCACGGCAGGCCGTATTCGCTGAGTATCACACTTCCGCCGCTGGCAGCGGTAATTTTTAAATCTTCCGCGCACTGACGGGCCGTCCCAGAACACGGCTGATGGGCGGACACTTATTTGCGCCTGCAGATTTTTCGAGAATAATTTCAGAGCGGTATTTCCACGTCGATAGTAGTGCCCCTGCCTCTGACCGAATCGATGTCTACTTTTCCACCGAGCATCTGTACACGCTCTACGATGCCAGCCAGGCCAAGCTTGCCATCCCTGGGCAATAAATCAATCTTCCCTGCGTGGTCAAATCCTACTCCACGGTCAATCACACTGACTTTTATATTATGTTCAAGATATTCAATCAGTACAGTGGCCGATGAAACCTTGGCATGCTTGGCCGCATTGATAAGAGCTTCCTGGATTATGCGAAATAGCGCGAGCTCCGTATCGGGTTGGAGCCGTTTTTGTTTACCTGCGGCCTTAATCTCAACTTCCATGTCATACATTTTCTTGAGCTCACCTTTAAGCCACTCCAGCACCGGAAGCAGGCCGAGGTCATCCAGAACCGGCGGGCGCAGCTGGCGGCTGAATCGCCTGACCTCTTCAACCGCCGATTTCATTCTCTGATATATGGCATCGAGCTTTGCATTCTCCGCATCCGTGAGATCAGGTTTGCCCGACCGGAAATTGTCCATCTGGTAGATCAATGCCACCAGCGTTTGCACGGTTGTATCATGGAGCTCTCTGGCGATGTATTTTCGCTCCTCCTCCTGCACCCGGGTGATCTGCCTGGCATAATAGCGCAGGTTCTGCTCGGCTATATGCCTCTCTGTTACATCCTCCAGTATCTCGATGGCTCCTATTACCCTTCCCCGGCTAACAAGCGGGCTGGCCGTGAAATGGTACCACTTGCCGTTTTCGCCCAGGGACGGAAAGAAATCCTCAGCTTCATAGGCGCCCCTGATCAGTGCTGACTTTCTGGCGCTGCCATGATAGCGAGCCGATATCTCGTCTTCCGAAGCTCCATCCGCTATGAGGTCAGCCAGTACCGGCCTTTCCTTCCCATAAAAGGCTTTCCACTGGTTGTTCGTCCCCATCACATCTTCCTTGCTGACACCCGAAAGCACTTCCAGGGCCTTGTTCCATTGAATGACATGGTGCTTTTTATTTACGGCAAACACCGGAAGGGGGAAGCGGCCCAGCACGCGAGCCAAAATAACATCTGAGCTGGTTCGCAGGTCCTCCCTGTTAAGATAAAGTTTGACTATAAAAAAAATGAGCAGCCCTGCCGTGATAGCCAGGGCAATCAACAGTATTAAGATAACGTTAATATAAGACATGGCCGCCCGCTCAACTCAGGTCTTTGAGGCTCAACCAATTCCTCTTCATGGCTTCGACCACCGCCTCTGTCCTCGAACCAACACCCAGTTTGCTGAAAATAGTCCTGAGGTGGCTCTCGATAGTGCTCACGCTCAGGTGGAGCTCCTGTGCAATAGCATGGTTGCTCAGGCCTCCGGCGGCCAGTTTCAGTACGGTTATCTCCCTTTCGCTGAGCAGATCCGCCGACGGTTCTTCCACAGCATCGATTTTACCCGTGCGGAATTTTTGCAGAACCTTCTTGGCTATGTTGGGATGCAGCACAGACTCGCCTCTGTATACGGTCTTAATAGCTTCTACCAGATCGGACACACCGACATCTTTCAACAGGTAGCCGGCGGCGCCCGCCGAAAGCACTGAAAAAATATACTGCTCATCATCATAAGCCGTGAGCACCAGAATAGATACGCCCGGTTGAAATGACTTGATCTGTTTGGTAGCTTCAATCCCGTTCAGCCCGGGCATAGCTACGTCCATGATTATTACATCGGGTTTCAATCCCCGGGCCAGACTGACGGCCTCATCGCCGTTGCTCGCTTCACCAACAATCGTGAACTCCGGCTCGCGTGTCAACGCCTCCCGGATACTCTCCCGCACAACGGCATGGTCCTCGGCAAGCAGTATCTTAATCGAATCCAATGCAAATATATCCCGGCGGATTTGCAGTAAGTATACAACCGCGCTTAAATGCAAGCAAAGCAATCGTCCCTTTTAGAACTGAAAGTTATTACATCGAATAAATCTCACGGCCGAAGATATGAACCCAGTTTCTTTTAAGCGCTTCGGTCACTGAAGGCCTTTGCCATATATACTGAATTAAATACGGACCGGCCGTACTACTAATCTTTAATGTACGACAACATCTGAATCAGGGCATCCGGTTTTACGCTCACATCGCCCGAGTAGGGGTGATCCATAGCCAGTATGGTGAAAAGCAGAAGACCAATCAACGCCGACAGCAGGGTGGTCATAACCAACTGGAGGGTAAGGTTATCGGACCCGAAGAAGAAGGTAAAGCTGATGGTAATGCATCCGCCCATGATGAGGACAAGCCAGAGAACAGGATTCAGTCCATTGTTCGCGTCCATTAGACGTTGCCGCCTCATCTCACCGGCCTCGTTCATTTTCCGCACAGACTCGGCCAGAAATATTTTCTGTGTCTCAGTTTGCGGTTGATAACTGCTGTAAAGCTCCCAGATCCGCGCTGCCAGGGCCTGAACTTTTTCGCTGCGCTTCCCGTAGCCGATCACTTTCCATTCCTCATTTATGACTGCCTTTATATATTCATCCATTGCCGCCTCGCCTTTCTCCCTGAATTCGGGTGAAAGTCCGTTCATGTCCCGATAGATATCGGCGTAGTAATTTGCCTCCTTGTTCAACGTGATATTAGCATCTTCAAACTGCTGCCAGAGAATAATGGTGGAGAAGCCCAGTAAAACGGCGTATATCACGCCCAGTGTTGCGAAAAGCGGCCCTGCAATATCATGGTGACTTTTCAACTTCGACCGATCGACATAACGACGTACAATCAACACGCCGCATATGCCAAAAGCTACCGCTATAACTATTATTGCGATGCATATGGCGTACGACGGGTAAGTCATAAGGATCCATTGCGAAAAAGGCATTACTCACTCCTGCTAAAACTACGAGTACTATTAAACTGCCATTGCACCGATCAGTCAAGCAGCAGGCATACTCACATACGAAAAGTTGCCGGATTGAAAGTCACACTCCGCATTTGTAAAATGTTTCTTTTGTTGTCATAATGCACAATCGGATGAAGTCGCAGGCCATTAATATAACTGGGGGAAAGTGCATGAAAGAACTGAAGCAACTCGTGATAGACGGCAAATCTGACAGAGCGGCAGCTCTGGTTGCCAGGTTACTGGACGAAGGCGGATCTGCCGACGTGCTGATGGAACAAGCATTGATACCAGCCATGGACACAGTAGGTAAGCTTTTCCAGGACGGCGAGTATTTCCTGCCTGAACTACTGGTATCGGCCAAGGCTATGCAGAGAAGTGTGGAGGTTATCAAACAGCGCTCAACTACCGGGACAGTTACCAAAAGCGGTAAAGCAGTCGTTGGCACAGTCAAAGGTGACCTGCATGACATAGGCAAGAACCTGCTTGTCATGGCGTTAGAAGGCGCCGGTTTCGAAGTGGTGGACCTCGGCTCGGATGTTTCAACGCAGCAGTTCGTGGAGGCTGTTAAAAAGCATCAACCCCATGTTATGGGCATGTCGGCCCTGCTCTCCACTACGATGTACATGATGAAGGACGTTATTGAAGCCATGGACAGGGAGGGATTACACGCGGGTGTAAAAATCATGGTAGGCGGCGCCCCTCTCAACGATGACTACGCTAAAAAGATAGGAGCGGATTTTTACGGCCCGGACTGTATCGCCGGCAGAGATTACGCGCGCGCTATTGTCGCCCATAAGAATTAGACAGGCTGTCGATCCAACCACATGAGTCACACCATGAAAAGTCGAAGCAAAGGCGCAATGACGCCCAAAGAGAGGATTCATGCGGCAGCAAGGGGACTGCCCTCCGATCGGGTGCCCGTGTTTTATTGGATCGAAGCGCACACAGGCTGCAGGTTAATGGCCGAATACCGGCCATCAGGTCACTGGAACAGGGACCTGGCAGCAAAATTCCTCTGGAACAGGCTGAAAAAGGGCGGATATATGCAGGCCGCTGAGGTTTGGAGATTCTTGCCACTGCTCTGGGATATTCATAGCTATAATTTCGCCAATGCCTATGGCATTAATCTGGGAGCGGACATGATCCTCGCCTCCTACGCAACACCTGATTACAGCAAATGGAGCTATAAAAAGGGCCACATCGACATCGTTGATATCTACAATGTAGGCCGCAAGATAGGCGGAGGAATCTATCCCGATATGATTGATCCCCCCATAAAGAATCTCGATGACCTCAAGAATTTCGCTTTTCCCGATGCCACTAAAAATAGTCTATACAACACGTTTCGGCGGTACAGGAAGCAGTACCCTCATCACAGCATTGCCGCAGAGGCATGGGGTCCACATGATTGGACCAGCAACCAGATGATAGGCCTGGAAAAATATATGACCTGGCTGGTGGAATACCCGGATGAAATCAAGTCGTTCATGGACAGGTTCATCGACCACGAGATTGAGATCGCCCGCAGGAGCATAAGGGCAGGGGCGGACGTTATATTTATCTACGATGATTACGGCTATAACAACCGCCCTCTTATTTCGATGAAAATGTGGAAAGAATTCATGTACCCCAGGCTGAAAAAACAAATTGATGCCGCCCATGAAGATGGCGCCCTGGTATGCCTGCATTCGTGCGGTTACCAGATGCCGTTCCTCGAATATTACGTGGAAATGGGTATCGACATGCTGCAATCATTTCAGCCGGCCGCCGGCAACGACTTCAAGCTCGCTGTGGACAAATACGGTGATAAACTGTGTTTCGTGACAGGCATCGATATTCAGAAGGGAGAGTCTATGACGCCGGAGGAGTACAAGCAGGATATTCTAGCATACTATCGCATCGGCAGGGCTAAAAATCGCCACATACTGGGAACTACACATGAAATACAGTACACCATGCCTGAGGATAACCTGAGGATCCTTTTCAAGACCGTCGGAGAGATCCAGGCTGGTTATTACGATTAGCTGCTGCCTGAAACCACATGTTCAAACAGTACGGCTCAATATGTTATAATCAGAAGGTTATTTCTTAGCCTGTGTGTATAAACAGCTGATAACTTACTACGATTTATGCCGGTCCGTGATGCAGGTTGAAGTTTAGGTATGAGGTAGTTATAGAGGCAATACATGGCAAACCCGCGTAAACCGACCCAAAAGAAATGTGTAAGCAGCGGGAAAATTACTGCCAACCAGGCTGACCAGGCCGCTCTGGGGCAGGCTCTGCTCCAGAGCACCAGCGCTGGCATCTACATAGTTCAGGACGGTGAGTTCGTCTACCTCAGCCCCTTCTTCGAAACCCTGACGGGATATTCTATTAAAGAGCTGCTTGGGCAGGAATCTCTCAAACTCGTCCATCCAGATGACCGCGAGATGGTACGCAGGGCAGCCATCAGTATGCTGAAACAGCGTCGCAAGCAAAATCCATTTGAATACCGTTTCCTGAAAAAGAACGGTGATGTGATGTGGGTGATGGAGACGGTATCACCGATTGATTACAAAGGTCGGCGCGCTACTCTGGGCAGCTTCATGGATATCCACCAGCGCAAAATGCTTGAGGAAGCCGTTTCAAAGTCAGGACAACTGCACAGCGCTATGCTTTCACAGATGTACGACGCCTGTTTTGAGGTGGATTTGTCCGGCCACTTCATTTTCACCAACAATTCCATGTGCGTCAGCCTGCGTTATAATCTCCTCGAACTCGATGGCAAACATTCCGATATCATTATACCGGAGGAAGATCGAGAGCTAGTCGGTAAGGCCTTTAACCATGTTTTTAAATCCGGCCAGACCAACACAGGTTTCACACACAGGGTCAAACGCAAGGACGGCATCGTGATGACGGTTGAAACCTCTGTCTCACCGGTAAGGGAGCCCTCGGGCAGAATAACAGGATTTATCTGCGTCAGCCGCGATGTCACAGAGAGCAGGCGGCTGCAGGCAGCTCTTTTACGATCCGAGGAATTGCACCGCACCATCCTCGAGCAGATGTACGACTCTTATTATGAGGTAGACCTGGCAGGCACTTTTACATTCGTCAACGACTCTGTTTGCTCAAACCTTCTTTACTCTAAAGAAGAGCTGCTGGGGAAAAATTTTAATTTCTGTGTCCCACCGGATGAAATCAAGAATATGTTCCTGGCCTTCAACCGGGTATTCAGGGCCGGTCAACCCAACAAAGCGTTCTCACACAAGATACTGCGCCGTGACGGCAAAATCCTATATGCGGAAAGCTCTATCGACCTGCGCAGGGACGAGACGGGCCAGCCCATCGGCTTCCGCAGCATCTCACGCGACATCACCGAGCGGAAACAACTTGAAGAAGCCCTGCTGGAGGAAAAGAACTTCACGGACTCAGTCCTGGACAGTATGCCTGGCATCTTTTACGCACTGGACGAAAATGGAAGACTCATAAGATGGAATAAAAACGAGGAGAAGGTGACCGGCTATTCGAGCGCGGAACTGCATAATATGAATGCACTGAACACTATAGCCGAGGAAGAAAGGGAGATAGTGGCATCGAAGATAGCCGATGTTTTTTCGCAGGGCTATGCATCGGTCGAAACCCTGATTTTATCGAAAGACGGAAAAAAAATGAGATACCTGCTGACCGGTGCCCGAGTAGATATCGGAGACAAGCCATATGTTATCGGTATGGGTATAGACATCTCAGAGCGCATACAGGCCGAGCAGGATTTAAAACGGAGCGAAGAACGCTACCGGGCACTATTCGACAGCTCGCTCGAACTTGTCTATATACTCGATTTCGAAGGAAATTTTTTGGATGCCAACCGCGCTACCCTGGAACTCATAGGATACAGTAAAGAGGAGATCAGCACACTGAACGTAGCTTCACTTTTTGATACTGAGGACCTGCCCGATGTACTGGCGATGTTAAATAAGGCCGGAGTGCCGGGGCTGTACAAGGAGATGATGGAATTCAAACTGCGCCGCAAGGACAGCAGCCAGGTATATATTGAGGCTCAGTCCTCGCTCATCAGGCGTGAGGGCAAACCTTATGCCATTCAGGGAATCGCCCGCGATATAACGGAGAGGAAAATGTTCGAACAGCGGCTATCTGAGATGGCCACGCACGATTTCCTGACCGGACTGCCTAACCGGATATTGCTTAACGACCGCTTTACCATGGCGCTGGCGCAGGCCCACCGCAACAAGCACAGGCTGGCTATTATCGCGGTTGACCTGGACCGCTTTAAATCGGTCAATGACACTTTAGGGCACCAGGCCGGTGACGATCTGCTCAAGGCCATAGCCATCAGGTTGAAGGAAAGCGTCCGTTCAAGTGATACGGTGGCCCGCATGGGAGGTGACGAATTCCTGTTACTCATGCCGGAGATGCACATGATAGAGGATGCCAATAAAATCATCGACAAGATAGCGCTTGCTTTCAAGGAGCCGTTCTCCATACAGGGCAGCCGTTTGAATATGTCAGCCAGCATGGGACTGGCCATATACCCCGATGACGGTGAAGATATGGAGGCTCTGATGCGCAAGTCCGATGCCGCCATGTATAACATCAAACGCCACGGCCCCAGCGAAGGGCGCCCTCGCCATACGCGAGAAGACTAGCTTCTTTAGCCCTATCCTACTTTTCGTACAGTTCAATTAATTTATTGTTCATATCCTCTATCGGGTATACTTTCTTCTAAAATCAGCATCCTAACCGTCCGCAAATGAGAATATCTAATTGCAGCAAAGAAGATTTTGATCAGATTCTGACTGATTTCAGCCAGTTTTGGGAGCATGAACGAGCACTTGCCCTGCATCACCCCACACTGCTTTATGAGTTCGGCAATTCAGCATTTATTATAAAGCATGACAACAAAGTCGTTGCTTATCTTTTCGGCTTCATCTCACAAACAGAACCGACAGGCTATATTAACCTTCTGGCAGTGCGCCAGGATTACCGTAGACAGGGCCTGGGCAAGAAGCTGTATTATCATTTCGAGCAATATGCCATGAAGCGCGATTGCCTGCGGCTGAAGGCTATCACCAGTCCTGTCAATACACTTTCAGTCAACTTTCACAGAAATATAGGCATGAGGCCTGTCGGAGAAATGGGTCCCACAGGTGTGCCAACCATCAAAGATTATGCAGGTCCGGGCAAAGACCGCATCGTTTT
>Ga0172380_10004414_pt1 | contig 18099 bp, 15 predicted proteins | sample Leawe162metaG_FD_119747 | JGI IMG/M metagenome (GOLD analysis project Ga0172380, IMG submission 119747) | Leachate microbial communities from a municipal landfill in Southern Ontario, Canada - Leachate well 162 metaG | ecosystem: Engineered > Solid waste > Landfill > Unclassified | place... | reverse complement strand
TCCGCCGTCAGCGTCCCCGCCTCCCGCATTTCCCGCGGCGCGCCGAAGAACACCACCTCGCCGCCGCGCTCGCCGGGGCCCGGGCCCATGTCGAGCAGCAGGTCGGCCTCGTGCATGATCTGCGGGTCGTGCTCGACCACCACCAGCGAGTTGCCGGCATCGCGCAGCCGCCGCATGACGCCGATGACGCGGCCCATGTCGCGCGGGTGCAGGCCGATGGAGGGCTCGTCCAGCACGAACAGGGTGTTCACCAGCGAGGTGCCGAGCGCTGTCGTCAGGTTGATGCGCTGCACCTCGCCGCCGGAGAGCGTGCGCGACTGGCGGTCCAGCGTCAGGTAGCCGAGGCCGACCTCGCACAGATAGTTCAGGCGCGTGCGGATCTCGCCGAGCAGCAGGTCGGCGGCCTCGTCCAGCGGCGCGGGCAGGGCGAGCGTGGCGAAGAAATCGCGGCAGCGGTCGATCGGCAGCAGCATCAGGTCGTGGAGGGAGAGTTTTTCCTCGCCCAGCTTCCACAGCAGCGACTCGGGCTTCAGGCGCGCGCCGCCGCAGGCGGCGCAGGGCGTGTAGGCGCGGTAGCGCGACAGCAGCACGCGGATGTGCATCTTGTAGGCCTTGGTCTCCAGCCAGGCGAAGAAATGCTTGACGCCGTACCAGTGGCGCGGCCAGGAGCGCTTCAGGCTGACGTACTCCGGGTCGCCCTCCAGCACCCAGCGCCGGTCCTCCGGCGGCAGGTCGCGCCAGGCGATGTCGGTCGCCACGCCGCGCTTCTTGGCGAAGCGCAGCAGGTCGTCCTGGCACTCGCGGTAGGACTCGGTCTGCCATGGCTTCACGGCGCCGCCGGCGAGCGTCTTCGACTCGTCGGGCACGACCAGGCCGTAATCGACGCCGATGATGCGGCCGAAGCCGCGGCAGGCCTCGCAGGCGCCGAGCGGCGAGTTGAAGGAGAAGCTCGACGGCACCGGCTCGGCGTAGTGGATGTCGCAGTCGGCGCAGTGGAGGTCGGTGGAGAATTTCCACGGCGTCGCCGGCGCGCCGTCCTCGCCGAGCGGGTAGATACCGACGCGCCCCTGGCCGACGCGCAGCGCCGCCTCCAGTGCCTCGATGACGCGGGCGCGCTCGGCGCCGGAGAGGCGGAAGCGGTCCTGCAACACTTCGAGCGTTTTCCCGTGGCGGGCATGGATGCGCGTGTAGCCCTGCGCCTCCAGCAGGCGCAGCACCTCCTCCTCGCTGAAGTTGTGCGGCACCTCCACCGGAAAGGCGACGATCAGGCGCGGATCGCTCGCCGTGCCGCAGCGACTGACTATTGCGGCGTAAATGCTCTCCGCCGTGTCGCGCCGCACCGGCTGGCCGCAGCCGCGGCAGAAGAGCCGCGCTCCCCGTGCGTAGAGCAGCTTGAGGTGGTCGTTCAGCTCCGTCATGGTGCCGACGGTGGAGCGCGAGGTGCGCACCGGATTGGTCTGGTCGATGGCGATGGCCGGCGGGATGCCGTCGATGCGGTCGACCTGCGGCTTGTCCATGCGGTCGAGGAACTGCCGCGCGTAGGGCGAGAAGGTCTCGACGTAGCGGCGCTGGCCCTCGGCATAGAGCGTGTCGAAGGCCAGCGAGGACTTGCCCGAGCCGGAGACGCCGGTGACGACGATCAGTTGTCCGGTGGGGAGGTCGAGGCTGAGGTTCTTCAGGTTGTTCTGGCGCGCGCCGCGGATGGCGATGACGGGATGCTTCCGGTCGGACATTTGGAATTTGTATCGAGGCAGAGAAAAGCCCGCTTGCCACGGGCGCGAACAAGCTGATAGCTTACTCGAACCCAACGGAGAATTCAGATGAGCACAGAAGAAAATCCCGACAGCGTCCAGCCTTCATTCGAGGACACCCGCCTGTCCTTCGACGAGGCCGTCCAGTACGTCCTGCAGCACGCCGCCGCGGCCTTTGCCGTGCATCCGGTATTCGAGGAGGAGGACGACGAATCCCCTTCGGGCGCGCGGGTCTTCGTGCTGGCTGCGGATGGAAAGGGTGGCTGGTTCCTGCGCTTTCTCGCAGGGCGCTTCTTTTCCGGCGCCTACGCCGCCGACGACGTGATCGCCGTCGCGGATATCCCCGAACGCGTCAGGGAATTGCGCTTCCTGCCGACGCATTTCGAGGAAGACTGGTTCTCGGACCAGATCCAGATGCTGATCGGCAAGTTGATGTCGGCGTCGGGCAGCGCCGCACCGCACATGCCGGATTACCAGAACGCGCCGCAGAAGCATGCGGCGGGGGAGGTGGTGTTCCCGGTAGCCTTCATCAATGCGGCGAAGAAGCCGCATTGAAAAGCTGCTCGAAATCCGCTTCGGAGACGAGCGGACGCGGCGCCTTCCTGAGCGCGTCCTCCAACCAGGCGATGTGCTCCAGTTCTTCGCCGGCCAGTTCCCGCGCCAGCCGCTTCACTTCGGCATCCTCGCTTGACGCGACGGCCTGCTCGTAGAGCGCCTGCGCGCGCTTCTCGGCATTCAGCGCGATCTTCAGCGCGTCATGCGGCGTCATGAGGTGGAAGATGAAATCGTGGTTGACCTGCTCAGAAGGGGCGTTGTCCAGCCAGCTGAATTCCCAGGAACGCAGTGCGGGCAGCGGCATGCCGGAGGTGCGGCGCAGGAGCTCATCGACATGCTGCTGCTCGTAGCGCGCCAGCTTGTGGAACAGCTCCGCCGCTTCCTGTTCGCCGTGATCATCGAGGAATTCCGCGAACTGCGCGCTGCGTGCCGCAGCCTCGCGCTCGATGGCGAGGGCGTTGGCATAGCACTCCGCGAGGTTGCCGATCGGGGTTGCGCTGGCCATGACGGTCTCCTGCTGACTTTCAGGAGACCAGCCTACGCCGGCTTTATTGCGGAATAAAGACGCGGTGCACCATGGGCACCGGGGTGATTACTTGCTTTCTGCTTTAGCCGGAGCCTGTGCCGGTGCAGTTACAGGAGCAGGCATGGGGGAAGGTCTTGCCCGGTCGAGGATATTCCTTGCTTCTACATGGCCCTGAGCTGCGGAACGTTCCAGCCAGAAGCGGGACTGTATGCGGTCCTTCACGCCACCAATGCCGTTGTACAGAAGGTTGGCGAGTATGTACTGAGCGCCAGCATCGCCTTGTTCGGCTGCCCGGCGGAGCCAAGTTGCGCCTTCGGACTCATTTTTCTTTAGGCCATTTTCTCCGAAAAGCAGGTATTTTCCGAGAAGCGCTTGGCCAAGTGGATCGCCGTCCGCCGCCGCCTTGCGTATCCAGAGCAACCCTTCCTCATTGTTGCGCACCTCGGCGGCTGTAATGAGTGCCATGCCTAGGAGTCCCTCCGCCTTCGGATACCCCTTCTCGGCGGCTGGGCGCAGCCATTTGAGTGCTTCTTCCGGGTTCCGCGTCACCGCGCGGCCGGTGAGGTAGGACAGACCAAGCAGGGCACGGGCATCGAGATGCCCTTTCTCGGCCGCCCGGACCAGCCAGACGATGGCTTCCTCTAATTCGTTGGTCTGCAGCAGGCTACGCGCCAACCAGACCTGCGCATTGGCGTCCCCTTGCTCGGCATGAGGCCGCCAACTGCTACCGGCAAGCGGAATATGGAAATGGACCCCACCAGTGAATTGCGCCGACTGGTTTGCTGCATCATTTGTCGAGTTGGCGGGCCCAATCTCGGTGAAGCTGATCCCAACAACAAGTTTTTCGTCGTTCGGGTGTAAGCAGGAGCGGCCGCGTAAATCAATTGTTTGTGGCTTGTCCTTTTGGGGGGATTGCTTGTCTTCAGCTCGATGAAAGTAGTTAACGCACTTGAATTGAGATTTGGAATCGATCTCAATAATTTCGCTCAGGACGCGAAAACGCTCTTGATTGACATTACTTCTGAGGTCACGGCGCAGCCGTTCGACCAGATCTTCAATACTGCTAATCCGCTTGTCAGGAATTTGCGCAAAAGCCCTTGCTTGCTGGGTACGACTGGTCCCTTCAGATTCAATATCCCGGCTAAATTGGATTGAGACGGGGTTTCGTGCAATGAGTATCCAGCCTTCGCCGACAGGGCGTTCGACCGACATCGGCACCAGCACGTAGCGGCCTGGGCGATCCTCGGCAGGGGCCTGGGTTTGAGCATGGGCGGCGAAGGCAGGCAACGCGAGGCAGGCCAACAGGGCGGTTTTCAATAGAGTCATGGCGCCACCATGATAGATGGAATGGGAGACCTCGGGGCAGCAGTCCATCGGATTCCGGCAGCATGACTTAAGCAGCCCTTCCGCCTTCAGCGACGCCTGGACGGCCGGCCGCGCGGCGACGCGCCTGAGGTACTCGTTCGCGCTCGGCCAGCGGGACTGGTCGATCTTCACCCAGGGCGACCAGTTGAGCACGGTGAAGAGATAGCAGTCGGCCACGGTGAAGGTATCGCCCATGAGGTCGTCGCGGTCGTCGAGCGCCTTCTCCACGTAAGCCGATGCGACTGTCGAGCAGCTCGCGCGCCGCCGCCTTCCAGTCCTACGAGGCCTGCTTGTTGTAGAGCGGGCGGGGGTTGGCGCATGGGAACAAGTTTAGCTTATGAGCGCCAAAAAAATATTCGCGCCCAAAAAACCATTTCAACCCCCTTCAAATCATGGTTTTTCGCCATGAGCCATGGCACACTGCAGCGCACCATTTTTCAGCAACCCTGGTCGAGGGCCACCATGACATCCCGCAAGTTCATATTCGATTTCGAGAACGGCGACGGCAAGGACAAGATGCTGCTCGGCGGCAAGGGCGCCAACCTGTGCGAGATGACGCAGATCGGCCTCAATGTGCCGCCCGGCTTCACCGTCACCACCGAGGCCTGCCTCGCCTACCTGGAGAAGAACCAACTGCCCGAAGGGCTCATGGACGACATCAAGTCGCACATGAAGGCGCTGGAGAAGAAGACCGGCAAGGGCTTCGGCAGCGCGGAGAACCCGCTGCTGGTGTCGGTGCGCTCCGGTTCGGCGATGTCCATGCCGGGCATGATGGACACCATCCTCAACCTGGGCCTCAATGATGCGTCGCTGAAGGGGCTGATCAAGCAGACTGCCAATCCGCGCTTCGCCTGGGACGCCTACCGGCGCTTCGTCCAGCTCTTCGGCAAGATCGCCCTGGGCATCGCCGACGAGGCCTTCGACGAGAAGATGCACGCCGTCAAGAAGAAGTACGGCGCGCTGCAGGACGTCGACCTCTACGCGGACAACCTGAAGGAGCTGGCCGACGAATTCCTTTCGATCATCCAGCGCCATACCGGCAAGCCCTTCCCGGCCGATCCCTACGAGCAGCTGGAAATCGCCGTCGGCGCCGTGTTCCGTTCCTGGATGGGCAAGCGCGCGGTGGATTACCGCAAGCAGTTCAGGATCACCAAGGACATGGCCAACGGCACGGCGGTGAACGTGTGCACCATGGTGTTCGGCAACATGGGCAACGATTCCGGCACCGGTGTCGGCTTCACGCGCAACCCGGGCACCGGCGAGAATTTGATCTACGGCGAGTACCTGGTCAACGCCCAGGGCGAGGATGTGGTGGCCGGCATCCGCACGCCGAAGCCCATCGCCGAGATGGAAAAGGAGATGCCGGAAATCTACCGCCAGCTGATGGAGCTGCACAACCGGCTGGAGTCGCATTACCGCGAGGTGCAGGACTTCGAATTCACCATCGAGAAGGGCCGGCTCTACTGCCTGCAGACGCGCAACGGCAAGATGAACGCCCGCGCCATGGTGCGCACCTCGGTCGAGATGTTCCACGAGGGCCTCATCGACAAGGAGCGGGCGCTGCTGCGCGTCGATCCGGCCATGCTGGAGCAGTTGCTGGTGCCGCAGCTCTCGCCCTCGTTCCGCGGCAAATCGCTGGCGCAGGGCTTGCCGGCCTCGCCCGGCGCCGCCTCCGGCAAGATCGTCTTCGACGCCGATACGGCGGAGGCGCGCGGCAGGGCCGGCGAGCGCATCATCCTCGTCCGCGAGGAGACCAAGCCGGAGGACATTCACGGCTTCTTCCAGGCGCAGGGCATCCTCACCAGTCGCGGCGGCAAGACCTCGCACGCGGCGGTGGTGGCGCGCGGCATGGGCAAGCCCTGCGTCTCCGGCTGCGACGCCATCGTCATCGACGTCGTCGCGCGCCGCGCGGTGATCGGCAGCGCCACGCTGCACGAGAGCGACGTCATCACCATCGACGGCGGCTCCGGCCACGTGTACGCCGGCGAGGTGCCGACCGTCGAGGCGGAGGTCTCGGAGGAGATGTCCGTCCTGCTCGAGTGGGCCGACGAGGCCGCGCGCCTGGATGTGATGGCCAACGCCGATACGCCGGAGGACGCCGCGCGCGCCCGCGCCTTCGGCGCCGTGGGCATCGGCCTGTGCCGCACCGAGCGCATGTTCAACGGCACCGACCGCCTGCCCATCGTGCAGGAAATGATCCTGGCGGAAACGCTGGAGGAGCGACAGGCCGCGCTCGACCGTCTGCTGCCCATCCAGCGCGCCGATTTCAAGGGCATCTTCAAGGCCATGAAGGGCCTGCCGGTGACGGTGCGCCTGCTCGACCCGCCGATGCACGAGTTCTTGCCCACCGCCTCGCAACTGGAACTGGAAATCGCCCATCTGCACCACCTGCGCGACACCATCAAGGGCCTCGAGGAACTGCCGGAGACGCTCAAGCTGCTCAACCCGAAGCTCTACCAGCAGTACGCCGACGGCCTCGTCAAGCTGATGGACGGCCTGCACACCTTCAAGGAATCGCACCTCGAGGAGGACGTCATCTCCAAGAAGGAGAAGGTGCTCAAGAAAGTGCGTGCATTGTCGGAGGTGAATCCGATGCTCGGCCACCGCGGCGTGCGCCTCGGCATCACCTACCCGGAAATCTACGGCATGCAGATCCAGGCCATCCTGGAAGCGGCCGCGCAGTGCGCCCGGGAAGGCGTCGAGGTGCATCCGGAAATCATGGTGCCGCAGGTTGCCACGGTCGAGGAGCTGCGCCGCATCCACGGCTACGTGCAGCGCCGGCACAAGGTGGTCGAACTGACCCACGGCATCAACGTGCGCTTCAAGTTCGGCTCGATGATCGAAGTCGTGCGCGCCTGCATGCGCGCCGGCCGCCTGGCCGAGATGGCCGAGTTCTTCTCCTTCGGCACCAACGACCTGACCCAGGCCACCTTCTCCTTCAGCCGCGAGGACGCCGAGAACAAGTTCCTGCCGGCCTACAACGAGTCGGGAATCCTGCAGGACAACCCCTTCGAGGTGCTCGACGTCAAAGGGGTGGGGCAGGTGATGAGGATCGCCGTGGAAAACGGCCGCAAGACCAATCCGGATCTGAAGATCGGCATCTGCGGCGAGCACGGCGGACATCCGGCCTCGATCCACTTCTGCCACCACATCGGCCTGAACTACGTGTCGTGTTCCGGCCCGCGCGTGCCTGTCGCGCGGCTGGCGGCGGCGCAGGCGAAGCTGCTGGAGGGGCAGTACGCGGATCCGGCGTAAGGGCTTCGTCATTCCCGCGAACGCGGGAATCCATGGACAGGGATTACCCCTGGATCCCCGCTTTCGCGGGGATGACAAGCCCTAGCTCGCGTCGCGCCGCTCTTCGAGCGAGGCGGCGGCGGTGATGCCGTCGAGCAGCGACCTGCCCTTCGTCGTCATGTACCAGCGCACGACATTGCGTTCGTCGATCTTCGATTCGATCAACCCCATCGCCTTGAGCGCCGCCAGGCGCGGCGCCACCTGCTCCTTCGGCAGCGTGGTCCGGGTGGCCAGCCCTGTGTTGGCGCCGTAGATGGCGTTGCCTTCTCCGATGGCGCGCATCAGCTCGATGTCGCCGAAACTCACCGCGTTGCGCGGCAGTTCGACAATGGAGGCCGGCACGGCCTCGGGCGCGTGCTCGGGTTCGGACGGACGGGCTGCGGCAAAGTTCACCGCCGGGGCACCGGCGCGGTCGCTCGACAGCTGGAGATGCTTCACTTCGCGCCGCACCTGCTCCACCTGGCGCATTAGATGCGCAGCGATGTTCTCGAAGAAGCGCCGCGACACCACCACGTAGAGCAGGCAGAAACCGGCGAAGACGAACAGGTCGCTCGACTTGAGCCGGGTGGCTTCCAGCAGATGGCTGGACATCATGTTGAGGAAAAGCGGCACGGTCAGCGCGGCGACGACGCCGAGCACCATGTACTTGGCGGCGGTGCCCCAGGGAGAATTGTTGTCGCGCTCGTTGAGGAAGAAGTTGGCGATGCCGCCGAGCAGGCCGGTGGCGACCATGATGCCGAGGATGAGGATCAGGTGAATGTCGATCCCGCTGACCGCTGTCGTTTGTACGCCGCCCATACGCTCTCCCTGTGTGCGTGATGGGGAAACACTATGCCACAAACGGTGGCGGGGGCATAGGCGCTATTTGACCTGCGGCCTCGAAGCTTCCCGGCTGAGCTGCTTGGCCTGCACCTTGTCGTTGAGGAATTGCACGGAGATCTCGGTATTGCCGTCCCGCCAGGTGGCCATGCCGCCGGACAGGCCGGCGATGCTGACGGCGCTGGTTTCGTTCGGTTCGCCGAGGATGGCGACGACTTCCTTCTGCGTCATGCCGGTCTGGATTCGCTCGAAATTTTCTGCCGAGACTTTCGAGCCGCAGGCGGCGAGCAGAGTGGTTGCAAGGACGACGGCTGCCGTCCGGAAAGTACGTCCGATCATGGTTCCTCCCGTTTTCATTTTGCGAACAGCCGCGCCGGGTCGCTGAAGGCCTTGAATTCCAGCGCGTTGCCGAAGGGGTCCATGAGGAACATCGTCGCCTGTTCTCCCGGCTGGCCCTTGAAGCGCACGTAGGGCTCGATGACGAATTCCATGCCGGCGGCGCGGAAGCGCTCTGCCAGCCGCTGCCATTCGTCCATCGGCAGCACCAGGCCGTAGTGGCGCACCGGCACCTGCTTGCCGTCGACGGAATTGGTCGGGTCGTCCGAGGCCATGCGCTTGACAAGGTGGGCGACGATCTGGTGGCCGCGGAAATTGAAATCCACCCACTCGTCGGAACTGCGTCCTTCCGGGCAGCCGAGGAACTTGCCATAGAACTCGCGTGCGCGGGCGAGATCGGTGACGGGGAAGGCGAGGTGAAACGGCGGCTGCGCAGCCATACGGGTCTCCTTCGGGCATGGACTGTCCGCTCTGCGGCGGCTCGGCCGGCAATTTTGCCACAGCCGTCAGGCGGATGTCACCGGCTGGGGCGGGAGGTCGCCTCCGCCCGGCCTTTTCGGCGCCTCCGCCTCTTGGGCGGACTGCCGCGGCGGGAACGGCTCGCGCCGGATTTCCCTGCCGTCGCCCCCGCGGTAGATCAGTTCGTCGCTGTCGAGGTTGCACTCCGGGTGCTGCGGGTCGTTCCACTGATTCAGGAAGTAGGTATAGAACGCCGGAAAGAAGCCGCGATGGGGCTTGCCGGCCTGCAGCTCGAAGACATATTCCGGGTTCTGCTCGAAGCTGCGCCCGTCGTGGCAGCAGCGGACCCAGGCGTGCTCGCCGGTGAATACCAGCTTCCAGAAGGGGGTGTCGTCGTGGAGTTTGAGGTCGACCTGCTTGCCTTCCGCCCGCAGGCGCTTGAGGCAGGCGATGCTCTCCTGCAGTTCGCTGCGGAACCGATCGAGCGCGGCGGCCGGGTCGACATGCGTGCCGACGTAGGCGGCCGCGGCCGTGCTGTAAGGGTTCAAGAGCATGACGCGGATTTCATAGCATTCCCGCAGCACGTGATTCAGGGGCGCTTTGCTTGTCGCGAAAGTGCCATGGCCGGTGATGGACAGGATCGCCACGTCGCGCTTCCAGGGCACGGCGCGGATCAGGTCCCGTCCGAGCAGGCGCGACAGCCAGTCGCCGCTGTCGCGCACATGCACCAGCGAGGCGATCCTGCTCATGTGCGCCCGGCTGCGGTAGTGCCAGGTCAGCCTGGCCAGGTTGAACAGCAGCACCAGCAGGCCGGCGAAGCCGATCTCGGTGAGCAGCAGCATCTGGGAATCGTCCTGGACCATCGGCCACCACGAGTAGAGGATGTAGCGCGCGAGATCCGGCAGCGCGAAGGCGATCCCCACGGCGAGCAGGGTGATGGCGGCATGCGCGAAGACATGGCGCAGGCTGACCCATATGTGATCGGAGGGCAGTTTCGCAAACACGGGTATTCCTCCCCGAAGAATGTGGCATCCGGAGGGTCCGGCGGGGTACTGCGGGAAATGCAGTACCGCCGGCCGCAGGGCTTGATGCCCGGCCGGACAGAGTGAGCGGGAATGCGCCTCCCGGCACAGAGCCGGGAGGCGGTCGGTCGTGCTATTTCAGGCGGATGTCGTTGCTGACGCTCTTGACGCCGGGCACGTCGCTGGCGATTTTCACGGCCCGCGCCCTTTCTTCCGCGGTGCCGGCAAAGCCGCTGAGCTGGACCTTGCCCTTGAAGGATTCCACGTTGATGTTCAGCCCGCTCACCTGCTTGTCCCGCAGAAGCGCCGCCTTGACCTTGCCGGTGATGGCCGTGTCGTCGATGTATTCGCCGGTGCTCTCGCGCGTTGCCGTCCCGGCACAGGCGCCGAGCAGCATGGCCGACGACACCATGAGAAATCGCCTGCGGATCAGTTGCATCGAATCCAATGGTCGCTCCGTTTGTTGTTGAGGAACGCCCAAGGCTTGCAGCATCCATGCCATTTTCCGCAAGCCGAATAAAAACAGGCGGGTAGCGGAGCGGACGGCGCAAGGTGCCGAGCCGGCTTTGTCGGGCCGGGGAGACACGCTTTCGACAGCAGGGTTTTTATGTCGTTGTTTTGCGCCGATTCGGGAATGTCGCGGAGAAGCGACAGGCCGCCGGCGATTTCCTCGCGAAGGGTGTAGTGGGGCAGGGCGGGAAGCGCGGTCCTCTTGCGGAGCGTTGAAACAGAAGCGGCAAGTACACCCCGTGCCCGGATATTCCTCGTCGTGCGATGCAGGTGGCCATCCGCCGCAGGGCCGGCGAAAGCGCGGCGCCGTGCTGCGCGGACTGACTTTCGGCTTCGACCGGCGCGTTGCGCCTTAACGTTCGCTGGTGCTCACGTTAGCGGGATACATGTAGTCGCGCGTCAGCGGGAGTGGATTCGCGCCCGGGCTGCCCGCCTTGACGGCGACGATCTGGTGCAGCCCGATCCAGTTGTGCGCGAAGCCGTAGGCGCAGCCGGCGAGGTAGGTGCGCCAGATGCGGTAACGCTTCTCACCCACCAGTGCCCTGAGCTGCCCGGCGTTGTGCTCGAAGCGCCGGCTCCAGTGGCGGGCGGTGAGGGCGTAGTGGCGGCGCAGGTTTTCCACGTCGGTGGCCTCCAGTCCGGCGGCCGCCATTTCACGCAGCAGATAGCCTATGTGGGGCAGTTCGCCATGCGGGAACACGTAGCGGTCGATGAAATCGCCGCCGCCGAAAGGCGCCTCCGCCGAATCGGGATCGGTGGAAGTGATGCCGTGGTTCAGGCAGATGCCGCCGTCGGCGAGCAACTCGCGGGTCCTGGCGAAATAGCCGCGCAGGTTCTTCAGGCCGACATGCTCGAACATGCCGACGCTGACGATGCGGTCGAAGGGCTCATCCACATCGCGGTAATCCTGCAGGCGGATGTCGACCAGCCCCGCCAGTCCGGCCGCCGCCACGCGCTCGCGCGCCAGATCGTGCTGGTTGCGCGACAGGGTGATGCCGACGGCACGCACCCCATGATTCTGCGCCGCCCGCAAGGCCAGCGCGCCCCAGCCGCAGCCGATGTCGAGCAGGCGCTGGCCGGGTGCCAGGCGCAGCTTGGCCAGGATGTGGTCGAGCTTCTGCAGCTGGGCCTGCTCCAGGCTGTCGTCCTCGCGGCGGAAATAGGCGCAGGAGTACACCATCCGCTCGTCCAGCCAGAGCCGGTAGAAATCGTTCGACACATCGTAGTGGTAGGCGATGGCCTCGGCATCCTTGCGCCGCGTATGCCGCACCCTGCGCGCGGCGCGGCGCACCTGCCGCCCGGCATGCGCGGACAGCCTGGCCGCCACCGCGATGACGTCGTCGATGCTGCCTTCGATGTCGATCAGTTCGTCGACATAGGCCTGGCCCAGCGAGGCGAGGGAGGGGCGCAGCAGGCGGCGCAGGGCGGAAATCGACTTGATCTCGAAGGTGACGCTGGGGGATGGGCCCAGGGCGGCTTCGCGGCCGTTCCAGAGCCGCAGCCGCAGCGGCACGGCATGGCGGGCCATGCGGGCGATGAAGTCGTCGAGACGCCTTTGCCAGAACATGCGATCCCTCCTCCGAAGTCGGTGCGTTGCGACAGGGCGGATGCGTATCTAATATTAGCGCACGGAAAACAAATGCAGCAGGGGTGCCCATGTCCGGTGGAGACGTACAGGCCGTGCTCGACACGGCAATCGCAGCGCACGGCGGCGCGGAATTCTGGCGCGGCCTGAGCGGCCTGTTGCCCTGCAGGTGAAACGGGTTACACTGCGATGTCGTCGGCATTGCTGGGGCCGGTGGCCATTACCTACCCAAGGAGGAGTCATGATTCGCACAATGCTGAAGATGTTCGCCGTGTTCCTGGCGCTCTCGTTCTCGAACGCCGTCCTGACGACATCGGCCCTGGCGGCAAAACCGCAGGGGTGCAAGGCGGGAACGACAAAAATTCCGGGAGATGGCAGCCGCTGCAAATGCTCGGGCGGTCAATGGGAATGCAAAAAGATCAGGTAAAACCGTCCTGCAGGAGGGGGCGGCCAAGCCGCCCCCTCCTTCCACGCATTATTTCTCGGCCTTTCCCCACGAATCCTTCAGCGTCACCGTTCGGTTGAATACCGGCGCACCTGGCTTCGAGTCCACGCGATCCGCGACGAAGTAGCCGTGCCGCTCGAACTGAAAGCGGTCTTCGGGCCTGGCGTCTTTCAGCGCCGGTTCCAGGCAGGCGGTAATGATTTCCTTCGCATTCGGGTTGAGGTCTGCCAGATAGTCGCGGTCACCGGCGCCGGGATTCGCCTCGCGGAACAGTCGGTCGAAGAGGCGCACGTCGCTCCGGTAGGCGTGTTTCGCGCTGACCCAGTGGATGTTGCCCTTCACCTTGTAAGTGTCGGCGCCCGGGGTGCCGGACTTGCTGTCGGGCATGTACTCGCAATGCACCGCGATGACATTGCCTGAAGCGTCCTTCTCGCAACCGGTGCACTTCACCACGAAACCGTAGCGCAGCCGCACCGAATTGCCGGGGAAGAGGCGGAAGTAGCCCTTGGCGGGGGTCTCCATGAAATCCTCGCGCTCTATCCACAACTCGCGCGAGAAGGGCACGGCGCGCTTGCCCAGCTCCGGTTTCTGCGGGTGGTTGGGGGCGAGGCATTGCTCTTCCTGCCCTTCCGGGTAGTTGTCGATGACGAGCCTGAGCGGGTCGAGCACGGCGATGCGGCGCTCGGCGCGCGCGTTGAGGTCGTCGCGCATGCAGTCTTCCAGCACGCCGTAGTCGATCCACGAATCGGCCTTGGAGACGCCGATGCGCTCGGCGAAGGCGCGGAAGCCCTCGGGCGTGTAGCCGCGCCGGCGCGCGCCGGTCAGCGTCGGCATGCGCGGGTCGTCCCAGCCCTCGACGTGCTTTTCCTGCACCAGCTGGATCAGCTTGCGCTTCGACAGCACGACGTAGCTCAGGTTGAGCCGCGCGAACTCGATCTGCTGCGGCAGCGGCTTCGCCAGCAGGCCGCCCTCGGCGAGTTTGTCGAGCAGCCAGTCGTAGAAGGGGCGCTGGTCCTCGAACTCGAGGGTGCAGATGGAATGGGTGATGCGCTCCAGCGCGTCCTCGATGGGATGGGCGTAGGTGTACATCGGATACACGCACCACTTGTTGCCGGCGCGATGGTGCTCGGCTTTGCGGATGCGGTAGATGACCGGGTCGCGGAGGTTGATGTTGGGCGAGGCCATGTCGACCTTCGCCCGCAGCACGTGGGTGCCGTCGGCGAACTCGCCGGCTTCCATGCGGCGGAAAAGGTCGAGGTTCTCCTCGACGCTGCGCGCGCGGTGGGGGCTGTTGCGGCCCGCTTCTGTGAGGGTGCCGCGGCTGGCGCGCATCTCCTCGGCGCTCTGCGAGTCGACGTAGGCGTGGCCGCTGCGGATGAGGTATTGCGCCGCCTCGTACATGAAGTCGAAGTAGTCCGAGGCGAAATACTCGTTTGCGCCCCAGTCGAAGCCGAGCCAGTGCACGGCGTCGACGATCGAGTCGACGTACTCCTGCTCCTCCTTCTCCGGATTCGTGTCGTCGAAGCGCAGATGGCAGGCGCCGCCGTAGTCGCGCGCCAGGCCGAAGTTGAGGCAGATCGACTTGGCGTGGCCGATGTGCAGGTAGCCGTTCGGCTCCGGCGGGAAGCGGGTGCGGATCTTCGCCGCATCGACGGGCGCGCCGGCGTGAGTGGCGGCCGGGCCGGGCTTGCCGCCCCAGGTGACGCCCGCATGCTTGCCTGCGGCGAGGTCGGCCTCGATGATCTGGCGGATGAAATTCGAGACGGGCGCCGCTGCGGGCGCGTTCTTGTCGTTGCTCATGATGGGCCGCGTGTTGCAGGCGTGCCGGGCACGCCTTGGAACGGCTATTTTAGCGTGAGGCGGGCCTAAGCGCCGCGAAGACGGCAATTCCGGACAGGAGGACGAAGGCGATAAGCGACAGCTCCGGCACGGACAGGCCGAGGAAGGTCCAATCCACTTTCGTGCAGTCGCCGTTGGCCTCGAACATCGCCGGCCACCACTTGGCCAATGGCAGGCCGTTGAGGAATTTCTCTTCCGGGCTGATGCCGCATTCGGCGGCCTGCGGATGGTAGGTGAGGTACACCTGCCAGCCGGCGACCGCCGCGCCCAGCGTGGCCCACAGGTCGAGCAGGCCCAGATAGAGCCAGCGCGCCCCGCCTGCCGGGCGGTGGAGCGCCGCGGCGAGGGCCGTGACGCCGAACAGGATGTAGGCGATGCGCTGCATGACGCAGAGCGGGCAGGGCAGCAGGCCGATGGCGGCCTGCAGGTAGTAGACAGCGAAGCCGACGAGTGCGAGGCAGCCGAGGCCGGCGGCGAGATGGAGGTGATGGGTTTTCATGGCGCGCATTATGACCCGGCGAGATGAAGAAAGTTCACGCCGGCCAGCCGGTCGTAATCCTCGGCCCGATCCACGTCCCACAGCGGTTCCGCTTCGGCCCAGCGCCAGCCGAGCCGCCGCAGGCGCTCGCGGGTCTGCGCCATGACGCGCGCCGAGCCCCAGTCGATGCCGGTGAACAGTTCCGGCGCCGGCCGGCGCAGGCCGATGAGTACGTAGCCGCCGTCTTCCGCCGGCCAGACGACCGCATCGTGCCCGTCCAGCAGGGCCGCAGCGCGGGCGAGATGCGCCGCCGTCAGGGCCGGGCAGTCGGTGCCGACGAGCAGGACGCGGCCGCGCCCGGGCAGCAGCGCGGCGAACGCCTGTAGCATGCGCGCGCCGAGATCGCCGGCGCACTGGTCGCGCAGCGGGATGCCGAAGCGCTCCTCGCATTCGCCGAAGAAGGCGTGATGCCGGTCGGGCGCGCAGAACAGGGCGACGGGCCCGAGCGCCGCGGCGGTCGCGGTGGCCAGGGTGCGCAGCGTGAGGCGGCGCTGCAGGGCGGCGGCGCCGTCCGCGCCGAGGCGCGGCACCAGTCGCGTCTTCGCCGCGCCCGGCACCGGCGCCCGCGCGAGCACGGCGATCGCCGTACTCGTGGCAGGGCCGGGCGCATGGCCATACCGCTGCGCCAGCCGCGCCGGAACATGGTCATACCGGCGCGCCAGCCGCGCCGGAGTGGCGCCGAAGAAGTAGGCGGCGCGCAAGCGCCACATGAGGAGGACGGTGCGCCAGAAGCCACGGCTGTCCCAGCGCCGGCCGGAGGTGCGCACGCGCGTCCGCAGGCAGGCCGGCGGGCCGAGGCGCCCGAGGGCGCGGCTGAGGGCGATGTCCTCCATCAGCGGAATGGGCGGGAAGCCGCCGCAGGCGGCGAAGGTGGCGCGGCGGACGAAAATCGCCTGGTCGCCGGTGGCGATGCCGGTCAGGCGCGAGCGCAGGTTCATCAGGCGGGCGACGAGCGGCAGCAGGGGGTGGCGGCCCTCGATGGCGACGTCGAAGCGGCCCCAGGCATGGCCATCGGCGAGGGCCTGCCCGATCAGCCGGTCGGCGTCCGCCGGCAGCCGGGTGTCGGCGTGGAGAAAAAGCAGGACGTCGCCCCGCGCAGCGTCCGCGCCGGCATTCATCTGGTGTGCACGGCCGCGCGCTGCGGCGATGACGCGGTCGGCATGGGGGCGGGCCCGCGCCGGCGTGCCGTCCGTGCTGCCGCCGTCGACGACGATCACCTCGATGCCGCGCCGGCGCAGCGGCGCGAGCGAGGCCAGCAGCTCGTCCACCGCCTCCGCTTCGTTCAGAACCGGAATGACGATGGAAATGAGGGAAGTGCGCGCCACGGCGCAGCCCCGGCTGGTCATGTCCGCAACGCCGCCGCGGCTCCGGCGCGCGCCTCCAGCAGCGCCGGGATATCCTGCGCCGGCAGCGGCTTGCTGAAAAGATAGCCCTGCATCTCCTCGCAGTCGTAGCCTTTCAGCATGGCGAACTGCTCTTCGGTCTCGACGCCTTCGGCGATCACCCGCAGATTGAGCGAGTGGCCCAGCGCGATGACGGCCTGGACGATCGCGGCATCGTTGCCGTCTTCCGCCATGGTGCGCACGAAGGACTGGTCGACTTTCAGCTTGTCCAGCGGAAAGCGCTTCAGGTAGGCGAGGGAGGAATAGCCGGTGCCGAAGTCGTCGATGGACAGCTCCACGCCGATGGCCTTCAGTTCACGCATCATGGCGACGGACGTCTCGACATCCTGCATGGCGGCGCTTTCCGTCACTTCGAGCTCGATGTGCCGCGGCGCCAGCCCGGTTTCGGCGATGACGCTGCGCACCAGCCCGGGCAGGCCCTTGTCGCGGAACTGGCGCGGCGAGATGTTGATCGCCATGGTCATGGCCGGCCAGCCTTCCGCCTGCCAGCGGCTGGCCTGGCTGCAGGCGGTGCGCAGCACCCACTCGCCGATCGGCACGATCAGGCCGGTTTCCTCGGCGAGCGGGATGAAGTTGATCGGCGACACCATGCCGCGCTGCGGATTGCGCCAGCGCGCCAGGGCTTCCACGCCGATCACGTTCCCGGCCGCCTCGACCTGGAGCTGGTAGTGCAGTTCCAGCTCGTCGCGCGCCAGCGCCTGGCGCAGCTCGTGCTCCAGCTCGAGCCGGTCCAGCGCCCGCGCGTTCAGCTCCTGCGAGTAGTACTGGACGCCGTTGCTGCCCTCGCGCAGTGCCTTCTGCAGCGCACTCTCGGCATTGCGCACCAGATTGTCGGCTTCCGTGCCGTCCTGCGGAAAGCAGGCGATGCCGATGCTGAAAGTGACGAACAGATCGCGCCCTTCCGTCTGCAGGGGCGATTCGGCGGCGGCCCTGATGCGCTCGACCAGGCGCGAGACTGCATCCGAAGTGCCCTCGCCGCTGGCCAGCAGGGCGAACAGGTCGCCCTCGAAGCAGTACAACTCGCAGCGCGCGGCGCCATCGTTGCCGGGCTCCAGCAGTGCGCCCAGGCGCTGCGCGGCGGCGACCAGCACCTGCTCGCCGAGGGCCGGCCCCAGGCTTTCGGTGATGCGGCTGAAGCGATCCAGGCTGAGCAGGACGGCGGCGCCGGCTTCGCCGCCGCCCGCCGCCGCGGCGAGGTCTTCGAAGAAGCGGCGGCGGTTCGGCAGCCCGGTCAGGTCGTCGTGGTAGGCGAGGAAAACCAGCCGCGCTTCGGCGCGCTTGCGTTCGCTGATGTCGGCCAGGTAGGCGTGGTAGACCTCGTAGTCGTCGAGATAATGCACGCGGCAGTCGAGCGTGCGGCCGTGCGCCTCGTACTGCCAGCTTTCCTGCCGCGCGCCGGAGGCCTTCAGGGCGGCCAGGCGTTGCGCCAGGTCGGCGGGGAAGAGGGCCAGCGGCCCCTCCGCTTCGATGCCCAGGCGCCTGAGCATCTCGGCGGCGCCGGGATTGGCGTAGCGCACCGTGCCGCCCGCGTCCAGGCTGAAGACGGGGCTGGGATTGCGCGCGGGAAACATGGCCAGGCGCCGGCGTTCCGCGCCCTCGGCGAGATAGGCGCGGGCGAAATAGCCGCCGACCAGCGCCACGGCCAGCAGCGC
>Ga0172380_10004413_pt1 | contig 18107 bp, 22 predicted proteins | sample Leawe162metaG_FD_119747 | JGI IMG/M metagenome (GOLD analysis project Ga0172380, IMG submission 119747) | Leachate microbial communities from a municipal landfill in Southern Ontario, Canada - Leachate well 162 metaG | ecosystem: Engineered > Solid waste > Landfill > Unclassified | place... | reverse complement strand
GAAGTTATAATACATAAAATGAAGTGCTATTGCATGAGAATGATTTTCAATCTTTTTTGAAAATCCATTTGTAAGACGGGTAAATCTTCTCATACACATTCTCATAGTCAAATTTTGGCGTTCAACATGGCTTGTAGAAACATGTTTTATTTTTGGATTGCCTGAAATAGCTTCTTTTTGTGTTCCGGTACATTCGGCGGGACTATATCTATGTTCACCTTCAAGAGATTTTCCATACATTCTTACAAGTTGTGCGTAATCAATATCAGCTCCAAAATTATCTTCAACAGCTTGTAAATATGCTTTTAATCCGTCGGTTGTAAGTTGTACTCGATTAGCAAGACGTGAGGCAACATCTTCCATAAATATTTTTGCATATTCAGCGTCACGATTCCCAACAAGCCAAGACACGGCAAGTTTTGAATCAGAATCTAAGGCAACCCAAGTCCAAACACTTCCAAGACCGAATTTGCCCTGCATATCTTCAGGAAGATTTTTCTCCTTCGCATAAACAAATGACCAAATTTCATCACACTGAATTTTCTTTGATATTAGGTTGCGAACATTTTCATCGTGATATTTTTGGCAAGCCGTTCCAATATCAACAAGTAATTTTGTTACTGTATTTATAGAACAATCAGCGATTCTTGAAATAGAACGTAAACTATTTCCTTCAACAAGAAGGCTAATAATCTGAGTACGTTTTTCAATTGGTAGCTTATTCATGTTAACACCATTTTTTGTTCATGACAAATATAATGGATTATCCTTAACCAGTCAAGCATAAAATTCAATTAGCAAAAAATAAATTGATAATCCAATATTGTTTAGATAACTTTACATACATAGAGCGGATAACCGGGCTTGAACCGGTAATTTGAAACTGGGAAGGATCACGGTTTAACTATTAGCCTATATCCGCTTAAATTCATTTGTGGAGCTGGCGGGGATCGAACCCGCATTTGTTGGGTGGGAAACCGAACTTTTTACCTTAAACAGCCCCAATTCTTTGAGGAGAGGATGAGATTCGAACTCACAAAACGCTTGGACACGTTTACAGATTTATAGTCTGTTACCTTCACCATTAGGTGAGCCTCTCCTTATTTTTATTTACAAAGAACTGGCACAAACGAAAAAAGCCCCTTAACCACGTTTTGCAACGCAGATAAGGGGCTCCTTTTTATCGGATAACCGCTTTGTGTCTACACTAAAGTAAGTAGACCAAATCAATATTTTACCTTACATTAATAATCTATTGCAAGGCGTTTAAACATAATAAAAGTCCGAAAACAAAGCAAATTTAAAACTTTTATTGTATCTTGAATTTAATTTGTTAGTGAAAATCCAGAGGATTATTTCTTATTATCCCATCTGGCTTTTGCGGCTTTCTTTGCTATTTCGGAACGTTTCTTTGCGGATAGTATTTTGGCTCTGGCTTTCCCGCCTACAAGTCCGCCTAATCTTCCAAGTTCAACAGCGTGAGGATTTTTATTATCGAGAGGTTCTTGTTTCCCTTCGACTGCTTCATCAACTATACTTTTAGCCAATTGATTTATATCTTTTTTCATGTATGAAATATAATAAATAAAATATGAGTGTTCAATAATGCCAGACGAAAACAAAAATGAAACTGAGACACTACCAAAAATGCGTACTATCAAAAAAGCACTCCGCACAAGCAAAATAGATCAACGCAGATACGACAGACACTTGCAAAAAATAGAGGATGTATTAAAAAAAAAATAATGAAGCAGCTAATGATTATATCAAGAGATTTGGCGAGTATTTTGACCGTATTTACCCAAAACTATATTTTTCATGGCGACACTAAACAGATTAAGTGTGAGAGCACAGCTAACTTAAGTGAGGCTAAATTCTCAATATTACGCAACTTTTTGAGCAGATAAATGATTTTAATTCTTTTACTTTTCACACGCGCGGATTAAATGAAAACAGATAATTTATTCGAAATATTGAATAAAAACGCAACAATTAAGCACGATAACCAAGACTTTAATATCAAATTTGGTAATAGAGACTGGCGCAAGTATGTACCTATCCCAATGCAGCAGGACTTTCAAAAGTTCCCCAAATGGGCTAAAAAAGCAATATTTATTTTGTGCGAGATACAAGCACGGACTGAGCGCTATAGAGAGCCTGTGCGGGTTAAGCCTACTGATTTACTTCCACCTGATGTTAAAAAACGGTTGGAATCAAGGTCTAAGATATGGTGATGCAGCACAAAAACAGACGATTACTTATTGTAGTGATGTATAAATATTCACAATTCTGCATAAATATACAGTATCATAAGCTGTAACACGAATAAACACTTTAATTATTGCATAAATATGCAAAAGAGGGTAAATCAATATGAGAGAGTCAACAAAAATACTAATATTAACTGGCATTGTAGCAGTGCTAATGACTGCCATAGTAATTATAAGAGTGATTTGGTTATGAGATTTTTTGGCAAAACATTGCGTTTAGCTGCTAAAAATGGTAATTGTCTCACAAGGGGCATCAATCTAACAATAATTATAACGGACAAGTGTCCGCTTAAGTGCAGCTACTGCCCTATGACAATTACAGGTAAGAGACCTAACAGATCAATATCAACCTTGCAAGAGTGGCAACAGTACATCGAGAGCCTGCCACATTGGGCGAGTCTAATCAATATTTCAGGCGGTGAGCCAAGTTTGGTTAGTTATTTGCCAGAGTTTGTAAATTGGTTAGTTAGCAGAGGACATCATGTCAATATATACTCAACATTATTTAACCCAAAAAATTTAGAGCGCATCAAAAAATCATTTAAGGTGCAAATAACAGCGGACTATCATAAGGGTGATAGTATCCTGAGATTTAATCGAGCCTATAACTATCTTAAGGATAAGATCAGGATTAACGTTGAGGAGATAGAGCAACCCAAATTATTATCTTACTCTCGTTTTGTTGGCAAGTTTACAGCGCAAGAGATACTCGATTTTACAAGTTTTCATGCTGCTCCAGACAGTCCACGCACTGGCAAACTATATATTGGATGTGAGTCTGCCTATCATGAGAGGACGATATGTTGACGATTATCTTGCCGGTATACAACCAATTTGATGCAGTACAGCGTTATTTTGATTGCCTTGCTGAGCAACCAAAGGATATACAAGTTATCATGATTGATTGCGGTGATGATGAGACTTACAAGAGGCTACATACTAAGATTAAGCGTATCACAATTATAGCGCTCAATAAGTATTGGGCTAAATCCTTGCAGTTAGCATATAACTACATAGTTAAGAGCAGATTACAAACTGATTACGTGATGATCGGCAATGTTGATATTACTTTCCATCCTTTTTTTATCAACCATGCAGTAGGCAGCGTCAGACAAGGGCAACTATTAACGACTCATATTAGTGATGAGTGCCATCAAATAGACGGAGCAATTAAGATTGATTGGAGCAAGTACCAATTCAGCCTTAACAAGGTAAGCCCAAATTGTGCATCAACAAGAGCACTATTCATGACTTATGAGGACTATCTTAAGATCGGGCGCATGAGACCAAGACTACTCCCGCACTATCTGAGCGATTACGATATGACTTATCGAGCGTACAGAGCCGGATTAACTATACGAGAGTACCCTAATCTGGTTGCGTACTCAACAGATCAACAGCCTGATAAGGTAATCAACCGACCAATTTTTGGCATCAAAAATCCTGCTAATCCAATTTACCACACGATTTTTATATTGCTACATTGCCCTTTGAGGTATAAGCTAATCAACATTTTACGAGTTTGGTATAACGTAATGAGGATGCGATGCGTAAAATATTAGTTATATTGGTCATCACGGCAATACTTGTTTTGTTTTTTCTGCCAATTTTTTTAACGATTTGGGAGTAATTATGCAAAGTATAACAACCTACCAAAAGAGAGCTATTGCAAAGGACTATCTCAATTTAATCGTACATAAGGCATACTTAAGCGATAGGCAGATAATGATAAATATTGCCGAGATCGAGGGGGTATCTTTGTCAACGGTGCGAAAAATAATTGGTAACGCCACAATATGCGCTGATGATGATTTTGATTTAACAAAAATGGAGGTAATAAATGAGTAAGTACATTCTTAAAAGAGATTTGCCATTTGCTAAAGCGGGAAGCGAAGTAATAGAAGAGACATCTATTTTGGATCAAACGTTAGTCAAAAAATTTGCGGTGAAGGCGACAACCAAACACTCAGGAATTACAAGAAATACTTGCGCAGTCAGAACTATTAAGAATAGAATATGAAGAATATACCACAAAAATGAGAGTATTAGAACTTAACCATTACACCAAACTGTACGAAATCGAACACCCGATTAGAACTTTAGTGAGCAAAATTATAAAGTTCTTTTCATAAACCTTCGAAAACAGCGCAAAAATAGTTTTATCATTATTGACTGTACAGTAACGGACACTTATCTTTACGCCACAACTTATACTTTAGGTGTACGATTATGGACGAAACCACAAATAAGAACCCTAAAAATGCTGGCAGACCTCTTAAATTTGCCAATGCGAAAGAATTACAGAAGAAAATAGACAAGTATTTCGATTCCTGTTTCCGTCCGTTAACGAACACCAAGACAAACGAAATAATTAAAGACGTAAATGGCAATGAAATACTTGCGCAATTCAAACCTTTCACCATAGCCGGATTAGCTTACTCTTTAGGCACAAACAGAATGACACTCCTAAACTATCAGAATAGGGAAGAGTCATTTGAAATTATATCAAGAGCCAAAGAAAGATGTGAAGCATTCACCGAAGAGAGTCTATTTGATAGAGATAAATGGAATGGGGCTAAATTCGCACTTCTTAACGGCTACGGATGGGAAGATAAGACTACGAACAAAATTGAAGGTATTGACGAAATTCTGAGTAAAAGAAGGAAGAAGGATGCTGACAAAAGAGGAAGTAGTTGAGGAACTTGAGAAGATTGTCTCCGAATTTGAAAATCCTGAGAACTTGCCTCAAGTAATTGAGGATTGGTTAAAGATAAGAACGGAAAGTGGAGATATATTAGATTTCGTACCAAATGAGGCACAATTGAAGATACTCAAAATTATGACCCCAAAACTTATGAAAGGCGAGCCGATAAGAATGATTATCCTTAAAGCACGGCAACAGGGTATTTCGACACTGATCCAAGCGATAATCTTTATATTGCTCTTTGTGGGTTCAGATCAAAAAGCCTTAACGATGGGACATGAGATTAAAAGTTCAAATAATTTATTTAACATATATGATCTTTACTACAAAGAGCTTCCAAAACAACTCCAGCCTACCTTAGAATATTCAAACGAGAAAAAGAAAAAATACCTTGCTAACCAGTGTGAGAATGTTGTTGATACAGCGGGGAAGGGTGAAGTTGGACGTTCTGATACATTACAATTCCTGCATTTGACAGAAGTTGCCTTTTATCCTGACGCAAAAAAGACGTTAGGAGCACTTCTCCAAGCTGCAAAATACGCAAAGATGATAATTATTGAGTCCACAGCTAACGGCATCGGCGATGAATTTTATAACATGTATCAAGAAGCAAAAGACCCCAAAAGCTTGAGTGAATACATACCTGTTTTCCTATCATGGTTGGACTTCCCAAAATACTCGAAACCTTTCGCAAGCGAGACCGAAAAAGAAATACTCCTTTATGATTTAGGAAAGAATCCTCTTTTCAATGAATATGAAGATGAAGAAGTTTTGTTACAAAAAAAATACAATACCACACTCGAACAACTAAATTGGCGAAGATATACGATAGTTAACACCTGTCAAAAAGATGTAAGAACCTTCCATCAGGAATACCCACGAGATGACCAAGAAGCATTCGTGGCAACAGGCAGACCAGTATTTAGCACGCAAATTTGTTCGGTTAACTATACTGATTCAAAGATAGCGCCATGGGAAGGCAATCTTGAATATATTTATGGAGACGATAAAGAACCAATAAATGTACAATTTGTTCGAAGTCCCAAAGGTTTTATCCGTATTTATGATAGATTTAATGTAAAAGAAGATGAAGAATATCGATTTGCTGCTGGATGTGATGTTGCTGAAGGTTTAGGGCAAGGAGATTATTCAGTCATAAAAGTTCTTGACCGCAAAACTATGAAGATGATTCTTACTTGGCATGGACATGTAGACCCTGATTTACTGGCAACGGAAATCCACAAACTCCAATTATTTCTTAAAAACAAATGGTATATTAATATCGAAAGAAATAATCACGGGTTAACAACAATCGTAAGCGCATATAAACTTGGTGTAACACAGAAATACCAACAGAATTTTACGAAAGGATATGAAGTAAAAGGAAACAATGAAATAGGATTCAAAACTAATATTGGAACAAAACCAACATTAATTAACAATTTAGGTGAGTTTATTCGTGAAGGTTCATTCAAAGATTCGGAGAAGGAGTTTTGGTCTGAGGCAATGACATTTGTTCGTAACGATAGGGGACAAATGCAGGCGCAAGGCAAAGATAAAGATTCAAATACAAAATGTTATGATGATAGAGTTATAGCCACTGCGTTAGCGATAGATTGTCATTTATGGATGCCTCCTTATTATGTAGATGATACAGAGAATTTACCGGACTGGTACGATGAAGAATTTGGGGATGAGTACAGATACAACAGTAATAAAGTTACAGCGATGGGGGTATAATGTCAGATTTATTTCAAAATACAAGTTTTGAAGACATTGATACAATTGCTCGTTTAAGTAATTTAGATATTTCACTTACGCAAGTATTTAAGACTTATTTTGAAGAAATTAGAAATAACTTCAATCTTGCTGCCGGACATATTTATTCAGATGATGATTTAACAAAATTAGATATAGAAAAACGACCTACATTCGAACCTAATCTATTTTTACCGATTCTACTTAAAATTATGGGTGATTTTAAGGCAACATTGCCAGGAGTTGATTTAATAGGCAGGACTCCATCAGACCAACAATTTGCACAAATATTCCAAAAATTAAACGATTATTATCTTTATCAGGCAAATGATATTCCTTATGAAATGTCAAAAGGATATTTATATTCTGCAATTGGTAGAGGTACATGGATAAAGCAAGATTTTGTAGTAACGTCAAAACACCCAGAAGGTACAATAGAGATTCAACATTACCATCCATTTTTGAAATTTGATGTAAATATGACACGAAGAGATTTATCAGATTGTCAATATATAAGCGATTCAGGATGGTATTCACCTGAAGAATTGATTAGGATATATGCTTCGAATAATAAAGAACTTGCCGCCGAAATTAAAGCAAAGGCAAAAGATTTACTTGGCGAGAGTGACGAAACCAAAAGAAAAAACCGGATATTATCATGGGCTGAAAGATTGCTTGGTATATTTGAAGATTATGCTGGTGAAAAACGAGGATACGATCAGAGTCGCACATTAAGTAAAGATGGACAGATATTATATGATTCGGGTATGAATTGGCACGATGGACATGGTAGATTCAAAGCAATAGATTTTTATAACCGTACTGATAAACCTATTATGACACTTTATGATAGGGCAAGTGGAACACATGGCGATATTACTGATATTGTGAAACGTAAAGATAAAGGGAATGGCGACTGGTATGACAATGATATGCTCCAATATGTAAGGAACAAATTCCAAGATGTCCATATTGATGAAACTACTGAAAATTTAATCCAGCAAACATCAATTATTCCAGGACTCATGATAAAGGCGTATGATGAACCACAGACTTTACAGAATGGTAATTTTAAGTTTACTTATATGCCATTTTACGATCTTCACCCAGATGTACTTGAAACCAAATCGATGATAGATGGGATAAAAGATAGTGTTAAAAGTGCAATTATGAGAGATAATACTAATCTTACTTATCTTATGAAATCTGTTAATGGTGGAATTTATGTTGAAGAAGATTTACAGAAAAGTAAAAATTTCAAAGGATTTAGTGATAATAAAATTGGTTCAGTCAAAATAGTGCCAACGGGAGCAATATCACAAAATAAATTTAGAGAAATAGGAGTACCCACAACAAATATAGCGTTAGAACGTTATCAGGTACATAAACTCGAAGAGATTAAATTTATATCTGGAGTAAGAGATAATAGTATGGGTGCTGCTGAGAATGCGGGTGAAAGTGGAAGATTATTTGCACAAAGAATACAAGCTCAAGAAGTGATGCAAGTATGGGCGAGCGAAAATGCACAATCGGCATTAAAGATTATAACAGAGAATAATCTATATTTCATACAGAAATTTGTAAAAGGCGAACAAACATTTAGAATACTTGGTGATGCTGGATCAATAGAATGGATAACTGTGAATAAGACAGATTATCTTGGGCAGATACAAAATGATTTAAGTATTGGTGAATATGATGTTATAACAAGTCTAAAACCTACAGGCAGAATAAGTAAGGAAATAGAACGTCAAAAATATATAGAAATATATACAATGGCTGAACGTGTTGGTGGTGAAATGAAACCATTTATTTATAAATTGATTGGAGAAATACTTAAGACAACAGATATAAATGGACAAGGTGAATTATTAAAAATTCTTGACGGAATAGTACAACAATATAATCAGATAATACAAATGCAACAGAATGGAAATCCGCAACAAAAAGCACTCGAAGAATTGGCTATGAAAGCACAAGGTCTTGATTTACAGAAGAAAGGGCTCGATAATCAAGGCAAAGAAATAGATAACCGTAAAAATTTATTTGAATTGCAACAGACAAAAAATACAATTGATAATCAACAATTTATCGATAATATTGTTAAAGGAGCAATGGGTAAATGAAAATCTGGACTTATAGTTTATTTATAAAATATTTAGAAAAATGGTTATTACAAAAGAAGACAATGAAGATTATAGTTAATCTTGACGGGAATGGCGAGATGAAAGTTGATGTTGAATTAAAGAATTTAACTGCATTAGATATGTTGACAGAGGTAAAATGATATACAAAATAATATATTGGCGTAAGGATATGAGTATTGGACTAATTGATTGCGGTGATAATGAGGACTCAGCTTTGGATGCTTATGCAAAGATTATCGATGGTGAAACTATTTTAATAAAAAAAGGTGAACAAACGGTACAAATATCCCCTATCATGGCACAATTAGTCCAAATAATTTTAGGTGATGATGACAAAGTATTTATGGGTGAATTAACAAAGACAGGGAAAGAAATTGTAGGGAAAATATATGTTTGAAACAGTTGATGTAAAACCAAATATTATATTTTTTGGAGCAGACGATTCAAGAGGGTTGAGATTTTTGCAATATATAAATTATGAGGTTAGTACTAATTATTCAAGATTTATTATATATCGTACAATAATATATAGTAAACTTTTATTCGGGATATATACATATGAATTTAACTTAAATTAAGGATGTTATGCACATATTAAATACCACATATGAAAAAGGTGAAATAAAGGATAATAATGGTGATGTTCTAACTACATGGGAAGTTTGTGTTTGGAATGGTTCGTTCCCTGTAATAATAGAGAATGTTCTTATGTTTAAGAAAGAACATATTGTACAATTGAAAAAAGAACAGGATAATAAACCTATGTTAAGATTTTTACTTGACAGATGGTATTATAATCACGTATTTTACAAAGACGAATATTCACATTGGATAATTAGACTTATGCTAAGATTTGTACCTTACTATAAATATGGGAATGTAATTTACAAGAAACTCTATAATAGATATTATATTTACAATGTTGGAAAGTTTGATAATAAGAATCCTGAACATGCAGTCAAAATAAAAAGATGGAAAATGAAAGAATAGAATTAAGTTCTTAAGTTAAAGATGTGAGTTTAATTCTCACTTCTACATAATGGAACAAGGTATTCAATAAAAAGAGCCTCTCGCTTACAAAGAAATTTGTAGGTTGAGAGGCTTTTGTTTTTAAACATAGAAAGAGGAGTAAAAATGAAAAAGATAGTAATGTTTCTTGCGTTAATAGTACCATTACTTATTAATGCGCAAATATCCAGTTTTAGAATTACACAACAGAATGATGATGGTTTTGAATGCCGATTATTTTTTGATGAAGATTCATTAGGTAATACTAACGCAACACTTACCAGTGATAAATTCTCATTAAATAAATATGACGGTGTGAACTTCTCAAATTACAAACCAGTGGCTTACTATTACATTGATGGTACACCAACTGGTTCAGCCACAGATACTGTAACCGCAGTAATCTACATACTTGGTTATTTCGGTGCGAGATCAACACCAATTGATACTGTTGTTGCACTTGGAGCAAATACAACTTCAGCAGCAACGGCAGCAAAAGTTAATCTTAACTTTAATGGATGGCGTGCAAATGAATACGCAATCAGAATTAATCAGAGAACTACTGGTTCACCTATAACAACGGGTGAAGTTTATCTTAAATTTATTAAAAAAGAAAACGACGAGTAAAATCGTAACTAAAAACAAAAAAATAAAAGGGTAAAACCAAAATGTTAATAAAAAATTTTTATGAAGAAGAAGGTTCGGCTGGCTCAGGTAAAACTGAAGAGTTGGACAAAAATATTACGGATCAACAGGATAAAACCATAGAATCCGAAACCGTTATAACTGGAATACCAGTTCTTAATTATGATGATATTGATTTGGATAAAGTTGATGAACTTCTTGAAACACAAACCAAAACAGTTATTAATCCAGAAGAGAAACCAGTTGAAACAAAAACTGATGATATTGTTAAAGATGAAAAGATAGAAGAACAACCGGATAAAACCGGCAAAGAAGAGGATAATACTGAATCTGGTTCAAATTCAATTCATATTGACGATAAATACATTAGTGAACAATCAGAAGATATTCAAGAAATATTAAAACCATTACTTAATAAAGTAATTAAGGACTCAAAAGGTAAAGAAAATTCCTTTGAAGCACCTAATTATTTATTACAGAATTATATTCATGCAGAAAAACATATCAAAGACCTTAAATCAGGACAAATAGAAAGTAAAGAACTGGTTCAAAACAAACAGGAAATTAAACCCGATCTAAATTCCTACAATTCATTTACTGATGAAGAAGTAGATAATATTAATAATCTTGTTCAAAAAGAATTAGAATATACTTTCCCTGATATACGTGGGGAAAATGCTGAGGGAGTTAAACAATATCTTGCTGACCTTAACCAGAATGATCCAGAAGCTGCTCATAAATTTGTCCAGATGAAAAACTCTATTTCTGCACGGTACACTAACACTATGGCTTATTACAAATATGTTGTAAGTAACCATGATGCGGTCGTAAATAACCAACTCATGGAAGCGAATAATCTTGTAAAAGAGAAAATTTCAAAAATGTACAACATAAAAGATGTTGATGCGTTATTACAAAATGATAGATACAATTTTGTAAAAACTGATGAAAAGAAATCAAATCCTCTTCTTAATAATCTTACTAAAGATGAAAAATCAAAAAGTTATTTAGGCAAAGGGAAAAATGCGTATGTAATGTATTCACCCGAAGCCATAGCCAATAATTTCATCAATATATTTGCATCTGAACTCAATCAAATAGCAAGAGCGGAAGCAAAAAGAGACGGTTATCAAGAGGCAATTGAAAGAAGAACTTCAATTAAAGTCGCACCAAGTATCAGCAACGCAAAATTACCAACACCATCAGATCGTAAGCCAATAATAGAGGAGAAGATTAACTATGATATGGATACTGAACAGATGAATATGATTCTCGACAAACAAATTGAAGAGATGAAACGAAAACATTAAAGGAAAATGCTATGAAACTTAAAAATATATTGATAATGCAGGTTCTGTTTTTACTAATTACAGTAGTAGCTTATTTACTTGATTCTGTATTTGGGACGACAACAGGAGTTGTATCAGTGGCTTTAATCGCAGGAGGTCAATGGAATGAAAATTTAACAGCATTCCGTAGAAATCTTGAAATGACAGTTGGTAAAGAGGTATGGTGGAGAGGTAAGTTAGGACGATTCACCGCATTCATTGATTATCAACTTTATAAAGAAACAGGTTCACTTGGAACACGCAAAAATTCACCAAAATTAACTCAATCTATAATCCATATGGTAAATGACTTCAAATCCAATAAACGGGGAGTTAAGATTGATATTCCATTGAAAAGACCTTTAACTGGAAGTGGTAGAATTGGTGTTGCCTCACTTAGCGGGCATGGCGAAAGTCAGAGAATATTTTATCGTAAATGTGCGATTAATATGATGAGACATGCTTTTAACGAACGTGATAATGAGATGAGCGATCAGGTATTGCCAGATCAGATTATGAAAGAACTTAAAGATGGCGCTAATGAATTGAAAGATTGGTTCAGTAGACTTATGCCATTTGAGTTTTTATTCTCTGCTCTTACAGGATATTCAAGAAATCTTCATGATACAAGTTATGGAATTGGATATACTATGAGATCACATCCAAATCTTTATGTGCAGAGTGACGGGCAGGTAGTATTCAAATCATCTTCAGGTACACATGTCGCATATACTTTTGATAGTGGTTACGAAAAAAATGTAGCTACCGCATTAGGAACATTAAGTGATACCGAAGCTGATTGGTTTAGTTCTCAGAGTATTCGTAATATGGTGGCGTTAGCATATGACCATAAAATTCAACCTATTGATTTTGAAGGACAGCAAGTATTTATAATCTTCGTTACAAGTGCTCAAGTTCGTCAACTTAGGAAAGACGAAGACTGGTTAAAAGCCCAACATTATGCAGCATTACGTGGGAAAGATAACCAAATATTTACTGGAATAATGGAAGGTTATATCTATGAAGGCGCATTATTGATTGTTGATGATACTATACCTGGAACAAGAATATCTACAAGTACGGGTTTTGACACAACCTATGCTTTATCAACAACTGGTGATGCTTATGGTGTCCAATATTATATGGCTAACTTTATGGAAAGTCCAAGAGACACAGCCCCAATTAAACCAGCTATATTACTTGGACAAGGAGCTATTTTAGGCGCAGAAGGTAGAGGCTTCGAATTTACTCAGGAAGTAAGAGATCATGGACAAACAATTGAAGATGGTGGAAAAATGATTTATGGCGCAACAAGAGCCGATATTATAGATGATGATAACTTTCTTGGTAATGGAGCAAATACATTCTATGATAACAGTTCAAGTTTGGTTTACTATACGTATTCACCAAATGAAATAACTATATAAAATAATGGGAAGGGGAAACCCTTTCCTGATTAACAATAAATTCTGGAGAATTAAAATGAGTGCTACAAAAAGAAATATTGCTGTTGCACAATCTGGAAGGACGCTTGATGATATGTTTGCTTTAACCACTAATGTGGATTTAATCGAAGTGTTCCCTGTCGGTGCAAACGGTGTCTCGTTTGGGTTTGCTTTATATACTGGTACAAGTGCGATTACTCTTGCGAATTATGCCGGACTTCCTAAAGGATATGTTATCATAGACCCGCAAGCATATAAAATTCACATGAAAATCGCAGCAGCCGGAACAAGTACTTGGAAATCAAGTGCAGCAATGTCTTAATTAAGGGGGGCAAATGCCCCTCAATTAATAAAAAAATAAAGGAATAAAAGAATGCAACCTACAATTGAACTTATTAAAAAGGACAAAAATGGAAAAGAATCTATTGTCCCAGTAAGTGCAATATTTGCTGTTGATATTGTAAAAACCAGAAATAATTTCTCATATCCCGAAGGTATGAACGAAGAAAAGGCGCTTGCTATTGCGAAAAAAATAAGAGTAGAATTAGAATCAAATCCTCGTGTTATTTTAACAAGGAAACATTATACTCGTAGGCATCTTGAAAATATGGAATTAGCAAAATTAACTCGTGTTTATGAGATATATTTTAGTGAGAGACCTGAAACGTTAGAGAAGGCAACAATTATCAATGACATTTTACTTAAGCAATATGAACTCGGAGATACTGACGAAATATTAAAAGCTAAAACAGTTGATGAAGATTCGGAAAACGAACCAAAAAATACTTTTAATGTTGGAGAATACTTAAAAAATTTAGGCGATATAACTATTCCAAAATTGATGAAGTTAACTACAGATCAATTATGGTTAGTTGCCAATTATCTTCAAGCTGAAGTAACGCCAGGTTCGTCAAAAAATGAGATAGCAGTTGAAATACAGAAGGCTTATTCAACTCCAACAAAAGGATAATAGATGAATCGTAGTACCCAAATAAAGGGAAGAATACAAAAAGCAATAAGGCGTGAAGGCATAACTGTTGATGAATATTCTCCTGATGACATTTATGATTTAATGCAGGTTGCGCAAGATCAGATATTCTCTAATATTGGAATTGAACACGAATATGAGGTAATGACCATTGAAGATGTTGGCACATATCCATTACGTGCAAACATAAGTAATCTAAATAATCTAAATGTGGGCACAAATGCAACAAATCCAGATACTACACTTGAGGCAAATACTACGACTGGATGGAGTGTAACTGGTGGTGTACTTGCTTCGAATATTAACAGACGCACAAATTCACCTGGAAACTACGCACTGAAATACACGTTTGGTAGTTACCTTGATAGTCCAGTAAAGTTAAGTAGTATAAGTGCTGAATCAAATCATTATCAATATATAGAATTATACGTAAGAGGTAGTAAAGCGAGTTCAATATCATTTTACATGTCAGAAAGTGATGTACAGAGATGTGAACCTATAATTTTCAGTGTTACTGAAGATTGGGTGAAAGTATATGGTTATATGTACATTACTGGTGATGCCGATGAATTACAATTTTTTACAACTTTAGATACTGCTGGAGATTGGATAGAAATTGATGATCTTTCTCTGTATAGTAGTTCGCCAGACCTTGCTGCTAAAAAAATGGTTGGTGCGGTTATTACTTCAATCACGCCCGATACTTGGGATTACGAATTAGAGTTTGTCGATCATTTATTATGGAATGAAATAACCAAAAGTACTTATGATACAACACAACCAATTAGGGCTACAATATTTCAAAATAATCTTATATTATTTCCATTGCCAGATACTTCTAATGAAATAATTAAACTTTGGGTATATCTTGAAGGTTCACAAACAATTCTCAATGCAGATACTCCACCCGAATTAAGAGATTCGTGGGATATTGCTATTGAGGATTTTGTAATGTGGAGAATAACTGGTAAGCAAAGTTATTTTGAAAGTTTTGATTATGCGTTAAATACAGTTGGTCAAACAGAACATAGTCATGGATTACCACGAGATAGAGAGGTAGATTGGTAAATGGCAACTCCAAAATTTGATAGAATTAGTGTAGAACTTAGTAGACGGTTAAATGACCCTGTTTCGGGAGCAACGTCAAATGGTGCTAATTTAACTGCTGTAGAAAGAAATGAATTCATTAATATGGCGTTACAAGAATTATTCAATCAAAAATGGCAACAATATGGCGGAGATATTGCGAATTTTACAAAAGAACTTCCCGAACTTGTAGTACCGAGATCAGGTAGTTTAGCTGCGAGTATTTATACAATAGCAAGTCCAAATCTTGATTTCAAAGCATTGGTTTCATTTGTAGTTGATAGTAAATTCGCTACAATAAGACCTGCTCATCTCAGAAATACAGTAGCATCAGGGCGTATTGAATCAATGGCTGGCTCTGCAAATTTCCCAGTAGCAATAAATAGTAATGGGGTTATTTACGTTTACCCTACAGCTACATTTATAGCGCAAAGTTTTACTATGGATATTATAAAATCACCACTTGACCCCACGACTGGAGGATATTTAACTCAAGGTGGGAGTTATGATTCGCCTTTCAGTCCCGAATGGGAAAATCAAATAGTTGAAATAGCCGTTGAGCTATTTGACAAAGATAAAGGAAATGTAAGATAAAAGGAGATAAATATGGGCGCAAGTATTGACTGGACATTAAAAGCAGTTAGAGGACTTATCAGTATAAGAGCGAATGCTATTGCTCCAGATACGTTTGACCCCGATACATTAAAAGAAATTATTCACGAATGTGTTTGTGATGTAGCTGAACAATTAGGAGAGGCAGGGTCTCAAGAATACCTTGCTACTCAAGATTTAACTATGGTAAGTGATATTGCTACTATTTCGACTTACCGTATTGATCAGATTCTTGCTATACGTTCAAGTACATCAGGTATCGAATGTTTTGAAAAAGGCACAAAAGAATTTGAGAGAGAAAGATCGAGAGAACAAATAGTATCTGGTTCAAAAACAGTTATTTGGACTCGTCAGGGTGCTTCAATAGAGTTCTCAAAAGGTTCTACTGTGACTTATGGCACTTTGAAAATGATATTCAAAAGATTTCCAACAAAAGCATCTGCCGAAACAGATACCCTTGATGTCCCCGACAAATGGGTGCCGCTTGTAATAGCGAAAGCTGAAGCGAAACTTTACGAAATGATGAATATGCTTCCACCACAAACAGTTTCGGATAGAATATCGGCGGGTACTGATAGAATTCGTGCAATAAATAGGGAAGAAAAGCAGAGTGCTAAAGGGGTTAAATAATCTATGCCAAAACAGATTTGGGAAAATATTTGGATACGTGAATTCAAAGGAGAAAGCACAAAGCGCAACCCCGCAATAAATGAATGTGCAAAATGTGAGAACCTTGATCTGCGAGATAAAAAGGGTGATTTAGTAATGTCACCTAAAATTTCGACCAAATATGCCGCGCCAATTTTAGATAATTGGAGTGCAAATACTTATCTTGGCATGGACACTTTTCACGTAACAAAAACTACTACCAGACAAGAAGTTACCTGCCAAGTCCAGAAAGGAACAGTGAGCAAGGTAACTGGTTCGTCGGCTTCGGTAGCATCAAAGAACATACTTGCCTTTTGTATTCGACCATATTGGAGTGGTACGGCATGGGTTGACTCATGGAAATGGCTTAATAGAATGTACATCACAAATCTTACAAGTAAAAGTAGTTATGTTGTAAGTGCCTACGGAATCACTCATACAATAATCAATTCTGAACCTCACTGGATAGTTTATAATGTTAATCAAAGCAAGTACGCAAATGTTTTAGCGGTAAGTGTAGTAGATAGTAGTGTAACAATTAGCAGGAATGATTTTACTAATGGTGACACGGTAATTTTCCTGACAAACTTTATTCCATTCACTTATTTGGAAGCGATGTATTCCACAACAAAAGATGAACTTTGTTTCCATAAAGTTGATGGTGAGTTACGGATAGGATTTGGAGGTTATGAGAATAGATTAGGACTTTCGATAAAGTATCTTAAAAAATATGGATGTATTGAAACAGTTGCAGCTGGAGCTTATACAACCATAATGAATAATTATAATGAAATAATTCTTGACCCTTATAATATTGGGGTATTACCGTTTTTAGATTATGATGAATCAATGACAGCTCATGCTGTAACAGGACAAGGATGGACGGCTGGACTTGATTGTGGGACTTATGTCTTATGGGTGATGACTGCTGTTTTTGATGATTATCAAGAATTCGCAATTATATCTGGTTCTGATATGCTTTTTAGTGCATCTGAAGAACGTTATTTGAAATTTGTCCCAACAGTAACAAAAGCTGCTGTAAATAAAAGATTAACCCACATAAGACTTTATTTAGCACTAACTGATAAAGATGATACTACGCAAAGGTCAACTGAATATTATATGGTAGCTAATATAGAATGTGCATTAAATGCAACAGGTGGAACAGGGTGGGAAGTTAATTCTTCTGGTAATATGGTATTGAAAACTGCAATAGATATTACGAAACAAAATTTAGAAGAGGCTACAGTAGAATTAAATTCATTTCTCAATTATACTGTTGCCAATATGGATGTAGGTGCAGGTGGTATAATAACAAATTATGTTAAAAGTTGGGATAGGGCTGTGGTTGTAGGTGGAAAAGCTATGGTATTAAATCCTTATATTACAGCAAGAGAAGTGAATAAAGTCTATAAATCAATTAACAAAGATAATGGTTCAATGATGTATGATGTTATACCGGCTCAGG
>Ga0172380_10004412_pt1 | contig 18116 bp, 17 predicted proteins | sample Leawe162metaG_FD_119747 | JGI IMG/M metagenome (GOLD analysis project Ga0172380, IMG submission 119747) | Leachate microbial communities from a municipal landfill in Southern Ontario, Canada - Leachate well 162 metaG | ecosystem: Engineered > Solid waste > Landfill > Unclassified | place... | reverse complement strand
GTTAACATTATTTGTGCTGAAGGCTCGACTCATGACGGCAACCCATAAAGACAAAACCTTTTTCACCGCAGAGGACGCGGAGGACGCAGAGGAAACCCCCTCATGCTTTTCCTCTGCGTCCTCTGCGTCCTCTGCGGTGAATCGGTTTTTTCAGTGCCGGGAACAAATTTACCCTGCCGATTGGGGTGAGGGCGTTGCACATTGATAACAAAGATGTTTAGAACCACCCTATTACATATCTTGGCAAGCGGTCAACGGAGGTTTCTAGGATCATGAGCGCACAATGCGAAATTACTGCCAGACAAGCCGGCGGCGCGGAACTGGGCTTTTTCGAGCGCTGGTTGAGTTTGTGGGTGTTTTTGTCCATCGCGGCGGGCATCGCGCTGGGGCAGATTGCGCCTGCGCCGGTGCAGTTTCTCGGCAAGCTGGAGATTGCCCAGGTCAATTTGCCGGTGGGGTTGTTGATCTGGCTGATGATTATCCCGATGCTGATGAAGATCGACTTTTCGGCGCTGCATCAGGTCAAGCGCTACTGGCGCGGCATCGCCGTCACGCTGTTCATCAACTGGGGGGTGAAGCCGTTTTCCATGGCGCTGCTGGCTTGGTTGTTCATCCGTATCGCGTTTGCGCCCTGGCTGCCGGCGGCGCAGATCGACAGCTATATCGCCGGCCTGATCCTGCTTGCTGCGGCGCCCTGCACCGCCATGGTGTTCGTGTGGAGCGGTTTGTCCAAGGGCGATCCGCTGTTTACCCTGTCTCAGGTGGCGCTTAACGATACGATCATGGTGTTTGCGTTTGCGCCTTTGGTTGGTCTGCTGCTGGGTGTGGCGTCCATCACTGTGCCGTGGGATACGCTGTTCCTGTCGGTGGTGATGTATATTGTCATTCCGCTCGCCATTGCCCAGTTCCTGCGCCGGGTATTGCGGGGCAGGGGGGCGCTGGATGGGGTGCTGGCCCGTCTGCACCCGGTCGGCATTGGCGCGCTGCTCGCTACTCTGGTGCTGCTGTTCGCCTTTCAGGGGGCGGCCATCCTCGACCAGCCGCTGATTATTGTGCTGCTGGCTGTCCCTATCCTGATCCAGGTGTATTTCAATTCCCTGCTTGCCTACTGGCTCAACCGGACTGTCGGAGAGGTTCACAGCGTGGCCGGCCCCTCGGCGCTGATTGGCGCCAGCAATTTTTTCGAACTGGCGGTGGCGGCGGCGATTTCGCTCTACGGTTTCGAATCGGGTGCGGCGCTGGCGACGGTGGTGGGCGTGCTGATCGAGGTGCCGGTGATGCTGTCGGTGGTGCGTATCGTGAATGGGTCGAAAGCCTGGTACGAGAAGCGCGACGCCGCATGAACGCCTTGCCCGAAACCGCGACTGTTCCGCGCCGCGCCCCGTGGGGCTGGGTTGTCCTGGCGACTATCCTGTGGGTGGTCGCCTATGCCAACCTGACCCGGTTGGCCGATGCGTTGCTTGCGCTCACTACGCTTTCCCCCCAAACCCATCTGGGCGAAGCGCTGCATTTTTTCTTTTACGACACGCCCAAGGTATTGCTGCTGCTTGTCGGCATCGTGTTCGTCATGGGCATCGTGCATACCTTCGTCTCGCCCGAACGCACCCGCGCCATGCTCGCCGGCAAGCGGCTGGGCGTGGGCAACGCGATGGCGGCGACACTCGGCATCGTTACGCCGTTCTGTTCCTGTTCGGCGGTGCCGCTGTTCATCGGCTTTTTGTCCGCCGGAGTGCCGCTGGGGGTGACGTTTTCCTTCCTGATTTCCGCGCCCATGGTCAACGAAGTCGCGCTGGCGCTGCTGTTCGGGCTGTTCGGCTGGAAGGTGGCGATGCTCTATCTCGGCCTGGGGCTGCTGGTGGCTATTGTCGCCGGTCTGGTCATAGGCAAACTCAAGATGGAACGCCACCTGGAGGATTGGGTGCGCGCCATTCATATCGGCAACGCGGTCGTTCTGGAGTTGGAGCGCCCTTCCTGGGCGGAGCGCATGGATGCCGGCGCGGATCATGTCAGGAAAATCGTCGGCAAGGTGTGGCCTTACATTCTCGGCGGCATCGCCTTGGGGGCGGGCATCCACGGCTATGTGCCGGAAGATTTCATGGCCGGGATCATGGGCAAGGAGGCTTCCTGGTGGGCGGTGCCTGCCGCCGTGGCCATCGGCGTGCCGATGTACTCCAATGCCGCCGGCATTATCCCCATTGTTGAAGCGCTGCTGGGCAAGGGCGCGGCGCTGGGCACCGTGCTCGCCTTTATGATGAGCGTGATCGCCCTGTCGGCGCCGGAAATGATTATTTTGCGCAAGGTGCTGAAACCCCGACTGATTGCTGTTTTCGTCGGCGTGGTCGCGGTCGGCATTATGCTGGTGGGGTATGTATTCAACGCTATTCTGTAATCCGAAGGAGTTCCCTCATGACTGACACCGCCTTACATCCCTCCATCGTGGCGCTGGTTTCCCTCGCCGCCAATATCGCCGCCAACCATCCCAAACAGGGATTGTGCCAGGTGGACAAGCTGAAGCAGTACGGCGTGGCGCAGACGCAAATCGATGCGGTGGTCGAAATCGCGCGCCATATCCGCGACGAGGCGGCGCAATCGCTGGACGCCGGCTTCGACGCGGCATGCCGCAAGGAGAGCGCGAATGCCGGCTTGTCCGCTATCGGCATCGCCCAAAGCGCCTGCTGCACGCCGACCCAATCCGGGCTATCCTGCTGTTGATGAAGCTTAAGCCGGACTAGCCGGAACCAAAAATATTTACCGCAGAGACGCAAAGTCGCGGAGAAATCACAGAACCTCTGCGTCTGAAGCGTCTCTGCGGTTCAACGGAGTTTTTAGTAACTTATCGACCAAGTCTTTACACTATTTGCGGAGAATGTGTCGTAGATCAAGCAATGGAGCGGCTTTCCGCAAAAAAACAATGACAGGATGAACAAGATTTACAGGATGGGTTTTCTATCCTGTTCATCCTGTAAATCCTGTCTAAACGTCTGTTGGCTTCCGGCTAGTCCGGCTTAGGATGAAGTGGGTGCGATCATTTAAACCGTATAACCAAGGAACTGAAAATGAAAAATGTTAAAGTGTTGGGCACGGGGTGCGCTAACTGCAACACGACCATGAAGCTGATTGAGGAAAGCGCCAAGGCCAAGGGCATAGTGCTGCAACTGGAAAAGGTCGAGGATATGGCCGCGATCCTGGGCTACGGCGTGATGTCCACCCCCGGCGTGGTGATCGACGGCAAGGTGGTTCATGCCGGCGGCGTGCCAAGCAAGGCGAAAATCGACGCATGGCTAGCCGCCCCCGCCTGCGGCAAGGAATGAGCGACATGAGCAAAACGGTATTGATTCTTTGCACCGGAAACTCCTGCCGCAGCCAGATGGCCGAAGCCCTCGTCAACCACGATCTCGGCCCGGCAGTGCGCGCGCTGTCCGCCGGCACCCGTCCCCAACCCAAGGTGGCCGATGGCGCTATAGAAGCGTTGAAGCTGGGCGGCATGGCTACTGCGGGACTTTACCCCAAGGGTGTGGATGCGGTGATGAACGAGGCCATCGATCTGGTAGTGACGGTGTGCGACAACGCCAAGGAATCCTGCCCGGTTTTTCCCCAGCCGGTTCCCGCCATCCATATGCCGTTCCACGATCCCCACGGCGAAGCGCTGGAAAGTTTCGTCAGGGTAAGGGATGAGATTCGGGCGAAACTGACACCCGAATTGAAGCTGCGATTCGGGTTGGGCGGTTAGCAAGGAAGAAACCAAAAAAGTATTTTGTCATATTGGTTGCAGCCAAGCATCGCGCCAAACGACAACACCCACCGAACCCATTTTAAAACGGAACATAATTCATGAAGAACCCCCTGCTGACCGGCCTGCTGGCGAGCGTCTTGTTTATTGCATTCTCATCCAACGCGGCGGATCAGGATGCGCGCACCAAGGTGGATTTCCCGGCGATGATGAAAACCCACATGCTCGGCAATATGCGCGACCACCTCTCGGCGCTGCATGAAATCCAGACGGCGCTGGCGCAAGGCGAATTCGACAAGGCTGGCGATATCGCCGAGCAACGCATCGGCATGAGTTCGCTGGTTTCCCACAACGCCGCTCACATGGCGCCTTTTATGCCCAAGGGGATGCAGGCCATCGGCACGGAAATGCACCACGCCGCGAGTCGCTTCGCCCTGACCGCCAAGGAAGGCGATTTGGTGAAATCGCTGGATGCGCTGACCAAGGTGACGCAACAATGCGTCGCCTGCCATACTACTTATCGGGTGAATTAACCTAAGCCGGACAATTGCCGGAACCAAAAACATTTACCGCAGAGGCGCAGAGATTGTATAGGGTAATGGTATGGTTTTACCATCCGTTATATTTCTCCGCGCCTCGGCGTCTCTGCGGTAAATATTTTTGCTTCCGGCTGCTTCCGGCAATAGTCCGGCTTAGGATTAAGCACACTGGAAGCGTTGCGCAACGCAAAATCAGTGCGTCAGCTTGAGCAGGTCGCGCGCCTGTTTGTGGCCTTGCGTGGCTGCCATGCGTAGCCATTTCGCGCTTTCGCTGGGGCTGGGCGTCAGTTTCAGCGCGTCCTCGCGCAGATAGGCGATGCCGAGACGGTATTGCGCATCGACCTGCTCTTGTTCGGCTGCCCTGATATACCATGCGAGCGCCTGTTCGGCGTTGGCCTCCACGCCGTCGCCGCGCTCCAGCATCTGCGCCAATTTCAGCGCCGCGTCCGGATTGCCGCGCTCGGCCGCCTTTTGGTACCAGGCGTGGGCTTCGGTCTTGTCTACCTCGGCGCCCTTGCCTTCATCGTACAGGGTGGCTACCTTGTAGGGCGTCTGCGCGTCAGTGGGGTTGTCGTAAAATTTATATATCGGCAACGATATTTCGTAGTTTTCGTTCCGCCAGCCCCAATCGGCGGCTTTGAAGGCAAGGTAGCGCAAGGCCTCCGGGTTTTGCACGAAATACGCGCCACCGCCCAGTATGCTTACCAACAGGACGATTCCCAGCACCGTCCTGAGACGGATGCGGGGCTGTCTTTCCTGATAGAAATGGGTTTCCTCGGGTGCGGAAAAAGGGGCGGCTTCGTGCAGTTGCGAAAAAGTGGTTTTCGGCGAGGATTGCAAAAGCTGGCTGCGTCCGGGCGCCGCCATGGTGCGCGTCATTTCGCCCGCGCCGGGCTGGATGCCGCCGCTGGACGGGCGTTGCGTCACGCCGTCGAGCGAAGTTAGCGCCCGCTGCCAATCCTCTATGGTTTGCGGGCGCTTTTTTTCATCGGTTTGCAGCGCCCAATCGATTGCGCGCAGGAATTTGTCGGAATAACGCCCTTGCCCAACCTGGATGGCGGGCGCCATGGTGTCGTTTTTCACCCGGCTGGCCGCCTCGGGCGGCGGTTTTCCGGTGATTGCCTTGTATACCACCGCGCCGAAGGCGTAGATGTCCGACCACGGACCCTGGTAGCCGTCGGCGAAATACTGCTCGAAGGGCGCATAACCGGGCGTGACGATGGCGGTCAATTGTTCGTTGCCGCGCATTTGCGCGCGCGCCGCGCCGAAATCGAGCAGCACCGGGCTGCCGTCGCTACGGCGGATGTAGATGTTGCCGGGTTTGATGTCGCGGTGCAGGAAGCCTTGGTCGTGCATCGCCTTGAGGCCGTCCAGCAACGGGAATAGTATGCGTTGCAAATAGTCCTCGTCGGGCGGGGCGCCGGCTTTTTTCAGCTTGTCGTCCAGGCTTTCTCCATCCTCGTACTGCATCATCATGTAGGCGGTGTCGTTGGCCTCGAAAAATCGCAGCACGCGCACGATGTTGGGGTGGTTAAAGCGCGCCAGCAGTTGCGCTTCCTGCAGGAAGCGGTCCAGCCCCCAGCGGTAGGTTTCCTCGCAATCCGGCGATTTCGGCAGCACGTTGAGGTTCTCATCGCGCACCGCCAACTCGTTGGGGAAGTATTCCTTGATCGCGACCTTGAGATTGAGCGTGGTGTCCTTGCCCAGGTAAGTGATGCCGAAGCCGCCTACGCCCAGCACCCGGTCGAACTCGAATTCGTTGAGGCGGTAGCCGGGCGACAGGGCGTTCATGTGCTCCGATTTTTTTTGCGGAGCGCCGACATTGGTAGTTTGCCGCGTCGCCGTTGCGGTGCGGGTTTGCGCTACCAGCACGGTTGCGCCGGGGCCGGCCTGTTGGGTCGCCAGCACCGTGGCTGCGCCGACGCTATTTTGCTGCGCGACGCGCGTTTGTTGCGCGATCATCGTGGCGGCCGGCTGCGGCTGCGCGGAAGCGGCGCCCGAGCGCCCCCCCAGCAGGTTGAGAGCCGGTTCCAGCAGTCGGCTCTTGGAACAGGCGTCTTCCATGCCCGGATTCAGCGTTGCCTGCAAGGTGTCGAGGAAGGCTTTTTTCAGCGCGGCGTCCGGCGCGCCGGCGAGAATGCCCAGATTGGCGTCGAATTTTTCCAGCAGGTCGGCCGGTTCATCGACGCTTTTCCTGGCTTCAAGCAGCAGGGATTGCAGCGTGAAGCCGAGCGGCTGGGCGCTGTGTTGTTCGGAAACCTCGCCGAATTGCTTGAGAAACAGTTGGATCGTGCTGTCGTCCTTGTAGTTGGGCACCAGCAAGGAAGCAATGGCCAAGTTCTCGAAATAGGCGTGGACGTGCTTGGGATTGTCGATCTTCATCTAGCAATAGAAAAAATGTCTCCGCTTTTCTTGATAGTTTATTAGTAAAAGCACCAGGAAACAATTTTCCTGAGAAAAATATCGTTAATGGACTTTAACCCGGATATTCCATAAATTGCGTGCGCCCTCGCTGGTCTTTTGATTCATAGGCAAATTTTGCTCAGTCGGGCGTATGAATAACTACGCCGCTCCTTCGCAAAATTCACCTATGAAACAAAATCCGGCGCGATCATCACACGAATTTATGAAATATCCGGGTTAACCGGGATATTCAATTCGTGATTGCATTGCGCGGAAAATTTGGTATATTAGCGAACGCTGATGTTTGAACGGCAATTTTTGAGGGTGATTTTAGATGTTCAATTCCAACAGAGCCGGATTCGGCGAAATCGATGCGGGCGGTTTGTCCAAGCTGCTGGAAAATGGCGAAGTCGCGTTGATCGATGTGCGTGGCGCGGGCGAACTGGTTCACGGCATGATAGCAGGCGCGCGTCATGTTCCGCTGCATTTGCTGCCGCTCAGGGCGCATGAAATGGATAAGGATATTCCCCATGTCTATTATTGCCGTTCCGGGGTGCGCTCGGCACAAGCGTGCGCCTTCATGGCCGGTCAAGGACACGGCAAGAGCTTCAACCTCCAGGGTGGGATCATTGCATGGGTGCAATCCGGCCTCGGCCTGGCACAAGCCGCTCTGGGCTAAATTGGCAAGGGGTGATGGGAAGGGGTAAAACCCATCCTACCCATCACCTAATGAAACACGCATCACCCGATATAAATTGTGGTTGCATTATTCGGGTGTCTGTATTATAAAGGCGAATTTTCCAACCAACGAATGCAAGGAGCTTGTGAAATGAATTTCGACAAAGAACTGGATGCCCGTGGACTGAACTGCCCCCTGCCGATTCTGCGCACCAAGAAATCCCTGGCCGAATTGACGACGGGCCAAGTGCTCAAGGTGATCGCCACCGACCCGGGTTCCGTCAAGGACATGCAGGCTTTTGCCAAGCAGACCGGCAACGAGTTGCTGTCTTCCGCCGAAGCGGGCGGCGAATTCATGTTCTTCCTCAAGAAGAAATAAGCTGAATTCAATAGCACGAGCACTGTTCCACCAAAATCAACCACTACCCGGAGGAAACCGATGAGCAAGAAACTCGCGATCATTGCCACCAAGGGCACACTTGACTGGGCTTACCCCCCGTATATCCTGGCATCCACCGCTGCTGCGCTGGGCTACGAAGTGCAGGTGTTCTTCACCTTCTATGGCCTGCAACTGGTGCGCAAGGATCTGAGCGGCCTGAAAGTCAGTCCTCTGGGTAACCCCGGCATGCCGATGAAAATGCCGTTCGGACCGCAATGGTTCCGCGACATCAACTGGAACATTCCCAACATCATCCAAGCCAATATCCCCGGCTTTGAGACGTTGGCCACCTCGCTGATGAAGCAGACCATCAAGAACAACGGCGTCGCCACCATCGGCGAACTGCGCGAACTGTGCCAGGAGGCGGAGGTGAAATTCATTGCCTGCCAAATGACGGTCGAGCTGTTCGGGTTCAAGCACAGCGATTTCATCGACGGCCTGGAATTCGCCGGCGCCGCAATGTTCTTCGATTTCGCAGGAGAATCGGATATTTGCCTGTATATCTAGGCGCGATTTTCGATAGCCGCATAAACTTAAAGGGCAGACCTCAACCGTCTGCCTTTTTTGTTTTCCTATGCAGTCAACCCGCGTCGCTCGCCGACTTCCATAGAATACATTCGGTTTTTCATCAAGTTAAGCACAGTAAAATAGTGCTTATCCGCGTATTATCAGGAATATCCATCCGAAAAGCTGCAAATCTTCTTGCCCAATGGGTGAATTCATGTAACATTAAAAAAACTGCAAGCATAGCGGTAACAATTTTCAAAAAATATTTGAAGTACTTATTGGAGGTTACATTGAAATGAAAATTAAACAACTGGTAGGTGCTTTGGCGCTTGTGGGTATGATGGTTCCCTCCATGGCGCTGGCGACCAACGGCTATTTTTCCCATGGTTATGGGATGAAGGCCAAGGGCATGGGCGGCGCGGCAACAGCGACGGCTGACGACACTTTCGGCGGCGCAGTGAACCCCGCCAAGATGGTTTTTGTGGGAGACCGTCTGGATGTCGGCGTTGACGTGTTCATGCCGGAGCGTTCCGTATCCCGCCAAGATGCTACCGGTCCCTTCGGGGCAAGTGGCGCATATAGCGGTAGCGTCGATAGCGACAGTAATGTGTTTTTTATTCCCGAATTCGGCTATAACAAGATGCTTAACCCCAACCTCTCGCTGGGGGTAACCGTGTACGGGAACGGCGGCATGAACACCGATTTCAACAATAGTCTGATGGGCCCCTCCTTTGCGCCCTCTTGCGCGGGAGCATCCTCCAATATGTTGTTCGGTTGCGGCAAACTGGGGGTCGATCTGATGCAGTTGATCGTTGCTCCTACCGTGGCCGTCAAGCTGAACCCCAACCATTCCATCGGCATTTCGCCGCTGCTCGGCTACCAGCGATTCAAGGTGGACGGATTGCAGACGTTTAACGATACGCTCAACATGGGCGGCGGCCCGTTTACTTTCACCAACAGCCAGGGCAACGTCACCAATAATGGATACGACAACTCCACCGGCTGGGGCGTCAGAATTGGCTGGATGGGCAAGATTTCCGATACCGTCACTCTTGGCGCGGCGTATTCCTCCAGGATGCGCATGAGCGCTTTCGACAAATACAAAGGGCTGTTTGCCGAGGGCGGCGATTTTGACATTCCGGAGAACTACAACATCGGCCTTGCCGTCAAGGCAACCCCCAAGACGACATTGGCTTTCGATATTCAACAAATCAACTACAGCGCCGTCAATGCGATTGCCAATGGGGTAGCCAACAGCGTTCTCGCCCCCCAGTCCAGCCCGCTGGGTTCGACGACCGGCTCAGGCTTCAAGTGGCATGACCAGACGGTGTACAAGCTGGGGGTTGAGCACCAATACCAGCCGAACCTGATTCTGCGGGCAGGCTACAATTACGGCAAAATGCCGATCCGTGACGACATCGACAGCATGACCTTCAACATCCTTGCTCCGGCGATGGTCGAACAGCACCTGACGCTCGGCGCTACGTGGACCTTGCAGAATAAGGCAGAGCTAACGTTTTCTTACGCACATGCGTTCAATAAATCGCTTACCGGCGCTTCGGTCACGTCGTTGCTCGGCGTAGGCGGCACGGAAACCCTGGCGATGTCTCAAAACTCATTGGGCGTTGCATATGGGATGAGGTTCTAACGAGCATCTCGGTATCTCCTGATTAGCAAAAAGGGCTGAAAGTTTCCTTTCAGCCCTTCTTGTAACTACTCAGGGGGCAGGGGCCAGGGTAAATTTGTTCTCCACCTGGGAAAAAACCATTTTTGATTGTTCCCACGCTCCAGCGCTCATCGTTACACACATCTTTTCAATTATTTGATTACATGCAGAAAAGATGAAGCGCGGCGTTCCCTCCCCTTCAAGGGGAGGGTTAGGGTGGGGATGGGGTGGAAGGCGCAGACGACAATGTAAGATATTGATTTTAGCCTGTGTCGTTCTACCCCATCCCCCTCCCGGCCTCCCCCTTGAAGGGGGAGGGGCTTCCCGCTCCGACTTGTGTGTAACAATGAGCGCTCCAGCGTGGGAACGCACGCATGGGACGCTCCAGCGTCCCAATATGGCGGCTAGAACTAGAACGGTAAGCGCATAGATATTTCGGCAGGCGAATCGTCAAAAGCCTTGTGGTTTTGCCGGTTGGATGGGTAACGCCGCGCGACGCTGGAGCGTCCGGGACGGCATTCCCACGCTGGAGCGTGGGAACGATCAATGAAAATCTCTGCGTCTCTGCGGTAAATATTTTTGGGTTCCGGCTCGTCCGGCTTAGGATCAACGATGACCGACATCCCTCCCCAGTTCGAGCGCACGCATATCCTGATCGGCGCAACCGGCATTGCTACCCTTGCCGGTAAGCATGTCCTCGTCGCCGGCCTCGGCGGCGTAGGCTCCTACTGTGCCGAAGCGCTGGCGCGCGCCGGCATCGGCAGGCTGACGCTGATCGACCACGACAACGTTTCCGCCAGCAACATCAACCGCCAGTTGCCCGCCCTGCTTTCCACCGTCGGGCAAGCCAAGATAGCGGTGATGCGTGGCCGCATCCTGGACATCAACCCCGCCTGCCAATTGACCGCCAAACGCGAATTTCTCACTACCGAGAACGTCAACGAACTGGTGCCGGACGATTGCGATTACGTCATCGATGCAATCGATTCGCTGGCCTGTAAAGTGGCCTTGGTGGGAGAAAGCATCAAGCGCGGCCTGCGGGTGGCGTCCAGCATGGGTGCTGGCAACCGCCTGGACCCTTCCCGCATCAAGCTGGCCGACATCGAGAAAACCGAAATGTGCGCATTGGCGCGCCAGATGAGGAAGCGCCTGCAACGCCATTACGCTATTCGCAAGGGCGTATTGACGGTGTTTTCCGACGAGCAACCGCATCCGCCGCTGCCGCCGGAACCGGTGGACGGCCCCGGACGCGCGCGCGCGGTGAACGGCACCATCAGCTACATGCCGCCCATCTTCGGCCTGATGCTGGCGGGGGCGGTGATCCAGCGGTTGCTGGATCATCCGGGTTAGCTCATTGTCACAGGCATTCGAGTGCGTCAGAAACACAAAATAATACTACCAGCCAATATCGTGCAGAACGCGCACATTATCCCGAACGATACGCTTGAGGTGGCTTAGGATAATTCCGTGCTTTTTCAGAATACTCCGGGCATTCAGAAAAAGTCGCCATTGACCGGAGGCACGCCGTCGAGGATACTTCGATCTATCCATTCGCGTTTCCTACCCTCCTGTTTATGCCTTGCGCGGGGGAAATTGTCCGGTTGGATTGCCCCCAGCGGGCGCACTGCCGCGTTGCAAATTGCTTGCGTGAGAATAACCACGCCGCGCAATTTGCGCCTTGCATTGCATCCCGCTGGGAACAATCCAATCCGGACAATTCCCCCCGCGCAAGGCATATTTACCGCAAAAACACATCATGCCTGCCATAACCGAGCAATTGTTCAATATCCTGCAAACAGTTCAGCGTCCGGGAACTTTTTATGCCACGGGCAAATGTGAAGTGTTTCCACCCCATCTGGAAGTTGAAGGCGTGGGACGCATTGCGTTGCCATTGCTTGGCGCGCAGGCAGAGCAACTGGTGGCCGTCGCGGAGGTTGCGCCTTACGGCCTGGGGGCGGACACCATCGTCGATACCAAGGTGCGGCGCACCTGGCAAATCGACGCCAAACGCGTCACGCTCAGTGGCAAGCATTGGCAAGGCGATCTCAATGAGATGATTAACCGTGCTGCAATAGGTCTGGGTGTTGCGGATGGCGTTCGCGCCGAATTGTATAAACTGTTGGTATACGATGCGGGCGGTTTCTTTATTGGCCATCGCGATACTGAAAAAGCTGCGGGCATGTTCGGCACGATGGTGGTTGTTCTACCGTCGTCGTACAGCGGCGGCGAATTGGTTGTTAAACACCAGCAGCAACAGGTGAAACTCGATTTACATTGTGACGATCCGAGTGAAATTGCCTTTGCGGCTTTTTACGCCGACTGCGTGCATGAAGTATTGCCTGTCACTCAGGGGTGTCGCCTGACCCTGATTTATAACCTGTTGCGCACCGATGCCAAAAAGCCGCTGCCCAAGCCGCCGGATTACCATCTCGAACAAGACGCTATTGCCGGCCTGCTGCGCGAATGGACAAGCGGGTTGAGCGCCGACACGTCTCAGAAACTTCCGGAAAAGCTGATTTACCTGCTGGAACATGCCTATACCTCCGCCGAATTGGGCTTCGCCACATTGAAAGGCGCCGATTCGGCAGTGGCCGATGCCGTGCTTGCGGCATCCCGTCAAGCCGGGTGCGAGGTTCACTTGGCGCTGGTGTCCGTTGAAGAAAGCGGCAGCGCCGAATATGCGGGAAATAGCCGATATTGGAATGAGGAAAATTTCGAGGTGGGTGAAGTTTTCGAGCGCATCGAAACGGTTTCCGAATGGCGCAGACCCGATGGCAAGCCGTCGCAGTTGCCGAGCTTGCCGTTCAACGTCCGGGAATTTTGCCCACCCGACGCCCTCGAACAAATCGAACCCGATGACGTTCAATTTCATGAAGCCACGGGTAATGAGGGCGTATCCTTCGAGAGCGCTTATCGCTGTGCGGCTTTGGTCATTTGGCCGCAATCGCACTATTTGGCGATTATCAATCAGGCGGGGCTGGAGGCGACGCTGCCCGTATTGCGTGATTTTTGCCGACGCCTGGAAACTGAAGGCCAAGCCCAGGACTCAAGCTTGTGGCGTGAAGCTCATACTTTGGCGGGGTACGTGCTGCGCGACTGGATACCCCAATACCTGGGACGCCGCCACAACAATCAAGGCCTCCACGACTTCCTGAAATATTTGCAGCGCTTGCGCGATAGTGAAAACCTGCGCCGCTTTTGGACCCTGCTTGCCGAAAAAGGTTTTTACGATAAAGAGCACAGCACCGTCCTTGCCCAAGCCGTAGCGCTATTGCCGTGGAGCGAAGTGGTAGGCTGGTTGGAACAAGCCATAAACAAAAGCGCCGCCCAAGCTCAGGAAGCCTGCGCCGCGTTGCTGGCCTGCATCTGTGCGAAAAACCCCGATACCGCCCACGATCTCCGCGTTGCCGCCCACGCGTTGTTTCTCGCGCTGCCTGGCGACCCTGCGCGGTTTGCCCACTTGCAGCCCTGGGAGCACTCCAGAATGACGGCAAGCAGCGATTTGGCCGCGGACGTTTTGACCGGCTTCAGCGCCATCGACCCCGCCCTGGCGCAGGACACGCTGAATTATATGCTGGCCTGGCCAACCCATTATGCGATGGATGCCATCCTGACGCCTGCCGCTTTGCGCTTGAGCGAAACCGGGACCAGCCGTGACCTGGCCGTGGTGGAACGTCTGCGACGAGCCGTGCGGATGCATTTGCACACGCGGGTTGCCAAAGCGCTGGCGCCACCCGCCGATTGGCGGCGCGATAGCCGAATCAACTGCACATGTCAGGATTGTGCCAAATTACGGGATTTTCTCGACAACCCGGCGCAAGCGAATTGGTCGTTTAAAGCCGCCGAAGCCAAACGAAATCATGTTGAACGTTCGATCAAGCAACACCAAAGCGATCTCGATTGCGTCACAGATCGCAATAGCCGTCCTTATGCTCTGGTTTGCACCAAAACCCAAGCTGGCTATCTGCGACGCGTCGAGCAACGCAAAAACGACCTGGAAATCCTGGCGCGCTTGAACACTACAAAGCCGGAACATCAGGCATAAACCGCCTCAGCCGGCGCGAGTTCGAATCTGCGGATGCACAAGGCGCTTAGTCACTTATCAGTCAAGTCGTTGCATTTTTTACGAAGAATGTGTCGTAGATCAAGCACTGGTGCGGCTTTCCGGGTGATTTTTTTCACCGCAGAGACACCGAGGCGCGGAGAAATATAACGGAGGGTAAAACCATACCATTACCCTATAAAATCTCTGCGCCTCTGCGGTAAATGTTTTTGGTTCCGGCAATAGTCCGGCTTAGGGTATAGCTCCGATCCGCCCGTGTTCCGCGCCGTTTCCTTCGAAACGCTCCCCTTGCTTGCGCGGCGGGTTATTGTTTGCGGCAGCGGGGCAGGTATCAGTTATAATTCGGCTCTACTCAATCGATAAACAATATTCGTCCTGGGCTTGGTCGGTTCCGAAGCGCTCGCCGAAAGGTCGAAGGACGGCTTTTCGCACTTTGTTATATGGCTTCCGGGTCAGTGGAAGCGGTTTCTGGAATTCTTATGAAAGCATCACGACTTATACGCCACGTATTCTGGTGGCTCGCATTGTGCCTGTGGGTGGGCGGTGGGACGGCCATGGCCGCTGCGGTTTCCGTGGTGGCGGGGAAGCCGGAAGCGCTCAAGGAAAAACCGCTTTATTCGGATATTTATGAAAAAAACATATTCGACCCGAAGCGCCGGCCATGGAGCGAGAAAGTCGCTTCCCCGCCGCAGCCCGCGCGGCAACCCGTGCATCAGCCCGATCCGCAACTCGAACTGACCAAGGTGAACGAGCCGCCTGCGCCGCCCGCGCCACCCGTGTTGGCGCCCGAACCGCTTAAACCGGGCGAACTGCCCAAGCTGCCGTCTGCGCCACTTAAGCAGGCCAAGCCGTCCGCGCCTGCCGAACCGCCCGAATTGTTCGGTCCGCCGCCGCCGCCGCCGGTGCCGCCGCTGACGGTTGCGGATGCCGAGGTCTATGGCGTGATGCTGTTCGGCGATTACAGAAAAGTTTTGCTCAAACTCGGCGCCGGTTTTAAATTCGCGCCCCAGCCGAAGAACAAAACTGCGCCCCGTCCGTTTATTACCGTGGGTATAGGAGAGTCGCTCGGGCCTTACACGCTTAAGGAAATTACCGACACGGCGGTAATTTTCGAAAGCGTAGATGGTCAATCCCCGCTGGTTTTCAACCAGCGAAAAGGCGACCGACCGGTCGGCGGCCCGGTTTCTCCGATGGCGCAGGCGCCAGTGATATTGCCGGCGCCGGCGCCGACGATGGTGCATGGGAGCGAACCCGCTGTAGCGGCTGCGCAGCCGCCAGCCGCAACGCCGGGCGCACCGGGCGCACAGCCGGCGGCAGCGCCGGGCGCGCAGCCGGCAGCGGCAGCGGCGGAGCACGCTGCCGCAGCAGCGGCGCCGGAGACCGTAACGGCGGGGTTCGAGGCGCCGCCGCAGCCGGTTATTCAGGGCAGAACCTTGCTTGAGGCGATTCAGGCAGCCCAGCAGGCACAAAAGGCGAATCCGAATGCGCCCCCGCCGGTTAATCCTTTTGCACCAAAATAACGGCAAAATAACGGATTGAGCAATACGCAAACGGCCTACCTCCCGGATCACAGCACCAAGACCATCGCCCGGCATTCGGTGCTGAATCTGCTCGGCCAGGGTGCGCCGCTGATCGCCGCAATCTATGCGATGCCGGTGTTGATTCATGCGCTCGGCATCGACCGCTTTGGCGTCCTGACCTTAGCGTGGGTGGTGATAGGCTATTTCAGCCTGTTCGATTTCGGTATCGGGCGCGCGCTGACCAAGGCCGTGGCGGATCGGCTCGGCAACAGGCAGACCGGCGACATTCCCGCCCTGATCTGGACCGCGCTGGCTATCATGCTGTTGCTGGCGATAGCCGGCGGCGTCGTCGGGGCGTGGCTGACTTCCTGGCTGGTTTATGCGGTGCTGAAAATTCCGCCGGCGCTACGCGCGGAAACGTTAAGCGCGTTTTACCTGTTGGCCTTTTCGCTACCCGCAGTGATCGTGACGGCGGGCTTGCGCGGGGTGCTGGAAGCCTATCAGCGCTTCGGGCTGGTAAACGCGTTGCGTATCCCGATGGGGATTTTTACTTTCGTCGGGCCGCTGTTGGTCTTGCCGTTCACCCACAGCCTGGTGGCGGTGGTGTCCGCATTGGTGCTGGGGCGGGTTGTCGGCTGGCTGGCGCATTTCTATTATTGTTTGCAGGTCGTGCCGGCCATGCGGCAGGGCATGGCGCTACGGCGGGAGTTTCTCGCCCCGTTGTTCCGTTTCGGCGGCTGGCTGACCGTGACGAACATCGTGGGGCCGCTCATGGTGTACCTGGATCGTTTTTTGATCGGCGCGCTGCTTTCCACGGCGGCAGTGGCTTTTTATACGACGCCCTACGAAGTCGTGTCCAAGTTATTGCAGATACCGCTTGCCTTGACCGGGGTGCTTTTTCCCGCCTTCGCTTCGAGCTTTGCGGCGCAATCGCCGCGCACATTTGACCTGTATATTGGCGGGGTCAAGGCGGTGTTCCTGCTGCTGTTCCCGATTATTCTCCTGATCGTAACGTTTTCCGGCGAAGGGTTGGCCTTGTGGCTGGACAGCGACTTTGCCGGGAATAGCAGCCGCGTGTTGCAATATCTGGCGGTGGGGCTGTTTTTGAACAGTCTCGCGCATATTCCCTACGCGCTGATACAAGCAGTCGGGAGGCCGGATGTCACCGCCAAGCTGCATATGTTGGAGTTGCCGTTGTATTTGCCGTTGCTCTGGCTATTGAGCGTGAAGATGGGCATAGAGGGCGTGGCCATCGCATGGGGGTTGCGCGCTGCCGTCGATATGCTGTTTTTGTTCATTTTTGCCGCACGGCTGTTTCCGGGCGCGGCGCGCCGGTATTTTGCCATGTCGGCGGCGCTGGCTACGGCATTGGCGGCGTTTGGCATTGGCGCAATGCCGCCGGACATTGCGCTGCGCGGCTGGGTTTACCTCGCGCTGCTGTGCGCTTTTGCACTGTTAAGCTGGAAGCTGCTGTTGAGCGCGGACGAGAGGTATTGGGTCGAGCGTCGGTTCAACCATTGGCGGGTCAGAATAAAAGGGGTGTCATGAATCTGGAGCCGGCGGATCAAGCCTATCTTGACAACAATTTGGAGTATTTCAGCCAGGTTCGCCGGGAGATATTCCCTTTTCTCCCGGAGAAAATGGGGCGGGTGCTGGAAGTCGGCTGCGGCACGGGTGACACCTTGAATTATATCAAGCAACACGGACGTTGCGACTGGGCCGGCGGCATAGAGTTGGTAAGCGGCGCCGCCGCCATCGCGAAAAGCCGGCTCGATCTGCTGATCGAAGGGAATATCGAAACCATGGCGCTGCCGTTCGCGGACGGCTCGCTGGATGTCATCCTGTGCCTGGACATTCTGGAGCATCTGGTCGATCCGTGGAAAGTGGTGAAAAAACTCGACAAGGCGTTGAAGCCGGGCGGGGTGCTGATCGCCAGCATTCCCAACGCGCGCCATTGCCGCCTGGTTTTTCCGCTGCTCTTTCTGGGAAAATGGCAATACCGCGATGCCGGGATACTGGATAAAACCCATTTGCGCTTCTTCGTGCGCGACTCCGCGATAGCGCTGATGGCGTGCTCCGGGCTGAAAGTGGAACAGGTGCGCACCACCGGGCTGGATACCGGCTCGAAAGGCTGGTGGGCGAATGTGCTGACCTTGGGACTGTTCAAACCTTTTTTCGAACGCCAGTTTTTGATTTGCGCCAGAAAGCCATTGTTAAAGCGCTTGCCCACAGAATAAATTTGTTCTCGAAAATTTATTATTAAAATCAATAATGACTGGTATTGTTGAACTACGGATAATCACAAAGAATCGTAGGGTGGATAAGCGTAGCGCATCCACCGAGCCAGCGTTAAACCTAGAAACCTCCGTTGACCGCTTACCAATATGCATAACATGATGGTTCTAAAAAACTTTGCCATATATTTCGCGCTCACCTGTTTGGTGAGAACGCTACGGGCTGGATTGCACGGTTTTCCGGGCGCATGGCGGCGTTGCAACTACAAGAGAAGGCAATGGAATGACCATTGCGCGTCGTTGCGCCTTGCCCTGCACCCGGAAAACCGCACACTCC
>Ga0172380_10004411_pt1 | contig 18118 bp, 26 predicted proteins | sample Leawe162metaG_FD_119747 | JGI IMG/M metagenome (GOLD analysis project Ga0172380, IMG submission 119747) | Leachate microbial communities from a municipal landfill in Southern Ontario, Canada - Leachate well 162 metaG | ecosystem: Engineered > Solid waste > Landfill > Unclassified | place... | reverse complement strand
GTCACCGGGCTCCGAATATACGGTACGCGCACCAACGATGCGCAATGCCCGAAGCTCATTTATTTTGAGCATATGCAGAATCTGACGATCGATCACAACTATCTAGAGAATAGCGGTCGCGAAGGCGTCTGGTCGGGAGGAGAAACCGCGGGCAACGAGAGTACCGGCATCATCGTCACAGACAATCATGTCTACCAGTGTGGCTACCCGAACGCCTTCACCGCGCTCCCCGCGCTTCAGCCAAACGCCAGGGATTGCGTCATCGCCAACAACATCTTGCGGGATGTCGGCATGGGCATCGGGCCATCGGGCGAGCGTCTGGTGATCAGCGGAAATCAGATTAACGGTGTTCAGCGTTTTGGCATCAGCACCGGCGACGGTGGAGTGCCACAGGAAAGCGGTGTGACCATCATCATCGGGAACAGCATCGAGCTTTCATCGACCGCAGATCCAGTGCTTCGGTCCGCCATGAATATCAATGGCAGCGGCGACGATGCGGCACACCACACCATCAACGTGGTCGGCAATTCGATCCGAATATTGGGAGATGTCGCGCATCCATTGGCGCAGGGCTTTAATGTGGCCGATGCGAAATTTTCATGCTTCACGGGCAACGTCGTGGATATTGACGTATGCGGGGTGGGCTTCCTTTTCAGGGGAAGCACGGTTGGCGAGACCGTGCATGTCGAGAGCAACACCGTCCGCGTGCAAAACGAAAGCTCAACCGCTTTGAAATGTTTCGGGTTTCAGGGCATCCCCAACGGCGCCGGAAAAACATTGACCGTGCGGTCCTCCGGCAACCTGGTCGAGGGGATGACCACCGCAAACAGTTCTTACGCCTATCTTTATAACGCTTCTGGTGGCGGGACGATGGATGCCGTCATGGCCGGCGATTTGATGACTGATGGCTATGTAGTCTGCGAAGCGGCTTATGCGGCAGGGCTGCTCGACAATCTGCCGATGTTCCTCAGCTCTGATTTGACGAAGAACACCAGCTTCTCGACGCTTCCGAAGCTTGACAAAGGCATGACGATCGTGGGCGTTGCTTTCGCCGCCGTTGGCACGCCCGCGAATGGTACGGTCTATTATGTCACAGATGGAACGTCGGCCAGTAACCCCCTAACCGGCGGTGGCACTGGATGCCTTGCGGTGCGACAGAATGGCGCATGGGTGGCCGCAACATGACTGATTTCTATTGGATCGGCGGCACTGGGCCATGGGATAACGCATCGACCGCGAATTGGTCGCTATCGACTGGTGGTGCGGCGGGTGCCGGGCCTCCGACAGTCGCCGACAATGCGATCTTTGACAGTAATTCCGGGGCTGGCACGGTTTCGGTTGCTGCGACTGGGACCGCACTGGCGGTCACGATTAATCAATCAACGATCGCGGTAACGCTGACGGCCGATGTGGCGTTCGCGGGATTGGTGACACTGACTAGCGGGACGCTCGATCTGGCGGGGTTTAATCTGACTGCACTAGCCTTTGCGTCCAACAACAGCAATGTGCGCGCACTGGCTTTCGGCACTGGGCAGTTCTTCATCGCCGGCAATAACATGAATACATGGGATTGCACGACCGTGACCAATCTGACCATCACGGGCACGCCGGTTGTGAATCTCACCTATGCAGGGGCTACGGGGCTTCGCATCAACCTGACCGGCGCGCTGCCTGAAGCACAGGCCCCCAGCTTCAACGTGACGGCGGGAACCGATTCAGTCCGCTTGCAGAACCGATACCTGCATCTGAGTTTTACGGGCTTTGCGGGGATTTTGGAAAACTCAGCTCGGACGATTTACGGTGATTTAAATCTGTCGGCAGGCATGACCATTAACGCCGGCACAAGCACCACCACCTTCGCGTCTACTAGTTCCACGCCACGCACGGTCGCAAGCAACGGCAAAACAATCGACTTCCCCGTCACGTTTGGCGGCATCGGCGGAACGTGGCGCCTCGCCGACGCTCTGACGCAGGGTGCGACGCGGGCGTTCACCCTCACCAATGGCACGGTCGATCTTAATGGCCAGAACGCCACGATCGGCAGTTTGGCGCTCGGCGCGGGCACCAAAACTCTGACGATCGGCACCGGCACCTTAACCGTCCTTGGCAGCGTAAATGCTACCACCAACGTAACCGGCTTTACCGTCACCCCATCGACCGGCATCATCAGCATGACATCAGCGTCGAGTAAGAGCTTTGCTGGCGGCGGCAAGACGTGGCCCACGCTCAACCAGGGCGGCGCGGGGGATCTCACCATCACGGGCGCCAACACCTTCGCCGACATCACCAATAGCGTCAACGGATCGACCGTCACGCTTCCGGCCTCCACCATAACCACTGTCGGCGCGCTTTCACTTCATGGGGCGGCGGGAAGCCTAACCACCCTGCAAAGCTCATCCGCTGGCACGCCCGCCACACTCAGCAAGGCGACCGGGGGCATCCTCGTCACCTATCTCTCGATCAAGGATATTGCGGCGACTGGAGGGGCGTCGTGGCGCGCTCCGCTCAACATCGGAAACGTCAATGCCTCCGGGAATAGCGGGTGGATCTTCAATCCGATCGGCGCGGCGGCTGGCGGCGCAATGGCGCTCCGGCTGGGCCTCGGCATCTAGACTAACTTCCGAGAGACGCGGAGGATCTCAATGTGAAACAACCCAAGGACGCCACGATCAACTTCCGTGCGCCCTCAGCGCTCGTTGAGGAGGCCCGCGCCTGCGCCCGTGATTGGGGTGTCAATGTGTCGGAGTTCATTCGAGAGGCCATGAGCCTCCAACTCAATCTGGAGCGGGAGCGAAAGCGCCAGTCGGACAAGATCAAGGATGTTGAGGGTTGGAAGGCCGATGCGCGCCGCGAGGCCCGTGACGAGCTATGTCGGTAATGGCCGCTCCTCCGACGCAGCGCCTACGCAACGATAGGGGCGGCACCTAACGTAGTCGGCGCAAATCAATCATATCGTCGTCAATGCAGGCCTTCAGCAGCGTGCCGTCGCTGAAGATGTAGGCTTCCGGACGATAGGCGTAGCTGTAATGATATTCGGCGCAGCGGACGGCCGTGTCGTCGGTGAAGATCAGCACGCGGTCATAATCGCAGCCTTCGTAAGAATCCTCCTTCTTGCCGTCCTCAACATACCCCTCGACCGTCTTTTCGGCGATCAGGGTCCAGCCAACGACCTCGCCAAGGTCGCACTCGGCCCTGGCACTGGCTCCGGTCAAAAGTGCTGCTGTGGCGATAAGTGCTGCGACCTTCATGTGAGGCCCCTTCTCGTTGCGGAGGCGTGACGGCTCCCGGTATGCCCAAAGCATGGCGCCTTTGCAAAAGTAGCAAAATCTAGCCGGGGCACACTGCCCGCGCGGTCAGGCGGGAGATCGCTGCGGAGGCGAAGGCGGGGAGTCGGTAGGCGCTCGGCCAGCGGGATGCGCAGATCCTACGATCGTTTCTCCGCGATGGCCGCTCGCTTATCCATCAGCCGATTGTGCCCCAGCTCAAGCAACCCCAAGAGCAGAACGCCGGGCGCCATCAACACCAAATAGACGGCAAAGAAGGCGACTCCCCGTTCGAAGAGACCAGCCAGGTCTTTGACTAGGCGCAAACTTTCGATGATCAGCGTCAGGTAAGCGGTGGCGACCAACCAGCCGATCAGGCCGAGCTTCGGAAAAAAGAAGCGGAAGGTCCATTCGTGATAGCTTCGGTCCATTGTCACGCCCATCACGAATATGAACACAAACAGGGCAATCCAGGCGGTCGTAGGCACATGGAAGCCTAGATCGGCCGCAGAGAGGCCGGCTTCAATCGCCACGATAAGGGCAAAGAAGACGCCCCATACAATGGCGCCGATGAGCAGCGATTTTGTCTGACTGCCAACGTCGACAACGCTTACCTGTTCGAGCACCTCGCGCCAGCCGGCCTCGCGATCGAGCTTTGGTTGCACCCTCCCTCCCCCCCCTCACATGGCGCCGGCCCAGTCCCATCCAATGCGGAACAAAAAGCCGGCCGCTATGACTAAGATCGATCCCAGGATAATGAAGCCCATTGCTGCGCCGCACCCGCTGTCGTTCATTGCAGCCCTCCCCCGCTCAAGGGCGATGTAGCATGCAGAGCCTTTAGCGACCTAACGGCACTATTGGCACGGTGCGGCTCGCACCCATCGCGAAGAGTGAAATTGCTCGCGGTGCTTACCGGGTGATTGCTAGCCGCTGCTGGGGGTCTCGGAATTATCGGCTAAGTACTGGTCGGGGCGACAGGATTCGAACCTGCGACCCCTTGACCCCCAGTTTTGTGCTGTACGAAATGGGAACGGCGGAATTGCGTTAATCTGTTGCGCCTCTCCGGCTTGGCACATCCCTAAGTTTCCCGTTCGTTCCCTCCATTTCCCGCTTCCGTGATTACTAGGTGGTTGCTATAGTAATCACGGAGCAATCACCATGGCGACGGGCAAGATCACAAAGGATACGATCGACAGGCTCTCGTCGGGCCCGGCCGATGCCTTCCTATGGGACGATCGCGAGAAGGGCTTCGGGGCCAAGATCACGCCATCGGGCAAGATCACCTATGTCTATCAGTACCGCATGGGCGGTCGCGGCACACCGACTAAGCGCTGGACCATAGGGGCGCACGGCGGTGCATGGACCGCAGCCGCCGCCCGGAAGGAAGCGGAGCGCCTAGCCATACTGGTCGGACAGGGCATCGATCCTGTCGAGGACAAGAAGCGCCGCGACCGCGAGGCGGCAACGCTCGGCTTCAAAGCCTATATCGAGACCTTCACCGATGGCTATCTAAAGACCGATTGGGGTCCGACCTGGCCGACTGCCAAGCGCCAGCTCGAAATGCATGTTGCGCCGATCCTCGGCGTCAAACCCATGCCCTTGATCACCATTGCCGATCTCAACCCGGTTTTCGATGCGCTTCGCAATCGGCCTGCATCGCAGCGGAACGTCTATGCCGTGTGCCGTAAGCTGTTCAATTGGGCGGCGAAGCGCGACGATATAGCGGTTTCGCCGATGGCGAAGATGGACGCGCCTCGTGGGGTCAAAAGCCGAAAGCGCATCCTAAGCCCTGACGAACTGGTTGCGATCTGGCGTGCCAGTTTCAAGCTGGATGCGCCTCGCGGTCATTTCGTCCGGATGCTGATGGCAACACTACAGCGCCGCTCAGAAGTCGCCGAACTGCCATGGGCCGAACCGAACAAGGCGGGATCGGTCTGGCTGCTCCCCGGCGCTCGCGCCAAGAATGGGCGTGATCATGTCGTGCCGCTCAATGAACTGGCGATGCAGATCCTTGACGATCGGGGCTGGAAGGCGCGGGGTCTCGTCTTTCCATCGTCGACCGGCAAAACGCCGATCAGCAATTTTAGCGACATCAAGGCCGCGCTCGGTCGCGAAATGCTCTCGGTCCTGCAAGCTTCGGCTGACGAGGGGGCGGACGAGGCCGGCGAGGATCGGCATAAGGTCGAGCTACTGCCGTGGCGCCTGCACGATCTGAGGAGAACCGGCGCAACCGTGATGCAGTCGCTCGGCATCCCGATCGAGACGACCGAACGCGTCTTGAACCATCATGAAGGTGGCGAGGCTGCCGGTATCCGCGGCGTTTACAATCTGCACGAATATTCGACCGAGAAGCGCAGGGCCTTGGATGCTTGGGGCACTTGGCTCGAGGAAAAGATCAGCGGCGCAGTGGCGCCCGCTAACGTCGTTCAGATCGCGGCAGCGCGATCATGAGCAGGCGAGACGGATAGGGTAGCTCCCGAAAGGCCGGTTTCCGCCCGGCTCTCCGTCTCGCCAATTTCATGCGGACGCTCGGCGGAGGGCGTGATGGCTGATGGTACTTCCGGGGGGGCCCGTCGAAGAAGGACAACTAAGCAACCCCCGGCTATTGATGAGCCGCTGCGGGGAAACGCGCCCATGCCCCCACGGCGAACACTGGCGGGTGTAAGTAGCGATCTATCTCAGGATTGGATTGCCCTGCATGTCGCGCTTAGTACGGTCGAAACTGCGGGCAAAACGGGGGGTGCTCTGGCCGGCGCGCTCTGGCGTCGCGTCCACCAAGGCATAATTCCATGCTCGTGCGAGCGTCTGACCTACCAGCGACATGATAACGGGCAAACCGAGGCTATAGCTTGGCCCGACGCCCGAGCGAATTTGGGGGCACAATTGTTCGAGGTGCGCGCTGCGCCTCTCTCTGGCTTCGAATTCGACCCGGTCTCTAGCGACGCGCGATGGAATGATCTTGTCGGCGGAGTGCATGTGATGGCCTTAGGGGTCGCGGTGCCGCGATCTGCGGTCGAAAGCCTTGCAACATCTCTGCATTCCAATCGCGCTCACGATGCAGGTGTGCCGCCAACATTGCCCATGCGGGCGCGTGGGCGGAGGCAAGTTTTCGACTGGACGCGAGCAACGGCCGCCCTTCAGAATGCGGACGGCATGCACGACCTAATTGGCCCGGTTGTGGCCGGTAGTAAATCTCAAGGCACCCTTTGCGACTGGCTTGAGCAATGGTTTGTCCAGCACGCCAATGGTGATTGGGATAGAGCCCCTGGACGGTCCCAATTGAACCTCTACGCGGCGAAGATCGTTCAAGCACGCCGAGAGAGTGACGCCCACCAGTCCGGCAAATAATAGTTGCCGGATGAATTGCCGGACCAGCCGGACGCCTACCCCCGAAACCACAATTACTTTCCACCTCTACCCCCGCACGTTCACGCGGGAGCATTGGAGGTGACGAAGTGTCAAAGCTCGAACTGAAACCGCTGCTCGATACTGAAGCGGCTGCGCCATTTGTCGGCGTCGACCCCAAGACCCTCGCCAACTGGCGCGTTCTCGGAAAAGGGCCGAAGTTTGTTGCCGGGCGCAAGCCGCGTTACCATCCAGACGATATTGCCGAGTGGGTGAACGCACGCCGGGTCCAGTCGACTTCTGAGCCGATTGCAGCTTGATCCGTCATGACCCCAAAGCAAAACGCCCCCGCCCGTAAGGGCGAGAGCGTCGAATGTCTGCTTGCTGGCGACGTTCACGCTCATAGCATCACAGGCCTCCGCCACGCAATCCTCTCCGGCCGTTACGGCGTTCCATCGAGCGTCGCCAGCATGATCGCGGGCCATGTTTGGGGAGGGCGCCGACATGGCTAAACCCTTCACCAATCACCGGGACGCAGCGCTTGCGCTGCTCAACAGCGACGCGCGCCTGACGCGGAAGGCCGGCAGCTTCCTCGGACAGCTAGCCGTCGATCCCACGCCCATGACGCCGGCCCAATCCGAGTGGATTACGACGCTACTTGAGCGTGCCGGCCTACCCGTACTTGAGGGGGCCCATCATGAAGCATGATCCAATCTATCCCGAAGCGCCGGGGCATCGCTGGGTCGACACGTCGATGGAAGCGGCCGACGCCATCGCGCCGAAGATCGGGCGGCTACAGCGCATGGTGCTGGCGGCTATTTCGGAGGCCGGGGCCGATGGCCTGACGACCGATGAACTGTCCGCACTGCTCAACATCGATCGCGGCTCTTCGCAGCCCCGCACCAGCGAGTTGCGCCTGTTGGGCCTGATCGTTGACAGCGGCCAGCGGCGCAAGAATCGATCCGGTATTCGCGCGATCGTCTGGACCCTCCCCGAATATGTGGAGGCGTCCAATGGCTGAGCCCTCCATCTATATTCGCCGGGCCGATCAGGGCGGCTTCGTCGTCACGGTCGAGCCATACCAGGGCGATGCGGTCGAGCACCGGGCCGAACGGCACAAGGACGCCTACGGCTTCGCAGCCGGTGTCCGCATGACGCGCGGCTGGCCGATCGTCGATGAGACGAATGGGAGGGCAGAATGAGCAACGTCATCACCTTTCCAGGCTCGATGCCGCCCGCGCAGACGATCGTCGATCTGCCGGCAGGCACCGCCGCTATTCTCGTCCGGTATGAAATTGATGCATACGTCGCATCGATGGTGCCGGCACCGGGCGCGCGCGAACGTCAGGTACGAAAGAGCTTTCCAGATGCGCAGCGGGCGCTCCGCTATGCGCGTCTAATGCTCAACGCCTATCCCGGCCTGTATCGGTTTGTAATCGATGAGACAGACGGCGGGCCGTGTGATGGGAGGGCGGCATGATCGCGACCGATCCCTACGCGGCCTATGGGCGGTCGGCTCGCGGCTTCACGGGGCCATCGCCCATCATCGAAGCCTGCGAGCGCATTCGGGATTGCGTCTCGCTCTCGTCGCTGGTGTCGGCCACCGTGAAGCTGCGCCGTGTCGGCGGCGAATGGTCGGGGTGCTGTCCCTTCCACGCCGATCGATCGCCGAGCTTCACGATATGGGCGAGCGACAGGCGTTTCCAATGCTTCGGCTGCGGTGCGCAGGGCGACGCCCTCGACTATATCCGTCGCGCTCATAGTGTCGATCTGGTCGAGGCTATCCGCATGATCGATGCGGGCGCCCTGCCTGTTGTCGAGCGGAACGTATCGGCGCGGACGACAGATTCCGCGGTCGATGATCGGACGCCAGAAGCGGTAGCGATATGGACCGCAAGCGCTCCGGCCGATGGCACGCCTGTCGCTACCTATCTTGCAAGCCGGGCGCTGCCCGGACCTGTCCCCGACGCGCTGCGGTTCGCCCGGCTGAAATACGGCGCGCGCGGCGATACGCACCCGTGCATGGTTGCGCTGATCGTCGATGCTGGGGGCAATCCCCAAGGCATCCAGCGGACCTATCTCAATGCTTCCGGTACGGGAAAGGCATCCATGCCGAAGCCCAAGCTATCGCTGGGCAGGGTCAAAGGCGGCGCCGTGCGCCTCGCCCCGGCCGACAACGAGCTGATCGTGACCGAGGGGATAGAGGATTCGCTGAGCCTTTTGCTCGGCTCTGGCGTGCCAGCATGGGCTGCTGCCGGCGCCGGGATGCTTCCGGCCATGATCCTGCCCGCGTCGGTGCTGTGCGTCACGATTGGCGCGGATGCTGACGCAGCCGGTGAACATAGCGCGCAACAGGCAGCGGCACGCTTTCACAGCGAAGGTCGGCAAGCGCGCATCATGCGGCCAGCGGCCGGGTTCAAAGACTTCAACGCGGAATTGATGGGGGCGGGACTATGACGGCAACCCCACTTCGGGAAAGATACGATAGCGCGCAGCTCCACGCCGGCCCCGCGCCCGTTGAACCGGTTAAGATCACCGCATCGCCGTTCCGCTGGCCCGATCATCGCACCTTGCCCCGCCGTCCGTGGGTGTGGGGCCGATGGCTGCTGCGCAGCACTGTGTCGGCCATTGTGGCGCCGGGCGGTGTAGGCAAATCGTCCTTCGTAGCATCCATGCTCCTTTCGCTCGCCAGCGGGCGGCGCGAGATCCTCGGAAAGACTGTATGGGCCGGGCCGAAGCGGGTTTGGTACTGGAATCTGGAGGACGGGCTCGACGAGCTGGAGATGCAGCTTGTGGCGGCATCCATGTTTCATCGGGTCGATGCTGGGGCCTGCGGTGGTCGCATCTTCCTCGACAGCGGCCCCGAAGGTGCCGAACTGCGGATCGCGGTCGAAGACCGTGACGGCTATCGCATCGCCGTTCCGATCGTCGAAGCGCTGGTGACCGAGTTGCTGGAACGCCAGATCGACGTGCTGATCGTCGATCCCTTCGTTTCCTCGCATGGCGTGGCGGAGAACGACAACGGCGCGATTGACGCAGTGGTGAAGACCTGGGCGAGCATCGCCAAGCGCGCGGGATGCTCGATTGTCCTCGTTCATCACACCAAGAAGCTCGGTGGGGAAAAGGCGACGGCCGAAGCATCGCGAGGTGCGGTATCGCTCATCGCTGCCGCCCGCGTGACGCTGGTATTCAACCGCATGGACCGGGAGGAGGCGCAGCGTTTCGGGATCGTCGAGGACAAGGAACGTCGTCGCCTCTTCACCGTGCAGGACGACAAGGCGAATCGGGCCCCGGCTGAGGATGCGGAGTGGTTTCGCCTTGCCTCGCAGGACGTAGACAACTCTACCGGCGAGGATGATCCATTCGGCTATGAGGGTGACAGCGTCGGCGTGGTGACACGGTGGAGCCCGCCCGATGCGTTCGAGGGCATCACCGTCGATCATCTGCGTCGGGTGCAGGCCGCCGTCGATGCCGGTGAGTTCAAGGCGCACCATTCGGCCAGCGATTGGGTTGGGATAGCCGTTGCCGGCGCGCTCGGACTCGACGCATCGGACAAGGGGGACCGGGCGCGCATCCTCAAGATGGTCGGCGTGTGGGAAGCGAATGGCGCTCTGCGGGTCGAGGAACGTAAGGATCACAACCGCCAGATGAAGAAGTTCATGGTGGTCGGAAAGGCCGCTGACGATGTGTCTGCTACACCTACAGCAAGTGTAGCGCTGCAAGGTGTAGCACCATCGCAGGCAAGTGCTACGCTACACCCACCCCCCTTTAGGGGTGGTGGTGTAGCAGTAGCGCCCGCTGGCAAAGATCAGATGTCGCAAAATCGATACGTGAAGGGCAATCCCGCGCTCGGTGTCGATGATGGCGATCCGGCCGTCGCCGCCTTCGAGCGCGGGGAAAAGTGAGATATGATCGCCGTTGCTCCATCCCAACACAGCGCGCGCGAGGCAGGGATCTGATTTTCTGGAACCCTAAAATAGGGCGTGAATAGGGTTATGCGAGCAGTACCCGCAGGCGCGCGCGTTTCTATAATAGAAATATACAGAAAGGGGCGACGCATTCGGCCCTGCGAAATAGAGGTGAATTGCAGGCATGCGGATATGCCGTGTGAGCACATCCAGACACATCGCGCATGCGTGCGCGTCTCTTATATAGAAGAGAATGGCGTGGGGCGCATGTTAAGGAATGCTAAGGTTGTGGCGATGATCCAGGGCGGGCGCCTCCTTCAGAATACTTCAGGTGTGGCCCCGTTAATACGGGAAAAGAACGGGGGACGCGTTCAGCGCCCTTTGGCAGATAAATCCCAGGAAAATGCCGGGTCGCCTGTTAGTGAATGTTAGTATCGCGTCCGAGTTTTGCGACGCCATAAAAAGGAGCGCCTGACGCTGCTCCTACAGCGAAAAACAGCGAAGGCGCGCGTCCGCAAAATAGGGATGATTTACGGATAATCCATCGTGCTGCCCGATTGCTTAGGGGCCATAAAAAGAAGCCCGGCGGGTTAGGCCGGGCTCAGTGGGCTACGGGCTGGCGATCTAGTCGAGCGGGCAATCGTTGAGTGTCAGCGGTGCCAGCGGTTCGGCCTCGTTGGCGTCGTCGTCCTCCGCATCTTCGGGGCAGCCGGCCGCAAGCATCACTGAAGGCGGGCGCTGCTCATGTCGGGAGGTTGTTACCTCGTCGGCGGCACGCTGATCCCATTCGGGTCGGGTCCAGTCGGACTCGTCGCCGTCATAGTCCAACTCGTCGCCATTCGGCTCTACGTCCGGATCGTTGGCAACGTCGAGCAGGCCTATCGCGATCTCGATAAAGGCTTCGACCTGCTGACGGTCGAAGCGCGACAGGATGCGCTCGACGGGCGATGCGGCGGTGGGGATGGTGTGGAGGCTAGCCATGTCTCCGGCCCTCCATATCGAACGATTGGCGCCGCTTGGTGGCATCAAGCACCAGTCCGATCCGGTCGTCCCAGTCCAATCCGGCCTTGGCACGGTCGAAGCGCTTGAACCATGCCGCAAGCATCCGCCCGTTGTGGCATTTCGATAGCTCCATGCGAAGCTGGCGCAGCGGCGTCATCGGGAAGGGTATGACGGTGGCGCCCATGTCAGCGGCCCTCCACAATGCGGCGAACGTCGGCGATCAGCACTTTACCGATCGCCGGGAAGGTCCACGCATCGCCTTCCTCGATCAGCTCGATCTTGACGCGAAGGTCCGCCAGCGAAGCCACTGGATATTCGACCAGTGCGTCAAAGGCGAAGATGTCGGCCTCGCTGTAGTCCTCTTCCAGTTTCCGCAATTCTTCGATGTTATGGCGCTTGCTGGCTTCAGCGATGAGGGCTTCGCGACCATCGGCCGCTTCGATCAATTCTCGGACTGTCGCCCAATAGTCCGCATCCCGTTCATGGCCCTTACCGCTGATCGCCCGGCGGGCAACCGCGACCGATGATTTATCGACGGTCGAAAGGTGGATTTTGTCGCCCAAGACATTGGCGTAGCCGTTGACGGTCTCGACATGGGGGATCGAATCGCACTCGTCGCGGAATGCCTTTAGCGCGGGTCCGAGAATGTCGCTGTCGAAGCGAACCACGTCGCGACTGGTCGACCGGTAACGCTCGATGACCTGAGCGAAGCCCGTTGAGGTCGCGGCGTCGGCGGGTGCCGAACACTGCATGACTGCGAGGGCGGGGAGCAGGGCGATCGGGCCGGTGGCAAGAATGCCGAGAGCGCTGCGGCGGGTGGGGTTGATCGTGTCCATTATCTCAGCCCCTTCAGAACATAGAGGGCGGCATTGGTCGCCTCGTCATCGGGGAGGGCGAGCGCGAGCTGAGCGACCGTGCTGCCCACCTTTGACCGCTGCGAAGGCGTCAACGCCTTGATCATCGCCATGACAAGCAACAACTCGGGCGAGCGGACGAGCGCAGCCGGCACCTTCACCTCGCGCCGCATTTCGCCCGGCCACGGGTTCTCGGCGCGGTACTCGGTGATTGCCCGGCTATGCTCGGGCTGACGGACGCGCGTTGCGACGGCGGTTGGCAAGCGGGTGACGTTGGAAGGGAGTGCTTTGCTGGCCATGTCAGCGCCCTCCCTCGATCGCGAGCAAGGTCACGGCCGGCGCCGGGCGACGCCACGACTGCGCATCCTCCAGATAGCGGGCCGCGAGATCACCACCCCTCCAGCCCTCGTTGTCGGCGCTGTCGAAAGCGACGGTAAGGATGCCGTCATAGATCTGGTCGTGCCCGCGCGAGTAGCTGAAGCGATGCGCCATCATCTGGAACAGGCGCAGCGCCTCGCGATCGGGCAGCGCGTTGAACGCGGTGATGAAAGGCTGCTCCACATTGGAGCCAGACGAAGGTATGTAAGCGGTAGCCATAGCGATCACTCCGTTTGATCGTTGTTGGTGAGGCCGGGTGTGGGGAGATTCCACCTTCCCCATCCGGCCGCTCCATCACTGGAGTGATCATAATATGCTCACGCATTGATGCTTGCGTCAAGTGCTATATGATATAAATATGCTCTCCTATGAGCATTTCCGCATCGCAGTGTCGAATGGCACGGGCCGGCCTTGGTTGGTCGACTGACGAACTGGCGCGCCGGGCAAAGGTTGGTCGCGCCACAGTGCAGCGCTTTGAGCAAGGTGGCGATGCCCGAAGTTCAAGCGTGGATGCCATTCGATCGGCATGCGAGGCGGCCGGAGTAATATTCATAGGCGATAACGAGGCGTCATTGTCTGGCGGTGCGGGCGTTCGGCTTCAGCCATGACAAGCACTCGCGAGGCTCTCCGCTTCTGCAACAGCTTCAATCGGCTGCCTACTCTGATTAGTATCTGGTTTGGCCAGTATGGGGACATCGAAGCGTCAGAATGGCTAAGGCTGCTCGGCGAAGAATGGTCGGTCTGCGATAACATCGGCGAATTTGCCGACGATACGAGGGGCGTTTCCCTATGGGACACCCCGCTAGGCGATGTTTTGACTGGTGGCCTGGACGGGTCCGCCATGATGAGCGCAGCGGAGCAAGATGCATTCGCGGCGCTACCTGACAAGGTGGAGGTCTGGCGCGGCTGCTACGCGAACAACAAGTGGGGCCTGAGTTGGTCCCTTGACCGCGCCACCGCCGAGGGGTTCCCTGCCCTTCACCGCTATCGAGGCGAAGGCCGGCCCCTCCTTGTTCGGGCTATGGCGGATAAGTCGAAGATCGCGGCGCTGAAGCTTGACCGGGAGGAGATTGAGATAATCACCCATCGCCCCCGCCACATATCGACTTCAAAGATCAAGATCGAATGAGGCCCCACCACAAGCCCCTGATCGGCGGGCTTGCCATGCTCGCGGCGCTGGGCGCTGGGATTGTCGGATGCGCGGAGCGGGAAAGGCTGGTGCCGCGAAGTGCTGCGCCTGCCTCTGACCTCTTCCCCTGCCCGAACGTCTATCACCACGACGGCGACGCCATCCGCTGCGGCAGCAAGGGACGGTCTGATCGTCTTTACGCCATAGACGCCCCTGAGATGCCTGGAGCGTGCCGTACAGGGCGTCAATGCACGCCCGGTGACCCGTTCGCCGCCCGCGACCATCTGCGCGCTCTCACGGCGGGAAAGGCGGTTGAGTGCCGGCAAGTCGATACCGATCGCTATGGGCGGCCTGTGTTGCAGTGCTTCGCGGGTGGGGTGGACCTGTCTTGCTCGATGGTGCGGGGTGGGTTTGCCGTCGAGCGGTACGGGCGGCTTAAATGTTAAACCGAGAGGCGGCGCCAAATGCGATCTAATCTGGAAACGGCCAGTCCGCTGGCGCGAGCTTTGCCATATCTGCCAAAAGCAGCTGGAACCCCCACACATCAGCATAGCCATTTTCATCGACGGGAACCGTGAACGGAAGATGGGGCGGCCAAGGCCAGCGCCACCATTCAGCGGTGTTGAGCTTCGTCTTTCCCTCTAGCGGGACGCATCCATAGGCGCGCAGCTGGCCTTCCCAGTCCTTGCGCGGCAACCTGCGGAGGGCGTTCAATTGTAGTTCGAAATGCCGATGTACTGCGTTGGCCCGCATAAATGTACGGGCATCTCGGCAACAGCTTCGTCATCCATCGGCACAGCCTTACGGACAACCATGTCCATACCGTACATAGCGGATAGAATAGTGGAGAGTGCTGGCTCGACGTCCGCCATAACGGCTTCGGCGTCCTGATGGGACAGGACAAAACCAGGAACCTTGTCGCAGTACGCGCGAAGACCGCCGTCCTCTCGATGCTCGAAAGTGACTTCGAGAATGAACGGGCCCTCGGGGCGACTTGCCATTTTTCTTCCTGTGTTTCTCATCGCGAACTCGCCAGCTGGGAAGCGACAATTTCGGCGGAAAACCTCAAATTACTATTCATTGCGTACGCGATTTGACTCCTCCTCGTCAACGTATTACGTAGCTCATCACTCGCTACGTAATACGCAGCGGCGCCCCTAAGTTCCCTGGTTGCAAGAATCGCCGCGTGTCGTCGTGGCTTTATAACGTCGCAATATGGGTATTGTTCAGTCGCTTCTCAAGCGGCGATAGACATCACCAAACCGTCGCGCCCATCTCCTCAAGCCATTCGGATTGGCTGGATAGAGCGCTGCCCTCCGAAGGCAGAGGCTAACGCACGATTTTGAGCTGGGGCTTCTCCTCAGGCTCCGGTGCGCACAACCGGTGATAATTCTCGGCCGGAATCTCAACGATCGCGGTGCTCTCCATGTTGAGGAATGTCCGCGGTTCACCTTGTATCATAACGAAGGAATTGGCGGGAACATGGAAGGACGCTCCTTCGAATCCGAAGAGTTCTACGGTATCCCACTCATCGATCATCAGGCTCCAGTCGTCGGACCCGTCGTCGTAGATAATGTGGATGTTGTCGGTTTCCCGAACGGCGGCTTCCTCTCCGCCGCGTATTTCTATCCATTCGTCCACGGCGGCGGAAAGCAGGGGCCCGATACCGTGATCGTCGACGGCTTCCTGATCCAGTCCCTTTTTGCGAACAGCTAGAAACACTTCGGGATGAGAGTGTTCCGGAGCGGCTTCGTCGTTGTCATCAATCAGGCGAATGAGCCGGACGCACGATGGGTTGATGTGGATGATCTTGTTGTCCATCGAGTAGCAGTAGAGCCAGGGCCGGGAAGAATCTCTTTCCCGAATGTGGTCGAACTTCCCTAGCTGACTGAGAATGGACTTCCGGGCCTTCCTGCAAATTGGGTATTCATAGGCCCCGGAGCGTGTCTTTATCAGCAGTGTTCCGAATAGGAGCCTTTCTTCATCGGAGCCGATCGCAAAGGGGCTATCCCCCCATTCTGTAACGTCGATCTTGCGGCCAAGCACCTCGCCGGCTGAGCAATCGAACACCAAGCAAATATCCCTCGTGACGGCGATGGGCAGATCCTCAACACCGCGCTCCCATCGAGAGATCTGGTCCACCTCGACTTGCAGACGGGCAGCCAACTGTTGCTGAGTCATGCCATACTTCAGGCGAATCTTGCGGATGCCATATCGCATCAGACGCTCCTTTCGTTTCCGTAGTATGGTGGATCAATCGGGCTCAGGCAGCAAGCAGCGGCGTGCGCTACCAATCATGCCACCGCCATCATCTGTGAAGGGAACGGCTGGGCCAATTCGCAGGCCCGCAGGATCACCGGCATAGCCTTGGGGTGCAGCGGCGCGACCAGGGCGCACGGCTCGCATGTCAGGAAGGCACGGCATTATGTAGCAAGCGCACCAAGCTTGCTGATGCCGCTCCGCGAAGGAGTGGAATGACATGTCTATAATTATGGGAGCACTGCTGGCGCTAGGTGATGTGTCCTCCGTTGATGGACGATGCGGTTACGGTGATTCTATCAGGAGGGACGGGGCAATCATCTTCCGTGATGAAGTGATTGAGTTCCCGCCGAACATCAAAAACACGGATCGTACAGCGACGTGGGGAATCGGGCGCATCGAAAATGGTCCGGTAAGTCACATAAACGATCAGGGTGGGCATCAGAACACCGGAGGTTTCGTAGAACGGACCTCCAACGCGGCCCGGCAAATTAACTCCCGTCCATTCGCTTGTTTCACCGGGAAACAATACGGTCGGGTAGAAAGCACCCCCTTGCGGAGACGCGCTGATTTTCTCGATTTCGGCTTGGGCGTTCGGATTAAAGACAATATCCGCATGTATCTCGACATTCAGCGCGGGCGACGAGCCGTGATTTCTGGCACGGTGTCGAACCGTCAAGCGGATGTGGTCGGGCGGTCCCTTCTCCCAAGTCAGAGGAATATTTGGAGCGATCCCTACTTCCAAATCGAGCCACGCTCTGTTCTCCGTAGTGAGCGTATCTCGGGCGAGAATGAGGGCGGCACGGTTTTGCTCCAGAGTACGGATGACAAACCAGATGCCCGCGCCACTCAGAGCCAACTGCCAGAACGCCAGCCACGCCGCCCACTTGGCCCATCGCCAAGCACCCTCTTGGGCATCCAGATCGCGGCGCTCACCTTCTTCCTTGTCGGCGGATTTTTCGTTTTCTGCGAGATATTCGAGAGCGCGAGCAATGCGTTCCGAATCCGTCCGGGTCGCTTCCTGCTGTGGGGCTGTGGCTTCGGCGTGTGCGGGACGATTGCGCTGCTGTTCGTCCATTATTTGAACAGCAGCACCTGATCCGAACAATAGGATCAGAGCCGCAAATCCACCGAGTCCGATCCGATAGCCTTTAGGCATTGGAGCAAGAACGCAGCCGTGAAGCCGCCTCGGCTGATCTTGTTATTAAGGTTGCGCTCGTTCTCTGTAACGCCGATCGCCGCCAGCTTTTCCGCAAGCCCTGCATAAGTGACCCCCCGCCGCTTGAGTTCACCCTTAAGCAGATTTTTCGCGCGAGTCTCATACTCGACGTTCGCGGGGTCCGACTTCGCAACCATAATGGACCAATCCTAAAACAGCATCACATCGCCGGGCCGTACCTCAACGCCTATGCGGGCGAGGCGTCATGGCGCGAGGATAGCCGCCAGAAGACGAACGGCGAGCAGGCTTCAGCGCCAGGCCTTGATCAGCCGAGCACGATCGGCCGCGCTGGCGAGCGCTCATGCCCTCGGATTGATGCCGTAGGGCGCAAGGCAGCACTGACGAACCCAAACAGAGCGCCCGGATGGGTATTATAGTACCGCTTTTGTATTGCAACCTGCCTAATTCCTAGGCATATTGGCACCATCGATCGAGCATGGGGTGCATCGGCCCCAACCTGAATATCGGGCCGATCGATGACTCTTCTATCCGCAATGATAAACCCCTTCCCCCTGATCCTCAATCTTTCGGGAAGCGGGCTCAACGACGGCGATGTCTATATCGGTGTCGCGGGACAAGACCCGATCACGAATCCAGTCACGGTATATTGGGATGCCGGGGCCACCATCCCCGCATCACAGCCGCTCAGCACGACCGGCGGCTATGTCTATCGCGCGGGCACACCTACCAACGTCTATGTGCCATCCTATTACTCGGTGAAGGTTCTCGATAAGAACGGCGCTACGGTCTATTATGAGGCG